>Ga0209797_10002077_pt1 | contig 10114 bp, 10 predicted proteins | sample DOMMetBare3Fresh_2_FD_187472 | JGI IMG/M metagenome (GOLD analysis project Ga0209797, IMG submission 187472) | Wetland sediment microbial communities from St. Louis River estuary, USA, under dissolved organic matter induced mercury methylation -... | ecosystem: Environmental > Aquatic >...
CCACCCCGTACTCGCTCAGGTCGACCGGCCTGGCGGCACGGTTGAAAAAGCGCGGCAGGTCCTTCAGTTCCTCCGGCCCGCGCTGCACCGGGATGCCGCAGTGGGCCGTCAGCGCTTGCAGGTCACCGCGGCAACGCCCGGGCACGATGATGCGGTCGGCCTGCACGGGCACCTCGACGCGGCGGCGGATCATGTCGGCCGTCATCAGCGCCGCCACCTGCAGACCGATCTCGCGCACCTCGAACGTGAACGGCGCATCGTCGATGCCGGCGAGCACCTTCTGCAGCTGCGGCTGCGCGAGGCGGCCGGTCAGGAAGAGGATGTGTTCCATCATCGTCCGCTCGGCCGACCGAAGGACGATGCGCTCCCCCACGGGGGGAAGCGAACGACGCGCGCTAGGGGGTCGTCCATGACAAGCTCAGCGCTTCCAGCCGCCGTTGCAGCGCGGCTTCCAGTTCCTGCGGCGAACACACCACTTCGCAGAAGTCGATCTCGCGCAACCTGACGACGTTGTCGAGTTCGAGGCGCCGCGGCCGCAGCGTCACCCAGTCGTGCGGCGACTTGGTGACGACCACCGGCTCGGTGTCGCAGGCGAACACGATACCCGGGATGCCCAGCTTGCCGGCCTGCGCGAACATGTTGGTCGGCAGCGTGTCGCTGATGCCCACCACGCACTTGGCCACCGTGTTGCTCGTGGCCGGCGCGATCACCACCGTGTGGTAGACGTCGTCGTAGAGCATGCCCACCGGCACGGCGCTGGCGGTCTTGTCGCGAACCAGGCGGAAGCCCGGCGCGAAGCGCGGGCGCAGCTCTTCGATCTTCATGCCGTAGATCGGCAGCACTTCCTCGGCGGCGTCCGAGAGGAACAGGTCGAGCGAGGGCAGCCGCTGCGCGAGCGCGATCGATTCGTCGAGGTAGTGGCCGGACCCGGTGACGCACCAGGCGAAGCGCGAGCGCGCCGGCAGCCGCGACGCGAAGTCCTCACCCGGCACGCTCGGCTCAGTCGGGGTGCGAGACCTCGATGTGGAGCTTGTGAAGCTTGCGGTAGAGGGTGTTTCGGCTGACATCGAGCGCCTTGGCGACGTTGCTCACGTTCCAGCGATGCTGTTCGAGCAATTGGAGCAGAACCTGGCGCTCGTTGGCCTGGATCGGGTTGAGCTTGAGCGGCAGGTCGTCGGCGACGCCTTCCGCAGCGGCCGCGGGGCCGACGCGGACCGCCGGTTGAACCGTTGGCGGCAGTGGCGCCGGTGCCGCCATGTGCAGCAGCGTGGGCAGGTGCTCGCGCGTGATCGGCTGGCCGTCGGCCAGTGCCGCGGCCGTGCGCAGCACGTGGCGCAACTGCCGGATGTTGCCCGGCCACGGGTGCTCGAGCAGCATGCGCTCGGCCTCGGGACCGAGCGCACCGGCGCCACCGGCCTCGGCGGCCAGCACGGCGTGGATCAGGTCGCGCCGGTCGCTGCGGTCGCGCAGCGGCGGCAACTGCAGCTCGATGCCGGCCAGCCGGTAGTACAGGTCTTCGCGGAAGCGGCCTTCGCGCACCAGCGCCGGCAGATGCTGGTGGCTCGCGCTGATGAGCTGGAAGTCCACCGCGTGCGTGTCTTCCGTGCCCAGCGGCGTGACCTGCCGCTCGTCGAGCACGCGCAGCAGGCGCGCCTGCAGGTCCAGCGGCATGTCGGCGATCTCGTCGAGGAACAGCGTGCCGCCGTCGGCCTGCAGGATCTTGCCGCGCCGGCCGCTACGCTGGGCGCCGGTGAAGGCGCCGGCGCGATAGCCGAACAGCTCGGACTCGATCAGCGTTTCCGGCAGGCTCGCGCAGTTGACCGCCACGAAGGCCCCGCCGGCATGCGGGCTCGCCTCATGCACGGCACGGGCGAACACTTCCTTGCCCGAGCCGGTCTCGCCGAACAGCAGCACCGGCGTCTGGCGCGCGATGACGCGGCGAGCCGTGTCCAGGTGCGTGACCAGGCGGGCGTCCTTGAAGGTCGTGCCGGCCGCCGGCTTCTGCGCAGCCAGCCTCGCCGGCGCCCGCGCGGCCACCGGGTGCGCCACCGTCGCGGGCAATGCCGGACCGGCCAGCATCGGCGCCTTCGCGTCCGAGGCCGGGCGGCGCGCCACCGCGAAGAAGCGCAGCGCCGCATTGGCGCGGTAGGTCACCACGGGGTGGAACGAGGCCGAGGTGCTGCGCTGGAGCATGTCCTCCAGCGAGGTCTGGAACAGGTCCTCGATGCGGCGCGAGCGGATGTCTTCCATCGACTGCAGGCCGAGCTGGAACAGCGCGCTGCGGTTGGCCGCGAGGATGCGGCCGTCGTCGCCGACGGCGAGCTTGCCCTCGTGCAGCGTGTAGACGAACTCCGGCCGGCTGTGGAAGTGCAGCGGATGCGCGTTGCGGTAGCGCGCGTCGATCAGGCGGTTCTCGATCATGCGCGCCGTCATGCCCAGCAGCACCAGCAGGTGCTGCTGCATCAGGCTGGAACGGCTGGTGACGTCGAGCACTGCGGCGATCTCGCCGGAGGGGTCGTAGACCGGCACCGCCGAGCAGGTCAGTTGCGTGAACTGGGTGAAGAAGTGGTCCTCGCGCCGCACCGACACCGGCCCGCCCGCGGCCAGGCAGGTGCCCATGCCGTTGGTGCCGGCGGCAGTCTCGCTCCACATGCCGCCCACGCGCAGGCCCAGCGGGCCGACCTCGGCGGCGAACTCCGGCGACGAGACCATGTGCACGATGACGCCGTCGGTGTCGGTCAGCACCACCGCGGCTTCCGCGTCGGCGAGCTGCTGGTACAGCGTGGTCATCTCGTAGCGCGCGCAGGCGATCACGTCGGCGCGGCGCGCACGGCGCTCTTCCAGCTCGACACGCGCAACGAACGCCGGTTCGCAGGCCTTGGCCGGATCGAGCCGGTACTCGTTGAGGCAGCGGCTCCAGGATTGCGCCACCGGATCGTTGGCCTGCTCGTGCACGCCGCTGCGCACCAGCTCCAGGATCCGGTCGGCATGCCGGTGGGCTTCACGCATGGTCAGGGTCATTGCGGTCTCCAGCACGTGCCACGAGCGGTTTCGGGAACAATTGGGCATTGTGGTGTCGCCCCGCGACCCCCAGCACCGGGTAAACCACGGGTGCCGCGAGCCGCCGCGGGCCTGCATTTTGCTGCCTGTTGGCGAGCGCATTCCACGTGCATGGAGATTCCGTCTTGATTCCTCTGAACGCCCGCCCCGCCAGCCGCCCCGATGTCCGCACCCAGGGCGACGCGCCGATGGACCTGATCTTCATCGAGGGATTCACGGGACAGACGGTGATCGGTATCCACCACACCGAGCTGCACGACCCGCAGCCGCTGGTGATCGACCTTCATGCCGGCCTGCCGCGCTCGCGCGCGTGCGACACCGACCGCATCGGCGACACCATCGACTATGGCGTCGTGCGCGAGCGGCTGCAGCGCCTGCTGCGCGAGCACCGGCTGCAGCTGCTGGAAGCCTTCGCCGAGGCCATCGCCGACATCCTGATCGACGAGTTCCGCGCCAGCTGGGTGCGGGTGAAGGTGGTCAAGCCGCGCAAGTTCGACGACGTCCAGGCGGTCGGCGTGCAGATCGAGCGCTTTGCGCCCGTCGCCGAAGCGCCCCAGCGCAGCGCAGCGATGTTGCACCTGATAGGCAGCGGCATGGTGCCCGGCGCTCGCTGAGCACGGGCCGGCGTCGAGCGCCCAAGAAAAAGCCGACCGGCGAACCGGTCGGCATGCTCAACCCTCTGTCAACCTGCGCACCGTCGCCGGTGCGCCGCTCTCTTCACTTCGCCTGGAACGGGTGGGCCACCGAGCCCTTCTTGGCCACGACTTCCGCAGCCGTCGGCGAGCCGGCGACGGCACGCTGGATCGACTCGCGCACGGCACGGTAGTTGTAGTCCTGGATCTTCTTGTCGTCTTCGGCCAGCCAGTGGATGAAGACGCCGACGCAGATGAACAAGTTGTCGGCCTCGGCAGCCGGGATCGTGCCGTCCTCGACGCTGTCGGCCACCGCCATGGCCACGGCGCGCTGGGCCGGACCGAACATCTGCACGGCCTGCTTGGCGCCCTTGATCGTGACCTTGTTGAACATCACCGTGGAGGGCTTGGTCAGCAGGTTCGGCGCGACCACGGCCAGCAAGGACGTGAAGCCGTCCTTGTTGTTGGTCAGGGCATTGGCGAAGGCGGACTCGGCCGCCGAGCCGCGCGGCCCGATGATCAGGTCGATGTGCGCAACCTCGTTGCCGTCACCGACGAGCGACTCGCCAACCATCATGCGATCGATCTTTGCCATGGCGTTTGTATCTCCTGTGAATGTGATTCTCTGAATGTCGACACACTGGCCCTGTGTCCAGCGCGTCGCAAACGCTATCACGTTCCATGCCACGCCGACCCGAGCACTCCGGCCACCAACAGCGTGGCGACGGTGAGATCGGCGCTGCTGCCGGGATTGATGCCCTGCGCCTTGAGCGATTCATCCCAGGCGGCCCAGGCGGCCTCGTCGCCGGGCGCCGGGACCTCGCGCCACGCCTGCGCCGCGGTCATGACAGTGTGTGCCACGGCCTCGCCGTGTTTTCGAACAATGTGTGAATCGGGGATGACGCGCATCAGGCCCAGGAACACGCCTCGCACGGACTGGATCGTCTGCGGGCTCGGAGCCTCTCCGGCGCAGCCTTCCATGAGTACAAACCCGCGGGACAGGCCCGCCAGACCGACATCGAACACCTCGGCGAACCCGCTGGCGTACTGGCGCGCGATGCTGTCGCGCGCGGCGGCCAGGGCCATCGCCTCGCGCAGGCCAATCGTGGGTTCGTCGTGAACGTCCTGCGACGGCGCCGACCCCAGACCGCCGGGGTGGGCCTGTGCGATGGCGCGGTAGGCCGCGCGCGCGTCGTCGATGTCCAGCGACGACAGCACGCCGGCGATGGCCGCCCGAAGCGACGCCGCGCTCGCGCAGGCCCCGTCGCGTTCGACCGCCGCGGCCACCGGCGCGGCCAGCAGCAGGATGCCCAGGTTGGTGTTGCAGCCCACGGCCTGCCAGGTCGCCGCCATCGCGCGCTCGATGCGCTCGCCGACACGGGCGCCGCGCTCGAACAGCGGTTCCACCGCAGCCTGCGCGCTGGCCTCGAACATGTCGGCGTGCATGCGGTGGCCGGCCGATGCGCGGCTCACGTTGCCCGGTTTGCGCACCGCCACGTCCAGCCAGCAGGCGCGCAGGAAGCACGCGCGTGCGTGCTCGACGAGATCGGCGCTCACCGGGGTACCTTCGAGCAGTGCCCTGCGGTGTTCGCCCTGGGGACGGCCCGGCAGGCTCACTGGAATACCTTCGGGCTGCGCCCTCCGGTATTCGCCCTTGGGACGGCCCGGCGGGCTCATGCCCGGCAGGCGCCGCGTCGCGCCTGCGCCAGGCGACGGTCGAGCAGGTCGTCGACCAGCGCGCGCGCGATGTTGAACCCGGTCACGCGCTGCAGGCCCTGCCAGGCCGCGACGCCGTTGACCTCGATGACCTGCAGCGACTCGAGCGTGCCGGCGGGCAGGATGTCGACACCGGCGTAGTCCAGCTCCAGCGCCTGCGCCGCCGCCTCGGCGAGGCGGGCCAGCGGCTCGCCCAGCGCTACCGGCTCGCAGCGTGCGCCCTGCGCGACGTTGTGGACCCAGTGCGTGCTGACGCGGCGCATCGCCGTGACCGCACGTCCGCCGATCACCAGCACGCGCCAGTCGAAACCCGGTTGCGCGAGCGGTGGCACGAAGCGCTGCAGGTAGGCCAGCGAACCGTACGCCCCCTGCAGGTCGGGCAGTGCATGGTGCACGCCGTCCACCGAACCGACGAGTTGCAGCCCCTTGCCTTGCGAGCCGAACAGCGGCTTGAGCACCAGCGCGCGCCCCGCTGCACTCTCGCGCATCACCAGGCGCTGCGCCTGCGCGGCCGACTCCAGCGCCCAGGTCGGCGGCGTGGCAATGCGCGCGGCATGCAGCAGCACGCTGGTCATCGACTTGTCGACGCTGCGCTCGATGGCACGCGCGTCGTTGTAGACCGGCACGCCGAGCTCGAGCAGCGCGTGCAGCACGCCCAGCCGCTTCGTCACCTGCTCGAAGCTGCCGCCGGCGATGCCGCGCACCAGGACGGCATCGGGCAGTTCGCGCCCGAAGCCCGGGATGGCCAGGCCGTGCCAGGCGGCCGTGGTGTCGATTCGGCAGTCGGCCAGGTCGACGCAGCGGCCGAGCGCGCCGCGCTCGCGCAGCGCGGCCTGCAGCTGGCGAGTGTGCCAGCCGACCTCGTCGGTCATGATCGCCACCCGCTTCATGACGACACCCCGAGCACCGGGTACAGCGCCCGACCCTCCAAGAGGGTCGCGCCCGGCTTGGGGCGGCCCGGTGCTCGGTCGCGCGCCACCATCAGGCCTCCTGCAGCCACAGCCTGCGCAGCAGGTCCATGTCGAGCGCTCCGCCGTGGAAGGTGCTGCCGGTGTCGAGGTTGCTGACCCACACCTCGGACGGCGCGAACAGCGCCGGGTCGATCTTGTAGAAGTCGTACTCGACGGCCTTGAAGATCTCGGCGAACGAGCGCCCGTGGTCCTTCGAATTGCGCGAGGGCAGCCGGATCGCCAGGTCACGCGCCGCGTCGTCGCTGCCGCGCACGCTCAGGTGCACGCGGCCGCCGTAGAGGATGGCGTCGTTGGTGCGGCCCATCGCCTCGACCCCGTCGGGACTGGGCGACGGCAGCGGCGCCGTGGCCACGCCTTCGACGACGTGGTGCAGCGCGAAGCCGAGCTCATGCGCCTTGTGCAGGGCAACCTCGAGCACGCGCGCCACCACCTGCGTGGTGCCGGCCGCGCTGCTGGTGGGCGTGAGCACGATCGTCAGGCCCTGCGCCGGCAGCGCACAGTCGCGCAGGATCTTCTGCACGACGACCGCTGGTGGAGCGCGGTCCACCTCGAGCACGATGACGCCCTGCTCGGCGCGGTCGCGGTAGCCGAGCTCGGCGAACAGCGGCTCCTTGGCCGCCAGCGCGCGCGCCGGGCCGGAGCCGAGCGAGAAGAATTTCTTGCCACCGGTCTCCTCCTTGCTGGCCGAGAGGCTCCAGCCGGCGTACTGGCTGGCCAGGCAGGCGAGTACCGGCTGCGCACTGCGCACCTCCAGCCAGGTCGGCCAGCCGTCGGCGGCACCGCTGCGCAGGCGCACGCTGCCGAAGCCGCCCAGGCAGATCTCGCCCACCCGCAGCCCGGCCTCGATGCTGCCAGGCGCCGCGATGCCGGCGTCGACGATGCGCACGCCGCTGTCGTCGACACGAACCTGCAACCGCAGCACGCCCGCCTCGGCGACGAGCCGCTCGACCCAGGGCTGGACATGCTCGTTCAGGCTCAGCGTGCAGCCGGCCAGCGGCGCGGGATGGTCACTCATGTCGTCGTCTCCAGGCAGGCCAGCAGCGCCTCGCGGCGGCCGGCCCATTGTGTACGCACCGCGTGCTCGTCGCGGCCTTCGGCCACCAGGCTGCACAGCGGCTGGCCGGTTTCAACGCGCGTGCCCGCGCGCGGCAGGTCGCAGGTGCCGTCGCTGTGCGCGATGCGTGCGGCCAGCGTCGCGTCGACGTCCACGCGATGCGGCGCGAATACGATTCCGCTGCCGCGCACGCCCGCGCCCGGCGCCGGCGCCGCCGGCAGCTCGCCGTGGCTGCAGGCGCGCAGGTGCGCGCGCAGCACCCCACCCGAACCGATGCGCGGGTACAGCGCCAGGCTGGCCGGCGGGCGCGGGTTGAGTTCGAGCACCTCGACCGACTCGCCATCGAGCAGGAAGTCGAGGCTGCCCAGCCCGCGCAGGCGGAATACCGCCGCGAGCAGGCGGACGATCGCCGTCACCTCGCGCGCCACCGCGTCGCTCACCGGCACCGGGCCGAGCACGCCGCAGAACACGAACGGCCGATCGCCCAGCGGCTGCACCATCTGCAGGTTGAAGCCGAGCAGCACGGCATCGCGTCCGTTGCCTACCACGGTGGCCGACATCGGTGTGCCGCGGCGCTCGCGCTGCCAGTACAGCCCTGGGGTCTGCTCGAAGGGCAACGCCGCGCGCCTCACCTGCCAGCCGCCGCAACCACCGGCATCCTTGAGCAGCCAGCCCGCGGCATCGGCCGGCGCCTCGAACGCCACGGCGGGAAAGCCGATGTCATGCGAGCGCAGCGTGGCGAAGAATTGCCGCGGGTCGCGCACACGGCGCACGTCGTCGGGCGTCGTGCCGATCAGCGGCAGCAGCGCAGCGCCGCACGCAAGCAGATCGGCACGGCCGTCGAACCCGCTGCCCGCGATCCAGCCGCGCACCTGGCCGCCGCGGCCGAGCTCCCGCAGGCCGGCGAGCAGCTTGTCGGCGTCGATGTGCAAGCCCTGCGTCGCGCCGATGTCATGCCACGCCGCAGCCGCACGCAGCGTGTCGGCATCGCCGAAGCAGTCGAGCGCCACCGCGCGCCATCCGTCCAGCGCGGCGCTGTCGACGAGGGCGCGCGCGGAAAGCGCCGCGACGGCCAGCACGCGCGATCAGCCGCCCTTGGCGGCGGATTCGGCCAGGAAGGCGCGTGCCGTCGCGAAAGCTTCGGCAAAGCCCAGCGACACCGCCTTGGGCGCATCGCGCATCTGCACGAGCAGCCGGTGCTGCGTCTGGTACTTGACGTTGCCGATGGCCAGCGCGCCGATGCCCAGCGCGTTCGTGCCCGCCAGCGGCTTGGCGTCGTCCATCACGCCGACGCCGGCCACGCCCTCGGGCGGCACCGCGTTGACGTCCGCCGCGACCTTCATGCGCCTGGCGAAGCCGAGGTCCTCGGCCGATACCACCTGCACGCCGGCGGCGGCGCAGGCGAGCACGACGTCGGCGTCGCCGATCGAGGTGCGCACCGCGGCGCGGTCGCCGCCGGAGATGCCGTGGATGGTCACGCCGAAGCGCCTGCCGGTGTGCTGCGCGGCCTCCTCGGCGACGTCGATGCCGTTGCGGCTGGACAGCGCCACGTCGGCGCCGGCCGTCGCCGCAAGCACGCCGGCGATGCGGCCCACCGGCCCGGTGCCGCCGAGGATCACCACGCGCTGACCCTTCAGCCCCTGCGGCTGCGATTTCAGCAGTGCCGCCTCGACGCAGGCCACCATCGCCGCGGCGGTGGTGTAGGCGCCGCTCGGGTCGGCCATCACCGAGACGACGAAGGGCGGCACCATCGCCTTCTTCGAGCGCTCCAGCATGTCGGCGGCGAGCAGCGCATCGCGCCCGCCGATGAACAGGCCGGTGCGCGCCACGCCCTTCGGGCCGCGCGAGAAGATCGCGTCCTGCGTCAGCGCCGTCACGCTGTCCAGGCCGGCCTCGCAGTAGGGCACGATGATCTGGTAGCCGGCGTCGGCGGCCATGTTGATGTCGAACGGGCTCATCTGCTTGCCCGGCGTGATCATGTGGAGGATGTAGGGACGTTCCATGGCAGGTCGTTGACGGTCCATCGTTGAAGTTGCACTCAGCGCGCGGGCGGTTCGGTCACTGTGGCACCACGGTTGCGAATGCACACCACCTGCAGCTCGAGCGCCTCGTCGAAGACGCCGGCTGCACGCGCGCCGGCGATGAGACGCTGCGCAGCGGCGGCAGAGGGCACGATCGCGAAGCCGGTCGGACCCCAGGAGCTCTGGCCGATCGCCGCGTCGTTGCCAGCCGACGAGCCCCAGTGCTGCATCAGGCGGCCGACCGCGGCGCTGGTCCAGGCGCTGCCATGCTGCGCGGGCGCGAAGTGGTCGCCCAGCAGTTGCTGCACGCGGTTCAGGCCGGCGGCGAAGCTGGCGAAGTCGTCGCCCGCCGCACCCGGCAGCACGCGCATCAGCAACTGGTGGCAGATGTCCGCCGCCGCGGCCTGCGGCAACGGCGGCAAGCTGGCGATGGCATCGCGTTCGCCCGCGCCGGACAGGCCGCGCCGGCGAGGATCGAGCACGACGATCACGCGCCAGGCCGCCGGCGGTTCGATGCGCGAGAGCAGCCGCGCCGGCTGGCCGTCGCTGCCGGGGCCGCCGTCCAGCAGCAGGCCGCCCGCGTCGAAGCCGGCGATGCCGATGCCCGAGCGCTGACCGCGGCCCAGCCATTGCGCGAGCGTCGGCGTGTCCACCTCGAGG
>Ga0209797_10002079_pt1 | contig 10108 bp, 9 predicted proteins | sample DOMMetBare3Fresh_2_FD_187472 | JGI IMG/M metagenome (GOLD analysis project Ga0209797, IMG submission 187472) | Wetland sediment microbial communities from St. Louis River estuary, USA, under dissolved organic matter induced mercury methylation -... | ecosystem: Environmental > Aquatic >...
CCTGGACGCCGACGATCGAGCGCATCAGCGTGGTCTTGCCGCCCCCGCTCGGCCCGAGCAGCCCGGTGAGCGACCCGACGGACAGCTCGAAGGAGAGCCCGTGCAGCACCTCGCGGCGGCCGCGCTCAACCCTCAGGTCACGCACGCGCAGCGCGTGCCCGGCGGCCGTCACGACGCCCAGCCCAGCCCCCCGGTGCGCCCCGCGTCAAGAGCCGAAACGATCAACCTGCGGGGCGCGTATCGGCCGCCGGCTCGGCGGAGGCCGCCAGGTTGAGCCGGGCGAAGGCCAACGCCTCCGCCAGGTCAGCCTCCCGCTCGGCCCGGTTCGCCACCCGTCGGGTCGACACCTCGAGGACGACCGTGCCGGCGAACCCGCGTCGGGCCAGCCGTTCGAGCAGCGGAGCGCACGGCTGCCCGCCGCGCCCCGGGACCAGGTGCTCGTCGCGGTTCGAGCCGGAGCCGTCGGCCAGGTGCACGTGCGCCAGCCGGTCGCCCAGTGCCTCCGCCATGGCCATCGCGTCCGAGCCGGACACCGCGGTGTGCGAGAGGTCGAGCGTGATGTTCGCGTAGTCCTCGTCCGTCGGGTCCCAGTCGGGGGCGTACGCGGCCACCTCGCGCCCGGCGGCCTTCCACGGGTACATGTTCTCGACCGCGAACACGACGTCGGTCTCCTCCGCCATCCGGCCGACCCCCTCGACGAAGCCCCGCGAGTACTCCCGCTGCCAGCGGAACGGCGGGTGGACGACGACCGTCGAGGCACCCAGCGCCTCGGCCGCCTCCTTGGAGCGCAGCAGCTTCCCCCACGGCTCGGTGCCCCACACCCGCTGGGTGATCAGCAGGCACGGGGCGTGGATGGCCAGCACGGGGATGCCGTAGTGGTCGGAGAGTCGGCGCACTGCGTCGATCTCCTGGCTGACCGGGTCGGTGAAGACCATCAGCTCGACGCCGTCGTACCCGAGTCGCGCGGCGATCTCGAACGCGGTGGCCGTGCTCTCGGGGTAGGTGGACGTCGTCGACAGGGCGACCCTCGCCTCGGGGACCTGCACGACCTCCGCCACACGGCAAGGGTACGGGGGCCAGACTGAGGCCCGTGGACGCGCCCGAGGTGCTCGCCGACGTCGCGCTGATGCTCGCCGCCGGGCTGGTGGCGGACCTGGTGGCTGGCTGGCTGCGGCTGCCCCGGGCCCTCCTGCTCATCGCCGCGGGGCTGCTGCTGGGGCCCGAGGCGCTGGATCTGCTGCAGCTGCCGATCGAGTCCTCCCCCGTCCAGCTGGTGCTCACCCTCGGGGTCGCACTGCTGCTCTTCCACGGCGGGCTCGGGCTGGACGCCGACGTGCTGCGCACGGTCGGGGTCAGCCTCGGGATGCTCGCGCTGCCGGGGGTCTTCATCACGGCGGGGGTCACCGGCCTGGTCGCGGCTGCCGCGTTCGGGCTTCCTGTCCTCTCGGGGCTGCTCATCGGCGCGGTGCTCGCCCCCACCGACCCGGCCGTGCTCATCTCGGTCTTCGACCGGGTCCGGGTCCGGCCCAAGGTCGCCCAGACCGTGGTCGCCGAGTCCGCACTGAACGATCCGAGCGGCGCCGTCCTGGCGGTGGCCCTGGCCGCGGCGGTGGCGGGCAGCGCGACGATCGCCGGCACGCTGGGCGGCTTCGTCCGCGACGTCCTGCTGTCGGCGGCGCTCGGCCTGGTCCTCGGCGTCCTGCTGGGCGCGACGATCTCCACCCGCCGGTTCGGGGTGTGGCGGGAGAGTGCGGCGCTCGCGGTGCTGCTGGTGCTCTCGGCCGGGTACGTGTCGATCGACTCGGTCGGGGGCAGCGGGTACCTCGGCGCCTTCCTGGCCGGGCTGATCGCCGGCAACCTGACCCTGCTGCGCCTGCCCATGGACGCCGAGCACGAGCGGGACATGACCTCGTTCGTGAACGCCGTCGTCGACCTGGTGGTCATCGCGGTGTTCCTGGTCCTCGGCGCGAACATCCAGCTGGACCTGCTGCGCGAGTACGCGCTGCCCGGACTCGCCGTCGTCCTCGTCCTGGTCCTCGTCGCCCGACCGCTGACGGTCGCTGCGTGCCTGCTGCCCGACCGACGCGCGGCGTGGACCCGCCAGGAGCTGCTGTTCATCGGCTGGACGCGCGAGACCGGGGTCGTCGCGGCCGCGCTGGCGAGCCTGCTCGCCGCCGAGGGGATCAGCTTCGGCCCGCAGCTGCAGGCCGTGGTGGCCATCGCCGTCGTGGTGACCCTGGTGGGTCAGGCCAGCCTCAAGCCGTGGCTGTCCGCGCGGCTGGGCCTACGCGAGGACGACCCGGAGATCGTCGAGCGGGTCACCGGTCCAGCGCGGCCAGCCGCCGAAGGATGACCCCCTCGCGCAGCGCCCAGGGGCCGATCGACAGCTCCGGCACGCCCAGCAGGTCCATCGCCGCGTCGGCGACGACGGCCCCGGCCAGCAGCTGGCCCGCCCGGCTGACCGACACGCCCGGCAGGTCGGCCCGCTGCGCCACCGACAGGCGGGCCAGCCGGGGCAGCCAGTCCAGCAGGTCGGCGTGCTTCAGCACCCGGCGGACGTAGGGACCTTCGGCGGAGGCGGCGGCGCCGGTGAGCCTGGCCAACGAGCGGAAGGTCTTCGAGGTGCCGACGACCTGGTCGGCGACCCCGACGCGGATCACCCGACCGAGGTCGCGGGCGAAGGTCGCCCGCACGTGCCGACGCAGCTCGCGGACCGCCTGCTCCGACGGGGGGTCGCCGGGCAGCAGGTCGCGGGTCAGCCGCCCGGCGCCCAGCGGCACCGAGTAGGCGGCGTCCGGCTCCTCCTCCGCCCCGGAGGCCACCTCCAGCGAGCCGCCACCGATGTCGAGCACCAGCAGTCGCCCGGCCGACCACCCGTACCACCGGCGCACGGCCAGGAAGGTGAGCCGGGCCTCGTCCTCGCCGGAGAGCACCTCGAGGTCGACACCGGTCTCGGCCCGCACCCGGTCGAGCACCGCGTCGCCGTTGACGGCCTCCCGCACGGCCGACGTGGCGAACGCGAGCACCTCCAGGACGCCCTTGTCCTCCGCCTCCTGACGCGCCTGCGCCACGAAGCGGACCAGCCGGTCCGCGCCGGCCGCCCCGATGCTGCCGGCGTCGTCCAGCAGCTCGGCGAGCCGCAGCTCGTTCTTCACCGAGTGGGCGGGGACCGGAGGAGCGCCCGGGTGCGCGTCGACGACGAGCAGGTGGACCGTGTTCGACCCGACGTCGAGGACCCCGAGGCGCATGCGGTGACGCTACCCGCCGGACCGGCCCTAGGCTGACCCGGTGCCCGAGGTGCCGCTGGACTTCCCGCGAGCGTGGGTCGAGTTCGTCGACCCGGCCGACCAGGGCCAGGTCTTCCGCTGCGACCTGACCTGGCTCACCTCCCGGTGGACCTGTATCTTCGGACGAGGCTGCCAGGGCATCATGGCCGGCCGGCCGGACGACGGATGCTGCACGCTCGGCGCCCACTTCTCGGACAAGTCGGACGAGAAACGCACGCTGCGCTGGGCCAAGCGGCTGACCCCGGAGACCTGGCAGCACCACGGCACGAAACGCCTGGTGGACGTCGACGAGGACGGCGCGCGCCAGACCCGGGTCGTCGACGGCGCCTGCGTGTTCCTCAACCGCCCGGGGTTCGCCGGCGGAGCGGGCTGTGCGCTGCACGGGCTGGCCCTCGCCGGGGGGCGCAACCCGCTCGAGGCGAAGCCGGACGTGTGCTGGCAGCTGCCGCTGCGCCGCTCGTTCGAGCGGGTGACCCGCACCGACGGCTCCGAGGTCCTGGTCGTCCAGATCGGTGAGTACGACCGGCGCGGCTGGGGTGCCGGTGGCCACGACCTGCACTGGTACTGCTCGGGCGCGACCGAGGCGCACGTCGGCGTCCGGCCGGTGTACCTGGAGAACGGCCCCGAGCTCGAGGCGCTCATGGGGCCGCTCGGCTACGCCGAGCTGGTGCGGCTGTGCGAGGCCCGCCTGGCCGGCGGCGCACCGATGGCCCCGCACCCCGCCGACCGCGAGCCGACCAGGAAACGTCGGCGCTGACGCCTAGCCTGCGAGGCATGGCGAAGTCGAGCGGTCCCGCGGCGCGGGCGGCCTACCACTGCACCGAGTGCGGGTGGCGCAGCGTGCAGTGGGTCGGCCGCTGCGGCGAGTGCCAGACCTGGGGCTCCGTCGACCAGGCCAGCCCGGCCCTGCTGCACGCGGTGACGGCTGGGCCGGTCACGACGGCGGCCCGGCCGATCGGCGAGATCGACATCGAGTCCGCCCGGGCCCGGCCGACCGGTGTCGACGAGCTCGACCGGGTGCTCGGCGGCGGGCTCGTCCCCGGCGCCGTGGTGCTGCTCGCCGGTGAGCCCGGGGTGGGCAAGTCCACCCTGCTGCTCGAGGTCGCGGCCCGCTCGGCCGGCGCCGGCGGGCGCACCCTGTACGTGACCGGCGAGGAGTCCGCCGGGCAGGTCCGCCTGCGCGCCGGCCGGATCGGTGCCCTCGACCCCCGGCTGTACCTGGCCGCCGAGAACGACCTCGCCGCCGTGCTCGGTCAGGTCGAGGCGGTCGACCCTCAGCTGCTGGTCGTCGACTCGGTGCAGACCCTGTCCGCGCCCGAGGTCGACGGCGCCGCCGGCGGGGTGACCCAGGTCCGGGCGGTCACGTCGGCCCTGATCCGGGTCGCGAAGCAGCGCGGCTTGGCGACCGTGCTGGTCGGCCACGTCACCAAGGACGGCGCGATCGCCGGCCCGCGCGCCCTCGAGCACCTCGTCGATGTGGTCCTGCACTTCGAGGGCGAGCGGCACTCCCGGCTGCGTACCGTCCGAGCGGTGAAGAACCGCTACGGCCCTGCCGACGAGGTCGGCTGCTTCGACCTGCACGACCAGGGGCTGACCGGGCTGGCCGATCCCAGCGGCCTGTTCCTCTCCCGGCGCCCCGAGCCGGTCTCCGGCACCTGCGTGACCGTCTCGCTCGAGGGCCGCCGCCCGCTGCTCGTCGAGGTGCAGGCCCTGGTCGGCGCCACCGCTGCCGGCTCGCCCAGGCGGGCGACGTCCGGACTGGACTCCTCCCGGGTCGCGATGGTGCTCGCCGTCCTGGACCGCCGCGGCGGCCTGCGCCTCGCCGACCGGGACGTCTACGCCGCCACGGTCGGGGGGGTGCGGGTCGCCGATCCGGGGGCCGACCTGGCGCTAGCGCTGGCGGTCGCCAGCGCGGCGGCCGACCTGCCCGTGCCGGCCGACGTCGTCGCGGTCGGTGAGCTCGGCCTGGCCGGCGAGGTCCGGCACGTCACGGGGGTCCGCCACCGGCTGGCCGAGGCGGCCCGACTGGGGTTCACCCGGGCCGTCGTCCCCCCCGGGTGCGCAGCCGACGTCGACGGCCTCAGGGCGACGGAGGTGCCCGACCTGGCCGCGGCTCTGGCGGCGCTGGCGGGTCGCCCGCGCCGGTAGACTCGCCGACGATCATTCGAGCTGCGGGGGTGCGTGGGTGTCACCGGACAGGCCCGTCGACAAGGACGAGCTGCTGATCCGCCAGACGCTGGCCGCCGTGGCGCCGGGCACCGCGCTGCGCGAGGGCCTCGAGCGCATCCTGCGCGGCCGCACCGGTGCGCTCATCGTGCTCGGCCACGACCGGGCCGTCGAGGCGCTGTGCACCGGCGGCTTCTCGCTGGACGTGCCGTTCTCGTCGACCGGGCTGCGTGAGCTGGCCAAGATGGACGGCGCGGTGGTGCTCGACCGGGACGCCACCCGGATCCTGCGCTGCAACGTCCACCTGGTGCCCGATCCGAGCCTGCCCACCGAGGAGTCCGGCACCCGGCACCGCACCGCGCAGCGGGTCGCGGCCCAGACCGGACTGCCCGTCATCTCGGTCAGCCAGTCCATGCACATCGTGGCCCTGTACGTGGCTGGTCGGCGGTTCGTCCTCGAGGACTCCGCCGCCATCTTGTCGCGGGCCAACCAGGCGCTGGCCACCCTCGAGCGGTACAAGCAGCGCCTGGACGAGGTGTCCGGCACGCTGTCCGCCCTGGAGATCGAGGACCTGGTCACCGTCCGGGACGTCACCGCGGTCGTCCAGCGGATGGAGATGGTCCGCCGGATCGCCCGCGAGATCGAGGGCTACGTGCTCGAGCTCGGATCCGACGGCCGGCTGCTCTCCCTGCAGCTGGACGAGCTGGTCGCCGGGGTCGACGACGACCGGGTGCTCATCGCGCGCGACTACCTGCCGCCGTCGCACGGGCGGCGCAGCAGGACCGCCGCCATGGCCCTGGAGGACCTCGACGCCCTCAGCGGGGCCGAGCTGCTCGACCTGACCGCGGTGGCCCGAGCCCTCGGCCAGGTCGCCGGGGTGGAGTCGCTGGACGTCCCGGTCACCCCGCGCGGGTACCGGCTGCTCGCCCGGGTGCCGCGCCTCCCCGGCGCGGTGGTCGACCGCCTGGTCGAGCACTTCGGGAGCCTGCAGACGTTGCTGGCCGCGAGCATCGACGACCTGCAGACCGTCGAGGGGGTCGGTGAGAGCCGGGCGCGCACCGTCCGCGAGGGGCTGTCCCGGCTGGCCGAGTCGTCCATCCTGGAGCGCTACGTCTAGCGACCCTGCTACGAGCGCGCGGCGGCCTGCGGCGGCTCGCTACGCAGTCCGGCCAGCGTGCGCAGGTCGACGAGCAGCACCGGCCGGCGGGCCAGGTCGGTCGTGCGCATGACCTCCACGACGTAGGCGGGCAGCCCGTAGGGCCGGGGGCCGTCGTCCCGGACCAGCTCGTCCTCGCCGATGACCGCCACGACGGTGTCGACCGCCAGCCCGAGCGGGCCGTCGTCCCCCGAGCTGAGGACGATGACGTCCCCGGTGCCGAACGGGTCCATGGCATCGCGCAGGTCGACCACCGGGAGGGGGTCGCCGCGCAGCTCCAGCAGCCCGGTGACCGGCGCCCGGACGCCACGCAACGGCTCGACGCCGGCCGCCCGGACGATCTCGCGCACCTGGCTGAGGCTGGCCGCCAGCTCGCGACCCCCCATGAGGAAGGTCAGGTACCCGCTCATGCTCCCCTCCGCGCCGGCTCGACTGCTCGTCCTGCTTCATCGGCAAGCAGATGGCACAACTGCACCACCTCGTCGACCTGGCGCCCGTCGAGGATCCGGTCCACCTCCGCGGGCTCGGTGTGCGGCAGCGCCTCGGCGGCGGCCCGGAACGCGGGGCCGGCCAGCGCCGGCTTGCCCAGCGAGGTCTGGGCCACCGCCAGCAGGAAGTGGGCGTGCCCGGCCCGTGGGGCCAGGTACACCGCCCGCTGGAGGGGCTCCACCGCGCGGACGGCTTCGCCCCGGTTGAGCAGGGCGTGGCCGAGCAGCGCGTACGCCCGCGCCAAGGTCACCTCGTCGACGTCCGACCGGTCGACCAGGGCGGCCGACCGGATCGACGCGTCGTCGTAGGCGCCGGCGTCGAACGCCGCCAACGCCGCGGCCAGAGCGTCGGACGGCTGCACCCACGGGACCGTTCCCGGGATGGGGGTCGGCGACGGGACCGACAGCGGCGAGTAGGCGCGGGACGACGCTCGCGGGACGAAGGGGGCGGGCACAGGGGCCGACCGGCGCGCCGAGTCGGCGCCCGGCGCGCCGTCGGCAGCCACCGGTCGATAGACGAAGGCGCCACCCACCTGGGTGGCCTCGAAGGCGTCGCTGACCTGCCACAGCGTCTCGGCGGGGCCGAGCAGCAGCCATCCGGTCGGTCGCAGCGCGGCGCGGAAGCGACCGGCCAGAGCACGGGTCGTCTCCCGGGAGAAGTAGATCGTCACGTGCCGGCAGACGATCAGGTCAACCGACCCGAGCGGCACCGGTGGACCGTCGGTGACCAGGTTGTGGTGACGCAGCTGGACCAGGTCGCGTACCTCGTCCCGCACGGCGTACCCGCCGTCGCCGTTCGGGATCAGCCAGCGGGAGACCGCGTCGGCCTCGGCCAGGTTGACCGTGCGACCGGAGTAGGTGGCGGCCTGGGCCACCGCCAGGGCCGCGGCTGACACGTCGGTGCCGACGACTCGCATCCGTGGCGGCGCCGGCATCGTCACGGCGGTCTCCAGCAGCAGCATGGCCAGCGTGTACGGCTCCTCGCCGGTCGCACACCCGGCACTCCAGACGACCAGCTCGCGATGCTCCGCGGCGGCCTGGGCCAGCAGGCCGGGGAGCAGCTGATGGCGCAGCGCCTCGATCTGGGGACGCGCGCGGTGGAAGTGGGTCTCCTGGATCGTGACGCCGTCGAGGAGCCGCTGCCGCTGGGCCGCGCTGCCCGGCTCGTCCAGCATCATCAGGTAGGAGGCGACGTCGGGGTGCCCGCCGTCCTCCATCTCCTCGAAGACCACGGCCGCCAACCCCGGGCGGCGGCTCTGGTCGAACTCCAGCCCGGCCGTGCGGCGCAGGTAGTCACGGACGGCGGCGAAGTCGGCGTCCGCCATCCGGCGGGTCATGCGGCACCCCCCGGTGCAGCGCCGGACCCGCGGCCGACCACCGGCCGGCGAACCGCGTCGACCACGGCCGCCGCGACCTGGCCCAGCGGCAGCTCGCAGGTGACCGCGCCCAGGTCCCGGGCCACGCCCGGCATCCCCCACACCACGCTGCTCGCCTCGTCCTGGCCGAAGGTCATCCCGCCGGCGGCCCGGATCGCGAGCAGCCCGGCCGCCCCGTCCCGACCCATCCCGGTCAGCAGCACGCCCACCGAACGCGCACCGGCCCGCTCGGCGACGCTGGTGAAGGCCACGTCCACGCCCGGGACGTGGTACTGCCGAGGCGGCGGCAGGGTGACCGACAGCCGCCCGTCCGGACCGAGCGTGGTGTTGCGACCGGCGGGCGCGACGAAGACGCGTCCGGCCCGCAGCACGTCGCCGTTGGCGGCCACGCTGACGGGCAGGGGACACTCGCTGTCCAGCCAGCGGGCGAGCCCCTCGACGAAGCCCTCGGCCATGTGCTGGACGACGATCACCGCCGCCTCGAACCCCGACGGCAGGCCCCCGAGGACGGTGGCCAGCGCGGGGGGCCCGCCGGTGGACGCCCCGATGGCCACGACTCGCGGGGCGGCCGCGGGTGGCGGCCGGCCGACCCCGTCCAGCCGGGACCTGAGCCGAGCGCGAGGGTGGGTGATCACCGGCACCGTGGACACGGCGCGCAGCCGGGCCCGGAGGTTGTCGTCCGGGTCGTCGCCGGTGCTCACCTCGTTTACCACGCTCAAGGCTCCGGCGCTCAGGGCGGTCTCCGGGTGACCGGCCGCCGCCCCGTAGACGACGATCGGTGTGGGGCGGCCCGCCATGATCCGCTCGACGGCCTCCAGGCCACCCATGAACAGGTCGAGGTCCACCAGCACCGCACTGGGCAGCGTCGACGCGACCAGCTCCTCCGCCGACGTGGCGTCCAGCGCCACGCCGACGATCTCCAGGCCCGGGCCGGCCAGTCGTCGCTCCAGCTGGCGGACCCGGGTGTGCGAGCCGGCGACCACGACGACGCGCAGCGACAGGGGCTGGTCGCCCCGGGATCGTCTGTTCGTCACCACCGCCCACCCCTGCCCACAGGACGGTCGGCGGTCGAGCCGGAACGCCCGCCGCCGTCAGGGTGGTGTCGTCCGTTCGACCGGCCGCCTTGAGCGTCAGCGCAGCGTGAAGGTCACCGGCCCGGACCGTAGGTCGAGGTCGCGGCCGACGACCTGGTAGGTGCCGGCCGGCACGGCGGGCCGGGGGGTCGGGCACCCACGGCTGGACCGGGTGCGATCCCAGACGACCGTCGTCCGGAACGTCTCGTTCCGGTCCAGGGCGAGCAGGCGCACCGAGCCGCCGGTCGAGCAGTCGTCCGACGACCAGATCCGGGTGGATCCCGAGGTGACCTGCAGCTCCAGGGCGCGGCGCCCGACGTCCCGCCGGCAGGTGTCTCGACCCTGGTTCGTCACGGTGAGGGTGAACCGCGGCTTCTCCCCGGGCCCGTAGGAGGAGGAGTCGGTGCTGACCGCGACCCGCAGGTCGGCGGCCGCGCACAGGGGGGACTCGGTGGTCGTCGGGCTCGGCTTGGCCGTCGAGGATCGGGAGGCGGACGGCGACGGGGACGCCGACCGGCTCGCGGTCGCGGTCGGGCTGGCCGACGGCGCTGGGCTGCTCGCG
>Ga0209797_10002080_pt1 | contig 10107 bp, 6 predicted proteins | sample DOMMetBare3Fresh_2_FD_187472 | JGI IMG/M metagenome (GOLD analysis project Ga0209797, IMG submission 187472) | Wetland sediment microbial communities from St. Louis River estuary, USA, under dissolved organic matter induced mercury methylation -... | ecosystem: Environmental > Aquatic >...
TTAGTCGGGTGCTTAGCTCAGCTGGGAGAGCATCGCCCTTACAAGGCGAGGGTCGGGGGTTCGAACCCCTCAGCACCCACCAGACTTTGGAGTGGTAGTTCAGTTGGTTAGAATACCGGCCTGTCACGCCGGTGGTCGCGGGTTCGAGCCCCGTCCACTCCGCCAAATTAAAAACCCCGAACCATCTGGTTCGGGGTTTTTTTTTGCTTTGTAAATTGATTCTTTAGGACTGATCTATGCTGACAAAAATTAGAGAAAAAGCACAAGGTGCTTTTGCATGGGGTATCTTGATACTCATTTGTGTACCCTTTGCTTTATGGGGCATTAATAATTATTTGGATACCGGGAAAGAAGCGCCAGTTGCATCGGTGGGCGATAAGGATTTTTATCAACGGGATGTTAATAAAGCCTATGAACAATATAGCCAGAATCTCCAGGGGATGGGTATAGATGAGCAAACCTTGAAAGCGCAAGCATTACAAAAGCTGATAAAAGATGAAGTTTTATTGCAATATGTGCATGCAGAGGGACTTGTTGTAACCGATGCTGAAGCGCGAGAGTTTATCAAATCCCTGCCCTATTTTCAGGTGGATGGTAAATTTAGTGACAAGCAATTTAAAGCATTGCTCAGTTCACAAAGAATCTCGTCCGGGGAGTTTGTGAACAGAATCAAAAGTGCGCTGATTATGGAGCAGTTTCAGCACAGTATTGTCGATAGCAGTTTCGCTACACAATTTGATGTGGAAAGTTTTTTTAAAATCCAGAATCAACAGCGTGATGTCGATTATATAACGGTTGCGATAAAGCCGTTACCAGAACAACCTAAAGAAGAAGACATTTCGGCCTATTACCAACAACATCAGGATTTATATCAAACCCCTGAACAGGTTTCTGTTGAGTATGTTGAGTTAGCTCTTGAAGAGATTGCTAAAAAAGTAGTTGTCACTGACGAAAAGTTAAAAGCTTTCTATGATGAGCAAAAGGACCAATACACGACGCCGGAGCGCAGGAAGATAAGTCACATTCTGTTTTCTATTAATGATAAAAACACTGAAAAAGTGGCTTTAGAAAAAGCCCTGAAAGCAAAGCAAGATCTGGCAAATAAAGATTTTGCTGCCTTAGCAGCAGAAGTTTCCGATGATAAATTAACCGCGAAAAAGGGAGGAGATCTGGGCCTGTTTAATGTCGGCGTTATGGAAAAAGCGTTTGAAGAGGCGGCGAGTGCTTTAAAGTTGGGCGAGGTATCGAATCCCGTTAAGTCTGCGTTTGGGTATCATATAATTAAAGTTACCGAGCTTGTGCCAGGAAACGTTAAGACCTTTGAAAGCGTTAAGAATGAAGTTACAAAAGCTTACCAAAAAGCCCAGGCAGAGAATGCTTTTTATGAGGCAGGTGAAAAATTAACTCAAATGAGTTATGAAAATCCAGATAACTTGCAAACCGTTGCTGATGCTTTGGGGCTTACTGTAAAGAAATCGGCCTTGTTTACCAAAGAAAAGGGTGAAGGTATTGCTGCTGATGAGAAAATACGCAGTGCAGCCTTTTCGGAGGAAGTATTGCAAGGCAATAATAGTACGCCTGTAGAGCAGGGTACCGAGCGTTTGGTGGTGGTAAGACTTTTGGAGCATAAGGCGGCCGGTAAGCGAGATTTAAATGAAGTTAAACAGGAAGTTGCTGCGGTATTATCAAAAGAAAAAGCCAATCAATTGACTGTCGAGAAAGCAAAGCAAATAAAAGCTCACTTACAAGCAGGCGAATCCATACAGGTCGTAGCTGCTGAAGATAAGCTGGAAATTAAGACAGAGAAAGGGTTAATACGCGGCAAAAATAAATTGCCCGAGCAGTTGAACGATGCCATTTTTAAAGCGGCAAAGCCCATTGGCGGCAAACCAACTATCTTTATTGCCGTTCTGCCATCTGGCGAACAAGTCGTGGTGAGTTTATCAAAAGTTACGGCCGGCATAATGAGTGAGGATGATAAGAAACAGCTGGAATTGGCGAAGAAAAATATTGCCAATGCGTTTGGTCAAACTGAATTCAATCAGGTATTGAACAGTTTGCAGGCGGAGGCTGATGTAGAAGTGAACAAAAAGGCTCAGGTTCAATAACCCGGTAATAGGGGAATAAAAAAGGGAAAAAGGGAGCTTTAAGCTCCCTTTCGTTGAAACCGGTTATTGCTCAAGATGCCGCTAAACCGGCAATATTATAACCGCAATCGACATAAGTAATTTCTCCGGTAATCCCCGAGGCCAAATCGGAACACATGAAAGCAGCAGCATTACCCACTTCTTCAATGGTTACGTTTTTCTTTAACGGCGAGGTATCGGCAGCTTTATTCAGCATGGCTTTAAAATCATTAATACCGGATGCGGCAAGCGTTCTGATAGGTCCTGCTGAAATCGCATTGACTCGGGTGCCTTCTGCACCTAACGCTACTGCCATATAACGTACATTGGCTTCCAGGCTGGCTTTGGCAACACCCATGACATTGTAATTAGGAATCGCCCTTTCCGCGCCTAAATAAGTTAAGGTTAACAATGAGCCATTACGACCTTTCATCATGGCTCGTCCTGCTTTCGCCAAAGCAGTAAAACTGTAAGAACTGACATCGTGAGCAATTTTAAAATTTTCGCGGGTAGTGACATCGACATAATCGCCATTCAGCGCGTCACGCGGTGCGAAAGCGACCGAATGGACGATGCAATCCAAGCCATCCCAATGATCGCTCAGTTTTTTAAATACCGTGTCAATATGCTCATCGATGCTGACATCACATTCAATAGTAATTTTTGAGCCGCATTGTTCAGCCATTTCTTCGACACGGCTTTGCAGTTTTTCATTTTGGAACGTAAAAGCTAATTCAGCACCTTCGCGGTGCATGGCCCCAGCAATCCCCCACGCGATAGAACGATTGCTGGCTAAACCCACAATCAAGACCCGTTTGCCCTGCATAAAACCCATTATCATCTCCCAGTGTTTTTGTTGTTACAATAGAACTTTAAAGTATTATTTCATTCTGATTTCTACCTGCACCCATTCGTATTTGATGGATGATCATTCAAGTATCTATGACCCGATTATCGATGTCCAGTTTTTTGTCTATGAAGATACAAACCTATCAAGTTCTGTTATTTCTCACGGTATTTTTGACGGCTTGCGATGTTTCGCAACTTAATAATCCCTACCGGGAAGATGAGGGCAAGCTCTCGGTTTTATATCAATCATTTTCAGAGCGACCCAAGCATTTAGATCCCGCAGTTGCTTACAGTGAAAATGAATATGCCTTTATCTCGCAGATTTATGAGCCGCCGTTTCAATATCATTACCTGAAAAGACCTTATCAATTGACGCCGTTGGCGGCAAGCAACATGCCGGAAATCAGTTATCTGAATAAACAGGGTGAAAAGTTAGGGGAGGGGGCAAAAGACAGTGACATTGCCTATACCGATTATGTAATTGATATTCAGTCCAACATTCAGTACCAGCCGCATCCGGCTTTGGCGAAAAATGCGCGGGGTGATTATTTGTATCATCAACTTACCCAGGAACAAATTCGGTCACTTAATACACTTGGGGATTTTAAAAGCACCGGCTCGCGTGAACTTATCGCCGAAGATTATGTGTATCAAATTAAACGCTTGGCACACCCTAGGACACAGTCACCTATCGCTGAAATCATGAAAAATTATATTGTAGGCTTTGATGATTTCTCCAAGCAAGCCAGAGACAAGCAAAAAGACGACATAAAAAATATGCCGATGGCTGGGGTTAAGGTCATTAATCGTTATCAATATCGCATTCGGATTAATGGCAAGTATCCGCAATTTAGATTCTGGCTGGCCATGCCGTTTTTTTCGCCCATGCCCTGGGAAGCGGATGTGTTTTATGACCAACCGGGTTTGTCCGACAAAAATATTACCCTGGATTGGTTTCCAATTGGCACAGGCCCATACTTATTGGCTGAAAACAATCCCAATCGCCGTATGATTTTGCTTAAAAATCCTTCCTTTCATGGGGAAAAGTATCCGTCCGAAGGTGAGCCCGAAGACAAACAAAATGGCTTGCTAATCGATGCAGGAAAACAACTACCTTTTATCGATAAAGTCGTTTTTATGCTGGAAAAGGAAACCATTCCTTATTGGACTAAATTTTTGCAAGGTTATTACGATGCATCGGGTATTGCTTCTGACAGCTTCGATCAGGCCATACAATTTACGGGCAGCGGTGGCGTTACATTAACCGATTCCATGAAGAAAAAAGGTATCCAGTTACAAACCCTAATAGAAACGTCCATTTTCTATTTGGGTTTTAATATGCTGGATGCAACCGTCGGTGGAGATAGCGAAAGAGCAAGAAAGTTACGTCAGGCGATTGCTATTGCTGTTGATTATGAGGAATATATTTCCATTTTTAGAAACGGACGGGGCGTTGTTGCTCAAGGAGTTGTTCCGCCTGGCATTTATGGCTATTCGGAGGGTAAGTATGGTATTAATCCCTATAGTTATGATTGGATAAACGACAAGGCGCAGCGTAAAAAAATAGAGGTAGCACGGCAGTTGATGACAGAGGCGGGCTATCCCGATGGTATCGATCCAAAAACCAAAGAAGCGTTGATTCTTTATTTTGATACCACATCAGTCAGTATTGATGATCGTCCTACCATGAACTGGTATCGTAAACAGTTTGAAAAACTGGGCATTAAACTGGTCATTCGCGCCACTGATTACAACCGTTTTCAGGAAAAAATGCGGGCAGGTAATGAACAACTGTTTGTTTGGGGCTGGAATGTTGATTATCCAGATCCCGAAAATTTATTTTTCCTGCTGTATGGCGCCAATTCAAAAGTCAAACACGGAGGCGAAAATGCTGTTAATTATCAAAATCCCGAATTCGATCGATTGTTTGAACAAATGCGTAACATGGATAACAGCGAACAACGTTATCAGATTATTCAAAAGTTACAGGAAATCGTGCGCCATGATGCCCCGTGGGTTTTTGGCTTTCACCCCAAGAATTTTTCACTGTTCCATAGCTGGTATACCAACCTGAAACCCAATTTAATGGCGAATAACCGACTTAAATATACCCGAATTAATACGCACGCCAGAGCAAAGAAAAGACAAGTATGGAACCCCCCCATATTTTGGCCGTTGGTGCTTGGCTGCCTGTTGTTTGTAATGATATTAATTCCGGCGATTACTGCCTATCGCCGCCGTGCCAGGGAAACTTTGCAATGATTCACTATATTATCCGTCGATTTTTATACGCCTTTCCCCTATTAATGGGGGTAAATATTTTGACATTTGTGTTGTTTTTTATAGTCAACAGTCCAGACGATATGGCACGAATGCAGCTGGGGCATAAACATGTTACCGAGCAAGCTGTAACAAACTGGAAACATCAACATGGCTATGATTTGCCACTGCTATGGAATGCCGATGCAGTTCTACAAGAAAAAATAACCCACACTATTTTCTATCAAAAATCGGTCGGTTTGTTTTTGTTTCGTTTTGGCGTGTCCGATAGCGGCAGAAATATTGGTGCGGATATTCAGGAACGTATGTGGCCAAGTCTGGCAGTGGCCTTGCCGACTCTGTGTGTTGGATTGCTGGTCGATATTAGTTTCGCTTTATTGATGGTGCTGTTTCGCAGCACTTACCTGGAACAGGCGGGAATCGTCTTGTGCGTGATTTTAATGTCGATTTCATCGTTATTTTATATTATCGGCGGGCAGTTTTTCATTGCCAAATTATTAAGGCTGGTGCCTATTTCCGGCTATGACGATGGCATGGCGGCAATTAAATTTTTAATATTGCCAGTACTGATTGGGGTGTTTTCTGGGATAGGTTCGGGCGCACGCTGGTATCGAACGCTATTTTTGGAAGAAGTCGAAAAAGACTATGTGCGAACGGCCAGAGCCAAAGGATTGACTGAAACGCAAACCCTCTTTAGACATGTCTTACCTAACGCACTGATCCCGATCTTAACGGGCGTGGTGGTGATTTTGCCGCTGCTATTTATGGGCAGTCTAATCATGGAATCTTTTTTCAGTATCCCAGGCTTAGGCAGTTATACAATAGATGCTATAAATAGCCAGGATTTTGCCATAGTGCGGGCCATGGTTTTCCTGGGGTCGGTTTTATATGTGATTGGGTTGTTGCTGACAGATATTTCCTATACCGTTGTTGATCCGCGTGTGAGGTTGTCATAATGGTTGTTTTATGGACTGACGCGCTAATATTTATTTTGATCTTTGTCATACTGGGATTGGCATTTTATTTGCGGGGTAAGGAGCACATTAAACGCCCCCTGCGAAAAATTGCTCGCAGTAAAATCGGTATGGTATCACTGGTGATATTGCTGTTTTTTATACTCATTGGATTGCTGGATTCTGTTCATTTCAAGCCCGCCCACAGTAAAAGCAACGAGATCATCAGTCTTTTAGATTATTGGGCAACGCCATTGAGAGAACATGGCGAAAAAACCTATTCAGCTCCGTTTGCCACCAGGCTTTATAGTAAAGAATTAATGACAATGGCCGACGGGACAACGCAATGGGGCTTTCCTCGGTTGGAATTCGGCGGCAGGCATTTAGATAATCCTGAAACTCAACATCTTTCTGATGTTCTGGAAAAGGCCTGTTACGGCTTTGCGCAAGGTGCCAGTTTAATCGGGTTTGTTATTGTGTTGATGTGGGCACTACTGGCCGAGCAGCATAAACGCTTCATGCGCAGTTCAACCGCTAAAAGAGTGTGGTCTGTAGTATTTTTTATTGTTTCTCTTACCTATGCGTTAATTTACTTATCCGCCTATTATCATGTTTTTGGCACTGATAAAGTGGGCGAGGATGTTTTTTATCAAGCTGTAAAAAGCATACGTACCGGTTTGGTTCTGGGAACGCTGACAACACTCATCATGCTGCCGATGGCAATAGTCTTTGGCATCCTGGCGGGGTTTTTTCGAGGCTGGGTGGACGATGTGATTCAATATATTTATACCACCCTGAATTCCATTCCGGGCGTATTGTTGATAGCCGCCTCCATCTTGATGGTTCAAGTATATATGGCGACTCATGAACAGGATTTTACCAGCGTGGTAATACGCGCTGATATGCGGTTATTGTTTCTTTGTCTGATTTTAGGTGTGACCAATTGGACAGGTTTATGTCGATTACTCAGGGCAGAAACCCTGAAGCTTCGAGAAATGGAATATGTTCAAGCAGCAGAAGCATTAGGCGTTAAACAAAGCATGATTTTACTGCGCCACATATTACCGAACGTCATGCATATCGTTTTAATTTCCATAGTGCTGGATTTCAGTTCGTTGGTATTAGCAGAAGCGGTATTGTCTTACATTAATATCGGCGTCGATCCGACCACTTACAGTTGGGGTAATATGATTAACGGCGCACGCCTGGAAATGGCGCGTGAGCCTATTGTTTGGTGGTCTCTCTCTGCCGCTTTTGTGTTTATGTTCGCATTGGTTCTTGCTGCTAATTTATTTGCCGATACCGTGCAGGATGCGTTTGATCCAAGACGGAGTGCGGAGTGAGTATTTCTGCATCATAAAATCAGAAATATAATGTAAAAAATGATGAATTCAAGCCACTTGAAGAGCAGGGGGTATCAAATAAGCATTTACTTTCCAACCAAGTAAAATGCTTTTTTTACGCTTTGCTATTTGGCAACCAAGGTTAAAAAACGACTCAAACATTTTTTATTGACTAGCTATGATTTAATTTTACATGTGAAATTTAAATCTTATTTCAATAAAATTTAAGTAAGTGATTACAAATATAAAGTTGCCAGAGGCTAAGTCGCCTTTTTTCTTACACTCGTTATAGAGTTTTAAGTTTTATTTATACAATAAAACTGATATTATGCCATAAGTAAGTTGGATGCTGTGTAAGAACAGTGAGTTTTTAATATACATTTAGGGAGAGGCCATGCTTATATTGACTCGTAGAGTAGGTGAGACTTTAATGATTGGTGATGAAGTTACAGTCACTGTTCTTGGAGTGAAAGGAAATCAAGTTCGTATAGGTGTTAATGCACCAAAAGATGTCTCTGTTCATCGGGAAGAAATTTACGAAAGGATCAAAAAAGAACAAGCTGAGTCAACAGATTCAACTAGTACCGAAGAGTAAAAGTTTTAGGAGAGATGGCCGAGTGGCTGAAGGCGCTCCCCTGCTAAGGGAGTATGGGCTTTAACTCCCATCGAGGGTTCGAATCCCTCTCTCTCCGCCACTACGAAATGTCGTTTTCTTTATAAATATAAATTGACATAATATCAATAAAAAAAGATAATGAACGGCTAAATAAAGCGCCCGTAGCTCAGCTGGATAGAGTAATCGGCTACGAACCGATCGGTCGGGAGTTCGAATCTCTCCGGGCGCGCCATTGAATATATATCATAGTTAAATCCCCTGTAGCTCAGTCGGTAGAGCGGGTGACTGTTAATCACTAGGTCGGCGGTTCGAGCCCGTCCGGGGGAGCCAAGCAAATCAAAGCCTTATATGCAAATGTAAGGCTTTTTTTGTGTCTGTTGTTTTTCGGGGTAACACTGGGGTAACTTTGCTCGCGAGAATATCCACAATGATTGCGGTTTCTTGCGTCTTGCGTCGAGCTTTGGTTTTAGCCATCGGCTCTGGTTGCATTTTTTGACAAGCCCGTATTGCTACCAAGGAGGTATGCAAACACACATACAATGGCAAACATAAAAAGCTGGAAAAGAGAATATCCGTATATCTGGCCTGAATTATGTGCGAACAGACATTGGAAATTAGTAAATTTACGGTTATCTGAACGGCCGGAAACGGCCATTATGACAAGTGTCTTTTTATCCTAAGAACCGCAGTTGAACAAAAGCATAAAATCTGTAAGGCTTGTACTTTTTGAGCCGAGCCATGATTTTACCTCCCAAAGTGATTCACCCAACGGGTGAGCCAGAATTTACGCTAAAAAAGTCAGTAATAAGCGCACTGATTGCCGATACCTTTAATGGAAAAATACATATTGAATGGGATCCCCGAGCACAAGTGACCACCTTGGGACAGCTTGCATTTTTCATACAATATTTAAAAGTAGGGCATCGCTTTATGCCTTGGGTTGAAGATTGTCCCTTGCGTTATACCAGCCCTAACGCCCCTAAAAAGATAAATGTTTTGGGTTCTTTTGTGCCATCCATTTTGGCTGGTTATACCCGTTACGCCCATATTACGCGAATACAAGGGGATTGCGTCAATGCCTCCTTATTGGGCATGACTAAAGTCGTGGGAGAAGACAGTGCGCGTAATGGCTTGAAAGCCATTGAAGAAAATGAAGGCATTGCTTGGCTGCAAAAGCATTTATATCAATCCTATAATCCATTTCTGGAACTGCCGTGGATATTGGATGCGGATGTCAACGTCAAAACTTTATATGGCCACCAAGAAGGGGGCACGATCGGCTACAACCCGCACAAGCCTGGGCGGCCATCGCATACCTACCACACCTACATGATGGCTAATGTGCGCCTAATCCTGGAGGTTGAAGTCCAGGCGGGCAACCTGAGTTCATCCGCTTATCCAGCTCCCGGGCTATCGACATTGCTCGACCGCATTCCCCGTGCGCATTGGCCGGCCTTTATTCGGGGTGATTCTGATTGGGGAAGCGACACGGTCATGTCCGAAGCGGAACCAGAATGGTTTCGACGTGTGTTCAAACTCAAGAAATCACCCTTGGTGAAGAAACTTATCCATCAATATCATTGCAAATCCGGTTGGATAAAAACGCATGAGGGATTTGAAGCATTCGCCACTGAACTGAAACTGATCACCTGGAAAACGTATCGCTGGGTAGTGATAGTCCGGCGCCGATTAGGTAAAGACCGGACCCAAGCACCGGGCAATGCCTTGCCCCACCAGTTCTCGCTGGTTGAACCTGCTGAAGACCTGTCTGCATTCGAATACAGTGTCTTGGTGACATCGTTGGACGCCGAGGTGATAACGATTGTTCAGCATTACCGTGACCGTGCTGATTGTGAAAACAACTTTGATGAAATCAAAAACCAATGGGGCTGGTGCGGGTTCGTCACCCAAAAGCTTGCCCCTTGCCGGTTAATTGCCAG
>Ga0209797_10002081_pt1 | contig 10100 bp, 10 predicted proteins | sample DOMMetBare3Fresh_2_FD_187472 | JGI IMG/M metagenome (GOLD analysis project Ga0209797, IMG submission 187472) | Wetland sediment microbial communities from St. Louis River estuary, USA, under dissolved organic matter induced mercury methylation -... | ecosystem: Environmental > Aquatic >...
AAAGAGAAAACCCGAAGCCGGTAATGTAATTAACACAGTAAGGTGCAATCTGATGGGTTAGGGTTAACGGGATTGGGCCTGTTACCTCTCTCCGACCACCGCACTAGCGCTTTACCGGATCCGGAGGTTGAATCCAACAGCTTATGCTGTGCTGACTCGCAAGAGGCTTCAATTAATTCTACTTTGTCAGATTACCTGATTTATCCTTATCAAGTTCGTCATTCCGGCATGGATTGCCGGAATCCAGGGCCCATGGATGGGTTTAAACTTACCCTCCATGGCACTGGATGCCCGCATCCCGGCGGCTCGCGAATAAATCTGACAAAATAGTACCAAGCACAAGCATCAAGTCAATGGACGATTTCAATCTCCATCAAATAAAAGTCAGGTCGTTCATGAGTCATTTTATGGATAAATGAATTTAACGCATCGATTAACCAAGCGCTGACAATTAAAATTATACGAATTACGTTGTAAAATATTCTGACACCCATTGATACAAAGAGCTGGACGTAACAGAAAATTCCAAAGCGGCTCTGTTAATCAACGTAATCCTGGGTTGATTGTATCGATGGTTCAAGCGTAAAAATTTTCAGTTTGAATAATCATCGGTGCTTTCAATCATTGAAAGAGATAACGTATCGCCTGGTTTGACCCATTTTGGGGCAAAACCCTGATCTTTAATGTGGGCACGTTATTTTATGTTCGTTTTTTGGAGATCATTTTTTAGAGCCTGGAATGCAGGGGAGTTCTCCAGCAATTCGCCGCCTGCGCGGATTACATTATTCACAGCTTCTTTGGACAAAGTGAAACTGGTTGGCAGATTCAGAAGTTCTTTTCTCAGTGCGGGGTCCCGGAATGCCTCGAAACTCAGGTCGATAAAAATTGGTTCAATTTCTCTGGTTAATGGAATGAGAGGTTGTGGAGAAGGGCACTGTTTAAGCTTGTCGTTACAATCGGCCCATGTCTGCTGGGTTTGCTTGCGTTGTTTGAAAAGATCACGCATGGATTCAATGGTTTCGAAACTGTAGTTATCCAGCGAGATAGTCGCGGTTTTGAATGCCACTTCAGCTAATTCCGGCGGAACGCCTTTCTTGCTGATATTGTCCTGGCTATCGGTGCGTGCATTGGCAACGATAAATATCAGTTTTTTGATGCCGTTTTTGTTGTTAGGACTGTTTTGGGCAATTGCCATCCGTTCTCGGATAAAACCCCCGCTTCGCCGGTAGTCGTTTTCAAGCGCTCGCATACCGATGTTATCCGACAGTCCGCCATCCATCAAGTGAATATACAGGCGTTCGTTTTTGTCCAGATATTCGTTATAGCGAAACGCCCAATGCCACAAACGCCGGTTATAATCGTAATTTTCCAAACCCTTTTCAATATCCCTGGGCGTTGAGAATTCTTTTGTTTGCGGGTAGTTTTTCAGGGTGACCGGACTAAGAAGAAACGGAAAGGCCGAGGAAGCCGCAACAGCCCGGGCTACCGGCAGTTTGCCCAGATCGGATCCCAGAAAATCGAATTGCGCCTGGGTAAACTCGAAGCGTTCGCCGCTGGCGAGATTGGTTGCATTCAAAATAATAAAGGGGCGTTTGCCTCGCTGCCCCAAATCGTCGTACGTTTTTTGGTCGAAAATAGTTTCGTTATAAAGCTCAGTCGCCAAGTCGATGCGGCTGAACGTGGGCGATGCCAAGCGTGGCCAATTGAATGGATTCAGCACGAGGCGAAACAGCTCACCCTGAATATCGCGGTCAAGAAAGCGTTCGCGAAAGTCTTGGAATATGCGGTTGCCAAAAAGTCCGTAATAGGCAGCCGTGAAAGAACCACCGGAAATTCCGGAGATGCAGTCCACTTCGTCGAGCAAACTACGTGTTTTTCCCTCCCAACTAATGGTCGTATCGCGCAGCTTTTCCAAAACGCCATAGGCGAAAGCCGCTGCTCGCGTACCTCCGCCAGAGAAGGCGAGGCAAATAAACAGTGAGTCGGAATTGGATTCATTGTTAGATAGGGGCTTTGACGCATCCGGAAAACGATACCCGGCTTTTGGATCGTATTTAGACAGAGGCTGGTTCAGAATATAGCTAGAGCAGCCCGTCAGAGTGAGGCAAAGCGCCAGAGTGAAGGGAATGCGCAGCATCTTCTTACTTGAAATCGACTTCAAAGGGATGCACCACGGTGGAATTTACGAGAACTACCTGCCATTCATGCGGCATGAAGTCATAGGGTGCGGCCAAACTAATGCTGTGTTTACCTTCCTCTATCTCTAGAACCTGATTGGTGGAGCCAAGAAAGTGATCATCCACCACGACCTGGCGATCCTCGCGAAACTTGACAACTAAATATTCCACCATAAACCTCGTATATATCTGATTAGATAGAGTAAATCATCTTTGTTTAGAGATGTCCAGCATCTACTTTAACATTGTTTCCTTTAAATGAGTTATAGATAATAACAGCCATGAAACATCCCATGTATGAGGGATGCTTCCAGCGACAAACTTTTTGGGAGCTGGACATATTAACTGTGACTTATTTTTAAAAAGAAGTACGGCCATTTTTCAAGAAAAGCACAAAAATAACGCAGAAATGGATATGATGGTGCAACGATTACTTGTTAATATACTAAAGACAGTTAAATCCATCGCTAAACGGGGTTTTCTGGCGCATGGCGTTGACTAGGCAATCAGGGTATTAGCGGTTATCATATCAATCTACGCCCATCAAAGCCTTCCTGAGAGTCACTGAGCTGATTGGCGTAATTCTCAATGGGTTATCTTTTTCCTCAGTCCCTATAGTTGCGTGGATTAGAGGAATGTTATCTGCCAACATAAACGATAGTAACGGAGATTGATTTATGGGTATTTCATTAAGTAAAGGCGGCAACGTCAGTTTGTCCAAAACGGATCCCAGTCTTAAAAATGTAATCGTGGGCTTGGGGTGGGATGCAAGACCTACCGATGGCGCAGATTTTGATCTGGATGCCAGCGCTTTTATGGTCAAAGAAGATGGCAAAGTCAGGTCTGACAGTGATTTCATTTTTTACAACCAGACCAAATCTACCTGCGGTTCGATCGAGCATACCGGTGATAATCGCACTGGCGCAGGTGATGGCGATGACGAAGCAGTTATTGTTCTGCTCGATAAAATCCCCACCGATGTTCAACGGGTTGTTTTTTGTGTCACCATACATGACGCTGACATCCGCAAACAGAATTTCGGTCAGGTCAGCCACGCTTTTGTCAGAGTCGTTAATAAAGACTCCAACAACGAAGTCGCCCGGTACGATTTGAGTGAAGACGCATCCATTGAAACGGCAATGGTCTTCGGTGAAATTTACCGGCACAGCGGTGAATGGAAATTTAAAGCCGTGGGACAAGGCTACGCGGGTGGCTTAGCGGCTCTGGCAAAGCAATACGGTATTAACGTTTAACTAAACAAATCTACTAGACCTTAATAATAACAGGAGAGACACATGGCAATATCACTGAGTAAAGGCGGCAACGTAAACTTAAGCAAAGAAGCGCCGGGGTTGAATAAAATCGTGGTGGGTTTAGGTTGGGATGCCCGTGCAACCGATGGCGCGGCATTTGATTTGGATGCCAGTGCGTTTTTAGTCAAGCTGGATGGCAAAGTCCGATCAGATAGCGATTTTTGTTTTTACAATAATAAAGTTGTTGCCAATGGCGCAGTTCAGCACACTGGCGATAATTTGACAGGTGCAGGCGATGGCGACGACGAAACCGTCAAGGTTGAATTAGGCAAGATACCCGCTGACTTGGATAAAGTTGTTTTTGCCGTGACCATTCATGAAGCCGAAACGCGTAAACAAAATTTTGGTCAGGTCAATCATGCGTATATTCGCATTATTAATGAAGATGGCGGTCAGGAAATCGCCCGTTATGATCTGAGCGAAGATGCTTCAGTTGAAACGGCAATGATATTCGGGGAAATTTACCGCGTTGGCACGGACTGGAAATTTAAAGCCGTTGGACAAGGTTTTGCGGGCGGTCTTGGGCCGTTGGCTTCGTCTTTTGGCGTTAGCGTTTAAGCCGGTAACATCGTATTTTCCGGTTCAGGCCATGATGACAAAGCGACCGCAGACCGGATAAGCATTGCCAACAAAATAACCAGGAAAGAGTAAGTTGTCGTGGGAGCGGCTTTAGCCGCGAAGAGCCTGGCTAAAGCCGCTCCCACAAAAATGTAAATGCTCAAGTGTGTTATCTTCATTTCTTAATCTACTATATCAATGCGCTGTCCGGTTAAGTCGCGCAAACGATGGCAAATAATTTCATTACTTAAATTTTAGGAGCATTTTATTTATGGCTATTAATCTACAAAAAGGACAAAAAATTTCCTTGTCCAAAGAGTCTGGTGGCGCGTTGAGTAAAGTTGTCATGGGCTTGGGTTGGGACGCCAAAAAAACCGGCGGCGGCCTATTGAAAGGCATGTTTGGCGGCGGTGGAAGCAGCGCCTCTATTGATTTGGATGCGTCCTGCGTATTATTCAACGATCAGAATAAAGTCGTTGATACCGTTTATTTTGGACAGTTGAAAAGCCGCGACGGCAGTATTGTGCATACCGGTGACAATCGTACCGGCGATGGGGATGGCGATGATGAACAAATCATCGTTGATTTGGGTAAAATTCCCGACACCGTTAAGGCCTTGGTTTTTACCGTGAGTTCCTATACCGGCCAAACATTTAATGAAGTTGAAAATGCCTATTGCCGCATCGTTGATAACAGCAATAAAAATGAAATTGCCCGTTATACCTTAACGGCACAAGGCTCACACACCGCTCAAATCATGGCCAAACTGTATCGCCATGGCGGCGAATGGAAAATGCACGCAATTGGTGAAAACGGTACCGGCCGGACCATTGAAAATTTGCTGCCGCAAATCGTTGTTCATTTGTAATGAGGATTTGGTTTAACAAAACGTTTTCAACCATTGGCGCCGTCTTTAGAAATCTTCGTCAGTCAGTTCCGGCTGGCGAATTGACCTTGATTTGTACACAAACGCACATAGCCGCAGCGGCTTTTTTGGCAGCTGACGAAAGTTATCTTGAACCAGCCGAATTAGCCGGACAAGCCTATGTTGAATGGTGTGTGGATTTTTGTCATCAGCACAACATTCAGTTATTTTGGCCAGGTAAAGAAGCCGCACTCATCAGTCTGCAGCATGTCTTATTCCAGGCGATTGGTACGCAAGTCATGTCGGTTGCGCATCATGATACACTCGCTTTGCTGCACAACAAGGCAGATTTTTACGCCGCTTTGAGTCCCGATGTGGCAAAAATCATGGATTTTATTGCCGTTAATGATTGCGATGGCTTTGATGTCGCTGTTGCTGAATTATCGGCAAAACATGAAAGGCTTTGCGTTAAGCCCGCTGTGTCGGTTTATGGCTTGGGCTTTCGAATTTTAGATACGCAACGCGACAGTATCACCCATTTGCTTAAAGGCGTTGAATACCAGATCCCGCTGCAAGAGTTGCGGCAAGGCATGAATAACACTCCGCAATTCAAAACCCTGCTGGTCATGGAGCATCTGGGCGGGCCTGAGTGGAGCGTCGATTGCGCCGGACGACACGGTGAATTACTGTGCGCCGTGCAACGAAAAAAATCACAGCAGGCAGGGCATGGGCAAACCATTGGCAATAATGCCGAAATCCAGGATATGGTAATTCGGTTAACCGCGCATTATCGGCTTAACGGTTTATTTAATATCCAGTTCAAGGAGGGTGTGAATGGGCCGCGCTTACTGGAAATCAATCCGCGCCCTTCTGGTGGTTTCGGCATGGCGTGTTTATCGGGGGCTAATTTGGCGCATATTGCCCTGCAGAGTATCAAAGGCGAAACCTTTCAGCAGCCGGTTATTCGTTATGGGCTTAGGGTGACCGAGATTAATACGCCGGTGGTGTTGCAAGAATTGAAATGAGCTTTTGTTCAATCCTGATAAAAATAACTCTTTAAACAGATGTTTTTCAAATTCATTAATGCGATTAGCAGTAGCCAGTTTTAAATAATGCCCTTCAATAAATTAAATTCCTTTATTTATACATACATCAGAATCATTGAAATGGTCGGTGTGCTGATGCGGATTTTTAGTTTCTCGTTGGTCAGTTGGATGGGGGCGGAAAGCCCGTTCTTTTTTGTATGGGCTTTTAATACGACAGACGCGGTAATACTTTCCTGGTGTTCCATCCTTAAAAAGGATAATGCTTATACCTTGCTGAATGTCTTTTGGATTATGGTGGGTATTGTTGGGATGCTTAGAGCCAGTCTTTTTTCATTCATTGATTTCAAAATCGCCGGATTGCATTTCCTGACGCAATTTGCCACCCATCTCAGTCAATAATTCACCAGTGTGTGCAAATAAATTTTTTCTTTGCAAATGCGCTTTGGCTCCACACAGAACAAACTATGCAAAAAACTGTAACTATCAAATTAGACACCGGAACACTCCAGCTCGATCTAGACCCCGGACATATTCCACTCAAGCGTTTGCTGGGTTTCGCGGCACGGGTAAGCAGTAAGCGTAAATTTTTGTTGGTCAGCAAGGTGTTGGGAAAACATTATCCCGTATCACCAAATACCATGAGCTGGTCTTATCGCGCCTTGGCAAGAACAGTGATAAGAAGAGGAGTAGGGGAGCGTTCACTGTGGATAGGCATGGCGGAGACTGCAACTGGCCTTGGCTATGGGGTATTTGAAGCAGCTTGTAAAGCCGGATTACAAAACGCCTTATTTTTACAAACGACCCGTTATCATCTGGCCGGCATAGACCGGCTTGAATTTGAAGAAGCCCATAGTCATGCAACTGACTTTTTTCTGTATTATCCTATTCTTCCGGAATATCGAAAGCATTTTTTAAATGTAGAAACGTTAGTATTGATCGACGATGAAATCAGCACAGGCAAAACATTTTTACGCCTTATTAAAGCCTATCAAACTGTTAATTCTAAGTTGCGTAAAGTGTTTATCGTTAGTCTGGTCAATTTTGCTCATCCTGATGACCGTGCTTCGTTGGAATCACAAGCTGGCGTTGCGGTTGAATGGGTGTGTTTCAGGCAGGGTTTATTACGTTTTGAGGATAGCCAAAATGCAGCCATTGATAATATTACCGTTAATGTGTCAGGTAATGGCGCGTGTAAAAAGCATTTGCTGGCCTGGCCGGGGCGGCTGGGCATGGATGCGCCAGTTAGTTTTGATGTCGATGTCGTTGAACAGTTGTGTGGGAGCGGCTTTAGCCGCGATTCTACAGATCACCGCCCCATTCTGGTATTAGGCACCGGCGAATGTAACGCCCCTGCTTTTTTATTGGGGCGGGAGCTGGAAAGCAAAGGTTTTAAAGTAAAAGTGCAAAGCACGACACGTTCGCCGATTCACCAAGGCAATGATATTGCCTTGGTGAGCCAGTTTGAAGATAACTACGAAGACGGCATTCCTAATTTTATTTACAATGTGAATACTGAAGATTACCGGGAAATTATTCTCTGTCATGAAACACCTCTTGGTAAACCAATAATGGAGCGACTGCACTCATGGCAAGCCATCAGCGCTCGATTTGAACTTCAACCGCAAAACTCAAACCATGCAAAGCTACATTTTTTTAGACCTTGATGACACGCTGTTTCAGACCTTGAGGAAATGTGCTTTGGGCGCTGATGATCCCAAGCTGCAAGCGCGGGCTTTTTTGTCTGATGGTACACCCAATTCCTACGCTACGGATAAGCAACAATGGTTGTGGCATTGGCTGGCAAAAGGCTTCAAAATCGTGCCGGTTACAGGGCGTGATGCTTGCGCCTTTAAGCGCGTTGCGCTGCCTTTTCAGGAAGAAGTGGTATTGAATCATGGCGCGGTTATTCTTGATCAACAGCGCAATATCGATAGCGTATGGATGGATGGAATGATGCAGGCCTTACCTGCCTATCATGAAAAATTGCTGGATGTGTGGGCGGAAGTTGAGACGTATTGCAAGCGTTTCAGCGGCTTTAAATCCCGGCTGGTGCTTGACTTCGATATAACGTGGTATGGCGTGATAAAGCATATGGACGGTTCTGAAAACACGTTAAAAACGCTATTAGACAGCATTATTAAAACGCATCCGCATATCCTTGACGGCAGTTTATATTGGCATTTGAATGGCAACAATCTGGCGGTATTACCGAAAATCATTAACAAAGAAAGCGCGGTCAGTTATTTGATCGACGGTTACAAACAACAGCACCCGGAATTACTGACCTTTGGCGCGGGTGACAGTAAAACCGACGCGCCGTTTATGGCCTTGTGTGATTACGCGTTAATCCCAAAAAACACACAATTGTTTAACACGCTGGTGTTTGCTGAATGAACAATAGGGTGCCTTTCACTGGCAGTTACACCCCAGTCGATGTTCAATTCTTGTTAAAACCGATGACGTTGCCGGATACGCCTATCCACATCAAGGAAGCGCTAATTCAATCCGGTAAAAAACATTATTCACAAATGCTGACCCATGAGTCCTTGCCACCGGATGACTATTTGCCATTGTTTTACCGGGCCATGACCTTAAACCAGGACCGTGTTGCAGAACATTTGTTATTGTTAGCGGAGGGGATTTTGGCTACTCGTCCGCAAGGCATTACCCTGGTGTCATTGGCGCGAGCGGGAACGCCGGTGGGTGTGTTACTCAAGCATGTTTTAAAAAAGTATTTCAACATCCAGGCTGAACATTATTCTATTTCTATCCTCAGAGATGTCGGCCTGGATCAAAATGCCCTACGCTTTATATTACAACACCACGCGCCGCAATCTTTGGTATTTGTCGATGGCTGGACAGGAAAGGGTGTTATTGCACGACAGTTGGCAGCCAGTTTAGAGGCTTTCGCAGTCAGTGATGGCATTCATATCCCCGCCGAGTTATATGTATTGACTGATTTGTCGGGTTGGGCAACGGTTGCCGCTTCCTCGGAAGATTATTTAATCCCTTCCTGCATCCTGAACGCGACAATCTCGGGATTGGTCAGTCGATCTGTTTATGACAAATACACCGCTAGCCCCACTGATTTTCATGGCTGTCTTTATTACGATCAGTTTGCCCGGCATGATTTATCCAAGTATTTTATCGATGAGATACTGGCAAAAGTGGATATCATCAGGACTACATTTGGATGCAGTTATAAAGACCACCATCCCTACAATCGTCAAGAATTACGAATACAATCCCAGCAGTTTGCAGGCTGGGTTGCCGGACAATATGGTATCAGCCAACTTAATTACATTAAGCCAGGTATCGGTGAAGCGACGCGCGTTTTGTTACGTCGTGAAGCTCAGCTATTGTTGTTGAAGGATTTTGATTCCGAGGCGACCCGGCATTTACGCTGGTTAGCCGAGTCCAAGTCAATTCCAATAGCGGTTATTAAAGAATTACCGTATCAAGCGGTAGCGTTAATCAGAGAGATTGAATAATGAACACAAAGTTAAAGTCGTTTTCACCCTGGATGTTAGGTGCGCCGCTTTATATGCCCGGGAATCGCCGCGACATCATGGAAATCGCCAATGGCGAGAAGTATTCCATGTTGCGCTCGATGATTTTCTGTACGGAAGACGCCGTGTCGAGAACGGATGTGGATAGCTGCGTGCGTCATATCGGCTTATGCTTGCAAGGTTTTAGAGATTCTTCCCATCGATTCCGGTTTATTCGTGCCAGAAATCCGGAAATATTGGCTCGATTACTCGATCTTCCCGATATTGAAAATGTGGATGGCTTTGTTCTGCCAAAATTCAACATTAACGTGTTTCACGCCTATTTTGATCAAATACAGGGTACGCCTTTCAAAGTCATGCCCACTCTTGAAACCAAAGAAGTTTTTGATTTCAACGCGATGACTGATTTGCGGCAGGGTATGTTACAAGACGATATCGCACAGCGGATTTTAATGCTTAGAATTGGCGGCAACGATCTGATGAATCTTTTAGGTATTCGCAGGCCCCGTTCCTGCACGATTTATGAGACGCCGATAGGTCATGTTATCGCGCAACTGGTGACTAATTTCAAACCTTATGGATTTTCACTGTCCGCTCCCGTGTTTGAGTATCTCGACGATGTCGCCACCTTA
>Ga0209797_10002082_pt1 | contig 10099 bp, 10 predicted proteins | sample DOMMetBare3Fresh_2_FD_187472 | JGI IMG/M metagenome (GOLD analysis project Ga0209797, IMG submission 187472) | Wetland sediment microbial communities from St. Louis River estuary, USA, under dissolved organic matter induced mercury methylation -... | ecosystem: Environmental > Aquatic >...
CCGGAGGGATGAGGACGATGTCCCCTTCGGTCACAACCCGCTCTTCCTTCTCCGTGGCCACGATCCCCTTCCCGGAAGTGACGATCAGGACCTGTTCGCTGTCGTGGGAATGAAACTTGTTCCGCACGCCCTTGCCGAAGTTTACGACATTCACGCTGAGCTCTTTGCTGTCGGGAACCAGGAGCTGCCTGGTCACGTCCGGCCCCGTGAAGATGGGGTTGGAAAACGGTTCCTTGACTACCTCGCGGATGGATACGATTTTCATCCCGTATCTCCGGATTTCTAGAGTAAAGGCGGAGAGTGGTGTACGAAGATCTTCAATGACTCGTTGCCGGTATTTTTCATGCCGTGCGTGGCGGTCTGCGGCACAAAGATGTAGTCGCCGGCCTCGACGGGCTCCCAGGTTCCATTGACGTATGCCTCTCCTTTTCCGGAGACCACGAAGATGGAATCCACCTGCGGATCATGCATGTGGATGGGGAGGCCGTTCTTGGGGGGAATATCCAGCAGGCAGACGCTGGCGGTGTTCGTGTCCTTTCCCGTGATGAACACGGTCCACTGCACATTGGCGAACTTGGGATGCTGGGTAAACGCCCGTTCCTTCTTACGGAACAATTTGGTGTTCATCAAAGGCCTCCTTTTCTCTCCCGCCATGGCAACGGGGACTACGTCGAAAAATCCGTTGATTTCCTTGCCTCTTCCCGCGCCTTCCCGCCGCCAGTATATATGCCTCGGGTTCGTCGTCAACCCCGAAGACACGATAGATCGGCATCTCCCTCTCGAGACGGGTGCCATCGTGGCCATGATCTTGCGGGGCCAATTCATTCGTGTTAATGAATCGTGAAACTCCGGGATCCACGCAACACGATGATCTCCTGTCGGAAGGGAGTGCGGCATGAAGGAACCGGTCCGGTCGCTCCTCACGAACCTCTTTCTGAGGGCGGTCGCCTCCGTGGATCCCGCGCGCCTTGTCCGGGGGACCCTCCAACGGGACCCGGAAGGGATCGCCTTGTCCGGTGGCGGCGCGAGCTCGATCCTTCCGTGGTCCTCCGTTGAGCGGATTATTCTCGTGGGCGGCGGGAAGGCCGGCCGCCCCATGGCGCAAGCGGCGGCCTCGGCGCTCGAGGGGAAGGTCGCCGCGGGGGCGATCGCCGTCCCGAAGGGGGAGGGAGGGTCCCTGGGCGCCGTACGGCTCATCGAGACGGGGCACCCTCTCCCCGACGAGGGAAGCCGGGAAGCCGCGCAGGCGATGCTGGACGTGGTTTCCCGGGCCGGAGAGAACGACCTGGTCATCGCCCTGATCTCCGGCGGCGGCTCCGCGATGATTTCCGCCCCTCCCGAGGGAGTCTCCTCCTCGGACAAGGAGGCGGTGTTCCGCCTGTTGCTGCGGTCGGGAGCGGACATCACCGAGTTCAACACGGTCCGAAAGCACCTCTCCCGCGTGAAGGGAGGGCGGATTGCGCGGGCCGCGTATCCCGCCAGGGTGTGGGCGCTCCTGTTGTCCGACGTTCCCGGCGACGATCCTTCCGTCATCGCCTCCGGCCCGTTCTCCCCCGATCCGACGACCTACGGCGACGCGAGGAAGGTCCTCGTCGAACGGAAGCTGTACGATGCGATGCCGGATGCCGTAAGGGCGCACTTCGAGGGGGGGCTTGCGGGAAGGATCCCCGAGAGCCCGAAACCGGGGGATTCGGTCTTCCGGAGAGTGTCCCTCGCCGTCATCGGGTCGAACCGGGTCGCGCTCGACGCGGCGGCCGACGCCGCGCGGGAAGAGGTCGCAGGCACCGTCCGCGTCCTTCCGGGATTTCTTCGCGGGGAAGCCCGCGAATGCGCACGCGCTTTCGTCGAGGAATTGCGAAAGGCGGAAGCGTCGGCTCCGCAGGGCCGGGCGGTCGTCCTTCTCGCCGGAGGGGAGACGACGGTCACGGTGCGCGGGAAGGGGAAAGGGGGAAGGAACCAGGAGTTCGCCCTCTCCGCCGCCGTCGGGATGGACGGAATCCCGGGGATGGCGGTCCTGTCGTGCGGGACGGACGGCATCGACGGTCCCACGGATGCCGCGGGCGCCTACGCCGACGGGACGACGATCTCCCGCGCGGCCGCGCTCGGGCTCTCCCCCGAGGCCCACCTGGAACGCAACGACGCCTATCCCTTCTTTCAGGCGTTGTCGGATCTCGTCGTCACCGGCCCGACCGGCACCAACGTCACCGATATCGCCATCGGGATCGCCGTCCGTACGTAGCCAGGGATCAAAGGATATCGCGCAGAAGGGAACGGGCCGTGCCGGAGAGCTCCGGCGGAAGTTTTTTCACGGTGATCGCTTCTTCCTCGCATGCTTGGATGCAACTTTCACAGCCGTTGCAATCGTTCTCGTTCGCGGGAAACGATTTGCCTGCCTCCATCCGGAACACCTGAACGGTGCAGACGTCCACACATTTTTCGCATCCGCTGCACGTTTTCCCGTCGACGGTAACCGCAAAAGGCATAAGGAGAAAACCCCCATCCTCCCTGCATGGAGAGAGTGCGATCCGATCAGGAGCAGGACATTTTGTATACAATAAAACGTCGATTGTCAATAACAGGATTATCCCATGGAAAAAACAGTTTGCAATAATTCCTGATAAGCTTTCTCATAAGATACTGTAATATATGTGAAAATATCGTTCGCATTTCTCCTTGACATCCCTCCGGAACGATAGTAAACGGGTCGTAGGTCAACGAACACCCCAATCTTTGTATACATTTCGCGGGGGACCATGCATCCGCTCATCACCCCGAAAAACAGCTATGAACAACTGAAGGCGAAGATTATCGGCGGCCATTTGGGACCCGGGGAACGGTTGACCGAGGAACACCTGGCAAGGGAATTGGGGGTCAGCCGGACGCCGATCCGGGAGGCGATTCGCAAGCTCGAGGCGGAGGGATTGATCAAGCCTCTTGCGAGGAGGGGGTTCGTTGTCGCCGGGGAGTCGAAGGAGGAAGTGGAAGAGCTCTTCGAGATCCGGGCCGTCCTGGAAGGGTATTCCCTGCGAGTCATCTGCGGAAACGTTTCCGAGGAGATTTTCAGGGAACTCGACCGATGCATCCGCAAAGCGGAAGAGGCATTGCGGAAAGGCCAGATCGAGAAGGTGTTCATCTCCAATACGCGCTTTCATGACACCCTTCACAACCTCGTCGTCGATAAAGACAGGCTGCACCGCCTCATGGTGGACATGAGGAAAAACGTGTTGCGGTATCGGATCAATACCCTTCACTATCCCCACGGCGGAAGGAAGGCGATCGACGGACATCGAAAGATCGTGCTCTCCTTGCGGTTGGGCGACCCGGATCTTTGTGAACGGCTCATGCGGGAACATATCCAGGAGGCCAAAGCGGACGCGCTGCGATTCCTCTTCAAGGAGGAGGTGTCATGAAAGCAGACCCGGAAAAATGCATCGCCTGCAAGAGATGTTATCCCTATTGCCCGATGGGGACGATCCAGTCGTGCAAACGGGACGAACGGATCCCGGGAAGGGTGTATATCGAGATCGACCAGGAAGCGTGCACCGATTGCGGGGTTTGCCTGCGGGCCGCCATCTGTCCCGTCAATGCCCTCTTCCAGCAGGAGGAAACCTGGCCCCGGGAGGTTCGCGGGATCATGAGCAACCCCCTGATCGAGTTCAAGGGATCCCAAGTCCCGGGTCGCGGAACCGAAGAGATGAAGACGAATGACGTGAAGGGCGCTTTTCTCCCCGGAGAGGTCGGGGTCGGCATCGAACTGGGAAGACCGGGGGTGGGGGCCTATTTCCGGGACGTCGAGATCGTGGGGATGGCCTTGATGCGTGCCGACATCGGGTATGGGCTGGCCGCGGAAAATCCCGTCACCCATTTCATGACGGACAAGACCACGGGGAAGCTCCGGGACGAACTTCTGGGCGAAAAGGCGACCTCCGCGATCATCGAGGGAAAGTGCAAGCTGGAGAGACTCCCCGAAGTGTTGAAGATCCTCGAGGAGGCCGCCCGGAAAGTCGACACGGTCTTTTCGGTGGAGGTGATCACGAAGGTGCCTCCGGAGGGAGAGGTTCCCCTTGTCCCCATCCTTGAAAAACTCGGTGTCTGGTACTCCGTGAACAGCAAGAACAACATGGGACTGGGAGATCCGGCATTCCAGTTCTACCCCGAGGAGAAATCGGAAGGAGGCGCATCGCGTCATGACCCATAGTCTGCACAGAAGGGGCGATCGGGAGGACCTGAAGGAGGATTTCGTCGTGCTGGGTTGTCCCGCGACGGGCGTCAACAAGAAAGGGTCGTCCCCGAAGACCAAGCAGTTCCTGAGCATCTGCTACCGGCACGGTCCGATCAACCTGGGCGACATGAAGACGGGGAACATCTACAACACGACGATGGACGACGTGTTGAGCCGGGTTACGGACGGCACGATCGTCCAGTGCACCTTCGATAATCGGGAAAAGGTCGTCTCCCTCCTGAAGGAGCTGAAGGAGAAGAGGCCCGGGATTTCGGTCATCATCTCGGGGGTCACCGACATCGTTCAGCAGTGCATGGACGAGGCCGGGCTCGGACGCATCCACTCCCTGGAATATTCCCTCGGTACATGGGGGCGAACCGAGAGGTTGCCCGATTTCGAGATCCTGAAAACGACGACCATGTGCGGTCATGCCATGATCGGCGACAATCTCGTCCGAAAAATGGTCCGGGACGTGAAGCGGGGACGAAAGACCGTCGAGGAGTGCTGTATCGATATGGCGAAGTTATGCACCTGCGGCAACTATAACGTGACCCGCGGGATCAGGCTCCTCGAGGAGATGCTCCCGCTCTATATGGTCCACAGCCTGTATTAGTCGATGAGGGCATGAGTCCCGGGGAGGAGAGGAAGATGCGTTACGTTATCGTGGGGGGGAGTGCCGCGGCGATTAGCGCGATCGAGGCGATCCGGTCGGTGGATTCCGCCTCTTCGATCGACCTGTTCAGCGACGAAAAGACCCCTCTCTTCTCGAGAGTGCTTCTCCCCTACTATATTGCCGAGCAGCTGACCAAGCCCCTCCTGAATTTCCGCTCCGCCGATTTCTTCGAGAAGCAGGGTGTGACCCCCCACATGGGAGTGAGGGTCCGGGAGGTGTCGTCCGGCTCCAACACCATCGAGACGGACGATGGAGCCCGCTACCCCTTCGACCGCCTGCTGCTCGCAACCGGCGGGAAACCCCATGTCCCGCCCATTCCCGGGATCGATAAAAAAGGCGTCTCGACGTTGAAGACCATGGAGGACGCGGAACGGATCTATCGCCTCCCGGGCAAACGGGCGCTCGTGATCGGGGCCGGAACGATCGGCGTCGAAGCCGCGATCAGTCTCAGGAGAAGGGGATTGAGCGTTTCCCTGCTGGAAAAACTGGGCCATATCCTGCCGACGCTCTTCGATGAAGAGGCGGCATCCCTCGTCCGGAAAAGGATCGAAGCTCTCGGGATCGAGGTGTTCGCCGGAGAGCGGGCCGTTCAGTTGAAGGGAAACGGTCAGGTAAAGGGCGTGGTGACGGATCGGAGGGAAATCGATTGCGACATGGTCGTGTTCGCGGTGGGGATCGAGCCCGCGGTGGAGCTCGCCCAGGAGGCCGGGATCGAAATCGGCTCGAAGGGCGGCATCAAGGTGGATCCCCAGATGAAGACGAGCGTGACCGATATCTACGCCGCCGGGGATGTCGTGGAAACCTTCGATATCTCGCGGAATGCCAATTACATGAACGCCATCTGGCCCTGTGCCTGTGAACAGGGTCGTATCGCCGGATTGAACATGGCGGGAAAGAAGACGCTCTACGGCGGATCCTTCCGGATCAACTCGATCGGAAATTTCATCGGCATTCCCGCGATCTCCATGGGCGTAATCCATGCGGAGGCGTGCGAGGAGTACGCGTCCGGATACAATTTCCAGGAGATCAAGAAAAGGACGAAGGATTCCTATTGGAAACTGGTCTTGCGGGAGGGGTGCGTCATCGGCGCCATCATGGTGGGCCAGACCCGGAAGGCCGGTCTCATCACCATGCTCCTGAAGAAGAAGATCGACGTGTCCGATTCCATCCCGCTCTTGCTGAGCGACAATCTCAATTTCATCGACTTGCTCCCCCTGTTGAGGTTGAACGCGGATAAATTTCCGGAACCGGAATACAAGGAACTGATGGATACCGGGCTTTGATCCGCTTCGTCGGAAAAGAGAACCGCCGTTGGAGGAGGAAAAGGTGAAAGTCCTGATGGTAGACAAGAGCAAGTGTACCGGGTGCCACCAGTGCGAGCTCTGGTGCGGGACGGAAATCGGATCCGTTTCCAAGGAGCTCCTCACGGCAGTGGTGGAAAGCCCCCAACCGGTGCCCAGGGTCTTTCTCGAAGGGAAACCGTTCCCCCTCCAGTGCCGACATTGCGAGGATGCGCCCTGCCTCGTGGCCTGTCCCAACGGGACCATGCAGAGAGACCCGGAGACGGGATTGGTCTTCGTTCACGATCTCACGTGCATCGCCTGCTGGATGTGCGTGATGGTCTGTCCCTTCGGAGTGATCCAGCCTTCGCCTTCCCTGAAAGTGGCGATCAAGTGCGACCGTTGCCGGAACATGGGATACCCGATCTGCGCGGAAGTCTGCCCCACGCAGGCGCTGACCCTGGAGGAACGGAAAGATTATCGGAAAAAGGCTTTTTAACGTTCCTCGCCAAGGAGGAAAGGAGAAGGAGATGGAGTACATCCAGAAGAAAACGGCCGACCGTGCCGTGGAGCGCTTTCTGCCGAAGGCATCCGAAAAGGGCATTTCGTTGGTCTGGGACCGCTACGAGGGGCAGATTCCCGTGTGCGGTTTCGGCGAAGCGGGATTGTGCTGCGTGGATTGCCTCCAGGGCCCCTGTATCAGCCATCCCTTCCGGGATTCGAGCAAGATGGGCGTCTGCGGCAAGGACAAGGACGCCTTCGCAAGTCAATCCCTTCTGAGGCTGGTGCTCCACGGAACGACGACCTGTCTCGATCAGGTGAGCGATTTTTCGCGGGGAGTCGAAGCCGGCGACATCACGCCCAAGAACAAGGCAAGGACCGATCAGATCCTCAAAGAGATCCGTCTCCTCCTCGTGGATGGAGGCAAGGGGATGAAGAAGGAGTTTCCGAAGGGCATGGTTCATCGGTGGGAGGAGGCGGGCATCTTTCCGGAAGGGATCGCCGGGGATCTCTTCACGGCATCCCGGCAGCTGGACGGAGGCGTCGGCGACGGAGAAGAGACCCTCCTTCGCGCGTTCAAGGCCTCTCTCCTCGGGTGCATGGCCCGGAGGCTCCAGGGGAGCCTTAAAAAAGCGGTCTTCGGAAACGCGGTCCCGACCCGGGTCGATGTGAACCTCGGCATCCTGAACACGGGGCTCCCGACGATTCTCCTCTACGGCCACCTCTCCCCCATCCTGAAAGGGAAGATCGCGGAGGAAGCGAAAAAGAAGAAGGTATGCGTGATGGGAGTATGCACCGATCCCGTCCTCCCTCCCCATCGTTTTCCTCCCGTAACCAGCTTCGGTTCCCAGGAGATCCCGCTGATGACGGGGGCCGTCGACCTGATCGTGGCCGGAGATCACTGGGTCAATCCCTCGTTGCCGGCAATCGCGAAAGAATGGGATATTCCCGTGGTTTCGACAGGAGGATGGAAGAACGGGACGAGCAGGAGCGGGATCGCCGCAGAGATCGTGGAGAAGGCGAAGAAGTCCTTCGACATCCGCGGTTCGATTCCCCGCGATGTTCCGGAGGTCCGCGAATCCGCCGTCATGGGGTTTTCCCCGGAAACGGTGAACACGGAAAAGATCCTGAAGGCCCTGAACAGCGGCACCGTCAAGGGGGTCGCGATCCTCTCCGGGAGCAACAACGTGAAGTATTCGCAGGATCGGGAGATCGTCGGTTTGGCAATGGAGTTCCTTCGGAACGACATCCTCTGCGTCTCGGAAGGAGAAGCAAGCGTAAGCCTTGCGAAATACGGGTTCTTGAATCCCGACAAGCACGATCACGAGATCGGGAAAGGATTGTCGGCTCTCCTCCCTTCCCTGGGAAAGGAGATCCCGTCCGTCCTCGATTTCGGATCCAGCGAAAACGGCGGCGTCACCGACTTCCTCCTGAGCATGGCGCACGCGGGAAAGAAGGATCTCCGGGAGGTTCCCATACGGGCCTGCTTCGCCGAAGCGAACCGGAGTTCGGAAGCGGCCGAAGCGCTGTGGATGGTGGCGATGGGCGTTCCCACGTACTTCTGGCCCGCGCTCCCCGTAACCGGAAGTCTGAAAACGATGGCGTCCCTGTCGCGGATCTGCGGCGAAAAGTTCGGCTCCGGTCTGTTTATCCCGACGGAAAAGAAGATGGAGCCTCAGGCGAAGGCGAAGATGATCATCAACGACCTGGAAGGAAAGGAGGCCCCTCGCTTGGCGGGTTATAATTGGAAATAGAGCGGGCGCCATCTTTCAGGGGGAATTCCAACCGACTCCACCAAGGAGGGGGGAATATGCCGTGAAACGCAAGGAGCTTCGGATCCTTTCCATGGTCGCCATTCTCCCAATGTCGTTTGCCGCGCTCTAGTGGGGGCAGGACACGCCGAAAGATTGCCCGTCGCGCGCCATCGAAGTGGTCGTCCGGAAAAAATGTTAAGGAGGCAATGTATGAAGAAACTGATCTGGAAGTCGTCGTACGCAGCACTGCTGCTCGCCGCCGCAGCAATCGTCAGCACATGGGCCGCGCCCGCCCATGCCGCTTGGGAACCCACCAAGCCGGTGGAGTTCATTGTTCCCGCCGGCGCAGGAGGTGCGTCCGACCAGATGGCGCGCACCATCCAGGGCATCATCATGAAGCACAAATTGATGAAACAGCCCATTATGATTTTTACCAAGGGCGGCGCGAGCGGCGCCGAGGGCGCCATGGATGTCAAAGAGTCCAAAGGCGATCCCCACAAACTCCTGGTGGCGTTCTCCCTCATCTATACCCTGCCGATCGCGCAGAATCTGCCGCTCAGCTGGGATAACTTCAACCCGGTGGCAATGCTCGCTTTGGATGATTTTATCCTGTGGGTCAATTCGGATACGCCGTACAAGACAGTGAAGGACTATGTTACTGCCATAAAAGCGGCGCCGGACGGGACCTTCAAGGCGGGTGGTACCGGCTCGAAACGGGAAGACCAGATCATCACCGTTGCATTCGAAAAGGTGATTGGGAAAAAATTCGCCTATATCCCCTACAAGAGCGGAGGCGAGGCTTCCACCCAGCTTGCCGGGAAACACATCGATTCCAACGTCAACAACCCCAGCGAGAATGTCGCCCAGTGGCGGGCCGGCGCGGCGCGCCCCCTCTGCGTCTTCTCTGACAAGCCCATGGACTATAAGAAGAAAGTCGCTGACATCGCATGGTCCGATATCCCTACCTGCAAGTCGCAGGGAATCGACGTGCAATACCAGATGCTGCGCGCTTTCTTCCTGCCGCCCGGAACCACCAACGAACAGGTGGCATTCTACGCCGACCTGCTGAAACAGGTGGTTTCCAAACCGGAGTGGATCGAATACACCGAGAACAACGCGCTCACGAGGCACTATGCCACCGGAGGCGAATTCGTCGACTTTCTGAAAAAAGATATGGCAAAACACGTGCAGCTGATGACGGAAGCCGGGTTCGCAGCCACGAAATAGTCAAGGATCACGGCCGGTCCTGGAGGATCCGTGTACTGCGGCACGATTTTCCGGACCGGCGTTCTTTTTTCCCCCCGTTCGTCATGGGAGGCAGTGCATGGAACAGAAACAAACACGGGACCGACCTCATTCGGTATGGTCGACGTATAACGCGATAGAGGCCATTACGGCGGTCCTCCTCTTCCTCGTCGGCGTGGTGATGATGATCGACGGTCGCAGAGTCGGGATGGGGTGGGCCTTCGACGGGCCGAAGGCGGGATATTTTCCGTTCCGCACCGGGGCGATCATCTGCATTTCGAGCGTTGTTATTATTCTCAGGACGCTGTTCGGCAAACACCGCAATTATGAGCTCTTCGTTTCCTGGGACCGCTTCAAGCTGGTGCTGTACGTGCTGATACCTACCGCCCTATATGTATTGGCCACCCAGTTCATCGGCATCTAT
>Ga0209797_10002083_pt1 | contig 10097 bp, 9 predicted proteins | sample DOMMetBare3Fresh_2_FD_187472 | JGI IMG/M metagenome (GOLD analysis project Ga0209797, IMG submission 187472) | Wetland sediment microbial communities from St. Louis River estuary, USA, under dissolved organic matter induced mercury methylation -... | ecosystem: Environmental > Aquatic >...
CACCTGCACCGTCGTCCTCGACCGGGACGTCTGGCCGCGGACGACGACCGTGGCACGGAACCGGCCGTTCCCTCCTGTGGCGCCCGCCTCATTCGATGCCCAGAGCCGCAGCGCGGATGCGGGCCTGCCGGTATCTCCTCGCCGTGGAGCGGGTCGTGACCGCGGCGTATCCGGCCATCATCCATGGGGCTTCTCGAGAGGCCGGGGACGGTACGCTATCGGCCGATTTCTGGACTCGGCCCCTCCCGCTGCTACGGTGAGACGACCGCAGCGGGAGAGCCATGTCCTTCCTGAAGCGCCACTGGGCCCTCCTCTACCTCGCCGGGGTCGCCCTGCTCGCGGCGCTCTCGGCCCTCGACCCGAACGGCCTCGCCAAGCACCGCCGGCTGGAGGCCGAGGCGCGCCGGGTGGCGCGCGAGAACCAGGACCTGCGCCTGGAGAACCTGCGCCTGCGCCGCGAGGCCCGGGCCCTGGCCGGCGAGCCGGCCGCGCTGGAGCGCGCCGCCCGCGAGGAGCTCGGGTGGGTGAGGCCGGGCGAGGTGGTGTACCGGCTCGACGAGCGGGAAGGGGCTCACCGGTGAGGCGCGCCCGCGCCCCCGCGGCGGACCGCGCCCGGCGGGACCTGCGCGCGCGGCTCGAGGCGCAGCGCCGCCGTCCGGTCCTGGTTCGCGCCTACGGCGCGCTCTTCCGCGACGCCGGGCCGCTCGGCCCCGTGGCGCGGCGGAGGGCCCTGCGCTTCGCGCTCCGCTGCGCGCCGGCGCTCGTCGCCGCCGGCTTCTCGGCGCTCCTCGCGCTGGGCGTCTTCTCCGACCTGGTACTGGGCTGGCCGCAGGCCGTCGCGGTCGGCCTGCTCCTCGCCTCGCTCGCCGCCCTGTCGCTGCGCCGGGCGCGGGGCTCGGCGGCCGGCCGCCCCGCCACCGCCCGCGAGCAGCTCGAGCTGGGCTCGCTGTTCCTCGTCGCCGCCCACGCAGTGGCCCAGACGGCGGCGGGCGGCGGGCTCGAGGGGCCGCTCTACCCGGTCGTCTACCTGGTCATGGCCTTCCTGGTCTCGTTCCTGCCCCGCGGCGTGGGGCTCGGCCTCGTCTCCTTCGCGGTGGGGCTCGAGGCCGCCCTCTGGCGCGGCCGCGGCGGCCTGCCGGGGGAGATCCCGGCCGCCGCCGCCCACGCCGGCTTCATCGTCCTCTTCGCGGTCCTCTACCACGCGGTGCTGTGGGCGCAGCTCGCCGCCAGCCGGGGCGCCGAGCGCGCCGCGGTGCAGCGGCGCCTGCGGGAGATCGACGAGCGGGCTCGCGAGTACCGCCTGCTGGCCCCCGCCGCCGGCGCCGGCGAGGGCCAGCAGGAGCGCGGCCGGCGGCTCACCGAGGCGGCGGTGGTCGAGGTCGAGGCCGCCGTGCGCGGCACGCTGGAGGTGGCCGAGGTCGCGCTCCGCAGCCACACCTGCGCCGTCTTCCTGCTGACGCCCGACGACGCCCAGCTCGTCCTGCGCGAGTGCCGCTCGCGGAGCGACCGGGTGGCGGCGCGGCTGCCGTCGCGGGAGGGGGCGCTCGGGAGCGTCGTCGCCCGCGCCGTGCCGCTGCGGCTGCAGGGCGAGGTGCGCGCGGCGACCTACTACCAGGACGGGACGCGGCCGAGGGCCTTCCTGGCCGTTCCGCTGCTGGACCGCCGGGGAGGGCACGTCCGCGGCGTGCTCCTCGCCGACCGGCTCGAGGCCGCCCCCTTCGGCGACGAGGACGAGGCCCTGCTCCAGAAGCTCGCGGCGGAGCTGCTCCGGGCGGTGGCCGCCGAGCGGCTCATGGGCGACCTGCAGCGGGCACGGGACGAGAAGGAGCGCTTCTACGCCGCCATCGAGCTGCTCAACCGGATGACGAAGCCGCGCGAGGTCTTCGACGCCATGCTCCGCGTCGCGGCCGGAATCGCGCCGCTCGACCTCGGGGCGGTGACGCTCGTCGAGCGCGGCGAGGGCAGGACCCTGCATCGCGTGGCGCGCGTCCTCCTCGGGTCGTCGGACGAGAAGCGCGCGGCGGGCCTCGACGGGCTCGCCTTCCCCGACAACGCCGGCCTCGTCTCCTCGGCGGTGAAGCTCGGCGCGACGCTCCCGGGCAAGGACCTCAGGATCTCCGACGCGGTGATCTTCGACGAGGGAACGCGGCTCAGGGGCCTCGCCTCGCTGCGCGTCATCCCGCTCAAGACGGCCGACGGGGTCCTCGGGACGCTGGTCGTGGGCGCGCGCCGGGAGGGGGCCTTCGGCCGGGAGGCGGTGCGCCAGCTCGAGGTCATCGCCATGCAGGCGGCGGACGCGGTCCTGCGGGCGCGGCTGTTCGAGCAGACCGAGCGGCTCGCCACCACCGACGGACTCACCGGCCTCGCGAACCACCGCACCTTCCAGGCGCGGCTCGACGAGCACCTGCTCGCGGCGGCGCGCTACGGCAAGCGGCTCTCTCTCATCCTCTGCGACATCGACCACTTCAAGTCGGTGAACGACACCTACGGCCACCCGGCGGGAGACCTGGTGCTGAAGGGCGTCGCCCGCGCCCTGCAGCGCGAGGCGAGGGCCACCGACCTCGTCGCCCGCTACGGCGGCGAGGAGTTCGCCGTCGTCATGCCCGAGACCGACGCGCCGGGCGCGCTCGTCATCGCCGAGCGAATCCGCGAGAAGGTGAAGGCCACGGTCTTCCAGACCGAGCTCGGGCGCCTTCAAGTGACGATGTCGCTCGGCGTCGCCACCTGCCCAGACGACGGCTCGAGGAAGGCGCAGCTGGTCGAGGCCGCGGACGGCTGCCTCTACCACGCCAAGCGGCACGGCCGGAACCGCACCGTCCCCGCCGCGAGCCTACGCGCCGGGCGGCGCGCGGCCGCGGGCGGGAGCGTCTGATCCCTGATAGGATTTCCGCACCTTGAAAAAGAACTTCATCCTCGACACCAACGTCCTCCTCCACGACCCGCGCTCCATCTTCAGCTTCGGCGACAACAACGTCGTCATCCCCATCTACGTCATCGAGGAGATCGACAACTTCAAGCGCGATTTGTCCTCGCTGGGGCGGAACGCCCGGCAGGTGGCCCGCTACCTCGACGAGTTCCGGCTGCAGGGGAAGCTGCGGGAGGGCGTGCCGCTCGGCCAGGACAAGGGGACGATCCGGGTGCTCTTCACCGAGCGGCAGCTCCCCAAGGAGTGGGCCGACGGCCACTCCTCCATCGACAACCGCATCCTGGCGGTGGCGGTGGACGTCCGCGACCGGGAGAAGGACCTGCCGGTCGTCTTCGTCACCAAGGACACGAACCTCCGCATCCGCGCCGACGCGCTGGGGCTGCACTCCGAGGACTACGACGTCGAGGGCGTGGCCATCGACGAGCTGTGGAGCGGGGTCGACGAGGTCGAGGTGGACGGGCAGGCGGTGAACGACTTCTACGCCGCGGGAGTCGTGCCGGTGGCGCCGGGCGGCGAGCCGCCGCCGCCGAACGAGTACGTGGTGCTGCGCGACCGCGACAACCCGCAGCACAGCGCGGTGGGCAAGTTCAGCGCGGCGAAGCAGGCGTACGTGCCGCTCATCAAGACGTCCAAGGAGGGCACCTGGGGCATCCGGCCCCGCAACAAGGAGCAGTCCTTCGCCCTCGACCTCCTGCTCAACGACGAGGTCCGGCTCGTCACCATCGTGGGCAAGGCCGGCACCGGCAAGACGCTGCTCGCCATCGCCGCCGGCCTGCAGAAGACGATGGAGGAGAACGTCTACCAGAAGCTGCTCGTTTCCCGCCCCATCTTCCCGCTGGGGCGCGACATCGGCTACCTGCCCGGCGACGTCGAGGAGAAGCTCAACCCCTGGATGCAGCCCATCTTCGACAACGTCGAATACCTGATGAACCTCTCGCGCTCCGAGAAGAAGCAGGGGCGCGGCTACCACGAGCTCATGGACCTCGGCATCCTCGAGATCGAGCCGCTCACCTACATCCGCGGCCGATCCATCCCGAACCAGTACATGATCGTGGACGAGGCCCAGAACCTCACCCCGCACGAGGTGAAGACCATCATCACCCGGGTGGGCGACGGGACCAAGATCGTCCTCACCGGCGACCCGTACCAGATCGACAACCCCTACGTGGACCAGACCAACAACGGCCTCATCCACGTGGTGAACCGCTTCAAGAGCGAGCGGCTGGCGGGCCACATCACCATGGCCAAGGGCGAGCGCTCGCCCCTCGCCGAGCTGGCGGCGAACCTCCTCTAGGGGCGGGCGTGGACGGCGGCGGACGGCACGGGCAGGGTGGCGGCGTCCCGCTCCTCGACTACCCGCTGCAGTACACCTTCAAGATCATCGGCCACTCGGCGGACGACTTCGCCGAGCACGCCCGCCTCCTGGTGGCCGCCGTCGTGGGCGAGGCGCCCGCCGGGGAGGTCCGCGTCCGCGCCAGCGCCGGCGGCAAGTATCACTCGGTATCGGTGACGGCGACGCTCGTCTCGGAGGAGCAGCGGCGCGCCGTCTACCAGGCCTTGTGGGACGACGAGCGGGTCGTCTATTACCTGTAGGGCGGGGGGCTCGCCCCCCGCCGGGTCAGGCGGCCGCGGCGGCGATGCCGAAGTCCACGACCTCGACCGCGCTCGGCGCCATCCCGATCGAGAGGCGATCGCGATACCCCTCGGCGTCGCCGCCGACCTGGAGCGGCATGGGGCGCTCGAACTGCATCGAGACCTTCTCGACCTGGAAGTCGAGCAGCCCGGGGTGGGAGAACTGTCCCGCCCAGAGACTCGGGAGGTTCCAGAGCAGCGAGCCGACGCCGATCCGGGCGACGACGCGGAGCTGCATCATCCCGGGGCGCGAGAGCGCGAAGGGGAAGGCCTTGAGGCCGAAACCGTAGTAGGGGACCGTCCCCACGGCCGCCAGCATGCAGGGGCCGGCGTAGACGAGCTCGCCCGTCTCGATGGGACGCCCGACGCGATGCCCGCCGGCATCGAGCCGCCAGGCGGGCTTGCCGGCGTTGGCGATCTCGCAGTAGGTGGGGCGCCGCTCCAGGAGCTGCCTCGGCGCCGAGCGAAGGGCGATGGCCAGGCCGTAGCCGCGGATGCCGGAGGCGAGCTTCGCGAGCGAGGAGGTGCCGAGACGCCGGCGGAGCCAGTTGTAGTCGTTCAGGACCGCGCCGTCGATCCCGAGGCCGGCGAAGGGCGTGCGGCGCCCCTCCACCCGGACGAGGTCGAGCCGGCGGCAGTACCCCACCTCGCCCCGCAGGTATCGCTGGAGATCGGCGACCAGCCCGGCCGGCCTCGCGCCGACCGTCTCGGCGACGGCATTGCCGGTGCCGAGCGGCAGTACGCCGAAGCGCGGGGTGGGGGCCCCGCGCGGCTCGGTGCGGTCGAGGATGTGGTTCACCCAGGACACGAAGGTGCCGTCGCCGCCGCCGGTGAAGACGGTGCCGTAGCCCCGGCGGACCACCGTGTCGGCGATGCGGCTCGCCTCCTCGGGGCAGCGGGACAGGAAGAGGTGCTCGGCGGGGACGACGCCGGAGAGGGCGCGCCGGACGCGGGCGGTCACCTGCTTCGCGTTGGCGTTCAGCAGGATCGCGATTCCGTCCGCGACCGGCTGCTCTGTGGACACCATTCGAACCATCCTGACCCCGCCCGAGAACCACGACAGCCGTGTCCCGGTTTGAACGCAATCCCGGTGCCACGGCGCGTCAGGCCGGAAACGTCAACGATCCTGGGGTGGTCAGTCCTGCCACCGCGCCGAACGGGACGTTCCGAACGGGTGGCGCGGGTGGCAACTGCGTAAGCAGCTTCGCACCTCGGCGGGGGCCCGCTGCGGCAGGCTCCGGCCGGGAATTCCTTCCCCCCCGCGTTTGACAGGGCCCCAGCGGGACTTAAGTTGGCTCCCGACAGGAGGATTCACTTCAATGGCCAAGATCATCGGCATCGACCTGGGCACCACGAACTCCGTGGTGGCGGTGATGGAGGGGAAGGACCCCGTCGTCATCACCAACGAGGAGGGGTTCCGCCTCACCCCGTCGGTCGTCGCCTACACCAAGGACGGAGAGCGCCTCGTGGGCCAGGTGGCCAAGCGCCAGGCGATCACCAACCCCGAGAAGACCGTCTACAGCATCAAGCGCTTCATGGGCCGGCGCTTCGGCGAGGTCGGCGAGGAGACGAAGCGCGTCCCCTACAAGGTGGTCGAGGGGCCGAACGGCGACGCCCGCATCGAGATCGACGGCAAGCAGTACAGCCCGCCCGAGATCGGCGCGCAGGTGCTCCTCAAGCTCAAGCGCGCCGCCGAGAACTACCTCGGCGAGAAGGTGACGGACGCCGTCATCACCGTCCCCGCCTACTTCAACGACGCGCAGCGCCAGGCCACCAAGGACGCGGGCGAGATCGCCGGCCTGGTGGTGCGGCGCATCGTGAACGAGCCCACCGCGGCGGCGCTCGCCTACGGCCTCGACAAGAAGAAGAACGAGAAGATCGCGGTCTACGACTTCGGCGGCGGCACCTTCGACATCTCCATCCTGGAGGTGGGCGAGAACGTGGTCGAGGTGCTCGCCACCAACGGGGACACCCACCTCGGCGGCGACAACATCGACCTGAAGGTCATGGACTGGCTCATCGCCGAGTTCAAGAAGGACACCGGCATCGACGTCTCCAAGGACAAGATGGTCCTGCAGCGGCTCAAGGAGGCGGCCGAGAAGGCCAAGATCGAGCTCTCCTCGATGATGGAGACCGAGATCAACCTGCCGTTCCTGACCGCCGACCAGACCGGCCCCAAGCACCTCTCCGTCAAGCTCTCGCGCGCCAAGCTCGAGTCCATGGTCGAGGACCTCATCCAACGGTCCATCGAGCCGACGAAGAAGTGCCTCGCCGACGCCAAGCTCGACCCCAAGCAGATCGACGAGATCGTGATGGTGGGCGGCCAGACCCGCATGCCCAAGATCCTGGAGACGGTGAAGCAGTTCTTCGGCAAGGAGCCGAACCGCACCGTGAACCCGGACGAGGTGGTGGCGGTCGGCGCCGCCGTCCAGGCGGGCGTGCTCTCCGGCGAGGTGAAGGACATCCTGCTCCTCGACGTGACGCCGCTGTCGCTCGGCGTCGAGACGCTGGGGGGCGTGATGACGCGGCTCATCGAGCGCAACACCACCATCCCCTGCAAGCGGTCGGAGACCTTCTCCACCGCCTCGGACAGCCAGACGTCGGTGGAGATCCACGTCATGCAGGGCGAGCGCGAGATGGCGCGCGACAACCGCACCCTCGGGCGCTTCCACCTCGAGGGCATCCCGCCGGCGCCGCGCGGCATGCCGCAGATCGAGGTGACCTTCGACATCGACGCCAACGGCATCCTCAACGTGAACGCCAAGGACAAGGGGACCGGCCGCGAGCAGAAGATCACCATCACCCACTCCTCGGGGCTCGCCAAGGACGAGGTGGAGAAGATGGTGAGCGACGCCAAGAGCCACGAGTCCGAGGACAAGGCGCGGCGCGAGGAGATCGAGCAGCGCAACCGCGCCGAGAACCTGGCCTACCAGATGGAGAAGCTCCTCAAGGAGAACAAGGAGAAGCTCTCCGCCGGGATCGTGAAGGAGATCGAGGACGCCGTCGCCGATGTCCACAAGATCCGCGAGAAGGGGACCCTGGAAGAGGTGAAGGCGGCCGCGGAGAAGCTGGAGCGCGCCAGCCACAAGGCGGCGGAGGAGCTCTACAAGTCCACCGGCCCGACGGGCCCCGGCGCCCCCGGCGCCGAGCCGCCCCAGGCCGAGAAGAAGAAGGACGACGTCGTCGACGCCGAGTTCAAGCAGGTGTAGGCACCCGAGACGGCATTCGAATTCCGGTCCGTGCGGATTCCGCCAAGCAAGATGGCGGAATCCGCACGGATTTTTCGTTCGCGACCCATTGACACCCCTGCCTCGGTCGGGTCAGATGGCCCCCCTCCAAGCGAGGGGAGCCGTTGCGGCTGGACGAGGCAACCTGGCGAGCGCCGTTCGCGAGCGCCGCGGCCCATTCGGTCCGCGGCGCGGCGAAGCTTCTCGCGGCCTCGCTGGTTCTGCTCTCGCCGGGCGCCGGCTCGGCGGAGGACGCGGGCCACGTCGCGATTCTCCGGGGCGACGGCTCCTCCTACGACCGGAACCTCCCCGGTGGCGCCGTCAACGTGGCGCCGCGCCAGGCCGCCGCGAAGAAGTTCTTCCAGGCCCACTCGGACAGCTACGACTTCCTCGTCGTGTTTCCAGCCTTCCCGGTGGACTTCGGCAAGGAGGTCCAGGGGCTGCACCTCCTCGTGCGAAATGCGGTGTCCGGGATCGGGCTGCCCATCACGGATGGCGGCGCGCCGTTCGGCAGCACGCGCCGCCTGCAGGGCTACGTAGACATGGCGTCGCTCGCGCCGGGGTCGCCCTTCGCCGCGCTCGACCCCGCGCTGGTGGTGCTGGCGCACGAGGTCGCGCACCAGTGGTCGGGGGGACGCGCCTCTGTCCCGGAGACGCCTACTGTCCGCGGGGCACCTGTGCTGGCGATCCCGGGTGCTATCGGAGCGAGCCGCTGAGCTACGCCATCAAGATTGGCCTGGCCGACTCGCTCTTCGAGCATACCCACACCATCACTCAGGACCAGATCGACATCGTCCGTCAGGAATACTGGCACCACGGCCTGAGCCCAGTCCCCGACCGCACGGCCTTCCGGAGAATTCTCAAGAACGTGCGCTACACGACGCACTTCACGGGGGCGGACCTAAATCATACCGAGTACGACTTCGTCTGGGGGGACCCCGGGCCCATCGCAGAGGCGCTGCTGGAGGAGTTCAATTCAATCGTGTTCGACGACGTACCAGACATGAGGCAGGGCGAGAGCGGGCCGAATGCCAACGCCGTCGTGGTGAGTCCGGGCGTGAGCGTCGTAGGGTTCCCCTTGGGGGCACTGGTGACACCGCCGTGCTGGCCAAACCCCGACCCCAGCTCATGCGACGACGTGAAAGTGACGCTGCCTGACGGTCGCACGGTCATCACCGTGGGCTCGAACAAGAAGGCGGAGACGAGCCCCCTGCGGCTCGGCGACTTGGCCCTTGTGGAGCCAGACAAGACGATCCAGATCACAAGTGGGTGGCGCAACCCGCAGCGAAACGAGGTCTATTCATCCGCACCTACTAGCCGCCATCAGCTCGGAGGGGCGGTCGATGCGGCATGGTTCGACGCGGACCACAGCACGAGCGAGATCTGGTGCACGCTACTTGAGGCAGCGCAGCGTCTCGTGGCGCGAGGGGTGGTGGACTTCACCCAGGCCGAGAACGGTGCGGGCACACCAGTGCCTTGCACGAACAGCGACGTCGGCCATATTCACGTCGACAAGAGATGAGAGGGAGCACTCCGTGCCGCTTGCGATCATGATGCTGGTAATGGCGTTGAACGGGGCTGGGCACGCTAGCGAAGCAGAGAGCCAATTCGCGACGGGCAAGTCGCTGATCGAGGCGAATGATCCCGAGGCCTATGGCTCGACGATCGAGGGGCTCGAGAACGGCGTGCACGCGGTGGAGAAGGCGCTCGCCCTTGGATACCCGCACAAGGCTGCGGCCTACCGCTTGCTGGGTTTCGCTTACACGAACCTTGGCGTGGATTCGAGGGTGAGCGAGGCCGCGCACGAAGGGAACTTGCGGAAAGCGCGGGCTGCCTTCGAGGAGTACTTCAGGCTCGTGCCCAACGACGTCGAGGCGCGCTATCGATACGCAACTACCTACCGCGATCCCACCGCAAGGCTCAGGGCCTACCGAGACTTGCTGGCAATCGATCCGAACCACGCGCAATCGTTGTATGCTGCGGGTTACATCCTGCTGCGCGACTTGCCCGAAGAAAGGCGCGTCGGTCAGCCGCCCACCGTCTCGCAACGCGAAACCGAGGAGGGGGTGCGATACCTCAAGCGCGCGGCACAATTGCTACCTGGCTATGACGCGTATCTAGCTATTAGAATACCGAGGCTGCTGAAAGACCATGGACGCAAGAAGGACGCCGAAGACGTAGAGAAGGTGCTGGAGAAGAGAGGAATCAAGAGGCCGCAGTAGGACGTCCTGCCCGACGCGATCGAGCGGCTGAGCTTCACGGAGCAGGTGGTCCTCTCGAACGGGAAGCAGCCCTGCTGCGGGGCTGTCTAC
>Ga0209797_10002084_pt1 | contig 10097 bp, 9 predicted proteins | sample DOMMetBare3Fresh_2_FD_187472 | JGI IMG/M metagenome (GOLD analysis project Ga0209797, IMG submission 187472) | Wetland sediment microbial communities from St. Louis River estuary, USA, under dissolved organic matter induced mercury methylation -... | ecosystem: Environmental > Aquatic >...
CCAGCAGGGTGGCCAGTCCCAGCAGGGTGGCCAGTCCCAGCAGGGTGGCCAGTCCCAGCAGGGTGGCCAGTCCCAGCAGGGTGGCCAGTCCCAGCAGGGCCCCCGCTACGACGACGAGTTCGACGGCAGCGGGGCCCGCCGCCGCCGCCGGGGCCGCAACCGCGACCGGCAGCGCCCGGTGCGCGAGCGCGAGCGCTTCGGGGGCGAGGCCGAGCCGGTCATCAGCGAGGACGACGTGCTGGTCCCGGTCGGCGGCATCCTCGACGTCCTCGACAGCTACGCCTTCGTGCGCACCTCCGGGTACCTGCCGGGGCCGAACGACGTCTACGTGTCCCTCGCCCAGGTTCGCAAGTACGGCCTGCGCAAGGGGGACGCGGTGACCGGCGCCGTGCGCCAGCCCAAGGACGGCGAGCGCCGCGACAAGTTCAATGCGCTGGTCCGGATGGACACCGTGAACGGCGCCGACCCGGACGCTGCGCGCGGTCGCCCCGACTTCGGCAAGCTGACCCCCCTGTACCCGCAGGAGCGGCTGCGCCTGGAGACCGAGCCCGCCAACCTCACCACCCGGGTCATCGACCTGGTCGCCCCGATCGGCAAGGGCCAGCGTGGGCTCATCGTCTCGCCGCCGAAGGCCGGCAAGACGATGGTGCTGCAGGCGATCGCCAACGCGATCACCACGAACAACCCCGAGGCTCACCTCATGGTCGTGCTCGTCGACGAGCGACCGGAGGAGGTCACCGACATGCAGCGGTCGGTGAAGGGCGAGGTCATCGCCTCGACCTTCGACCGGCCGGCCGAGGACCACACGACGGTGGCCGAGCTCGCCATCGAACGGGCCAAGCGGCTCGTCGAGCTGGGACACGACGTCGTCGTGCTGCTGGACTCCATCACCCGGCTGGGCCGGGCCTACAACCTGGCCGCGCCCGCCTCCGGTCGGATCCTGTCCGGCGGCGTGGACTCCAGCGCCCTGTACCCGCCCAAGCGGTTCTTCGGCTCCGCCCGGAACATCGAGCACGGCGGCTCGCTGACGATCCTCGCCACGGCCCTGGTCGAGACCGGCTCGAAGATGGACGAGGTCATCTTCGAGGAGTTCAAGGGCACCGGGAACATGGAGCTCAAGCTCGACCGCAAGCTGGCGGACAAGCGCGTGTTCCCTGCGGTCGACGTCAACCCCTCCGGCACCCGCAAGGAGGAGATCCTGCTGTCGGCCGACGAGTTGAAGGTCGTCTGGAAGCTGCGCCGGGTCCTGCACGCCCTCGACTCCCAGCAGGCGATCGAGCTGCTGCTGTCGAAGCTGCGGGAGACCAAGAGCAACGCCGAGTTCCTGCTCCAGGTGCAGAAGACGACACCGATGTCCGGCGGCGACGACTGACTGACTGGCGACTCAAGAGCCGGCCGATGGCTCCCGATGTAGCAGACGGGGTGAACGTCACCCACCTGGAGCAACGCGGAGTCTGACCCATGGTCCGGATCGTGGTCGTCGAGGACGATCCGGACATCCGTGAGCTGGTCGAGTTCAAGCTCGTCCGGGCGGGGTACGACGTCCGGACGGCGGCTGACGGCAAAGCGGGCCTCGACGCGGTGCTCGAGGAGCAGCCCGACCTGGTCGTCCTCGACGTCATGCTGCCCGGGATGACCGGGCTGGACGTCTGCCGGGCGATCCGAGGCACCGAGCAGGTGGCCCGGACCCCGATCATGATCTTCACGGCGCGCGTCCAGGAGAACGACATCCAAGCCGGCTTCGCGGCCGGGGCCGACGACTACGTCACCAAGCCCTTCAGCGCGAAGGAGCTGCTCAGCCGGGCTCAGGCCCTCCTGTCGAGAGCCGGGTGAACGGCCCCGTCGTCCTGCAGGCGGCGCTGGCGGCCCTGGCCGCGGTGCTGCTCGTGCTCGGTCTGGCCATCTCAGGTCGGCGGATCGGTCGCCAGGCCGGCCAGCGCGGGCGAGGCGCCCTCGCCCAACCGGTCTACGCCCGGCTGCTCGCCGTGGTGGCCGGCGAGGCCGAGCCTGAGGACCTCGCCGTGCTCGCCGACCTGGGGCGGGTCCGCTGGGCGGCCATCGAGGGACACCTGCTCCGGCTGCTCCGCAAGGTGCACGGGGAAGGGCGACAGCTGCTGGTCGACCTGCTGGACGTGCAGGGCAGGCTCACGCAGGCCCGTCGCCGCACCCGGGCGTTCGGATCGGTGCGCCGGGCGCGCGCGGCCGAACTGCTCGGCCTCGCCGGGCGGGTCGACGCCGTCCCGGACCTCGTCCTCCTCCTGACCGACCGCAGCCCCGAGGTGCGGCAGGTCGCCGCCCGCGCCTTGGGCCGGATCGGGGATCCGGCGGCCACGCCCCACTTGGTGGCTGCCCTGGCCGACCGTTCCGTGCCGGCCCGCTCCGTGGCACCGGCCCTGGTCCGACTGGCGCCGGAGGCGGACGACCTGCTCACCGCGGCCGCCATCCACCCCGACCGGCTGGTCCGCTCGTTCGTCGTCGAGGTCCTCGGCCTGCGCGGCTCCCCGGCCGTGGTGCCGGTGGTGACGGTGGCCCTCGAACGAGACCCGGACGCCGAGGTCCGGCTCCGCGCGGCGAAGGCCCTCGGCCGGATCGGCCTGCCCTCGTCCTTTCGCCCGCTGCTGCGCGCCGCCCACAGCGACCCGTCCGACGGCGTCCGGGCGTTCGCCGCTCGCGCCCTCGGCGACGTCGGCGACCCGGCGGCGGTGCAGACCCTGCGTCGGCTGCTCGCCGACCCCGCCTACTGGGTGGCGCACAACTCCGCCCGGGCCCTCGCCCGGCTCGGACCCGAGGGGCTCACCGCCCTGCGGCTCGCGACTGGCTCGCGACGGGCCGGCGCCGTGGCGCACGCGCGGGAGGCGCTGGCCGTCGCCCACCTGGAGCGGGTCGGTCGGGTCGACCGGGTGCGCGCGCGTCCACCGACCCGTCGGCCCAGTCCGCCCCGGGCCCGCCCGGAGCTGCTTCGGCGAGGCGCCTGATGGGCGCTCTCCGTGAGCTGGTCGTCTCGGTGCTCGCCGGCCTGGATGCGTTCGTCCTCAGCTACTTCCTGGTGCTGAACAGCAGCTACCTCGTGCTGATCGGCCTGGCCGCCCTGGAGTCCACCCAGCACATGCGCCGCCTCTGGCACTCGGGCTACGAGGACATGTACGCGAGCCCCTTCACCCTGCCGGTCTCGATCATCGCGCCCGCGTACAACGAAGAGGCGACGATCGTGGAGAGCACGCGCGCGATGCTCGGCCTGCGCTACCCCGAGTTCGAGGTGGTGGTGGTCGACGACGGCTCCACCGACGCCATGTTCGACGCGCTCGCCGACGCGTTCGGCCTGGTCGAGCTGCCGAGAGTGCTGCCCCGCGACGTCCCCACCGTGGTCCAGCCGGACTCGCTGCACGTGCCCGCGGACGGTCAGCCGCTGGTCGTCGTGCGCAAGCCGAACTCCGGGCGGTCGGACGCGATCAACGTCGGCCTGAACGTCGCCCGCTACCCGCTGGTCTGCACGATCGACGGAGACTCGATCCTCGACCCGGAGGCGCTGCTGACGGTGTCCAAGCCGTTCGCCGACGACCCCGACCGGGTCGTCGCGGCTGGTGGCGTGATCCGGGCGGCCAACGGCTGCCGGATCTCCGGTGGTCGGGTGGTCGACGTCCGGCTGCCGCGCGGGTGGCTCGCGCGCATCCAGGTCGTGGAGTACCTGCGGGCGTTCCTGATGGGCCGAGCGGGCTGGTCCCGGCTTGGCGCGCTCACCGTCATCTCGGGGGCGTTCAGCCTGTTCCGCCGGGACGTCCTGGTGGCGGTCGGCGGTCTGGACCACACCTGTATCGGCGAGGACTTCGAGGTCGTCCTGAGGATTCACCGCCGGATGCGCGACCTGAAGCGTGACTACCGCATCGTGTTCGTCAACGAACCGGTGGCCTGGACCGAGGTGCCCAGCACCCGTTCCGTCCTGGCCCGGCAGCGCCGCCGGTGGCACCGCGGTCTGATCGAGGTGCTGTGGCGGCACCGCTCGATGGTCGGCAACCCGAGATACGGCCGGATCGGCCTCGTCGCGCTGCCGTACGCGGTGGCGTTCGAGCTGCTGGCTCCCGTCGTCGAGCTGCTCGGTCCCTTCGCCGTCGCGCTCGGCTTCCTGGTCGGGGCGGTCGACGTGCAGTTCGGCCTGCTGTTCCTGCTCGTCGCGGTCGGTTACGGCCTGGTGCTGTCCCTCGGCGCCTTCGCCGTGGAGGAGTTCTCCTTCCACAAGTACCACCGATGGCGCGACGTGGGCACCCTGGTCGTAGCCGCCTTCGTGGAGAACGTGGGCTTCCGCCAGATGCACGCTCTGTGGCGGCTGCAGGGCCTGCGTGCCTGGGTGCGCGGCGACAAGCAGGTGTGGGGGGAGATGACCAGGACCGGCTTCGACACCGGGGCCGACAGCGTGGCGTCGCGCGCCCGCGGCTGACCGGCCTCGGCCGGCGGGAACAGCCGCAGGCTCCACGGCGTTTGGGCCTGCGGCGGCGTCCTGGCACACTGGACGCCTGGCGCCGGTTCACGCCGTTCGGCGACCCGGTCCACCACCCGGACAGGAGACCTCCGTGAAGCCCGACATCCACCCGACCTACGTGGAGACGCAGGTCACCTGCACCTGCGGCAACACGTTCACCACGCGGTCGACCGCGCGCAACGGCGTCATCCACGCCGACGTGTGCTCGGCCTGCCACCCCTTCTACACGGGCAAGCAGAAGATCCTGGACACCGGTGGCCGCGTGGCCCGGTTCCAGCAGCGCTTCGGCTCGAAGTAGCGACGTCGACGGCGCCGTCCCGGAGGTCCGGGGCGGCGCCGTTCGCCGTACCGGGAGCGGCTGAGCAGGACGAGAGGCGGATGCGCGGTGTTCGAGCACGTCGAGGAGATGGTGGCCGAGCACGCCCGGCTCGAGGAGCAGCTGGCCGACCCCTCCGTGCACGCCGATCCTGCGGTGGCTCGCCGGCTCGGGCGGCGCTACGCCGAGCTGGGCCCCGTGGTCGCGGCCTACCGGTCCTGGCGGTCGACGGTCGGGGACCTCGCCGCGGCGGAGGAGCTGGCGCGGGAGGACCCGTCGTTCGCGGCGGAGGCCGAGCAGCTCGCCGCTCGCCGCGACGCCCTCGTCGAGGAGCTCACCGTCCTGCTCGTGCCGCGCGACCCAGACGACGACCGCGACGTCATCCTCGAGATCAAGGCCGGCGAGGGCGGGGACGAGTCGGCCCTGTTCGCCGGCGACCTGCTGCGCATGTACGAGCGGTACGCCGAGCGTCGGGGCTGGACGGTCGAGGTCATCGACGCCCAGGAGTCCGACCTCGGGGGGTACAAGGGGGTCGCCGTCGCGGTCAAGAGCCGTCGCACGCCCGCCCCCGGGGACGCGCCGTTTGCGCGGCTGAAGTACGAGGGGGGCGTGCACCGGGTCCAGCGGGTGCCGGCGACCGAGTCCCAGGGCCGCATCCACACCTCGGCCGCCGGCGTCCTGGTGCTGCCGGAGGCCGAGGACGTCGACGTCACGGTCGACCTCAACGACCTGCGGATCGACGTCTTCCGCAGCAGCGGCCCCGGCGGTCAGAGTGTGAACACCACCGACTCAGCCGTGCGGATCACCCACCTGCCGACCGGCATCGTGGTCTCCTGCCAGAACGAGAAGTCCCAGCTGCAGAACAAGGAGTCCGCCTTGCGGATCCTGCGCGCCCGGCTGCTCGCGATGGCCCAGGAGGCCGCGGACTCGGCCGCCTCGGACGTGCGCCGCTCGCAGGTGCGCACGGTCGACCGGAGTGAGCGCATCCGCACCTACAACTACCCCGAGAACCGCGTCTCGGACCATCGCACGGGGTACAAGGCGTACAACCTGGACCAGTTGCTCGACGGTGACCTCGACCCCGTCGTGCAGTCGGCCCTGGACGCCGACCTCGCGTCACGGCTGGCCGGGGAGTCCTGACCCATGGCCCGGTTGCGGAACGTGCTGTCGGCGACCACCACGCGGCTGGCCGCCGCGGGCGTGCCGTCGGCGCACCATGACGCCGAAGCGTTGGCCGCCCACGTCTTGGGCGTCAGCCGGGGATCGCTCGCGGCCGAGCAGGAGATCGACGAGGCGGCGCTGGAGCCGCTGGTCGCCCGTCGCGCCTCCCGTGAGCCGCTGCAGCACATCCTCGGCCGGACCGCCTTCCGCCACATCGATGTCGCCGTAGGACCCGGGGTGTTCGTGCCACGGCCGGAGACCGAGCTGCTCGCCGGGTTCGCCATCGACCGAGCCCGGGAGGTCGTTGGCCGGCGCCCCGTGGTGGTCGACCTGTGCACCGGGTCGGGCGTGATCGCGCTGTCCGTCGCCGACGAGGTGCCCGACGCCGAGGTGCACGCGGTGGAGCTCTCCGACCAGGCGCTGGCCTGGGCGGGGCGCAACTTGGCCGGCTCGGGTGTTCACCTTCACGCGGGCAACGCGGCATTCGCCCTGCCGGCCTACGACCGGCTGGTCGACGTCGTCGTGGCCAACCCGCCCTACATCCCGCCCGACGGGCAGATCCGCGACCCCGAGGTGCTCGCCCACGACCCGCCGCTGGCCCTGTGGGGCAGCGGCCCGGACGGGCTCGACACGGTGCGGGCGGTCGCCCTGAGTGCAGCCCGGCTGCTGCGGCCAGGAGGCTGGTTCGCCGTCGAGCACGCCGACGTCCAAGGTCCGGCCGTGGTCGCCCTGCTGCAGGCTCAGCAGGTGTGGGTGGAGGTTGCCGACCACCGAGACCTGGCCGGCCGGGACCGGTACACGGTCAGCCGGCGGACGTGAGCCGATGAGCCTGCGGATCACCTGCAACGACCCCCGTGACCCCGCCGAGCGGGACCGCGGGGTCCGGCTCGCCGTCGAGGCTGCTGGACGCGGGGACCTCGTCGTCCTGCCCACCGAGACCGTGTACGGACTCGGCTGCGACGCGTTCCGCGCCGACGGGGTGGCCCGGCTGCTGGCCGCCAAGGGTCGGGGCCGTGACCTCCCCCTGCCGGTGCTCATCGGTTCGAGCCGCACGCTCGCCGGGCTCACCGGGTGGGTGACCGCCGACGGCGAGCGGCTGGCCGAGGCGTTCTGGCCGGGGCCGCTCACCCTCGTCGTCCGGCAGGCCGCGTCCCTGGCCTGGGACCTCGGGGACTCGCGCGGGACGGTGAGCGTGCGGATGCCCCTGCACCCCCTGGCGCTCGACGTGCTGCGGGCCGTCGGCCCGATGGCGGTCACGGGCGCCGGTCGGGCGGGCGAGCCGCTGGCCGCGACCTGCGACGAGGCCGAGGCCGCGCACGGCGACGCCGTGCAGGTGTACCTCGACGCCGGGCCCTGCGCCGGGCTGGTGCCGTCGACCGTGGTCGACGTCACGACCCCGTTCCCGCGGATGCTGCGCGAGGGGGCGATCTCGCTGGAGCAGCTGAGGGCCGTCGCCCCGGACGTCGAGGCCGTCCGGTGAGCGACCTGCTCGTCCTGCACGTGTGCACCGGCAACATCTGTCGCTCGCCGATGGCCGAGCGGATCATGCGTGGCGAGCTCGACCGGCGGTTCGGACCGGCCGCAGGCACGATCCGGGTGGCCGGGGCCGGGACGTCCACGGTGCACGCCGGCGACCCGATGCAGCCGCCCGCGGCGATCGTGCTGGCCGAGCTGGGCTACGACCCGACCGGGTTCGCGGCCACCCCGCTGCGGGCCGCGCTGGTCGCCGACGCGGGACTGGTGCTCACCGCCACCCGTCGGCACCGGGACAGGGTGCTGGCGACCGACCGGTCGGCCGCCAGCAGGACGTTCCTGCTGCGCGAGCTGGCCCGGCTGGCCGGGTCGATCGACCCGGCGCACCTGCCTCCCGGCAGCCCGGCCCAGCGGCTCGGCGCGCTCGTCGCCCTCGCCCACCAGGCGCGGGTCGGCACGAACGGGGCGGTCTCACCGGCCGACGACATCGAGGACCCGTACGGCGAGCCGCTGGCCGTCTACCGGGCGACCGCGGCCGAGATCCGGGCGGCGACAACGGCTCTGCTGGGTCCCCTGTGGGGCGGGTCCTAGACTGCGGGCAGCGAGCCGAGCCCGACGACCGCAGAGCGGAGACTGCCATGACCGAGACGCCGTTCTGGGGGCCGGACTTCGACCAGCTGCAGCGCGAGGACCCGGACATCGCCGAGGTGGTGCTCGCCGAGCTGGACCGCCAGCGCGGCGGGCTGCAGCTGATCGCCAGCGAGAACTTCACCTCACCAGCGGTGCTCGCAGCGCTGGGGTCCACGCTCAGCAACAAGTACGCGGAGGGTTACCCGGGTCGTCGGTACTACGGGGGCTGCGCCGAGGTCGACAAGGCCGAGCTGATCGGGATTGAGCGCGCCAAGGCGCTGTTCGGCGCTGACCACGCGAACCTCCAGCCGCATTCCGGCGCCAGCGCCAACCTGGCCGCCTACGGGGCGTTCGTGGTGCCCGGCGAGACCGTGCTCGCGATGAGCCTGCCGCACGGCGGTCACCTCACGCACGGCTCGAAGGTCAACTTCTCCGGCAAGTGGTTCAGCGTCATCTCCTACGGCGTCCATCGGGACACCGAGCTGATCGACTACGACCAGGTCCGCGACCTGGCCCTCGAGCACCGACCCAAGATGATCATCTGCGGGGCCACGGCCTACCCCCGCCTCATCGACTTCGCCGCCTTCCGGTCGATCGCCGACGAGTCGGGGGCGATCCTCATGGTCGATGCGGCCCACTTCATCGGGCTCGTGGCCGGCGGGGCGATCCCGAGCCCGGTGCCGTACGCGGACGTGGTCACGTTCACCACGCACAAGGTGCTGCGCGGGCCGCGCGGCGGGATGATCCTCAGCCGGTCCGAGCACGCGGCGGCCATCGACAAGGCGGTCTTCCCGATGATGCAGGGCGGACCCCTGATGCATGCGGTCGCGGCCAAGGCGGTGGCCCTGCGTGAGGCGGCCTCACCGGAGTACCGCGACTACGCCCGGCAGGTCGTGCTCAACGCGCAGGCCCTGGCCGAGGGACTGGCCGCCGAGGGCATGCGGCCGGTGTCCGGGGGGACGGACACCCACCTGGCGCTCATCGACCTCCAGCAGGTCGGGGTGACCGGCGCGGACGCCGAGGTGCGCTGCGACGCCGCCCGGATCACGCTGAACAAGAACGCGATCCCCTACGACCCCCAGCCTCCTGCGGTCGGTTCGGGGATCCGGGTGGGAACCCCGGCCGTCACGACCCAGGGCATGGCCGAGGCCGACATGAAGGAGATCGCCGGCCTGATCGGGCGAGCCGTCCGCGACGCCGACGGCTCGGCGACAGCGGACGTCGCTGCGGCGGTCACCGGCCTGGTGGCCAAGCACCCCGCGTACCCGCGCGGCTGATCGGCCCGCCGGGTGCGCGAGTACCTGCTGACCCTTCTCGTCGCCGCGGCGGTCACCTACCTCGCCGCGGGCCCGGTGCGCGCGGTCGCCTCCCGCTTCGGTGTCGTGGCCCCGGTCCGCGACCGCGACGTGCACGCCGACGCCGTGCCGCGGCTGGGCGGCCTGGCCATGCTGCTCGGCCTGTTGGCGGCGCTGGCTGTGGCTTATCGGCTGCCCCTGCTTGGCCGGGTGTTCGAGGCGCAGGAGCCGCAGGCGGTCCTGACGGCAGCCTTGGTCATCTGCCTCCTGGGGGCCATCGACGACGTCTGGGGGCTCGACGCCGTCACGAAGCTCGCCGGTCAGGTCCTGGCGGCGGGCCTGATGGCGCTGCAGGGAGTCCAGCTGCTGTGGCTGCCCTGGCCCGGGCAGACCATCGTGCTCGACTCGACGACGGGCACCCTCGTCACGGTGCTCGTCGTGGTGGCCACCGTGAACGCGGTGAACTTCGTGGACGGGCTGGACGGCCTCGCCGCGGGCATCGTCGGGATCGCCGCCAGCGCGTTCTTCCTCTTCTCCTACCTGCTCGCCGTCCAGAACTCCCTCGACCGGGCGCTCACCCCCTCCCTGCTGTCCGCCGCCCTGGTGGGCGTGTGCGGTGGCTTCCTGGTGCACAACGTCCACCCGGGCCGCTTGTTCATGGGCGACTCCGGGTCGATGCTGATCGGACTGCTCCTCGCGGCCGCCTCGATCACCCTGACCGGCCGGGTCGACTACTACCAGTTCTCCA
>Ga0209797_10002085_pt1 | contig 10093 bp, 11 predicted proteins | sample DOMMetBare3Fresh_2_FD_187472 | JGI IMG/M metagenome (GOLD analysis project Ga0209797, IMG submission 187472) | Wetland sediment microbial communities from St. Louis River estuary, USA, under dissolved organic matter induced mercury methylation -... | ecosystem: Environmental > Aquatic >...
ACCACAAAAACTGAACAGTTGAGTCGATTTTCCACTTGACCCGGGCAAGAAATGTTTGTTAGTACAGGACTTACGCAAAATGGTTTGTTTATCCGCTAATCTGCGCCAATCCCCGCGAATTTTCAAGAGATTAGTGGAAAAGATTTCTGGTTTTCCGTTAGTCCTATTAGTAAAAACAACAATAGCCAAAACGGGTGTGGGATATGACTCTGTATCAAATCACTTTTTCGCTTAACTTCCTGGCGTTATTTATAGCGCTATGGCTGGGATTGTATTTGGTCTCGCGCAGTCCGCGCTCAGCCACTGCGTGGTTGACAGCGCTCACGCTCTGGTCAGTGGGCGGGTTATTCGTCAATGTCTTGCTGGCGCTTGCGCCGCCGCCTGTGGTACCAGCGGGCTTGTGGTGGCACAACCTGCTGTTCCCATTCTGGGCAGCGAACACGATCAATCAAGGTCCAAGTGCCTGGCTGCAAGGCTGGTTGTTGGGGTTTTCGGTCGTTTTCTGGCATCATGCCACCATGCTCATGCGCCCGGGGAAAATGAATGCCTGGCGTTGGAGTCGTGTCATCGCCGGATATTTCGTTGGGATCGCCGGGGTCGTTCTGCAATACAATGCCAAAATATTCACAGCGGTCAAAGGTGGGAATCCGCTCTACATTAACAGTCTCAGCGCCGGACCTTACTATTACTTCTTCGCTTTCGTGATTCTCGTACTCACCGTTTTGAGCGCCGTCAATTTGATGCGCTCGGCGCGGGTCGCTGCTACGAACATCGCCAAACGTCAATTGCAAACACTCGCCATCGGTAGTCTCGTTACGGTGCTCATCGCTCCGGTCTCCTATGTTTCTACTGGTTTGAACCTGTTGCAGATTCCCATGGTGGTCATGTCGGCGCTGACAGCAATTTACGTGATGATGATCGGTTACGGGGTGGCGCGATATAGTGCCATCGTGGAAGGACGCACGCTCACGCGCGATATTCTGTATGACTTTATCCTGTCAACATTTATCACTGGCTTGTATTTGATCGTCGCGCGCATGCTTGTCGTGGCATACGGCACCCCCAGGGTTGCGACCATCATCGTGCCGGTGTTCGCTATTTTTACCCACTCACTTCTCAACATCGGTCACCGCATCATGGACCGCGTCTTCTATCAAAAGGAGACGCGCCAACTGCGCATGAATCTGCAACAACTCTCCCAGCTGGCAGGCGAACGCGACACCTCAAAGACAAACTGGATCTGCCGCTCGAGGTTTTGTGTAACTCCGTGCATGCGACTTACGGACTCATCCTCACCTTCGACAACGAACAGGCGCTTCTTCTTGCAGAGTGTAACTGGCGCGACAACCCGATCAGTATCCCAGCCCAAGCCTTTTTCGCAGACGACATGCTCCACCTGAACCCAGGTCAACTGCCGACGCCGCTACAGGAAGCCGCGTTACTTGTGCCGCTTTACTCGGAATCCAAACAGGTGGGCGCGTTGGTACTTGGTCAACCATCCAATGGGATTCGCTATGCACAAGAGGACATGGACCGCCTTTTATACCCCACCGACCAGATCGCCGAGATACTTTTTCTGCACAGTCAAAATAGCGAGCGCCTCAGAAAAGTGGAAGAGATCGTCGATGCAGCTCCGGACCCTTCCGATATAAAGCGCAGTCTCTCTGTGGAGGCGGTGGACTTTGCCCTGAGAAATATCTTCGATTTCACCTTCCTTGCTGATTCGCCGCTCGCAGGACTGGATATCGTCCGGCACAGGCTGGCGGGAGAAAAGAAAAACTATATCGAGCGCGGGAAGGCGGTCCAAGCCGTCGTGTTGGAAGCGCTCGAAAAAATGCGACCCAGCCTCGAGGTCCCGCCTGAACCGGCGCCACGAGAGTGGTATCCGTATGTGATCCTGCATGACGCCTATGTGGCTGAAATCCAGAACCGCGAGATCATGAACAAGCTTTATATTTCAGAAGGAACGTTCAACCGCACTCGCCGCCTTGCCATCAGCTCGTTAGCCAGGGTGCTGGCTGAGATGGAAAAAGCCTAGCCGTTTCTGGTTGTTTTTCGTGAAGACCCCCAAGGTTTCGAAACCTTGGGGGTCTTTTTTCTTAATTGGCAGTTTTTGGCAGTTCAATTTGGCGTACTTTGGCGTGCGGTTCTCTGGCTTTGGCAGTTCGAAAATGCGAAGATGGGGTCAACAAAGGAGATCGCCATGAACCAACACACACTCTTCACAAAAGTACAGGATTACTACACCGATCTGGTCGCCAAACTCGGCACCGCCCAAAACGAAATCTCAATGACCTATCTTTCGTTCGATAGCGGCGAATGGGCAGCGCAGATCAGTGACGTGCTATGCGCCAAAGCCCAGTCCGGCGTAACTGTCCGCTTGATGGTGGACGAAGTTGGTCAGTTGTTGGATGAGCCCCGCCACGCAGTACAGAATGTTGGTCTGTTCCGCCGACTACGCTCACAGGGTGTACAAGTGAACATCTTCCGACCCGCTGCTCCTTTGCAGATGAACAACCGCCTGCACTGCAAGATCGCCGCCATTGACGGTCACACGGTATTCCTGGGCGGCTCGAACATCGGCGATTACTACACCACCTGGACCGACTCAAACCTGCGTGTGGACGGCGACTTCGGAAAGACCTTCCACAACGTGTACGATTTTCTGCTCGCTCATTCTCAAAACGAAAATACAGACGCGCGCTCATTGGATACCACAAACCTGTGGGCTGGTGACGACCGCCTGTGGCTAACCCTCCCCCGCCAACGCCAGGATATCCGCAACGCCTTGATGCAATTGATCTTGAACGCTGAGAAAGCCATCTTCATCCGCACCTGGTACTTCCTGCCCGATGATGAAATGCTCGATGCCTTGTGCGAACAAGCCCGCAAAGGCGTGCAGGTCAACGTTCTGCTCTCACACGAAACCCGCGTCCGCCCGGTGGATTTCGCGAACTACATCCACGTCCACAAGTTGGTCTGTGCTGGTGGCAATGTCTATCGCTATGAAGGCAAATACATGCACAGCAAAGCCGCCTGGAACGATCAAGGTGATGTGATCTTCGGTTCCGCCAATTTGGATCCCACTTCCATGCGCGGCAACTTCGAATCCTGCCTGCAGATCAACAACCCGACCCTGGCATGGGAATTGCGCCGCGCCTTCTATGCCGATCTCGTGACCAGCGCGCAACAAACCCCCGAATCATTTTTACGCCGTTCCTTCGCGGACAAAGCCCTCACCTACGCCTGCAATCTCGCTGCACCCTGGTTGTAAACAATCCCCAAACGAACAAGGAGATTGCTTCGGACGGAAATAACACCATCCTGGCAATGACAAACACCTATAAGGAGACCCGCCATGAATACCAAAAAATTTCTCGTCGTGATCGCCCTGCTCTCATTGGTCATCTATTTTCGTCAGCCGTTGGTTGAATTGCTCAGCATCATCAGCGACCAACAAGCCGTTTCAGAATACCTGAAAAGTTTCGGCGTACTGGGACCCATTGTGCTCTTTGTGCTGATGATCGCCCAAGTCTTTGTGGCAGTTATCCCCGGTCATGCGCTGATGGTTACGGCAGGCTACGTTTATGGCAAGTTGGGTTTGCTCATCGTCATCGCCAGCACCGCCATTGGAAGTCAGGTCGCTTTCACCATCGCGCGCTGGTATGGACGTGACCTGATCAACAAACTGGCTTCACCTCAGATCATCGAACGCTGGAACAAAGCCGCACAACATCAGGGCATTGTCTTCTACTTCTTCGCCTTCGTGCTGCCCATCTTCCCCAGTGACCTGATGTGCTACGTAGCCGGGCTTGCCACGATCGCCCCCAAACGTTTCCTCATTGCGAATATTTTGGGTCGCACTGTCTGTGCCGTCTTCGTCACACTCATCGGCATCTATGGCGGGCATCCTCCGGTTGAATTTTGGATCATTGCAATAGTGGCTATCTCAGCCTGCTTCGCTGGCTGGGCGCTGTACAAGAAACAGAATTCCCTGCACATCCAACCCGCGTAAGGGTTGCCCTAGACAAGTAAATCAATTTTCAACCAATACAGAAAGCGAGTCTGACATGAAAATGAACCAGTTCGAATACTTCCTTATGACCTTTGATCCCGGCAGACATGCTTATTTGCGAGGCATTGTCAAAAAATTACAGGAGCTCTCGCAATTGGGCTCCGGCAAAAAGATATTGGAGATCGGCTGCGGTAATGGGGTTGGCACTCTGCTCATTCAGGAATTCTTCCAACCCAGCGAGTTCATCGCCACCGAATATGACCCGCGGCTCGTTGAGATCGCCCAAATGAAAAATAAAGGCTCACAAATTAGCGTCGAAACGGGCGATGCCACTCACCTGAGATTTTCAAACAATGAGTTCGACGCCGTGATCGGGCTGAGCGTGATCCATCACATCCCTAACTGGCGAGAGTGCGTCAAAGAACTGCATCGGGTCATCAAACCTAATGGCTTGCTCATCATCAAGGAACTCTCCATCGAAACATTTGAATCGCCGTTTGGCAAAATTGCAAGGCATTGGGTTAAGCACCCCTATGATGCCATGCTGAAGAAAGCTGAATTTCTCAAAGTGCTCGAACAACAAGGGTTCAAGATTCTTGATTGCCGTCCGCATTCGATGCTGTATTTCCTGAGTGACTTTTTCCTCGTGGCAGAAAAAGAAAGGTAGAAAAGCGCATGAAGAAAATATTCGTGATCACTTCCCTGCTGATACTCCTACTCATCTCGTGGGAAACGCGCCAATCCCTTTACGCCATATTGGTTTGGTTCAGCGACCGTGACGCAGTCGCCTCTGCCATGGAACAGATCGGCATTTGGGGACCAGTCACCTTGTTCGCCTTGTTCGTTTTTCAGGTGTTCCTCGCCTTCATCCCCGGGCAGGCATTAATGGTGGCATGCGGATATTTATACGGTTTCTGGGGCGGCTTCCTGCTTTCATGGCTCAGCCTGGTTGTTGGCGGTGAACTCGCGTTTGTGCTGGCGCGCCGCTACGGACGTCCTTTTGCCGAACGCTGGGTGACTCCGCAAGTTTTGTCTCGTTGGGATAAAGCTGCCGAGGGACAGGGCATCGTTTTCTTCTCGCTCTCTTTGGTGCTCCCACTCATCCCCAATGACGCGATGTGCTACGTGGCTGGCTTGGGCAAAATTTCAAGACCCCGTTTTGTTACCGCCAACATGCTTGGGCGCGGTATGGCTTGCGCACTGACCAGCGCCGCTGGCGCATTCGGCGGAGCATTTTCATGGCAAGCCTGGGTGGTGATCCTATCCATCTTTGTCCTGATCGGGATTGCCTGGCAGGTATATCGAAGCTACAAACTCAAGTTATCGAATCAATAAAGGAGACATCATGCGTATCGCCTACCTCACTCAATCCTATCCACCCATGATCAGCGGTGCGGCACTGACCGTTGAAAAGCTCGCCACCGCCATGGCACACCGCGGACATCAAGTCCTTGTGATTGCCGCCAGCGATAGGGGGAGTCCATATCACACGTACAAGGATAACCTGACGATCATCCGATTAAGCTCGGTTCATAATCCCATGCGTGTGAACCAACGCTTTATGCTCTTCCCGCATTTTGCGATCATCAAAGCCTTGAAAAAATTTCAGCCGGATATCATCCACGCGCATGAGCCGCTGCAAACTGCCTGGGCAGGCGCCACTTACGCACAGAGCCAGCATATTCCGATCACGATGACCGTACATCAACTGCCCGCGTTTGCGGCAAGTTATTTGCCGAACATGCCCACGCTTCGGCATCATATCGAATCCCTGCTCTGGACGTATGCACGCTGTCTGATCAAACAATTCGCTCCTGTGATCACACCTTCATACACAACCTCCAGACTACTGACCACCTTCACTGGTATCAACGCGCTGACGGTCAGCAATGGGATCGATCTGCAACGATTTCATCCGCCTCTTCCTTCGGACGATGGAACTGCCACTCGTACCAGGCTGAATCTACCCTCAAACGTTCCCATCCTGCTCCATATTGGAAGGCTGGACCCAGATAAAGGTGTGGATAAGGTCATTCGCGCCGCGGTGCCAGCCCTGCGTGAGTCCGAGGCGCATCTCGTCGTCGTAGGTGATGGTTGCGAAAAAGATTCCCTGATGAATTTATGTCAGGCACTGGGCATCGCGCACCGTGTACACTTCACCGGTGTAGTATCAGATTGTCAGTACCTCTCCGAGATATATCGCATGGCGAGTCTCTTTATCACAGCCTCTGAGATCGAAACGCAGGGCATCGTTCTGCTCGAAGCCGCCGCCAGCGGATTGCCCATTGTCGCTGTGGATGCAACCTGTATTTCTGAGATCGTACACGATCAGGTGAATGGGTATCTCGCGAAACCCGGCGATATTAAAGGACTCTGTAACAGGATCATTACGTTATTGAACAACCCCAAATGGGCGCGTATGATGGGTATGGCTGGGCGCGTCCTTGTGGAAGCGCATGATATGAATAGAACATGGTCCTTGCATGAAAAACTTTATCAAGAGATGGTAAAGAAGGCACAACCCCAACTTGTTTTCAAAAAAGGACAGCGGCTCGGTAAACGCGATCTTGTAAAGTCACTGATGGGATTCAAATAAAGGGCACAACCATGCGCAATGCTCAACCACCAACCTGCAAGACCTATTTCATAAACCTGCCTTTATCACGGCTGCACATCATGGAGTCCGGCGCGGGCGATCCACTTATCATTGTGCCTGCCACCATTTCAGAACTGAAGGATTGGCAAGCCCTTACACAGTTTATGGCACAGTGGTTTCGGGTCTATTTCTTTGAATTGCCCGGGCATGGACAATCAGAACCGTTCAAGGAAAAATTTTCGAGTTATCAGGTTGCTGAACTTGTGAAGCAACTGGCTGACGCTCTGGGGCACGACCGTTTTAACTTGATGGGTTTTTCCTTTGGCGGCATTCTGGCAATGCGGACGTTCAAACTTCTTTCACCCCGCATCGACCGATTGATCTTCATTGCTCCCTGTCTGGATCATCGCGCCTTGTCGTTTTCAAATTTGCGCTTGAACTTTCTATTCAAATTCAACAAACTTCTCAGCCGTCCAAAGGTGCAGGCGCGTTTTGTAAACCTGATCCATAACGACCGGACCATTGCCATGGTAGTCAAGGCATTCCAAAAGATTGGAATGGTGGAAGAGACCGTTCCGTTGAAGAAAAAACTACCACATACCAAAGCGGGGACGATTACTGTATTAAATGCCCAAATCGAAGAAGTCTTAACCACCGAATTCGATGTTGCGCCAGCCAAATACCAGACGCCCTGTTATTTTGCCATGTCTATTTATGATCCGCTCTTACGCTTTGATACCACCCTGGAAATTCTAGAAAACCATTTTGAGGGCGTGAACGCCATCCGGCTTAAGTATCCATTCCACCAGCCGCCCGCGCCATTCACTTATGAAGAGTTAAACCGTGATTTTTACGAAACCGTGGATGTGTTCATGAAAACAAAACCATAAAGCACATGCGACCAGGCTTTACCCAATGATCTCATACGGCATGCAGCGTATTTTCCCTGTCATTTGTAGACAATTTCACAATAAAAAGGTTACAAATGTTTCATTTGCAGTTATCTTAAGCCATAACATGATTGACAACTCCAGCCGTTGCTATCTGGCAGCAAAACAATACAATTAAGCCATCGTAATTCATTGATTTATTTCAAGGAGATCGCAAACATGAAAAAGGCTTTTTTGTTATTGATCGTAGCAACGGCATTGGCAAGTACGGTGTGGCTCAAGGTTAGCGCAGCTGGCGCTGCCTCGATTAAGGTAACAGTATATTCAGATGTCTTTACAGACGCAAAAGCAGGAAAACATGTACCTGCCAAAGTCAATGTCTCTGATGCAGATTGGCAGGAACTGGATTGCGTGACAACCGAACAACCCGGTTATATTTCGTGCCAGTTCCCTACTGAGTATGCGGGTCAGCAACTCCCCATTGCACTTACAAAAAACGGGGCCATGGATGTTTATATTGTGGATGTACCTCAGAATCAATAATTTTTCGTACGAAATAATAAACCTCCCCCAATGCTTATAGTTGAGGTGAGGTTATTAATCTACTTATCACGCCAGCGAATTGATACGATAAGGCATGCCGCGTATTTCCCATGCCGTGCCTTGTACTTCCACCTGTACTTTGACAGGCAACAACTTCGCTGGCACGCCTGAGTTCGGAATCCAGATCCGATCCTTGATTGGCAGGATGAATAAGCTGTCGTCATCACCGACTGGTGTGAAGGTCGCACTCGGCTTCTGTTTGAAAACCGTTAATTCCAAGCGCTCACAAATCTCATTTGCAAATGCGATCACATCGTCCGATGGCAAGCCGATCTCGCTGACATTCAAAATTTGACTACTATCAAACACACCTGAGATTGCATTTTTTAAATTGTGCCGGGCGATAAACTCCAGCACATTTCCTGCGGCATCCTTGAAGTAAACCGAGTTTGAATTCCAGCTTTCAGACTCAAATTCATCCTTACCGGTTTCGTCATACAGCAATGGGCTTCGATTTGATATCCATCTCTTTGCATTATGGAATTGATTCTCGGGAATGTTGAATGCAAAATGATAGGCGCCTTCGAAATCGGACGGTGATTGCGTGAACACCAAGCTCGTTGCGCCAACTGTGATATCCAATCTCCCGGCTGATAACTCAATCGGCAAGCCAAGCACATTGGAGTAATAATCACTTTGCGCTTGCAAGTCATTGGCTGAGAGCTCGAGGTATGTAATTTTCAATCTTCCCTCAACCACCGCTTCACCGCAGCATGCGGATGTTCATACACATACATTGCATCCAATAACTTGTTCGGGTCTGGGTCACAGCGCAAGGCATCGCGATGTTCTTTGAAGATAAAACCTTCAGCCACGGCGTGATCGATAGTCGCAAGCAAAGGAGCATAATAATTCTTTGTATTCAATAGACCGATCGGTTTTTCGTGATGCCCGATCTGGCTCCAGGTGATGGTCTCGAACAATTCGTCAAATGTGCCGTAGCCGCCGGGTAGGGCGATAAAGCCATCGGCGAGTTCATGCATGCGGGCTTTGCGGGCGTGCATATCGGATGGAACATCCATGCGGGTCAACCCGTCATGTGCTAGAGCCTGATTGTGCATGGATGGGATGATCACCCCGATCACTTCGCCATTTGCTGCAAGCGCGCCATCGGCTACTGCGCCCATCAAACCGGTTTTGCCGCCGCCGTAAATGAGCCGAAGCCCTCTTTCAGCGAGGATTCGGCCCATCGTCCACGCAGCAGATTTATAGTCGGAGTGAACCGAATCGGCAGATCCGCAAAAAACGCAAATTGAGTTCATAAAGTCCTTTCGTGAAGTATGGGACTATTGTATCCAAACTCTAATCATTTTCCAACACGGAGTCACCCTGCTTTTTGGTAGAATAACCGTACTTATTAGGAGAAACCTATGGCTGGAATGGAACGTTTTACACAGCGAGCAAGGCGCGTACTTAGCCTGGCACATCAGGAGGCGGAACGCGCTCGCAATAATAATATCGGCACAGAGCATCTGCTGCTTGGATTGATGGATGAAGAAGGCGGAGTGGCGGGTCGCGTACTGCGCGAACTTGGCATGAGTTCTGAACGCGTGCGTGAAGTGATCGGACGTGTCACAACTTCTTCGAGCAGTTTCGATGCCAACCGCGTTGAACTTGCCGCGGATACACAACAAGTCCTTGAACATGCCGTTGAAGAAGCGCGGCGCCTCGGTCATCATTACATCGGTACTGAGCATATTTTGCTGGGACTCGTACGCGTGGAAGGCACAGCGATGGAAGTGCTGCGCCGACTCGGCGTGACTGCGGATCAGATTCGCAGACAGACTCGCCGCGTATTGAATGAGTCCGCTTCTTCCTCTTCCCCGGCAGCTGCTGGCGCAACCCCTGCGCGTGGTGCCACGCCGAATCCAAAAACCCCGCTTGTCGATCAGCTGGCTACCGACCTGACGACCAAAGCTGAAGAGAAAAAACTTGACCCGGTCATCGGTCGTGAGATGGAGATCGAACGTGTAATTCAAATTCTCGCGC
>Ga0209797_10002086_pt1 | contig 10092 bp, 9 predicted proteins | sample DOMMetBare3Fresh_2_FD_187472 | JGI IMG/M metagenome (GOLD analysis project Ga0209797, IMG submission 187472) | Wetland sediment microbial communities from St. Louis River estuary, USA, under dissolved organic matter induced mercury methylation -... | ecosystem: Environmental > Aquatic >...
ATTCTTCGAACTGCAGAACATCCAATTGCGTTGGAATCGCTTGCCACCGTTGATTTCCAGCCATTTTGACTCTCCAGAAATCTGGACTATAACCTATTCTGGGGCACTGGTCGAAAATTCAGCACTATAAAGGCTTTAAGACAATTTGACCAGGCTAGAAAAACCCGCAATCAGTTGTAATACTGCGACTTCTTTCATCATAAATCAATGGCATGGACAGCCAAAAAGCAGTATCAATCTGTTGTTTATCATTTTTTAGGTTTATTATCTATCATCAAAACACATACAAAATACTGCAAATGAATTCCCAACAAAAAATACAAGCTCTCGATGATTTAATATTCGACAATCGCTTCATCCGCGAATTACCGGCGGATACCGAAACCATCAACAATCGTCGGCAGGTTATGGGTGCTTGTTTTTCGCTGGTATCGCCAACGCCGGTAGCCAATCCGCAAAGAGTTGCTTATTCAAAAGAAGTTGCAGAGCTATTGGATTTAAAAGCAGAGGATTGTGAATCCAAAGATTTTACTCAGGTATTTTCCGGCAACCGCCTAGCTGCCGGTATGCAGTCTTACGCGACTTGTTATGGCGGCCATCAGTTTGGTAACTGGGCGGGTCAACTTGGTGATGGTCGCGCAATTAATTTAGGCGAGGTGGTCAATCGAAAGGGTGACCGATGGGCATTGCAGCTTAAAGGCGCAGGGCCTACACCTTACTCCAGAACAGCCGACGGTTTGGCAGTTTTGCGCTCATCGGTGCGTGAATTTTTATGCAGCGAAGCCATGTATCATTTGGGCGTACCTACCACCCGCGCATTAAGTTTAATGCTGACGGGGGAGCCCGTCATTCGGGATATGTTCTACAACGGCAATCCCAAAGCCGAGCCGGGTGCTGTTGTATGCCGGGTAGCGCCATCTTTTACCCGTTTTGGCAACTTTCAAATTTTAACTGCTCGCCGTGATATTGCTTTGTTGAAAAAACTGGCGGACTACACGATTCGCACGGATTTTCCTCATTTAGGTGAACCTTCGCCAGAAGTTTATATCGCCTGGTTTGCCGAAGTCTGCCGTAAAACAGCGGAAATGATTGTGCATTGGCAGCGCGTTGGCTTTGTGCATGGGGTGATGAATACCGATAATATGTCGATACTTGGTCTTACTATTGATTACGGTCCCTACGGCTGGCTGGAAAATTACGATCCGAACTGGACGCCGAATACTACCGATGCCGAAGAGCGGCGTTATCGTTTCGGCAACCAGCCGCAAATCGCTTTCTGGAATCTGGGTCAATTGGCTAACGCGATTTACCCGCTTATTGAGAAAGTAGAACCATTGCAACAAGCCATGGCTGTTTATACGGAAACCTTTGAACAAAGCTGGCAAAACATGATGGCTGGTAAACTCGGTCTGAATGCTTTTGATCCGGAAACAGACGAGGAATTATGTGCCCAATTGCTTGCTTTGTTGCAGTTGATTGAAACCGACATGACTATATTTTATCGCCAGCTGGCTATGATAAAAACCAACGTAAAGACGCCATTAATTGCCCCTTATTGCGAAGACATGATTAATTGTATGTCCAAAGCTTATTATGTGACCGAGCAAATATCGCCTGACTATAAAACCCGCTTATATGATTGGCTCAATCGTTACATCAACCGCCTGAAAAAAGACGGCACACCTGATGAAATAAGACAACAGCGAATGAACACAGTCAACCCTAAATATGTCTTGCGAAACTACCTTGCTCAACTTGCCATTGACAAAGCTGAACAAGGGGATTTTTCTATGGTTAATGAGTTAATGGAACTATTGCGCCATCCCTATGACGAACAACATGACAAAGAAGCATTTGCTGAAAAACGTCCCGATTGGGCGCGACAACGCGCGGGTTGTTCAATGTTATCATGCAGCTCTTAAAACATATTGCTGTATGGCAAGCTCTATAGACCTGGCCAGCATGGGAAGCAATTTGATTGACAGGGGCATGGGGAAACGCAATAAAACGAGGAGAAAATAATGGATGTTGGAACTGCATTTAAAATATTGGCCATATTATTTTGGCCTTTTTTTCTGCTATTTTTATATTTCCTTTTTGATAGAAAAGGTTTTTATAAGTGGCTGGAAAAGTTAAAAAAAGAAGGTTTTAAATAACGTCTTTATCTTAATATGTTGCGACTATTCCAACTTGTGAGGTGATCTATGAATTTAATACATCAACACGCTATTAGCCGAATGATTTTTTTAATTTTCAACTGCTTTTATATGACGGCAGCCTTGGCCGCTGAAGGAGAACAAAACATGACTTTGATACTCAAATCTCCCGATTTTGTCCATTTGGGAGAAATTCCAAAAATTTTTACCTGTGAAGGCGATGATACTTCGCCCGCTTTAAGCTGGTCACAGCTTCCTCAAAACACCAAAAGCCTGGTGCTGATCGTTGATGATCCGGATGCGCCCGATCCCGCCGCACCCAAAACGACGTGGATACACTGGCTACTTTATAATATTCCGCCTAATGTTACGGGACTCCCGAGGGCCGTCGCTGATAGCGATTTGCCAGCGGGAACGCTTCAAGGCAAAAATGACTGGAAAAAAACTGGCTATGGCGGCCCATGTCCGCCTATTGGCAGGCATCGGTACTTTCATAAACTCTACGCACTGGATATTGAACTGCCGGATCTGTATCACCCCAATAAAACCCAGCTTGAAAAAGCAATGACGGGGCATATCATTGGTCAGGCAGAACTGGTTGGAACCTATCAAAAACAGTAGCTTTTTATTGCTGTTTAGTTACTCTCCAAGGGCCCCAGTTAAAGGTCTTCAGAAATAAAATAGTTTATAGCGCCAATTAAAGGTGTACGAGGGTTTAGTGACAATTTTACCGGAATTTTATCAAGCAAGGGGATAAAGCGGCCTTTAGCTTTGAACATGCGCATAAAGTTACCGTCCAGCATAACGGGTAATATTTTTGCGGCTATGCCCCCGCCGATATAAACCCCGCCTGTGGCAAATGACTTTAATGCCAAATTGCCTGTTTCAGCCCCATAGAGTTCAACAAAAAGCCTAACCGCTTCTGCGCATAAAAGATCTTCACCGGCAACGCCCAGTCGAGAAATGGCGGCATTTCTGTCAATGCCGCTATTTTTATCAGGTACATCCGGACAAGGGGGCGCAAAACCCTGTTCACAGAGAAAATCATACAGGTTACTGAAACCAATACCCGATAGGACTCGCTCGCAACTGACATGATCAGGGTATAGCCTTCTTAGATACGCCAACAGCAAATCCTGCTGGGCATTTTTAGCGGCAAGGTCACTGTGGCCGCCTTCGGTAGCTATAGGATGGTGTTTGTTGCCATCCCAATAGAGGATGGCTTCGCCCAAGCCTGTTCCCGCCGCTATAACTGCGATATTGCCAGGCTGAGTTTGTGCATTGGGATTTAACTCGATAAGATCGTGTTCGGGCAGATACAACATACCTAGAGCCATTGCTTCCAGATCATTTAAGAGCTTTACCTTCGAGGTGCCCAGTTGTATTTTTAGCGTTGCAGCGTCCAGCAACCACGGTAAATTAGTGGTTTGACAGCGTTGATTGACGACAGGGCCAGCAACGCCAAAACATGCCGACGTGATAGTAATGCCTGCGGGTAAAAAGACTGTCAAAATGTCATCGAATTCTGGAAATAGCCGGCTTGAGTAGGTCTGCTCCTGTAAGCATGTTAAAGCGCCATCGGACGCTCTACTCATAAGAGATAACACTGTTTTTGTTCCACCTATATCGCCAGCAAGTATCACTATGAACTCCGTTTTAACTATTGTTAAGCTGTTGTATTAAAGCATTGAGGATGCTATCGGCAATTTTATGCGGCGGATTCTGATAAAAAGGCTGCCATGTCAATAATGCACTCTCTCAGTAATGTTTTTACTTTCAGGGTAAGATTGCAACCAGCTAATTTTTATTTTTACTGTATGGCCAATAACAGTGTCTCTTAACAATGCATCGCTAATTTGTAATGATACCTTTTCATGAAAAAAAGCCGCAATTGCTTTTAGAGTTTTTATAAAAAGGCTTTTCCCTAGCTCCGGTTTACTCTATTTACAGCATCCATGTATTGAAAATGAATTTTAAAAAAAAGCCCACCATAAAGATGGGCTTTTTATATGGGCAAAAACAAAGAGATTGGTCTTTAGTTTAGTGTTTCAATGCATTTTCAGGAGGAAAACCGAGGGAATTATTAGTTTTTAGTTTTATCAACAATCTGATTCGCTTTAATCCAGGGCATCATGCTTCGCAGTTTTTCACCAACAACTTCAATAGGATGCTCTGCATTTAAACGTCTTCTGGCAGTCATTTCAGGGTAATTGGTCATGCCTTCCATGATAAATTTTTTCGCGTATTCACCATTTTGAATGTTTTTCAAAGCTTCACGCATCGCCCAGCGGCTTTCTTCGTTGATTATTTTAGGGCCGGTGACATATTCGCCATACTCGGCATTGTTGGAAATGGAGTAGTTCATATTGGCAATGCCGCCTTCGTACATCAAGTCAACAATCAGTTTCAACTCGTGCAAACATTCAAAGTACGCCATTTCTGGTTCATAACCGGCTTCAACCAGTGTTTCAAAACCTGCTTTAACCAATTCAACCGCGCCACCGCACAATACCGCTTGCTCACCGAATAGATCTGTTTCTGCTTCATCGCGGAAAGTGGTTTCAATGATTCCCGAGCGACCCCCACCAATAGCGGATGCGTAAGACAAGCAAATCGCCTTGGCGCTGCCTGAAGCATCCTGATGAATAGCGATTAAGTCTGGAATACCACCGCCGCGCACGAATTCAGAGCGCACAGTATGTCCGGGTGCTTTAGGCGCGATCATGATGACATCCAAATCAGCACGCGGCACAACCTGGTTGTACAAAATAGAAAAACCATGTGCAAACGCTAAAGCCGCCCCCTGTTTGATGTTGGGCAAAATTTCATCGTTATACAAAGCTTTTTGAAATTCATCAGGGGTCAAAATCATGACGACATCCGCGCCAGCGACTGCTTGCGCCACGTCTTGAACGGTTAAACCATGCGCCTCTGCTTTAGCCACTGAAGCTGAGCCTGCACGTAAGCCGACGACAACTTGAACGCCAGATTCTTTTAAATTAAGAGCATGGGCATGACCTTGTGAACCGTAACCGATTATGGCTACTTTTTTAGCTTTGATGATAGATAAATCGGCATCTTTGTCGTAATAAACTTGCATGTGTTTTCCTGTTTTTCTGGGTATTAAATAAATGAAATAGATGAAAGGCACAAGGCGCAAGGTCTAGGTTCTTTTAACCGTGTACCTTTCACCTTGAACCTAAGTTATAAATGCAATCCTTTTTCGCCTCTGGAAATGCCGGTCGGCCCTGAACGAACCACTTCGATAATGGTATCGGAGTCTATAGCGGCAATAAAGGCATCAAGTTTTTCTGAGGGACCGGTCATTTCAACAATGTAAGTGGTCGGTGTAACATCAATAATGTTGCCTCGAAATATATGGGCCATGCTTCTGATTTCATCGCGCATTTCCCCTGAGGTTTTGATTTTAATCATCATCAGTTCACGTTCTATATGAAAGGATTCTGCTAAATCGATCAGTTTAACCACATCAATCAACTTATTCAGCTGTTTGGTAATTTGCTCAATAATCTCTTCGCTGCCGCGAGTAACCAATGTCATTCTCGATAAGCTGGGGTCTTCAGTCGGCGCTACGGTAAGTGACTCAATATTGTAGCCACGTGCAGAAAACAATCCTGCTACGCGTGATAAGGCACCGGATTCATTTTCCATTAAAATAGAAATAATGTGTCTCATTACGCCAATTCCCTGTCTGTCGATGCACTGCCTAAAGCAACTCTTAATTTCATATCGTGGTGGCCTTTACCCGCCTCAATCATTGGGTAAACATTTTCAGTTCTATCGGTCATCACGTCTAAAAATACGGTACGATCTTTCATGGCAAAAGCAGCTTCCAAAGCCGGCCTGACCTCTTCGGGCTTGTCTATACGCATACCGACATGACCATAAGCTTCTGCCAGTTTGACAAATTCCGGGATAGTATCCATATACGAATGCGAATATCGACTTTCGTAAGAAAACTCCTGCCATTGACGAACCATACCCATATATCGATTATTGAGGTTGATGATTTTAACCGGTGTTTTATATTGCAAAGCAGTTGATAATTCCTGTATGCACATTTGGATACTGGCTTCACCTGTCACACAGGCAACATCGGCGTTAGGAAAAGCCAATTTAACACCGATTGCGGCGGGTAAACCAAACCCCATCGTACCGAGTCCACCTGAATTTATCCAGCGACGCGGCTTGTTGAAAGGATAGTATTGCGCTGCCCACATCTGATGCTGGCCTACATCTGAAGTTACATAAGCATCGCCTTTGGTCACTTGATATAATTGCTCAATAACATGCTGTGGTTTAATCAAGGGACTTTCACGGTCATATTCCAAGCAGTTGGCTGCTTGCCATTGCCCAATTTGATGCCACCAAAGCTCTAATGCTTTTTTATTAGGCTTCTTTGAGCCTTCCTTAATCAAATCAAGCATTTGCTCCAATACCGGCTTAACGTCACCGACAATAGGAATATCAACTTTAACGGTTTTGGAAATAGAAGCAGGATCAACATCAATATGAATAATCTTGGCGTAAGGACAAAATAAATCCAGCTTACCCGTGACCCGATCATCAAAACGCGCACCGATAGCAATAATCACATCACTTTCGTGCATGGCCATGTTGGCCTCATAAGTGCCATGCATACCCAGCATGCCGATAAACTGTTTGTCAGTTGCAGGATAAGCGCCCAAACCCATCAAGGTATTCGTAATCGGATAGCCGAGTGTCTGCGTGAACTCGGTCAATTCCTTACTGGCTTCCCCTAAAACGACACCGCCACCTGAATAAATGATCGGTTTCTGTGCGCTCAGCAATAAGTCAACAGCCTTTTTAATCTGCCCCTTATGTCCGGTAAGGACTGGATTGTATGAGCGTATAGAGACTTTTTTTGGGTATTTATAAGGCACCTTAATGTTTGGAGCGGTTATATCTTTAGGCAAATCAATGACGACAGGTCCAGGGCGCCCCGTTGTGGCGACATAAAATGCCTTTTTAACAGTTTCTGCTAATTTGGTCACATCCTTGACTAAATAATTATGCTTAACACAGGGCCGGGTAATGCCAATCATATCGACTTCCTGGAAAGCATCGCTGCCGATCACAGGCAATGATACCTGGCCAGAAATGATAACCATGGGAATTGAATCCATATAAGCCGTAGCAATACCGGTCACTGCATTGGTAGCGCCAGGACCCGAAGTAACCAGGACCACTCCGGGTTTTCCTGTAGCCCTTGCATAACCATCGGCCGCATGAGTTGCGCCTTGTTCATGCCGAACCAGGATATGTTTGAGTTCATCTTGCTGGAAAAGAGCATCATATAAATGCAATACCGCTCCGCCGGGATAGCCAAAAATATATTCTACGCCTTCGTCGATAAGACTCTGAACCAGGATTTGTGCACCGCTTAGCTCCACGCTAACACCTCAATATACATGATGATTTTTCGATTTAAGTCGATTATATTCGTCTTTTTTAAATTCAAGATTAAATGACTTAGGTTTAAAAAAGACAGTTAGATGACATATTTTGGATTATTGTCTTTTTGAGACAATATGACAGTCGGCATTTTACTAGGTTCTTGCCGAAATTGTAATTATCTCTCTGATCCTTTTTAATTTTGGCTCAATCAAGCGAAATATTTTAGACATTACCCATGCTTATTGTAACTTTGGCTCATTAATCGCAGATAAGTTTCATCACAAGCCGTGCTGTAAAGATTTTTTGTGGTTATTCATGAGTGGAAGGATGTGTCGCATCAATAAAAACCAGTGAACCCATAAGTCTGTGGATGCACTAATCCTCATTCATTATAAGAGGTATTTCCAGCGCAGTTTTTTGATGAATTTTAAAGCCGCGCATTTCCAGGATGCCTTTGGTATTAAGTGAAATAATAAGGTATAAAGCTTCCGGATAAGCAGCCTGCTCTAAATCATGGCTTGAAGGCTGTGCGGGTGCCGTCGGGTGGGAATGATAGATGGCGAAAAGATCCTCGCCCAATTCCCGCATTTTAGCCATGGTCGCGATTTGTTGTCGGGTATCCAGCAGAAAACGTTGCTGAGGGTGTTCAGCAGTGTTTTTTACGGGATAGCAATGGGTCGGTAAACCATTTTTACTGCCGATGAGGCCACATACCTCATAGTCGGGGGAGATTTGCGCAAGATGCAGTAATTGGTTGGTTAATTTACGGGGGATTTGGATTTCTTCTGGAGTCATAATTTAGGTTGAAGGTTCATGATTGTTGGTTGAAAGGTGATTTATTCGCTACTACATTGGATTCCATTGCCCATAAATTACCCTGGGTTGACCCGAGAGGTCATAGTGTGTTTGAACGTTATCGTAATGGAAATCTTTAAAAATAGCATGAACCGCCTGTTGTTGATCGTAGCCATGTTCAATTAATAAATGTCCGCCTGGTTCCAGTCGGTTACGTGCAGTGTCGGCAATGATTTTAATCTCACTAAGCCCTTTATCACAGGCACACAAAGCGGTCCGTGGTTCAAAACGGATGTCGCCCTGCTGAAGATGGTTGTCGTCCTCTGCTATGTATGGCGGGTTGCTTACAATGAGATTGAATCTGACATCAGGCACATTAGCTAGCCAGTTACTTTGATAAAACTGAATGGCATGAGTGCGGTGTTTATTGGCATTGAGCCGGGCGATGCGTAGTGCGGCAAAACTAAAATCGGTGGCGCTGACGTTTGCATCCGGCCGTTCAGCAGCGAGTGTAATGGCTATAATGCCTGAGCCGGTGCCGAGATCAATAATCTTGACGGGTTTATCTAAGGGTATCAACTTTAGGCTGAGTTCGATCAGTAATTCAGTGTCAGGACGGGGAATTAAGACGTCCGGGGTGACAACAAAATCCCGTGACCAGAATTCCCGGATCCCAGTGATATAAGCAATAGGGGAGCCATTAACCCGTTCTTGTATCAACGCCCAAAATTTGGCAGTGTCTTCAGGATGCAGTTCCTTGTCGGGCCATGCGCGAAGATGTGAGCGCTCTTTGTTAAGAACCAGGCATAACAAAACCTCTGCATCCAGTACCGCCGAATCTGAGCTGTCTGCAAGTTTTCGGGCAGCTTCGTTGAGCACGGATTTAATACGCTGCATTTAACTTAATCTTCGCCAAGTTGGGTTAGCAGTTCTGCCTGATGTTCGCTAATCAGCGGCTGAACGACTTGTTCCAATCCTCCCTGCATGATGTCATCCAGTTTATACAGGGTTAAGTTGATGCGATGGTCGGTTAATCGCCCTTGCGGATAATTGTAAGTGCGGATGCGCTCTGAGCGGTCGCCGCTGCCGACTTGCAATTTTCGGGTTGCCGATTGTTCTGCGTGGTGTTTTTCCTGTTCGGCCGATAACAAACGGGATGCCAGTAAAGACATGGCCCGGGCGCGGTTTTTGTGTTGCGAGCGTTCGTCCTGGCATTCCACTACCGTCCCTGTTGGGACATGGGTAATGCGTATGGCGGATTCGGTTTTGTTGATGTGCTGTCCGCCTGCACCTGACGCGCGGTAAGTGTCAACCTTCAGGTCGGCCGGATTGATGTCAATGGCATCGACTTCTTCGACTTCGGGCATGATGGCGACAGTACAGGCGGATGTGTGTATGCGACCTTGTGATTCGGTTTCAGGCACCCGCTGGACGCGGTGGGTTCCGGACTCAAATTTTAATTGGGAATACACATCGCGCCCGGAAACGCGCAAAATAACCTCTTTATAACCGCCGTGGTCGCCCTGGCTTTCGCTGATAATTTCTGTTTGCCAGCCTTTTCTTTCAGAGTAGCGCTGATACATGCGAGAAAGATCGCCTGAAAAAATTGCTGCTTCATCACCCCCTGTGCCTGCGCGTATTTCCAGGAAAATGTTACGATTATCGTTGGGATCTTTCGGCAGCAATAATACTTGTAATTCGT
>Ga0209797_10002089_pt1 | contig 10073 bp, 10 predicted proteins | sample DOMMetBare3Fresh_2_FD_187472 | JGI IMG/M metagenome (GOLD analysis project Ga0209797, IMG submission 187472) | Wetland sediment microbial communities from St. Louis River estuary, USA, under dissolved organic matter induced mercury methylation -... | ecosystem: Environmental > Aquatic >...
CACACCCAGCGCCACCGCCAGCAGCGCCACGCCGTGGCGTGTGGGATGGTGTCGCCATTCGGCCCAGGTCAGGGGCAGCAGTCGTCGCCACATTGCAGCCATGTTACGGTTGTCCTGGCGGGTACGGAGGGCCGATCGGCGTGCGCACGGAGCTGTCGATGCAGGTGGTAACGGCTGATTTCCCTGTTTGCGTCAGGGGCCGCCGGGTCGCAGAATGCGCCACCGGGCTGCGGTCGGCCCGTGGGCAAGGAGTGCAGCGATGTTCAAACAGGTCTTGACGATGGCGCTGGCGCTGGCCGGCACGGCGGCGATGGCGTGCCCCGACGGCATGAAGACGATGGACGCCAAGGCGCCCGCCACCGAGAAGCTTGCGATCTCCCAGCAGCCCGTCTGGTCGCAGGCGCGCAATGAAGCGCCCAAGGCCAAGCTGGCCAAGACCGGCGGCAAGCCGGCGGTCGCGGCGGCCGGTGCTGTCGAAGCGAAGAAATCCCCCGGCGTATGACCGGGACGGGGGCGCCGGGATGGCGCCTCCACCCACCGCGGCAGGGCGCCGCTAGCTGCGCGGGTCTGCTCAGCGGCGACCGATCAGGCGCAGCAGCCCACCGCCCAGGCGTTTGACGAACAAGCTGGCGTCGCCGAACCGGGTCGAGGTGGTCCGCGCGACCTCCTTGATGTCGTTGACCAGGGACTCCTTGGCCGCCTCGCCCAGATGTTCGACCGCGTGGCGGCGGCTCTGCTCCGGGCTGTCCTTGAGTTGCTGGCGCTTGACGGCCGCGGCGGCCAACGCCATGCGCAGCATGGTCGGCTTCACCGGCTTGGGCAGGAAGCGGAAGATCTGCGCCTGGTTGATCAGGCCGATCACGTCCACCGCGTCGGTGGCGCCGGTATAGACCACCGCGACGATGTCCGGGTGCTGCTGCTTGAGCAGCTTGAGCATGCGCGTGGCATCGATGTTGCCCACCCGCATGTTGGACACGATGATGCCTATCTCGCGCTCGTCGAAGGCCGCGACGGCCTCGGCGACGTTGTGCGCGTGGATCACCCGCCCCTCGCTGCCGAGTGCCTCGCTGACCAGTTCGATGACGGCCGGATCGTCGTCGACCACGAGGATGGCGTCGCCACCGGTGTTGACCGGCGCGCCCTCGGTGACTTCGGGGGCGTTGCCGGTGGCCGGGTGGGCCTTGGCAATCGACGCCGCTTCACCCACCACCTGCAGCAGTTCCTGGAACTTCCAGGGCTTGTTGATGAAGCGGAACACCTCGCCTTCGTTGACCGAGCGCAGGATCGCCTGCAGGTCCGAGTAGCCCGTCAGCAGGATGCGCATCGAGCGTGGCGAGATCTTGCGCACCTCGCGCAGGAACTCCGACCCCATCATTCCCGGCATGCGCTGATCGGAGATGACGACGTCGTAGTCGGCTCTCTTGACCAGCCCAAGGCCAGCGTGACCGCTGGCGGCGACTTCGACCTCGAATTCCTTCTGAAGCAGCCAGCGCAACGAGCGCAGGATGTTGGGTTCGTCGTCTACGCAGAGTACGCGACCCTTCTTGGTGTCCATAGTGCTAGGCCAGGTTTGATCAGGCAGCCACGTTGTCTTCCATCACAACCGGCAGGCGCACCGTGAAGGTGCTGCCCTTGCCGAGCTCGGTCTGCACGGAGATCTCTCCACCGTGCTCCTCGACTATCGACTTGGCGATCGGCAACCCAAGCCCGGTGCCTTCGCCGGCGCGCTTGGTTGTGAAGTAGTTCTCCCAGATGTGCGGCAGCACGTCGGGGGCGATGCCGGTGCCGGTGTCGGTGACGTCGATGCGGATGTGTCCGCCCTCCGCACAGCTGCGCACGGTGATCGTCCCGGTTTCCCCCTTGATCGCCTGGGCCGCGTTGTTGATCAGGTTCAGGTAGACCTGGTTCATCTGCGAGGCATTGCACTCGATCTCGGGCAGAGGCGAGAACTCCTCGACCACCTGGATGTGCGGCGGAATGACGCTCTTGGCGATGTAGACGACGGTGTGCAGCCCCTTGTTGACATCGGTCTGCGCGGTCTTGCTGCGGTCCAGGCGGGTGAAGTCGCGCAGGTTCTCGACCAGCTCGCGCATCTGGTCCAGGCCCTGCAGGGTGTCGGCGAGCATCTCGGTGGGCATCGTGATGTCGAGGTCGCTGCCGTTGATGCTGGCCACCCGGTCGCGGGCGCGCGAGACGTTGAGCGTCACGCGGTCGGCGTCGGCCTTGCGGACCAGCTCGGAGAACCTGCCCGCGACGTTGAGCGGCAGCTCGTAGTTCTTGATGGCGTCGATCGCCATGCAGACGTTGTTGTGCGAAAACGCGATCGGCGTGTTGAGCTGGTGCGCGACGCCGGCCACCATCTGGCCCAGCGAGGCCATCTTCTCCGACTGCGCCAGGTGCTGCTGGGCACGCTCGCGCTGGTTCTCCTGCTCGACGATCAGCTTGTCGGCCCGGCGGACGATGAAGAACAGCGCCCCGAACAGCGCCAGCAGCAGGCCGGCCATGATGAAGGCCAGGTTGTTGTTCATCTGGGCAATGCGGGCCTCGCTGCTGGCCGACATCGTGGCGACCCTGATCTGGTTGTTGGCCGCGGTTTCGGCGATCTTGCCCGAGGTGGCCTTGATCTGGTCGAGGAAGGGCGTCACGTCCGAGTAGACCTCGAAAGCGGCGACGATGTCGTTGGTGCCGGGCGCGTACAACGGCACGTAGCTCGAGATCAGGTCGCGCTTCTCGACCACGCCTTCGAAGGCGCTGAACTTGTCGCGGTGGGTCAGTTCGCTGGCGGGCTTGCCGGCCAGGGCCGACTTCCAGCCGGCGTTGAACGACTTGTCGTCGCCGAGCTGGGCATGCTCGGAGGAGTAGACGGTGATGCCGCGCAGGTCGAACACCTTGACCTTGAAGACGGTGCTCTTCTTCATCGAGTCGTACACCTTCGTGTTCACAGACTGGAAGCCGGGAAGGGCCATGATCCGCTTGCCCACCTCGGCGAAGCAGGCCTTCTTCTCGGCCGTCGGCTTGGCCTTGCCGTCCTTGGGATCGACGACGTCGGCGATCGCCCGGCAATGCTCGACCGGGACCTGCGAGGCCTTGGCGACGAATGGAGCGAAGTCGCGGTCCCACAGCGCGTTGGCGAACAGCCGCGAGAGATTGACGTTGCCCGATTCATGGATCGTCAGCAGGTCTCGCTTGGCCGCCTCGTCCTGCTGCTTGGCGAAGGATTGCTGCACCTGCCGGAAGAACTCGGCCTCCTGGCCCTGCATGCTCTGCAGCAGGCTGCCCTGCTGGCGCAGGAAGTGGGTCAGCGCCAGCGCGACCAGCACGAACATGGCCAGGCTGGTCAAGGTGAAGTAGCGCACCAGCCGGAAGCGCTGGCCTGCGACGAGTTTGCCTACGGGGTTGTCAGTGGTCTTCATCGTTGGACTCCATCGGTCAGACGCTTCGATTGATGATCGGGGGTCGGTGGCTGCAGCTGGTGGCGGTGGGGGCAGGGGCAGGCCGGATCAACGGTGCATCGCGCGATCGATCTGCGAAAACGTCAGCCGCACATCCTCGGTGTTGGGCGCAATCCCCAGCTGCCGGGCGATTTGCGAAGCCGAGAACACGCCCCGGATCACCGGCTTGCCGGTGAGCGGGTTGACTTCGACGACCAGCGCATGCTGGCGTCCGGAATGCTTGAGCGTGGCCACGACGTCGCCGACATGGGCGTGCAGCACGTCGTCGAGCGGCAGCACCTCGACCGAATCGGCCGGCGTCATCGCCTCGCCGACCGTCACGCCGTCGCAGTCTGCGCCTGGCGCCTCTGCGCCCGCGGCGGCACGCTCGCCCAGCAGGTCGCGCGAGGTGATGATCCCGGTCACGTCCTCGAGGGCGTCGACCACCAGCAGCGAGCGCACGCCGCGAACGATCATCCGTTGCGCCGCCAGTTCGAGCGCCACGTCTGCCCGGACGGTCTCGGCCGCGACATAACGCAGATCGGTCATCACTTCCAGCGCCGACGAGTCCATCCGCACCAGGTTCGGCGCGCTGAAGTAGGGTCGCGCGTAGCCGGTGCGCGGCGCCAGGGTCGACAGCTTCAAGGGTTTGAACTCGATCATTTCCGATTCCTTGCCGGTGGCGCAGGGCCACCCGGCGCATGGCATGCCCGACCGGTCTGCGATGAACTCGCAGCCCGGCCCGTGCATTGCGGCTTGCGTCTATACAGCCCGGCTCGATTCTGCAGATCCTGCGGGCCGAGCAAAGCCAGGAAAAGGGCCGTTTTGGCACCGGAGCTCGATCCGCGCGCGGCCGAGCCGACGCAGGCGGGCGGCCCGCGAGTCAGGCCCTCAGGCCGTCCGCGGTCAGGCTGACGATGCGGTCGGCCCGCGACGCCGCGGCCACCGAGTGGGTGACGAGCAGGCACGCGGCGCCCTCGGCGCGTACCTGCGCCTGCAGCACGTCGAGCATGCGGGCGGCGGTGGCCGGGTCGAGGTTGCCGGTGGGTTCGTCGGCCAGAACCAGCAGTGGCCGGTGCACCAGCGCCCGCGCCAGCGCCACTCGCTGCAGCTGACCCCCCGACAGCTGGGCCGGCGCTCGCTCGCCCAGCCCGCCCAGCCCGACCGCCTGCAGCAGCTGCTCCACGCGTGCCCTGTCGAGCCGTCCGATCAGGCGCAGCGGCAAGGCGATGTTCTCGGACACCGACAGGTGCGGCAGCAGGTGGAAGGCCTGGAAGACGAAGCCGAGCTTGTCGCGACGCAGTGCGGCCCGCTGCGGCTCGGCCAGAGTCCGCACATCGATGCCGTCGAGCACGATGCGCCCGGCGTCGGCCTCCTCGAGCCCGGCGATGCAGTTGAGCAGGGTGGACTTGCCGACCCCCGACTCACCGACCATCGCGACGAATTCGCCACGCGCCAGTTCGAGGCGCACGCCGCTGAAGACGGGCGTCTCGTCGAAGGCCTTGGCCAGGCCTTCGATCGAGAGCAGGGATGCCTTCATTCCAGCCATTGCCGCACCAGCGCCAGGGCGCGCTCCGGCGCGTCGGGCGAGTCGCAGGCGACGATGTGGCGACCCGGCATCGAGCGCAGCCAGGTCAGCTGCCGCTTGGCCAGCTGCCGCGTGGCGGCGATGCCCCGCTCGCGCAGCGGCGCGAGGTCACCGCGCTCGAGCGCATCCCAGGCCTGCCGATAGCCCACGCAGCGCATCGCGGGCAGGTCGGCGTGGAGGTCGCCGCGCTCGCGCAGCGACCGCACCTCGTCGACCAGGCCGGCGGCCAGCATCGCGTCGAAGCGCTGCGCGATTCGCCGGTGCAGCCACTCCCTCGCGCCAGGCTCGAGCGTCAGCAGCGGCAGCGCCAGGCGCGGTGCAACGCGGCGCCCCAGCCAGGCCGACAGCGGCCGGCCGGTGAGCTGCCAGACCTCGAGCGCACGCTGGATGCGCTGGGCGTCGTTGGGCTGGAGACGCGCCGCGCTGTCCGGATCGACCTGCCGCAGTTCCTCGTGCAGCGCCGGCCAGCCCGCGGCGGCGGCGTGGGCGTCGATCGCTGCGCGCAGTGTGGGATCGGCGGCCGGCATCGCGTCCAGGCCCTCGATCAGCGCCTTGAAGTACAGCATCGTGCCGCCCACCAGCAGCGCCACCCGCCCACGGGCTTGGATCTCGTCGATCAGCCGGCGCGCCTCGGTGACGAAGCGCGCCGCCGAGTAGGCTTCGCTGGGATCGAGAACATCGATCAAGTGGTGCGGCACCGCGGCGCGCTCGTCGGCTCCGGGCTTGGCGGTGCCGATGTCCATGCCGCGATAGACCAGCGCCGAATCGACGCTGATGATTTCGACCGGCCAGCGCTGCGCAACGGCCATCGCGAGCGCGCTCTTGCCGCTGGCGGTGGGGCCGGCGAGCCCCAGGACGCGGGCAGGGCGGCCGGTCACGCGAAGCGCTCGTGCGGGCCCAGGTAGCGCCACTGCCCCACCGGCAGCTTGCCCAGCACGACGCTGCCGATGCGTACGCGCTTCAGGCCCAGCACCTGCAACCCGACCTGCTCGCACATGCGCCGGATCTGCCGCTTGCGGCCCTCGCGCAGCACGAAACGCAGCTGGTCCTCGTTGGCCCAGCTCACCCGGGCCGGGCGCAGCAGCTTGCCGTCCAGCGTCAGGCCATGCTGGAGCAGCGCGATCTGGTCCGGCGTCCAGGGCCCCGGCCGCACCGGCTGCACGCGCACCAGGTACTCCTTCTCGACGCGGCTGTCCTCGCCGATCAACTGGCGTGCGATGCGGCCGTCCTGCGTCAGCACCAGCAGGCCGGTGGAATCGATGTCCAGACGTCCCGCCGGCGCCAGGCTGCGCAGGTGGCCGGGGTGGAAGCGGATCGGCGCATGGTCTTCGCCCCAGCGGCTGGTGGCGGTGAACAGCACGACCGCGGGCGGGTGTCCATCCTCGGCCTGGCCCGACACGTAGCCGATCGGCTTGTGCAGCAGCACCGTCACCCGTTGCGCCTGCTCGCTGCGGGCAGCGGGGTCGATCGTGATGTCGACGTCGGGCGCCACGCGCTGGCCCAGCACGGCGGGCACGCCGTTGACGCGCACCCAGCCGGCCTCGATCCACTCGTCGGCCTCGCGGCGCGAGGCCAGTCCGCGTTCGGCCAGCACCTTGGACAGGCGCACGCCGTCGGGATGGGCCGGAGTGCTCATCCGGGCGACTGGGCCTGCGCGCAGCGCACCTGGACGACCTCGCGGCGGCCGCCATCGATGCGCACGCCGGTGAGGGCGCCGCCCCAGACGCAACCGGTGTCCAGCGCCAGCAGGGTGGGCTGATTGCGCAGGCCCAGCGTCGACCAATGGCCGAAGGCGATCGGCGTGGTGGCGCTGCGCCGCTCGGGCACCTCGAACCACGGCATGAAGCCCGGCGGGGCACTTTCGGCGCCGTCCTTGGTCTTGAAGTCGAGGGTGCCGTCGCCGGTGCAGAAGCGGATGCGGGTGAGCACGTTGATGACGAAGCGCCAGCGATCGGGGCCCTGCAGGGCGTCGCTCCAGCGCCGGGGTTCGTTGCCGTACATGACGCGCAGGAAGGCGGCCAGGTCGGGGCCGGCCAGCAGGCCCTCCACTTCACGTGCCAGCGCGATGGTCGCGGCCGCATCCCACTGCGGCACGATGCCGGCGTGCACGAGCAGCCAGCCGTGCGCCGTGTCGGCCAGGCGACAGCGGCGCACCCAGTCCAGCCAGGCATGGCGTTCGGGACTGGCCAGGATGTCGCCCAGCGTGTCGTTGCTGTGCTGGGGCCGCACCCCTTCGGCAGCGGCCAGCAGGTGCAGGTCGTGGTTGCCGAGCAGGCAGGTTGCGGCCGATCCCAGGCCCCGCAGCCGCTGCAGCGTGCGCAGCGATTGCGGGCCGCGATTCACCATGTCGCCCAGCACGTGCAGGCCGTCGCGCGAAGGCGAGAAGCCGATCTCGGCGAGCAGGCGGTCGAAGGCGTCGCAGCAGCCTTGCAGGTCGCCGATCAAGTAGTGCATACGGCGATTCTGCTACGCTCCGCGGCTTGCTTATCCCAGGGGCGCCCGGCGGCGCCGCGGCATGGATGTCGCCCTGCTGATATTCCTCATCGTGCTCAACGGCGTGTTCGCCATGTCCGAGATGGCGCTCACTGCCTCGCGCAAGGCACGGTTGGCGGTGATGGTCGAGAGTGGCGAGCACGGGGCGCAGGCGGCCCTGGACCTGCACGACCACCCGACGAAGTTCCTCTCCACGGTGCAGATCGGCATCACCTCGATCGGCGTGCTCAATGGCATCGTCGGCGACGCCGCGTTCTCCGCGCCGCTGGCGAGCTGGCTGCAGACCGTGCTGCCGATGCAGTTGCGCGCAGCACACCTGACCGCGACGGCGCTGGTGGTGGTGATCATCACCTTCCTGACCATCATCTTCGGCGAGCTGGTCCCCAAGCGACTGGGGCAGATGTATCCGGAAACCGTCGCGCGGCTGGTCGCGGTGCCGATGGGGTGGCTGTCGACGGCGACCCGGCCCTTCGTCTGGCTGCTGTCGGCGTGCACCGACGCCACCTTGAGGCTGCTGGGCATCCGCAATGCGCCCTCGCGCAGCGTCACCGAGGAGGAGATCGCCGCCAGCCTCGAGGAGGGGCTGGACGCGGGCGTGATCGAGGCCCAGGAACACCAGATGGTGCGCAACGTGTTCCGGCTTGACGATCGGCAGATCGGCTCGATGATGATCCCGCGCGCCGAGATCACCTGGCTCGACCAGAACGCTCCGCTGCCGCAATTGCTCGAGCAGATGGCCGAGCATGGTCACTCGCGCTATCCGGTGTGCCGCAGCGGGCTCGACGACGTGGTCGGTGTCATCGAGGCCCATGCGCTGCTCCAACCGCTGGCCCGGGGCACGCCGCCGGTGCTGTCCGAGCTGATGTCGCCACCGGTGTTCGTGCCGGAGACGCTGTCGGGCATGGAACTGCTCGAGCACTTCCGCGCCAGCAACGCCGAACTGGTCTTCGTCGTCGACGAGTATGGCGCGGTGCAGGGCGTGATCACCGTGCGCGACGTGCTGGAGGCGATCACCGGCGAGTTCACCACCCCCAGCTCGGACGATTCGTGGGCCGTGCGGCGCTCCGATGGCAGCTGGCTGCTCGATGGCCTGATCCCGGTTCCCGAGCTGAAGGACAGGCTGGAGATCAAGGACTTGCCCGAGGAGGACCGTGGCCGCTACAACACGCTCGCAGGGATGGTGATGCTGCTGCTGGGCCGGCTGCCGCACACCGGCGATGTGGTGCAATGGGATGCGTGGCGCTTCGAGGTCGTGGACCTCGACGGCAAGCGGGTCGACAAGGTATTGGTGACCCGGATCGAACGAGCGGACGGATTGGACGACGAATGATCAACGAAGCACTGCACAAGACGCCGGTCGCGCTCGACCGGATGAAGCACCGCGCGCTCAGGCTCGACCGCAGCGCGCGCGACCTGTCGCGACTGAAGACGATGAACGCCTTCTTCGTCTCGGTGGGCGAGTTCGCCGAAGCCTGCAAGGAGTACCCCGTGGTCTGGGTGGCCGCCGGCAATCGCGCCGACGGCAAGGGGCAGGTCGCTCCGCTCGCGATCTTCGGCCTGCAGGCCGGCCAGAACCTGTGCATCGACAACGACCAGTGGCGCGTGCGCTACGTGCCCGCGATGTTGCGCTGTTATCCGTTCGCGGTCGCACGCACCTCGCCGACCGAGATGGTGCTGTGCATCGACGAGTCCTGGCAGGGACTGGGCCACGAGAAGGGCGATCCCCTGTTCAAACCCGATGGCGAGCCGACCGAACTCACGCTCGAGCTCAACCAGCAGTTGCAGGACCTCGAAGTCGACGTCGAGCGCACGCGGCTGATCGGCGAGAAGCTGGTGTCGCTGGGTCTGCTGCGCGAAATGCGTTTCGACGCCACGATGCCCGCCGGCAACAAGGTCACCGTGGAAGGCTTCTTGACCATCGACGAGGACAAGCTGGGCAAGCTGTCCGATGGCGAGTTGCTCGACCTCGCCCGCGGTGGTGTGCTGGGCATCATCCACGCGCACCAGATCTCGCTGTCGAACATGGCCCGCCTGGCCGAGTGGGAGGCCCTGCGGCTGGCTGCCGCGGCTCCGGCCGCCGCCTGACGATGGCATCGGCCAGTGTGCCTGGCGCCGCCGCGCCATCGCTGCGCGTCGTGCATGAGGGAGCCGGCGATGGTGTGCCGCTCGCGTTCAGCCACGCCCTCGGCATGGACCTGTCGATGTGGGATGCGATGGTCGAGCACTTCGCGCCTCGGCACCCGATCCTGCGCTACGACCACCGGGGCCAGGGCGGATCGGGCGCGGCAGCTGCCGCCTATGGCATCGACGAGCTGGTCGACGATGCTGCGCGCGTGATCGACGAATGGCGCCGGGGGCCGGTGGTGTTCGTCGGCCTGTCGATGGGCGGCGTGGTCGGGCAGGGCCTGGCGATACGCCACCCCGGCCTGGTGCGAGGGCTGCTGCTGGCCAACACGGCGGCGCGCTATCCCGAGGCGGCGCGCCAAGGATTGATGCAAAGGGCGCAGGCGGTGCGCTCTGGCGGCATGGCGGCAATCGTCGACGCGACGATCGAGCGCTTC
>Ga0209797_10002090_pt1 | contig 10073 bp, 6 predicted proteins | sample DOMMetBare3Fresh_2_FD_187472 | JGI IMG/M metagenome (GOLD analysis project Ga0209797, IMG submission 187472) | Wetland sediment microbial communities from St. Louis River estuary, USA, under dissolved organic matter induced mercury methylation -... | ecosystem: Environmental > Aquatic >...
TGGTTGTTGCACCCGAACCCGACCTTGAGGTCGATGCGCTCGGTCGCGGCGGGCGCGACGTCTGCCGTGACGCTCACGGTTCGGGTATCGCACGGCTGCCTTCCCGGGAGCAACGGGTGGGATGTCGGGAAAAGGCCGCCGCGCCTGGAGATCGCAGGGCTCGCGGGGTAGGGTGGAGGGGCGAACCGGACGAGAGATGAAGGCGCTCATCAAGGTCGGCTACCGCTGCAACCAGAGTTGCCTCTTCTGCCACCGGCTCGAGTCGAGACGGGTCGAGGGGGACCGCGCAGAGGTCGAGGCCCGCATCGATCGCGCCGCCCGGCTCGGACACTCGATGGTGGTCCTCTCCGGCGGGGAGGCGACGCTGCGGCCGGAACTGCTCGAGTGGGCGGCGCGGACCGCCGCGAGGGGAATGGACTTCGGCCTGGTCACGAACGGCAGCCTGCTCGACGGTGCGACCCTGGACCGGCTGATGCGCCACCGGCTTCGCTACGTCCACCTGTCCCTGCACGGCGGAACGCCCGAGGTGCACGACGGCCTGGTCCAGGCGAGGACCTTCCACCGCGTGCTGGCGACGCTGGGGGCCCTCCGCGGCCGCGGCCTCGAGGTGTGGGTGAACTGCGTCGTGGCGAGGCCGAACCTGGACCGGCTGCGCGAGGTCGCGAAGACCGTGGACCGCTTCCCGGGCGCGTCGCTCAAGTTCTCCATGGTGGAGCCGCGGGGCGGCGCCGCCGGCGCCTTCGACGATCTGGTGCCGCGCGTGACCGAGGCCGCCGCGCGCGTCCGGGAGGCGATCGAGGACGCGCTCCGGTCTGGCCGCGAGCGCGGCGCCGTCGCCCATGACGGCCTGCCGCTCTGCCTCCTCCCGGGGCTCGAGGACCTGCGAGGCGACCTGCGTGCCCACGGCTTCTGGACCATGGCAGAGGTCGGCGAGCCCGACCTCTTCCCGGTGGACGACCTGAACGCCGTCCACCCGCCGAGGTGCCGCCCCTGCGCCCTGCGCGGGCGGTGCCCCGGGCTGTTCACCGGCTACCATGCGGCGCACGGCGAGGCGGAGCTCTCGCCGGTGACGGATCGGGCCCGCTCCAACTCCTACAACTACGTGTACGAGGGGCGCCTCCCGGCGCAATCGCCGGGGGAGGGCTGCCCGGTCCTGGCGCTCGGCGTGTCGCCCTGGGACCGGGGGCGCCACCTCTTCGTCCAGAACGGCGAGCGGCTGGCGCGGTTCAGGGCCGACAGCCGCGACTTCTGCGACGCCGAGGTCGCCGACATCAAGCACCGCGCCGGGCAGGTCTACCTCGACGCGTCGAACCTCGCCGCCCCCGACGACTTCGCGCGCCAGCTGGTGAAGCTCCGCCGGAGCGACCGGTGCCCCCCCTGCCCGGAGGCCGTGCGCTGCACCGGCCTGTTCGAGCCGGTGTGGGAGAACCTGTTCCTGAGGGACGACGCCCGGGTCCTCGCCATCCTTCGCGCGCTCTCGGGCGACGTCCTCGACGTCGGGTGCGGCGAAGGACCGTACGGGGAGGCGCTCGCGGAAGGGGTCCGGGAGGCGCGGATCCGGTACACGGGCGTCGAGCCCGACCCGGGGCGGGCCGAGCGGCTCCGGGCGCGCTGGCCCTGGGCGCGCGTCATCGTCGCGCGGGCCGAGGACCTGGACCTCGACGGCACCCGCTTCGACCACGTGCTCGTCCTGCGCAGCTGGAACCACCTGCGCGACCCGGGGATGGCGCTGCCGCGCCTGCGCGCGGTCCTGCGGCCGGGCGGCACCCTGACGCTCGTGGACAACGAGGCCTTCGGGCTCGCCCGGACGCGGCCCCACGCGGCCCGCGCCGAGCGCTCGGGCGCCGGCTTCGAGCACTACCGGAACGACGGCGCGGGCGATGCAGACGCACTGCTCGATCGGCTCGGCCTCTCGGGGGGCCTCCGGCTCGTGGAGCGCCGCGACGTCGGCCCGGACACGAGCAACCAGTGGCTCCTGCGGTACGAAGCGTGCTGACGCGGCCCGGCGCGCGGGGCGACCGGTAGGCTCGCTCGCTCCCCGCCGTGCGTCAGCGGAGCGCCCGGAACTCGGCGGCGCCGTGCAGCGCGACGTAGGCGCGCTGCACCCCCACGCAGGATCCGCGCCGGCTGCACCCGGCGCACGCGGGAAGGTGGTCGAACAGGGCGTCGTAGCTCTCGATTCCATCCGGCGCCAGGCCCGGGAAGGCCTCGCGGGAGCCGGCCAGGATGAACCCCAGCTCGCCGTCGCGCGGGTGGCGAATCCAGCGCTCTGGAGGGCGACCGCTGCCGTGTGGTCCCGGCCCGAAGACGCACTCGGGGAACCCGTCGCCGCTGCCCCCGTGAGTGAGCGCGACGCCGAGCTGGGCGGCCACGGCCACCCCCTCTTCGAAGGGTCCCCGGACCGATTCGAGGCGGGGCACCAGGGACCGCGCCGCACGCAGCCCAGGGCTGAGGAGAAGCAGGCTGGAAGCATGCAGGGACACCCGGCCCGGCACGCTCAGTCGCTGCGCGTAGAATCGGACGAACTCCGGGAATCGCGCGACGTTGCGCGCGTAGAGCACGTGGTGGACGATCACCCGGAAGCCCTCGGCCACCAGGTTGTCGAAGCCCGCGAGGACCCGCGGCAGGGCGTGGGCCACCCCGACCAGCCGGGCGAAGTCGGGCCCGGCGTGATCGTGGAAGGACAGCATGGCGGTGTCGACGCCTGCGGCGCGCAGGGTTCGCACGAGCCCGCGGTCGGCGAGCCGCAGCCCATTGGTCTCCAGCACGGACCGTGCGCCGGCCGCCGCGAGGAGGTCCACCAGAGGCAGCAGGTGCGCGTAATGCGTCGGCTCGCCGCCCGAGAGGTGGAACTCGCGGCAGCCGGTCGCGAGCAGCCGGGTCGCTCCTTCCCTGGCGGCAGCCCACGGCAGCTCGAGGTCGTGATCCGCGAAGTGGCAGAACTCGCAACGGAAGTTGCACTTCGTGGAGAGCAGCAAGGTGGCCGACGGGCCGCTCCCCAGGCTCGGGGCGGCGATCCGCACGCGCGGTGAGGTACGGCCCGGGTCCTCCCGGTCGCCCCGCCGGCGGTCGCCCGGGGCCTGGCCGTCCGCGGCGGACCCTCGGCTACCGGGCCGCACCAGCGTAGCCGGCTCGACGTCGAGCCCCAGGCCCGCAAGGGCCTTGGCGACCCGAAGGATGGCGCCGGACGGCGAGGCCGAAAGGCGCAGGCCCGAGAGACCGTAGCTGCGGAGGACCTCGGCGCGCTGCCTGGTGAGCAGCGTTCCGCTGGTCTCGACCCATGCCTCCGCGGCATGACCGGCGGCCGCGGCCACGATCGCCGGCAGGTGCGGGTGGAGGAGCGGCTCGGGGCCCCGCAGCACGAGGCGGCGGCAGTGCGGCCCTCGCTCCATCTCGGCGCGCAGATCTGCCGGACTGAAGTAGGCAGTCTGCCCGTCGCTGACGGTGCCGACCTCCACGGCTCGCTCGCCTTCGGGCGGCGCGACCAGGCCGGCGCTGGTCCGCGCGACGGTGCACAGTTCGCCGGATCCGTACCGGGCGACGTAGGCTTCGGAGAGCCCCGGACAGCGGTCGCGCCACGCGCAACCGGTGCAGGCCGGGCCGTCGATCTCGCGGCCCCCGCTGAGGCAGCCGTCGACATCCAATGCGTACGGGCGGGACCACCACTCCCAGGCCAGCCGCTCCAGGCCGCCCATGAGGCACAGCGGCAGATTGCGGAATCCCGCGGGCAGGCGGTGACCGGAGGCGGTGACCACCGCGTTCGCGATCGCGCGCGCGGCCTCGGCGGCGCCGGCGGCCCGCCAGGCCCCGTCACTTTCGGGCGGGTCGCTCCGCGTGAACATCAGGACGATCGGTGCCACGTGCCCGTCTCGGCGTCGGGAGATCGAGCCGACGAGCTCCGCGAGATTGCCCGCGCTCTCGGGCGTCACGGCGATGTCGAGGACGAGTGGGACCGGCGGGAGGACCTCGACGGAGGCGAGGGCGAGGCTCGTGCCGTCGAGCGAGACCTCGAGATGGCGCATGCCCCGGCGCAGAAGGTCGCCCATGCGCTGGCCATCCGAAAGCCCCACGCCGTCCGTCGCGAGGCCCCAGGCGATCCCGGCGCCGCGCAGTGCGTCGACCGCGTCGCCCAGCACCGGGGCCGGGAGGCGCCCGCCGCTACGTACGACCGCCCTTTCGATCCCGAGCCGTCGGGCGAGCGCGACGTGCTCCCCGGGCCACGGCACCGCGTGGGCGCGGGCGGGCGGCTCGTCCGGGAAGGGTGCCGGCCCGCGAGGCCCGCAAGCCTGCTTCCCGTCGAGGAGGACGCAGCGCGAGAGCCACGGGAGCACCGGCCGGATCCACGGCTCCTGGCGCTCACCGGCCCAGGGGTTGAGGAGGCGGACGTCGAGCTGGAGCAGCCGCCCGGAGTCGTCGGTGGGTGGGGTCGGGGACGCGGATCCTCGACGGTCTTCGGGTGCCAAGCCGTGTCTCCTGGCTGGATTATGCGGCACGGGCCCGGGTACGCAAACCCGGCGCGGCAGGAGGGGTATCTCGCTCTTCCTCCGTCCCCGTCGCCGGAGGGTTGTGATATACCCGCCCGCCACGTTCTAGGCCCCGTAGCTCAGCCGGATAGAGCGGCGGTTTCCTAAACCGCAGGTCCCGTGTTCGAGTCACGGCGGGGTCACCAATCTTCGTCGGGGGGCTCAACCACTGAGAGCGAAGGACAGGGTGGGCGCCAGGGACAAGAGGAGGGGCGCTCCCTCACCCCGGCCCTCTCCCGGCGGGAGAGGGAGACGAGGCCCGCGCTCGCCCCGGGTGCCGGCCGCGCTGGCCCGTGCGAAGATCCACCCCGCGGTCCTCCACGTCCTGCGCGTCCTCGACGCCGCCGGCCACCGCTCCTGGCTCGTGGGCGGCGCCGTACGCGACCTGCTCCTCCACCGCGTCCGCGAGGCGGCCGACCTCGACGTCGCCACGCCCGCGACGCCGGAGGTGGTGACGTCCCTCTTCCCCAGGGTGATCCCCACCGGCGTCGAGCACGGCACGGTCACCGTGCTCACGGGCGGCTCCAAGGTGGAGGTCACCACCTTCCGCGGCGAGGGGCGGTACGTGGACGGGCGCCGCCCGTCCTCGGTCACCTTCCACACGGATCTCGAGGAGGACCTCGGGAGGCGCGACTTCACCATGAACGCGCTCGCCTGGGACCCCATCGACCGAGAGTTCCGCGACCCGTTCGGCGGCCGCGCCGACATCCGACGGCGGCTCGTCCGGGCCGTCGGCGACCCCGCCGCCCGGTTCGGGGAGGACGGGCTCCGGCCGGTCCGGGCCGTGCGCTTCGCCGCCCAGCTCGGCTACCGGCTCGAGGCGCGCACCCTCGCCGCCATCCCCGCGGCGGCGCCGGTGGTGCGGCTCGTCTCGGTCGAGCGGATCGCCGAGGAGATGACGAAGCTCGTCACCGCCCGGCACGCCGGCCCGGCGCTGCGCCTGCTCCGCGACACCGGCCTCCTCGGCGTCGTGCTGGGGCCGCTCGAGACGTTGCCGCGCGCCGCGGTGTCGCACGCCCTCGGCGTCGCCACGGCCGTGACCGTTCCGGGACGGGCCGGGCCCGAGGCGCTGGTCGTGCTCCGCTTCGCCGCGCTCCTCCATGCCGTACCGCCCGTCGACGCCATGCAGGCCCTGGTGGCGCTGCGGCTCCCCAACCGGGTCGCCGCCGAGGTCGGGGCCCTGCTGCGGGAGCGCGGCTGCCTGGGAGAGGGGCCGGACTACGCGCTGCCGGAAGCGGCGGCCCACGTGCGCCGCTGGCTCTCGCGCATCGGGCCCGGCCGGGCTCCGCTCCTGCTCGCGCTCTGGGAGGCCGACGCGCGGCACCTCGGCGCGCGCTCGGCGGGCGCGCTTCACCGGCTCCGGCCCTTCCGCGCCCGCGCCCTGCGCGTGCTCCGGGCGCGGCCGCCCCTCGCCGCGACCGACCTCGCCCTCGACGGCCGCGCCGTGATGGACGTCGTGAAGGTCCCGCCGGGGCGGGCGGTGGGCCTCGCGCTCCGGCACCTCCTCGACCGCGTGCTCGACGACCCGCGGCTGAACACCCGCCGCGCGCTCGAGGCGGAGTTGCGGGCCTGGTGGAAGCAGCGGGGCGCCGCGGAGCCGCCGGGAACGGACGGGGGCTGACGGCCCTCGGTCCCGGCGGAGGCCGCCGGCCCCTCCAGGTCCGGAAAGGCGCCTCCCGCCGGAGCCGTGCTTATAATCCCGCGCGAGGAGAGCGATGCCCCAGAGAGTCCTCTGGATCGAGAGCGACGGCGCGCTCCGGGCCACGGTCCGGCGCCTCCTGGAGGCGGACGGCTTCGCCGTGGACGAGACCCACACCGGGCTCAGCGGCATCGAGCGCGCGCTGACGCGCCCGCCCGACCTGGTGCTGGCGGACGTCCACCTTCCAGACATGGACGCCTTCGAGATCGCCACCCGGCTCAAGGCCGAGCGCGCCCTCTCCTCGGTGCCCTTCGTGGCGGTGGGCGATTCCTCCGCGCAGCACGACCTCGCCATCGCCGCCGGCTGCGACGCCTTCATCGAGAGGCCGATCGAGGAGTCGCGCTTCCGCGACGAGGTGCGGGCCATCCTGGCCGGGAAGCGAGAGACCCTGCCCGAGGCCGGCGAGCGGGCGGGCCTCCGGGCGCTCTCGGCCGCGATGGCGACCCGGCTCGAGCACGCCGTCGCCGGGGCGCGCGGCGCCGAGGCGCAGCTCGTGGAGCGCAACCGGCTCGGCGGCATCTTCATGCGGAACCTGGCGCACGAGCTGTCGACGCCGATCACGCCCATCGCGGGCTACCTCAAGATCCTCGCTTCCGGCAAGGTCGGGGAGCTGACCCCCCAGCAGAAGCGCATCGTCGAGTCCGTCCAGGCGTCCCTGACGCGGCTCACCCGCATCGTCGAGAACCTCTCCGATTTCGCGCGGCTCCAGGCCGGCCAGGCGCCGCTCTTCCCGGCCGAGGTCGACCCCGACTCTCTGGCCGACGAGGTGGTGGCGGACCTCCGCCCTGCCATCAAGGACGCCCGCCTCCACGTCGCCGTGATGAAGGCCGGCGGAGGGGTGGTGACCGCCGACCCGAAGAAGCTCCGGCAGGCGCTCGCCAACGTCGTCGGGAACGCGGTCAAGTTCTCCCCGCACGGCGGCGAGGTGCTCGTGGAGGTACAGCGCGACGGCGACCGGCTGCGCTTCGCCGTCTACGACCAGGGGCCAGGGGTCCCGGCCACGGAGCAGGAGCTGGTCTTCGAGCCCTTCTTCCACGCGACCGGCCAGGACGAGGGGATGCGCCTGCCCGGCAGCGGGCTGGGCCTGCCCGTGGCGCGGCGCATCGCCGAGGCGCATGGCGGTCGGGCCTGGCTGGAGAGCCCGCCGCGGACCCAGACCGGCGCCCAGACCCGCCACTTCACCGGTTCCAAGGCCGTCATCGAGATCCCGGTGAGTCCCCCCGTCCAGGCCCCCGCCCCGTGATCGCGGGGCGCGCCGTGCGGCCTCGCCGAGGTTGATCCGCGGGCCGGATGCGCGAGAGACTGGCGGCCTCCAGGAGGCAGGGATCACGCGCGTGCTCGTCGCCATGTCCGGCGGGGTCGACTCGTCGGCCACCGCAGCGCTCCTCGCGGCGGAGGGGCACGACGTCGTCGGGATCGCCATGCGCGTCCACGACGCGTCGGACCCGGCGCGGGGGCGCTCCTGCTGCGCCCCCGACGACCTGGAGGACGCCCGGGCGGCGGCCCGGCGGCTCGGCATCCCCTTCTACGTCGCCAACGTGGAGGAGCGCTTCGGCCGCGCCGTCGTCGATCGCTTCGTCGAGGACTACCTCGACGGCCGGACGCCCAATCCCTGCATCGCCTGCAACACCGAGGTGAAGTTCGATTGGCTCCTGCGCCGCGCCCGCGCCCTGGGCGCCCGGCTCGCCACCGGCCACTACGCCCGCGTCGAGCGGCGGGGCGGCCGCCACGCGCTCCTCGCCGCGCGCGACCCGGCCAAGGACCAGAGCTACTTCCTCTACGGCCTCGGGCAGGACGCCCTCGCCGACGTGCTCTTCCCGGTGGGCGGGATGACGAAGCCCGAGGTGCGGGCGGCGGCGGCGCGCGCCGGGCTCCCCAATGCCGGCAAGGCGGAGTCGCAGGAGATCTGCTTCGTGACCGGGGACGCCGCCGACTTCGTGGCGCTGCGCAGGCCGGAGCGGGTCCGGCCGGGCGAGGTGGTCGCGGTGGACGGCGAGGTGCTCGGGAGGCACGAGGGCATCCACCGCTTCACCGTGGGGCAGCGGCGGGGCCTGGGCGTCGCCGGCCCCGCCCCGCGCTACGTCGTCCGCATCGAGCCGGAGCGGGGCAGGGTGGTGGTGGGCAGCTCCGAGCAGGCCTCGCGCGACCGCTTCGAGGTGCGGGAGGCGTCGTGGGTCTCCGGCGCGCCGCCGGGCCGGCCGGTCGAGGTGCGGGTCAAGGTGCGGCACCGCCACGAGGGGGCGGAGGGCACGGTCCGGGCGGAGGCGAGCCGCGCCGAGGTCCGGCTGGCCGCGCCGGTGCGGGGCGTCGCGCCGGGCCAGGCGGCGGTCTTCTACGACGGCGAGGAGGTCCTGGGTGGCGGCCGCATCGTCTGAGAGCGCGCCGGGGAACTCGACGCGCTCTCGGGCCGACCCGCGCGCGCGGGGCGGCGGGCGGGGTGAAGCGCCCGAATTCACTTCGGGCGCGAGGGGCGAGCGACGGCTCGCCCCTCCCGGAGGCCCCAGCCGCATCTCGCTGGTGTCGCTCGGCTGCCGGGTCAACCGGGCCGACCTCGACGCCCTGTCCGCAGGCCTCGGCGGCGCCTTCGCCGTGGCCGGGGAGGGGGAGCCGGCCGACTACGTCGTGGTGAACACCTGCACCATCACCGCCGACGCCGGATCCGCCTCGCGCCAGGCCATCCGCCGCGCCGCCCGCGAGAACCCTTCAGCCCGCATCGTGGCCACGGGGTGCCACGCCCAGGTGGACCCGCGGGGGCTCGCCGCCCTGCCGGGCGTCGTGGCGGTGGTGGGAGCGCGGCAGCAGACGGCGCTTCCGGAGCTGTTCCGCCGACTCGACGCGGGCGAGGAGCCCGCGGCTGCCCTGGCGCGGGCCATCCAGGGCGCGCCGGCCTGGACGCCGGCGCCCCTCGACCTCGTGGACCACACCCGCGCCTTCCTCAAGATCCAGGAGGGCTGCGACGCGCGCTGCAGCTACTGCGCCGTGCCGGACGCGCGCGGCCCGGCACGCTCCCTGCCGTTCGAGGAGGCGGTCGAGCGCGTCGGCGCGCTCGGCAGGCGACACGCCGAGGTGGTGCTCTCCGGCATCCACCTCGGGGTCTGGGGCCAGGACCTCAAGCCGCGGCGGACGCTGGCCGGCCTCGTCCGCGAGCTGGCGGCGCGGAGGCTGGTGCGGCGGCTGCGGCTCTCGTCGGTGGAGCCCCTCGAGTTCCCCCTGGAGCTGCTCCTCGACGCGGACACCGCGCGGCTCCTCTGCGAGCACTTCCACGTGCCGCTCCAGAGCGGCTCGGAGCGGCTGCTCGCGGCGATGCGCCGCCCCTACCGGCCCGCGCAGTTCGCCGAGCTCGTGCAGGAGCTCGCCGCCCTCGCGCCCGGCGCCTGCATCGGCACCGACGTGATGGCCGGGTTCCCCGGCGAGACGCCCGAGGATCACCGGGAGACCGTGCGCCTCCTCGAGTCCCTTCCGCTGGCCTACCTCCACGTCTTCACGTGGTCCCCTCGGCCCGGCACCGACGCCGCCGCCATAGCCGGCCGGGTGCCCGGGCCGGAGGCGAGCGAGCGGGCGCGCGAGCTGCTCGACCTGTCCGACCGGCGGTGGCGCGCCTTCCTCGCCCGCTGGTCGGGACACGACCTGGAGGTGGTGGTCGAGCGCATCGAGGGCGGCATCGCGCGCGGCACGGCGCGCCAGTACCTGACCGTGCGCTGGCCCGCCGGAGCCGAGCGGCGCGGTGCGCTGGCCCACGTGCGGGTCGAGGCCTGCGACGGCTCCGCCTGCCTCGGCGTCCGTGCCAGCGCCTTCCAGGGGCGCCTCGCCCCGTAGCCCGGTCCCGATGCGCCAGGTGGACCTCCTCGTCG
>Ga0209797_10002091_pt1 | contig 10071 bp, 7 predicted proteins | sample DOMMetBare3Fresh_2_FD_187472 | JGI IMG/M metagenome (GOLD analysis project Ga0209797, IMG submission 187472) | Wetland sediment microbial communities from St. Louis River estuary, USA, under dissolved organic matter induced mercury methylation -... | ecosystem: Environmental > Aquatic >...
TCTTCGCTGCGCTACGACTTCGCTGCGGTACTCGCGTTGAGGTCGTGCCCGATAACTCACTTCGCTCACTGCGTTCGCTGCGTTCAAACAGGATCGGGCCAGTCAGATCACGAAGCGCGCGGGTACGCGCGCCGACCTCAACGCTCCGTTCCTCGCCGCCCCACAGGTCGCCCCCGCCGGGCACCGCCCGCCGCGAGGCACCGGTGTCTGACCTTGCGACGAAAGCCAAAGCCAACTCCGCAAAGGCGCAGCCGGGCCGCGGGCGGCGTGCGTGTGGGACGCTGAGGAGCGGAGTGTTTCCGGCCGCGCCCGTCAGCGCGCCTCGTGCTCTGACTTGCCGCAGCCTGTCTGAACGTAGCGGGCGCAGCGAGCGAAGTGAGTTCTGCGGCAGGCCGCAAACGCGAGCACCGCAAGGCAGGCGAAGCCCGTCCCAGTCGCACGCCGCCCGCGGCCCGGCTGCGGCGTTGACGCACAGAAGACACGATCACAGAGAAGGCAACTGACATGGGCTCTGCACTCCACTCCTGCGTCATCCGTCTGCACGAAGAGCATCACGCGCTCGAGGACTACCAGGGCGGCGTGCCGCGCTGGTGCTCCGGCTGCGGCGACAACGCCATCCTGGCCGCGGTGCAGCGCCTGTGCCGCGACGAGGACCTGGCGCCGGAGAAGACGGTGTTCGTCTCGGGCATCGGCTGCTCGAGCCGCTTTCCGCATTACATGAAGACCTACGGCTTTCACGGCATCCACGGCCGCGCGTTCCCGCTGGCCGAGGGCGTGAAGATGGCGCGGCCCGATCTGCACGTGTTCGTCAACACCGGCGACGGCGACTGCTGCAGCATCGGCGCGGCGCACTGGATCCACGCCATCCGCTACAACATGAACCTCACGGTCATCCTGCACGACAACCATGTCTACGGGCTGACCAAGAAGCAGGCCTCGCCGACTTCGCCGATCGGCCTGAAGAGCAACACCACGCCACGCGGTGCGGTGCTCGAGGCCCTGAATCCGCTGACGGTGAGCCTGGGCGTGCAGAACGCGTCGTTCATCGCGCAGGGGGTGGACTGGATGCCCGAGCAGCTCTACGAGATCGTGCGCAAGGGGTTCCGGCATCGCGGCTTCTCGTTCATCCGCATCATCCAGCGCTGCCCCGAATTCCTGCCCAAGATGTTCGAGCCCTGGCTGCACGACCCAGGCAAGACGCTCGTGCTCACGCATGCCAACGGCTTGCAGCCCAGCGCCGAGGTCAGCCGCATCTACCGCAACCAGCGCGAGCACGACCCGCTCGACCTGAACGCCGCACGCGAGATCGCGAGCAGCGAAGATCCGATTCCGGTGGGCATCCTGTATCACAACCCGGACATCCCGTGCTACGAGGACCTGCGCGCTGCCGGCGCGCCCCGCTCGCCCGAACTCACGCGCGCCGGCCTGGAGGCCGAACTCGACAAGTACACGATCTGGCCTGACGAGGCCGACGCGGTACTGCCGCGCGCTGCCTGAAAGGACGAAGGACGAAGCGCGACATCATGGACGCTCCTGTCTCCCACCCGGACCACCTGCTCTTCCACACGACGGGCCAGCGCGGCAGCGCGGACCTCGCGCCGGTGGAAGGCACCGCCCTGCGGCCGGCGCTGATGGCGCCGTACCGCGACCTCGCGCGGCTGCGCCACGACTACCCGCTCGTGCTGCTGGACGAACCTGGAGACGACGGATTCGCGATCCCGCTGGCCACCGTGGTGAGCCGGCTCGCCGCGGACCTCGCGCCGCGCGGCCTGGAGGGCGAGCGCCTGCGCCGCCACCTGCTGAGCCTGGAGCACGACATCCGCGCCGAGGTGCTGGAAGGCGCCGCCGGCACGCTCTCGGGCCTGTGGCTCGACGCGGCGACGCGGCGCGGCCAGGGCAGTGCGCAGGCCGACGAGGCGGTGTCGCGCGTGCTCGTGCAGGCAGCCGAGTCGCTCAAGGTCGACGGTCTGCTCGCTGCGTGCGACGAGCACCTGCCGGCGCGGCTGCTGACACAAGCCTGGCGTCATGCGCAGCTGGCCAAGGCGCGCGAGTTCCACCGTCTGGCCGACTCGCTGATGCGCCGGCTTTCCGACATCCGGCGCGCCGCCTGGGTGCACTCCCAGGCCGGCCAGGCGCCGCAGGCGCTGCGCGCTGCCGTCGGTGGCTTGCACGGCGAGGTGTTCGATTTCGCCGCGATGTCGCGCCTGGTGGCGCGCCGCGCACCGTCCGACGACCTGCCGGTGGCGCGCCGCCGGCGCATCGAATGGGCACTGGGCGTGCTGTCGAGCCAGGATTTCTGGCCCGACGTCGGCGCCTCGAGCACGCTGAGGGAGGGCTTTGTCTTTCGGGATTGCGCCGCCGCGATCGAGGCCTGGCGAGAGCGCCTGGGCGCGGTGGTCGAGCTCGTCAAGGCCCTGGCGATCGCAGAACTCGAGGTCGCCGGCCGCTATGTCGAGGCCGAGCACGACCCGGTGTTCGCGCGCTTCGACGAGGCTGCGCTCAGCGCGAGCGATATCTCCTTGCTGCCCGACTACCTGGTGTGCATCCCGCCGGACCGCAACGGTGCGTCCGAGAATGCCGCGCTGCTCGACATGCTGTCCTCGGGCATGCCGGTCAAGGTGCTGGTTCAGGTGAGCGACCTGCTCGAGGAGGCCTCGATCGGCACCGGGCACTTTGCGTTCGGCGTTCGTGCGGCACGCCTGGCGACCACGGCGATGGGGCTGGGCGGGATGTTCGTGCTGCAGGCGGCGAGCTCGGCGCTGCCGGCGCTGCGGTCGAGCATCGCGCGCGGCATGGCGTGCCGGCAGCCCGCGCTGTTCACGGTGTTCGCAGGCTCGCCCGAGCCGGCGGCCGGGTTGTCGCGCTACCTCACCGCCGCGGCAGCGCTCGAGTCACGGGCCTTCCCCACGTTCGTGTACGACGCGGCAGCCGGCGCCAACTGGGCCGCGCGCTTCTCGCTCGAAGGCAACCGCAATGCCGAGGACGACTGGCCGCTGGAGCCGTTCGAGTACGCCGACGAGGCGCTGCAGCGCGTGGTCGAGCCGGTGCGCTTCACGTATGCCGACTTCGCATTCACCGACCGGCGGCACGCGGCCCACTATGCCGTGGTCCCACGCGAGCACTGGCACGCCGCGATGACGCCGGTGGCCGACTGGCTCGCGCTCGATGAGGCCGCGGCTGCGCAGCGCGTGCCCTACCTGCTGGCCGTCGACGGCAATGATCGCCTGCACCGCGTGCTGGTCGATGTGAAGATGATTCGCGCGACGCGCGCCTGCCTGCTGCTGTGGCACCGGCTGCAGGAGCATGGCGGCATCCACGATTCGCATGCCGAGCGGCTGCTGGCGAACCTGCGCGCCGAGGCGTCGGCTGCGCCGCCTTCGCCCGCCGCGTCGCCCGGCGCTGCCGCACCGGCGACGGAGCCCGCGCACCCCGAGCCTGGCGAGGCCGAGCCCGCGACGGCGCACACTGCGGACGAAGCCTGGATCGAAACGATCCGCTGCCCGAGCTGCAACGAGTGCCAACTGATCAATCCGCGCATGTTCGCCTACAACGACAACAAGCAGGCCTTCATCAAGGACATCAGTGCCGGCACCTACCGCGACCTCGTCGAGGCCGCGGAATCGTGCCAGGTCGCGATCATCCATCCCGGCAAGCCGCGCAATCCGAACGAGCCCGGTCTCGACGAACTGCTCGAGCGCGCCAAGCCCTTCCTCTAGTCCCGCGAGGTTTCCGCCCATGTCCGCCGCCACCCTGGTTTCCGTGCTGATGAAGCACCCCTTCGTCGAGGAGTTCCGGCCCGCGCACATCGACAAGTTGCGCGCGCTGGCGCACGAGGTGAGCTTCGCGGCCGACCAGACCATCTTCCGCGAAGGCGACGACACGCACGACTTCTATCTGATCGTCGCAGGCCGCATCGCGCTCGAGATGCAGGAGCCCGACCATGTGCTGCGCGTGCAGACGCTGGGCGCAGGCGACGAGTTCGGCTGGTCGTCGATCCTGATGGGCCGCCGCAAGTACTTCCAGGCGCGCGCGCTCGAGCCGGTGCAGGCGCTGGCCTTCGACGGCGTTCAGCTGCTCGACGCCTGCCGCGCCGACCCGGAGTTCGGCTTCGCGTTCATGTACCGCATGCTCGGCGTGGTGTCCGAGCGCCTGCAGGCCACGCGACTGCAGCTGCACGACATGCACTCGCCCAAGGCCAAACGTGCGGGTACGTGACCGGGGTCAACAACGGGGCACCGCGGCCAGGCCACCATATGACACCGGACGTTCCCATCAAGTGACCATGAAGCACATCCCTACCCTGCCGCGCCGCCTCCCGACGCCGGTATTGAATGACTGGGTCTCCGCCTCGGGCCTGGGTTTCGGTGCGATGAACGCGACGGTCGAAGCGATGATCAACGCGCAGACCGAGCAGTGGCAATGGCTGCTGACGTGGCAGCGCTCTGTGGCCGAATGGCAGCAGGATCTGTGGGACCAATGGCTCAGCCATTGGGGCGGCGGCGTGCCGATCGACGCCTGAGCGCCGGCATGCCGCGCCGCGAGCCTGCACGCGGCCGGTCCGATCGATGAGGATCCTGCGCTGCGACCTGTCGTACTGCGACGAGTTGCGCGGCGCGGTCGTGGTGATCGACGTGCTGCGTTCGTTCACCACCGCAGCCTACGCGCTGTCGCGTGGCGCCAGCGAGGTGCTGGCCGTCGCATCGGTCGATGCGGCACGCGCGCTGCGCGCGCAGGACGCCAGCGCGCTGTCCGTCGGCGCCGTCGGTGGCGGCGCGCCCGCGCCCGGGCTCGACCTGGGCAACTCGCCCTCGCAACTGGCTGCGCTGGACCTGACCGGTCGCCGCGTGATCCTGTACACCGCGGGCGGCACGCGTGCATTGCTCGCCTGCGAACACGCCGGCCTGCTGCTGGCCAGCAGCCTCGTGTGCGCCAGTGCCACGGCCACCTTGCTGAACGAACTGGCACCGCCATCGGTGGGGCTGGTGGTCACCGGCACCTGGTCCGACCGCGACGGCGACGAGGACCACGCCTGCGCCGACCTGATCGAGGCGCTGCTGCGCGGCGGCGACCCGCCGCGCGGGCCCTACGAGACGCGGGTTTGCGAGTCCGACTTCGGGCGCCGATTCGCCGCGGGCCGCGACCCGCACCTGCCGCTCGCGGACCTGGACTGCTGCGCGAGGGCCGACCGCTTCGATTTCGCGATGGCGGTCGAGCGCACCGATGCCGGCGTCACGATCCGGCGTCAAGCGCGCAGCCGGCGGGCATAGCAGACCCCCAGCCAGGCGAACACGAGCCCGTACATCACGCACTGGGCCAACCCTTGCACAGGCGGATGGGCAAGCATCAGCAGCGGCAAGCCCAGACACGCGAGCGCCGTCAACGAGGCCGCCGCGATGCGCCGCGGTCGCAGGCCGCAGCAACGCCTGCCACGCGAAGCCGATCGTCAGCGCGATGCCCGACACCGTGGCCAACGCCGAATGCGCCGAATCCAGCGCTTCGCTGTACGGCACGTCGGGCGCGATCGGGCGGTGACCGAACAGCCCCGCAGCGCGAAGGCCAGCCCGAAGGCGATGAACGGCCAGGCCTGGCAGCACCGCGGTGCACGCGAGCCATCGACCACGATCGCCGCGGCGAGCAGCACCCAGGCCGCGGCCATGATCCCGTCGCCCGGCGTGTGCTGCGCCGCGAGCTGGCTGATGACATGCTGCACCGCCGAGTCACCCGGCGCGGTGTCCCGCGGGCCGAGCGCGACCGCGGCGGCGAACAGAGCGATCGCGCCGTGCGGGTGAGGCTCGTCGCCCCCTCGCGCGGCCGGCAGGGGGCATTCCCGACGCCCGCTGGCCGGATTGCATTGCCCGCGCCAGGGGCTCGTGGTGCGGACCCGAGGGCACCACGGCGTCGTGCCGCCGCTGCCAGCCTAGAACCGTCCGATCACCCACCCCGGCGCCACCGCCACGATCACCGCCGGCACCAGGCACAGCACGCTGGCAACCATGGCCGCGCCGGTGGGCGCGCGTTCGTCGCCGTCGGCCGGCACCGGCTGCGCGTTCATGAACATCAGCTGGATCACGCGCAGGTAGAAGTAGATACCGAGGTAGCTGCCCACCAGGCCCAGCACGGCCACCAGCGTGTGGCCGGCGGCCATGACCTCGCGGAAGATCAGGAACTTGGCGACGAAGCCGGGCAGCGGCGGAATGCCCGCCAGCGACAGCATGGCCAGTCCGATCACGAGGGCGGCATAGGGGCTGCGCTGGAACAGGCCCTGCAGGCGGTCGAGCCGGTCGCGCTGGCTGTCGTCGCCATACAGCGGAACCACGGAAAAGGCCAGCAGCGTCATCACGCCATAGGCCAGCAGGTAGAACAGCACCGACTGGAAGCGCCCCGGTCCGGCGCCGAGGAAGGCGAGGTACAGATACCCGGCATGCGCGATCGAGCTGTAGGCCATCATGCGGCGCAGGTTGGGCTGGCGCATCGCCGCGAGGTTGCCCCACACCACGCTGGCCAGTGGCAGCAGGGCCAGCAGGTTGACCATCGGCCGCGACAGCACGGTCTCGCCGAACAGGCGCAGCGCGGCCAGCAGCACACCGGCCTTGACGATCGCCGCCATGTAGCCGGTGACCGACACGCTCGCCCCTTCGTAGGCATCGGGGGCCCAGGTATGGAACGGCACCACCGCCCCCTTGAGGAAGAACGCGAGCAGCACCAGCACCGCACCGGTCAAGGCCATCGGATCGCTGCTGGCCAGTGAGCGCGCGAAGATGCCCAGCGCCAGCGTACCGGACTGGCCGTAGAGGAGCGACACGCCCATCAGCAGCGTGGCGGTGGCCGCGCCACCGAGCACGATGTACTTGAGCGCGGCTTCGGCGCTGTGCGTGGCCCAGCGCCGCTGCGGATCACCCAGCAAGACCATCACGTAGACCGGCAGCGACATCAGCTCCAGCCCGAGGAACAGGGTGAGGAAGCTGTCGGCGCCGAGCATCAGCACCAGGCCGTACAGCGACGACAGCAGCAGCGGGTACAGCGGACTGCCGTCGCCGTGATCCTCGCGCGCCATCAGCAGCACCGGCAGCGCGAGCGCGAGCGCCACGGCCTTGGCGAGCGAGGCGGTCGGGCTCACCGACAACTGGCCGGCAAACGGCGCGCCGGCAAAGCCCTGGAGACCGAGCGCCGCGGCCGACAGCGCCGCGCCGGCCACGCACACCAGCGACAGCGCGGCGGCGCCGCGCGCACCGTCGCTCGCGATCGACCACACGATCAGCAGGACCAGGCCGGTGAGCAGGAAGTGCTCGGGCAGCATGCCGACGAGGAAGATGTCCCAGTTCATGGTTTGGTTCCGGGCAGCAAGGCCGGCCCTTGCACGACCGCGTCTGCCCGCGCGGTGGCCACCGCGGGCAGCCGGCTCGTGCGCACCAGCAGCTGGTACTCGCGCGCCGCGGGCTCGGTCTTGCGCATCGGCTCGCTCGGGAACAGGCCGAGCCAGAACACGGCCGCGATCAGCGCGGCGAGGATCAGCTTCTCGCGCGGCACGAGGTCGGCGACCGGGCCATGGTCGGCGCCGGGCACCCTGACCTGGCCGAACAGGAACCTGGCCGCGAAGCGCAGCATGTACAGCGCGCCCAGCACCACGCCGCTGACGGCCGCGAGCGCCAGCACGAGCGAGAACGAATGGCCGCCCACATGCTGCGTCCAGCCGCTGTTGACCGCGCCCAGCAGCACCAGGAACTCGCCGGTGAAGCCGCTCGTGGTGGGCAGCCCGATCGAGGCCAGCGTGAGGATCATGAAAGCCACCGAGTACACCGGCAGCGCCCGCGCGAGACCACCGTACTCACCGAGGTCGCGCGTATGGCAGCGCTCGTAGACCATGCCGATCATCAGGAACAGCCCGGCCGCGGTGAGGCCGTGGCTGACCATCTGCACGATGGCGCCCTGGATGCCGATCAGGTTCAGGCTCACCAGGCCCAGCATCACGTAGCCCAGGTGGCTGATCGAGCTGTAGGCGATGATCTTCTTGATGTCATCCTGCACCAGCGCGAGGCCCGCGCCGATGATGATGCTGGCCACTGCCAGCACCATGATGGTCGGCGTCATGACCAGCGTCGCATCCGGGAACAGCGGGAAGCCGAGCTTGATGAAGCCGTAGGTGCCCATCTTCAGCAGCACGCCGGCCAGGATCACCGAGCCCGTGGTCGGCGCCTCCACGTGCGCGTCGGGCAGCCAGGTGTGCAGCGGAAAGATCGGCACCTTGATCGCGAACGACAGGCCGAATGCGGCGAACAGCCACAGCTGCACATCGAGCGGCAGCTTCACGCGCATCAGGTCGGCGAAGGCGAACGAAGTCACGCCGGCCTTCTGCGTGGCCAGCACCAGGTAGATGATCGCCGCGAGCATCAGGATCGAGCCGAACGCGGTGTAGAGCACGAACTTGATCGTGGCGTAGATGCGCCGCTCGCCGCCCCAGATGCCGATCATCAGGAACATCGGGATCAGCATCGTTTCCCAGAACAGGTAGAAGACGAAAAGGTCCTGCGCCAGGAAGGTGCCCATCATCGCGAACTGGATCAGCAGCACCATCGCGTAGAACAGCTTGATGTCCTTGGTGATCGCGGAGAACGAGCCGGCCACGACGATCGGCCCCAGGAAGGCCGTCAGCAGCACGAGCAGGATGTTGTAGCCGTCCAGGCCGAGCGAGAAGTACACGCCCCACTCGGCGATCCACGGCACGCGCGTGGCGAACTGCAGGCCGGCCGCGGCGGGATCGAAGCGCGCGTACAGCACGGCCACGAGCGCGAACTGCAGCAGCATCGTCCACAGGCTCAGCCGCCTTATCGCGTCGTGCGCGACGCCGGGCACGATCAGCAGCGCGAACATGCCGGCCAGCGGCAGCCAAAGCACGAGCTGCAGCATCAGCACGCTATCCATGGCGCAGGCTCCAGAGCACGGCGGCCAGCACGCCGAGCACAGCGTACAGCGCGTAGCGGTGCAGGCTGCCGGCCTGCAGCGCGCCGAGAGCCGCCGCGCCGCGCTGCGCGGCACCCGACAGCGCGTGCAGGGTGCCATCGATCACCGTGCGGTCGCCCAGTTGCAGGAACACGCGGTCCGACAGCCAGGTGAGCGGGCGGCCGAGTGCGGCCTCGTACAGCTCGTCGATGTAGTACTTGTTCGTGAGCCAGCGGTGCACGCCAGCCAGGAGGTCACGCACACGGGCCGCGCGCGACGCGTCACCGCTGAAGAACCACCACGCGAGTGCCAGGCCGGCGAAGGCCAGGGCCACGGCGACGAAGATCAGGTTGCGCTCGAAGTGGTGCAGCGCCTCCGGCACCGCGGGCAACGGCAGCTGCGGCTCCAGGTAATGCACCACCGGGATGAAGCCGCCGAAGGCCGACAGCAGTGCCAGCACGACGAGCACCCCAGTCATCGACACCGGCGACTCGTGCACATGGTGTTCGACTTCGGGCGTCATGCGCGAGGCACCGAAGAAAGTCAGCCAGAGCAGCCGGAACATGTAGAACGAGGTCAGCAGCGAGGCCGCCGAGGCCAGCGCCCACAGCCAGGGCGCGCCGCCCTGCGGACTGGCGAAGGCGAACCAGAGGATCTCGTCCTTCGAGAAGAAGCCCGCCAGCGGCGGAATGCCGGCGATCGCCGTGGTGGCGACGGCGAAGGTGACGAAAGTGACCGGGATGCGCCGCGCCAAGCCGCCCATCTTGCGAATGTCCTGCTCGCCGCCGAGCGCGTGGATCACGCTGCCCGAGCCGAGGAACAGGCACGCCTTGAAGAACGCGTGCGTGACGACGTGGAAGATCGCCACCGCATACGCACCCACCCCGAGCGCAACGAACATCAGCCCGAGCTGCGAGACGGTGGAGTAGGCCAGCACCTTCTTGATGTCGGTCTGCGCCACGGCGATGGTGGCGGCGAACAACGCAGTGGCCACGCCGATCGCGGCGACGACGGCCGAGGCCTCGGGGGCCACGTTGTACAGGCCCGACATGCGCGCCACGAGGTAGATGCCCGCAGTGACCATCGTGGCCGCGTGGATCAGCGCCGAGACCGGCGTCGGGCCGGCCATCGCGT
>Ga0209797_10002093_pt1 | contig 10065 bp, 10 predicted proteins | sample DOMMetBare3Fresh_2_FD_187472 | JGI IMG/M metagenome (GOLD analysis project Ga0209797, IMG submission 187472) | Wetland sediment microbial communities from St. Louis River estuary, USA, under dissolved organic matter induced mercury methylation -... | ecosystem: Environmental > Aquatic >...
CGCCCATCGCGTAGACGTCGCTGATCGCGTTGGTGGCGGCGATGCGGCCGAAGTCGAACGGGTCGTCGACGATCGGCATGAAGAAGTCGGTGGTGGCGATCAGCGCCTGTTCGTCGTTCAACCGGTAGACGGCGGCGTCGTCCGAGGTCTCGATGCCCACCAGCAGTTCCCGGGGCACCGGCATCGCGCTGGTGCCGCGCAGGATCTCGGACAGCACGCCCGGCGCGATCTTGCAGCCGCAGCCCCCGCCGTGCGACAGCGATGTCAGCCGCGGTTCGGTGGGTGGCTTCTCGGGCGCGTTCATCGGGGCATCTCCAGCAGGCCGGCAACCAGCGCCCTCAAGGTGGCCTGCTCGCGCGCGGGTTCGAACAGCGGCGCGCGCAGGTCGCATTGGGCGCGCAGCGCCCGCAGCATAGCCGCGCTGCCGCGCACACGCTGCAGCAGCACGGCCAGGCCACCGGCGTCGCCGGGCGCGAAGTAGCCACGGTAGTCGCGCCCGAGCAGGCCCACGTTGCCGGCGATCTTCGAGGCCAGCACCGGCGTGCCCGAGCGCATGGCCTCGATCACGACATGCGCGCCGCCCTCGATCGCGCTCGGATGCACCAGCACATGGGCGCGCTGGATGCGCGCAAGCGTCGCGGCATGCGGCAGGGCGCCGAGCCAGCGGTAGTTCGGCTGCTCGCGCATCAGCGCAGCCGCCTCGCGCCCGAGCGCCTCGTCCAGCGGCCCGCCGACGTGATCGAGCAGGATGTCGTCGCGGTCGGCCAGCTTGCGCGCGGCGGCGAAGTAGGTGCGCGGGTCTTTCTCGTCGCGCAGGTGGCCGACCATCAGGGCACGCAGGTGGCGCCTGGTCTTGCGCTGCGCGACGCGCTGCACGCAGGACTGGAAGCAGACCACGGCCTTGTCGCGATGAACGGGCGGCAGGTCGGACAGCGCGCCTTCGTGCAGCACGATCAGGCGATCGGCCGATGCCACCGAGCGTTCGGCGTCGGCGTCGTGCGGCAGATCGCGGTACAGGTCGGTGCCCGTGAGCACCACCACCAGCGGTTTGCGCGGCACGGCCGCCGCCCAGCGCGCGATGCTCGGCGCCGAGCGCCGTGCGTGCAGCGCGACCATCAGGTCGGCCGCGGTGCCGTCCCAGTCTTGCGCCAGGCGCACTTCACAGTCGCCGGCCAGCATGCGCGCCCAGCGCCGCGCCGTCTGCCAGTTGCCGCTGTTGGCCGCGGCCAGCGCCGGCGTGATGAGGACGAGCACCGGTTTTCTCATGAGTCCCAGCGTAATTCATCCGCTGGCGGTGCACCGCGCCGATGGCCAGGGCGGCTCGTTCGCCACCCCGGCTTTCCCCAACCTGTTCCCCTCGGGCACAACGTCGTATTCGCCGGGTTCCGCCGCTGCGCACGATAAAGTCACGCCCATGAACTTCGAACTCAGCATCGGCAACATCGTGGGATTCATCGGCGCGGTGTTGATGGTGGCCAGCTACCTGATGAAGAGCATGCTGCCGCTTCGGATCGTGGCGCTGGCGGCCTGCGTGTTCTTCTTCGCCTACGGCTGGACCAAGGCGGCGTGGCCGACGCTGTTCCTCTACGCCCTGCTGATCCCGATCAACATCAAGAAGGCGCTGCATGTGCACCAGCTGGTCAAGGCGATCCAGCGGGCCAAGGGCGACACGCCGGTGGCCGAGTGGCTGCTGCCGCACATGACCAAGAAGAAGGTCGCGGCCGGCACGAAGCTCTGGAGCCAGGGCGACGTGGCCAAGGAGATGCTGTACGTGGAGTCCGGCATGGTGCGCCTGGTCGAACATGGCGAGCTGCTGGGCCCGGGGTCGCTGATCGGCGAGATCGGCGTGCTCTCGCCGGACAACCGGCGCACGCTGAGCGTGACCTGCGAGACCGACTGCACCCTGTACTCGCTGTCGGCCGAGCAGATGGCGGCGCTCTATTACGAGAACCCCAAGCTCGGCTTCCACGTGATGCGGCTGGTGGTGCACCGGCTCACGCACGACGTGGACAAGGCGCGCGCCGTGGCGCGCGCGTAGGACCGGTTCACCAGGCCACGAACACGGCGAACCACTGGCGCGGATCGGTCCAGCAGCGCGTGCGCGTGTAGCCGGCGCGGCGCAACAGGGCGTCGAAGCCCTCCACGGTGTACTTGCAGGAGTTCTCGGTGTGGATACGCTCGCCGGCTTCGAATCGGCGCTCGCCGCCGGGCCAGCGCACCGTGAGCGGCTGGCGCGCCTCGAGGTGCATCTCGATGCGCGAGGCCCCCGGGTCGAAGAAGGCGACGTGACGCCAGGCCCGCAATTCGAAGTCGCTGCCGAGCAGGCGGTTCACGTGCGCGAGCACGTTGAGGTTGAAGGCGCTGGTCACGCCCAGCGCGTCGTCGTAGGCGGCATCGAGCACGGGCTGGGCCTTGACCAGGTCCACGCCGATCAGCAGGTTGGCGCCGGGCGAGCCCTGGCGAGCGCGGCGCAGGAACGCTTCGGCGTCCTCGGGCGCGAAGTTGCCGATCGACGAACCCGGATAGAACAACGTGCGCAAGCCATTGCCGGCTTCGGGCGGCAGCTCGAGCGAACGCGAGAAGTCCAGCCCCACGCCGACCATCTCGACCGCCGGGTGTTCGCGCTGCAGGCAATGCAGCGCGCGGCGCAGGAACTCGACCGAGATGTCGACCGCGACATAGCGGCGGGGCTGCAGCGAGGCGAACAGGCGCCCGGCCTTCGCGCAGTTGCCTGCACCCAGGTCCACCAGGGTGCGGCCACGCCCGACGGCCTCGGCGATCACGTCGGCCTGGGTGGCCAGGATCGACGCTTCGGTGCGCGTAGGGTAGTACTCGGGCAACTCGGTGATGGCATCGAACAGGCGCGAGCCGAGCGCATCGTAGAAGTACTTGGGTGCGATGCAGGCGCGCTCACCCGCCAGTCCCGCCGCGAGTTCGGCACGCACGCCGGCGTTCGTGTCGTCGTGCACCTGGATGAAGCGGGGGATGCGGGTGTTCAAGGCGTGTCGATCGGGTCGCGGGCTGATCATGCCTGGGGCTGCGCGACGCTGTCCATGGCTTGGTCGCCGGTCGGGTCATTTCCTGACGCCCGCGCCTGCCGTCGTCCTACCGCAAAATGCGCATGAGGAGCTCGCGACGCGACGCGGCGCACGACGTGGCGCTGCCCAACGAAAGCGGGCGCCGATCCGCTGGTGTGCCCACTCGAGCGGGGTGAGCGTGGACGAGAGGGCCTGCCTGCGCAGGCCCGAAAGCCTCGCGAACCGGCCGAGCTGCGCGAGGCCGTGGGCCGGCGCAGCCGCTCCGGGGGTGATCAACGGCTCGCGATCGGCTTGACGTCGCGGTGCGCGCTGCCCACATAGAGCTGGCGCGGGCGGCCGATCTTGTACTCCGGGTCGCCGATCATCTCGTTCAACTGGGCGATCCAGCCCACCGTGCGCGCGAGCGCGAAGACCGCGGTGAACAGGCTCACCGGGATGCCGAGAGCGCGTTGCACGATGCCCGAGTAGTAGTCGACGTTCGGGTAGAGCTTGCGGGCGACGAAGTACTCGTCCTCGAGCGCGATCTTCTCCAGCGCCATCGCCAGCTTGAACAGCGGGTCGTTGCCCAGACCGAGTGCGCCGAGCACCTCGTGGCAGGTCTCGCGCATCAGCTTGGCCCGCGGATCGTAGTTCTTGTAGACGCGGTGGCCGAAGCCCATCAGCTTGACGTTGCTCGACTTGTCCTTGACCTGCTTGACGAACTCGCCGATGCGCTCGACGCCGCCCATGCGCTGGAGGTCCTCGAGCATGGTCAGGCACGCTTCGTTGGCGCCGCCGTGGGCCGGGCCCCACAGGCAGGCCACGCCCGCCGCGATGGCCGCGAACGGGTTGGTGCCCGAGCTGCCGCACAGGCGCACCGTCGAGGTGGAGGCGTTCTGCTCGTGGTCGGCGTGCAGGATGAAGATGCGGTCGATCGCGCGCACCATCACGTCGTTGACCGTGTACTCCTCGCACGGCGTGGCGAACATCATGCGCATGAAGTTGGCCGAGTACGACAGGTCGTTCTTCGGATAGACGAAAGGCTGGCCGACGCCGTACTTGTAGGCCATCGCCACCAGCGTGGGCATCTTGGCGATCAGACGGATCGCGGCCACGTCGCGGTGATGCGCGTTGTTGATGTCGGTGCTGTCGTGATAGAACGCCGACAGTGCGCCCACCAGGCCGGTCATCACCGCCATGGGGTGCGCGTCGCGGCGGAACCCGCGCAGGAAGAACTGCATCTGCTCATTGACCATGGTGTGGTTGGTCACGACCTTGACGAAGTCGTGCTTTTGCTGCGGGTTCGGCAGCTCGCCCTTGAGCAGCAGGTAGCAGGTCTCGAGGAAGTCGCACTTCGTGGCCAGCTGCTCGATCGGGTAGCCGCGGTACAGCAGCTCGCCCTTGTCGCCGTCGATGTAGGTGATGGTCGAGTTGCAGGCCGCGGTGGACAGGAAGCCCGGGTCGTAGGTGAACTTGCCGGTCTGGGCGTACAGCTTGCGGATGTCGATCACATCCGGGCCGACGGTGCCCTTGTACAGCGGCAGTTCCATCGACGGCGAGCCGTCGGAAAACGACAGGGTGGCCTTGACTTCGGAGGGGGTCATCATGATTAGTGCCTTTCTGACTTCGGATTCGTTCGCAACAGCACCAGCACTTCCTGGACTTCCGGGCTGGCGAGGTCGCCTTCGGGTTCGCGGCGCGCGAGAAGCAGGTCGAGCAGGTCGTTGTCGGCCAATTCCATCAGGCGCCCGAGCCCTTGCGCCTGCCTGACGGTCAGGCTCGACTCGTGGTGCGCGAAGAAGCGTTCGATCAACAAATCGTTCTCAAGCAGGCCGCGCCGACAGCGCCACTTGAGCTTGTTGAATTCGGCCCGGGAGAGCATTGCGAAAGATCAAACCGCGCGCCGGGCCGCCCCAAGGGCGGTTTGCGCCCCCTTGGGGGGCCGCGAAGGGCCGGAGGCACAAGCCTGGGGGTTCATCACTACACGGCGCGTCGCACCATCAGTTCCTTGATCTTTCCGATCGCCTTGGTCGGGTTCAGGCCCTTCGGGCAGACGTCGACGCAGTTCATGATCGTGTGGCAACGGAACAGGCGGTACGGGTCTTCGAGGTTGTCCAGCCGCTCGGCGGTGGCCTGGTCGCGGCTGTCGGCGATGAAGCGGTAGGCCTGCAACAGGCCGGCCGGACCGACGAACTTGTCCGGGTTCCACCAGAAGCTCGGGCAGGCGGTGGAACAGCTCGCGCACAGGATGCACTCGTACAGGCCGTTGAGTTCATCGCGCTCCTCGGGCGTCTGCAAACGCTCCTTCTGCGGCGGCGTGTCGGCGTTGACGAGGTAGGGCTTGATCGAGTGGTACTGCTTGAAGAACTGCGTCATGTCGACGATCAGGTCGCGGATCACCGGCAGCCCGGGCAGCGGCTTCAAGGTCACGACGCCCGGCAGCGTGCGCATGTTGGTCAGGCACGCCAGGCCGTTCTTGCCGTTGATGTTCATCGCGTCCGAGCCGCACACGCCCTCGCGGCAGGAGCGGCGGAACGACAGCGACGGGTCGATTGCCTTGCACTTCATCAGTGCGTCCAGCAGCATGCGCTCGCTGCCGTCGAGCTCGACGTCGAGCGTCTGCATGCGCGGCTTGGCGTCGGTGTCGGGGTCGTAGCGGTAGATGTTGAACGTGCGTTTGGTCATTGGTGGCCTCTCGCTGGGCCGTTCCCGAGAGAGGCCAGCGCCCCCTCGGGGGGCAGCGAACGAATGCGAGCTTGGGGGCACATGGCCTAGAACGTACGAACCTTGGGCGGGATCGACTCGGCCGTCAGGGGCTTGAGCGTCACTGGCTTGTAGTCCATGCGGTTGCCGTCGCTGTACCACAGGCTGTGCTTCAACCACTGCTCGTCGTTGCGCCCGTTCGGATGCGCGGCGGTGTCGCCATAGTCGTTGACGGTGTGGGCACCGCGGCTCTCGTGGCGCGCCGCGGCCGACACGATGGTGGCGCGCGCGGCCTCGATCAGGTTCTCGACCTCGAGCGCCTCGATGCGCGCGGTGTTGAAGACCTGGCTCTTGTCCTTCAACTGGATCGACTTGACGCGCTCGGCCAGCGCGGCGATCTTGGCCACGCCCTCGTCCAGGCTGGCCTGGGTGCGGAACACGCCGGCATGCTGCTGCATGGTGTTGCGGATGTCGTTGGCGACGTCCTGCGCGTACTCGCCCGACACCGTGTTGTCCAGTCGCACCAGGCGTGCCAGCGAGCGGTCGGCCGCGTCGCCGGGCAGGGGCTTGTGCGCCTTGGGGGCCGCCTTGATCGCATCGACGATGTGCAACCCCGCCGCGCGGCCGAACACCAGCAGGTCGAGCAGCGAGTTGGTGCCCAGGCGGTTGGCCCCGTGCACGCTGACGCAGGAGCATTCCCCCACCGCGTAGAAGCCGTTGACCACCTCGGACTTCGGCGCCACCACCTGGCCGTGGATGTTGGTCGGGATGCCGCCCATCTGGTAGTGGATCGTCGGCACCACGGGGATCGGCTCCTTGGTGATGTCGACGTTGGCGAAGTTATGGCCGATCTCGAACACGCTGGGCAGGCGCTTCATGATCGTCTCGCTGCCCAGGTGCGTCATGTCGAGGTTGATGTAGTCCTTGTTCGGACCGCAGCCCCGGCCTTCCTTGATCTCCTGGTCCATGCAGCGCGAGACGAAGTCGCGCGGCGCCAGGTCCTTGAGCGTGGGCGCATAGCGCTCCATGAAGCGTTCGCCCGAGGCATTGCGCAGGATCGCGCCCTCGCCGCGGCAGCCTTCGGTCAGCAGCACGCCGGCGTTGTGAACGCCGGTGGGGTGGAACTGCCAGAACTCCATGTCCTCGAGAGGGATGCCCGCGCGCGCGGCCATGCCCAGCCCGTCGCCGGTGTTGATGAAGGCATTGGTGGAGGCGGCGTAGATGCGCCCTGCCCCGCCGGTGGCGAACAGCGTGACCTTGGCCTCGAGGATGTGCACCTCGCCGCTTTCCATCTCGAGCGCGGTGACGCCGAGCACGTCGCCGTCGGCGTCGCGGATCAGGTCCAGCGCCATCCACTCGACGAAGAAGGTGGTGCGCGCCTTCACGTTCTGCTGGTACAGCGTGTGCAGCATCGCGTGGCCGGTGCGGTCGGCCGCGGCACAGGCGCGCTGGACCGGCTTCTCGCCGTAGTTGGCGGTGTGGCCGCCGAACGGGCGCTGGTAGATCGTGCCGTCGGGGTTGCGGTCGAATGGCATGCCCATGTGCTCGAGCTCGTACACCACCTGGGGTGCCTCGCGGCACATGTATTCGATCGCGTCCTGGTCGCCCAGCCAGTCGCTGCCCTTGACGGTGTCGAAAAAGTGGTAGTGCCAGTTGTCCTCGCTCATGTTGCCGAGCGAGGCACCGATGCCGCCCTGCGCGGCCACGGTGTGCGAGCGGGTCGGGAACACCTTGCTCAGGCAGGCCACGTTGAGGCCGGCCTGCGCCAGCCGCAGCGACGCCTGCATGCCCGAACCGCCGGCGCCGACGATCACGACGTCGAACCTTCTTCTTGCGAGTGCGGCCATGTTGTCAGAGTCTCCAGAGCACTTGCACGGCCCAGCCCAGGCAGCCGACCAGCCAGGCGATCGTGAAGACCTGCAGCGCCAGGCGCACGCCCACGGGCTTGACGTAGTCCATCCACACGTCGCGCATGCCGACCCAGGCGTGGACCGCCAGCGACACGATCGTCACGAAGGTCAGCACCCTCATCCACTGCGGGGAGAAGATCTGCGCCCAGCGCTCGTAGCCGAGCTTGGCGCCGAACAGGACCTGCACCACCAGAGCGAGCGTGAAGATCGCCATCAGCGCTGCCGTCACGCGTTGCGACAGCCAGTCGCGCAGCCCGTAGTGCGCGCCGACGACCAGGCGCTTGGAACCGAAATTGGGATCAGCCATCGTCGCGTTTCAGAAGAAGAGCTTGAAGCCGAGTACGGCCGTGAGCAGCAGGCTCGCACCGAGCGTGACCAGTGCCGAGAGCCGCCCGAACTCCTTGGTCACCGCGTGCGTGGCGTCCATCCACAGATGGCGCAGGCCGGCGATGAAGTGGTGCAGGTAGGCCCAGATCAGGCCCAGCGTCACGAGCTTGATGAACCAGCCCGGCAGGAAACCCAGGCCCGCGCTGTAGGCAGCGCCGAAGCGCTCGTAGCTGATCTCGGAGGTGAGGCTCACGTCGAACAGCCAGACCACGAAGGGCAGCAGCAGGAACATCAGCACGCCGCTGATGCGGTGCCCGATCGACACCATGCCCGCCGGCGGCAGCCGGTAGCTGACGATCTGCGTGACGTGGATGTTGCGGTAGACGGGACGCGGTTTGCGCGTCGCGGTGGTGTCTGCCATCGTTGTTGTCCTGGCCGTGATCGCGGGGTGGCCAAAAGATTCTATGGCAGTGCAGCAATCACGAAGCTTACGTGGTTTGACTGACCTTGTTGCCGTCGCGACGGGCCTTCCAGCCGCCATACAAGGCAATCATCCCCGGCACCAGGATCAGCGCCCAGATGATCTTGTCCAGGTGTTGCTGTACCCACGGCAGGTTGCCGAACAGGTACCCCGCGCCGACCAGACCCACGACCCACAGGCCCCCACCCGTGACGTCGTAGAGCGTGAACTTGCGGCGCGTCATCTGTGCCACGCCGGCCACGAAGGGGGCGAAGGTGCGCACGAAAGGCATGAAGCGCGCCAGCACGATCGTGATGCCGCCGTAGCGTTCGTAGAAGGCGTGCGCCTGCTCGAACGCGCGCTTGTTGAAGAAACGACTGTCTTCCCACTGGAAGACGCGCGGCCCGATGTGGCGGCCGATCGCGTAGTTGGTCTGGTTGCCCAGCACCGCGGCGGCCCACAGCAGGGCGATCGACAGCGGCAGGTTCATCAGGCCGACGCCGCACATCGCCCCGACGATGAACAGCAGCGAGTCGCCCGGCAGGAACGGGAACACCACGACGCCGGTCTCGGTGAAGATGATCAGGAACAGCAACGCGTAGACCCAGGCCCCGTAGGCGAGCACGAAGTCCTTCAGGTGCACGTCGACGTGCAGGATGAAATCGATCAGGAAGGTCAAGGCGTCGGGCATGGGGCGCGATTATCCCGGGCCTGCGAAAATGCCCTCATGACCCTGCCCTTGCGCGCGACGAACGTGCCGCGCCGACCGATCCGCGAACTGCCCGACGAACTGGTGAGCCAGATCGCGGCGGGCGAGGTGGTCGAGCGGCCGGCCTCGGTGGTGCGCGAGCTGGTCGACAACGCGCTCGATGCCGGCGCGACGCAGGTCACCGTCAAGCTGGCGGCCGGCGGGGTGCGCTCGATCACCGTCGAAGACGACGGTGGCGGCATCCCGCGCGAGGAACTGGCGCTGGCCCTGCGCCGCCACGCCACGAGCAAGATTGCGTCGCTCGACGACCTCGAGCGCGTGGGCACGATGGGTTTTCGCGGTGAGGCGCTGGCCGCCATCGCCTCGGTGGCCGAACTCTCGCTGGCCAGCCGCACGGCCGGCGCGCCGATGGCCACGCGGCTCGATGCACGCAGCGGCGAGACCGGCCCGGTGGCACGATCGACCGGCACCACGGTCGAGGTGCGCGAGCTGTTCTTCGCCACGCCGGCGCGCCGCAAGTTCCTCAAGAGCGACGCCACCGAACTCGCGCATTGCGTCGAGGCGGTGCGCCGCCACGCGCTGGCGCGGCCCGATGTGTCGTTCACGGTCTGGCACGACGGCCGGCTGGCGGCCCAGTGGCGCGCCGCCGCGAGCCGCGACGCGCGCCTGGCCGACGTGATGGGGGCGGAGTTCATCGGCGCCAGCCTGGCGCTGCAGTCCGCGGCCGGCCCGCTCGTGCTGAGCGGCCGGGTCGGCACCCCCGATGCCGCACGCGCGCGCGCCGACCACCAGTACGTGTATGTCAACGGGCGCTTCGTGCGCGACCGCGGCGTGGCGCATGGCGTGCGCAGCGCTTTCGACGACGTGCTGCACGGCGCGCGCCAGCCGGTGTATGCGCTGTTCATCGACATCGACCCCGAGCGCGTCGACGTCAACGTG
>Ga0209797_10002094_pt1 | contig 10064 bp, 7 predicted proteins | sample DOMMetBare3Fresh_2_FD_187472 | JGI IMG/M metagenome (GOLD analysis project Ga0209797, IMG submission 187472) | Wetland sediment microbial communities from St. Louis River estuary, USA, under dissolved organic matter induced mercury methylation -... | ecosystem: Environmental > Aquatic >...
CAGTGCCGTTAGCCGGATCGAAACCTAACGCAGCGCTGAGCCAGATTTCCATGAAACAGGTGGGCTGCAGGATCGTGTATGTCATCGGGCCGCGTTGCAGGCGGTCCTCGACACTGCGTTTCGCGGCCTGCAACGGAAAGCTGATATCGATGTCCGGAAATGAAATCAGCACGAACTGCCTGACCCCGGCTTTCTCGGCGGCGTCGATGAGGTCGAGCTGCCCCTGCCGATCGACGCTGTCGATCGAGTCACCTCCCTGCCTCGACAGCATTGAAGACGCGGTTGACACCACCACGGTCGCGCCGTGGCAGGCCGCGTGCAACGACGCAGGGTGCTTGAGGTCGCCTTGCACGATTTCAACCCCGAGGCCCTGCAGATGCGCGACCTTGCCGGGATCCGAGCTGCTCCTGACAAGGGCCCTGACGGGCTTGCCTTGTTTTGCAAGCAGAAGGCAGATTTCGGCACCCAGCAGGCCGGTTGCGCCAGCCACGAGGATCATGTCGTCCGGCCGCCGGTCTGAGAACGCATTTGCATGCCAGCCTCCTGTTCCGTTCCGAGCGGGGACATGATAATCCCTGGCGCGCGCAGTAAAATATTAAATCAGCGCACCGCCAGCAAGGCGAATTATCTGGAGTGCCGCAGTGCACACCAAGCTAGGCATCACTCTGTTACTGACACTGGCGACGTTTTCTGTTCCGGCGCTGGCCGCCAAACCATCCCCGGATTTCGACGTCAATGCGGCCCCGGCACAGAACGCCAGCGCCTTTCTCAAGGCGGGCAAGCTCAATGGACTCGCGGGCGTCAAGCGCGTCGCCATCACGAATTTCCGGGTCGAGTTTGCGATGAGCAACACCGGCAAGTCGTCGTCCAGTTTCAACGGCGTAACGATGACCCGCTCGGACATCACGCTGACGGGTGTCAGCGACGATGATCGCAAGGACATCGCCGACCAGCTGTACGCGCATTTCGTCAAAGATTTGACCGACGCAGGATTCGAAGTAGTTCCCTACGACGAAGTCAAAGCGAACGCCAGCTATCAGTCGCTTGGCCCGGGTCTGAAGGACACGCAGGACCTGGTCGGCACGCAGGGTGGCAAGTCGATCTTCATAGGCCCGCGCGGCATGCCGATCTACATGAGCAACGACGACAAGCACCTGAGCCTCGGCGCCGCGTTAGGTGGCTTCAGCACGACCCAGCCGCAAAACATCGAGCCGCGCATCGCCGAGTCGCTCAACGCGGCGGTGCTGCGGGTGACGATGGCCGTGGATTTTGCCGAGTTCAAGACCCGCGGCGGGATGTTCGCGTCACAGTCGTCAGTGAAGGGCAACATTGGCCTCGCGATGCTGCCGGAGCTGACGCAAATTCTTGTCGTGCTGCCACAGGGTGGCCGCTCGCGCATAGCTCTTGACACCGGTGTCGTGCTGCAGAGCAACGCTCTGACTGTGCAGGAAACCACGACTAAGGGATCCAAAGTGGCGCAGGGCCTCGGCAATGCGCTGGTCATGTTGTCAGGCAAGGGTGCAACGCAGAGTCTCAAGAAATTCGAGGCGATCGCCGACCCCAAAGCCTACGCCGAGACAATTACGCAGTACGGCGGCGCGCTGGAAGCCGCAGCTGTCAGCCTGATGAAGACGGCTGCGGGCCACTAGTTCGATCTGCAGCGGCGACTGTCGAGCAAGTCAAACAGCGGCAATGCATAGGTAGACTTCGCAAGCTCTCGCGTAAGTACCCGAATAGCTCAGCGCACACTCCTCCTCTATCCTCGCCATAGGCGATTGGTTAGTGCGAGTCCTTTCCGAGGATCGCAAGCTGTTGATGAGGAGGAACCTATGAATGCGAGTCTGAAGAACCTGGCAGTCGCGGCGCTGGCCTGTGGGATGGTGATGGGCGCTGCCGTTGCTCAGGATATACCCGAGATCCAGGTACTCGGGACACGGACGACGGTGAAGGTGAAACCGGCAACGGATAGCCCAATTCCGCTTTATAAGACACTCCAGTTGAGCTATGCGGTCGATGCCGCAGACCTCGATCTCAAGACCGCCAGTGGCGCAGCAGCACTGGAAAAACGTGTCAATGACGCGGCGCTGTCATTGTGCCAGGAGATCGGCCGGCAATATCCGAACTCGGAGCCAGATGATGCGACCTGCGCGAAACAGGCCTTCAAGAAGGCCATGGTGGAAGTGCGGGCGTTGACGGCCAAGGCACGCAAAAAAGCGGTTTAGCGTCGTTCAGCGGTGTGCGCGGAGGGGTTCTCCGCGCATAATTGCCGCGTTGGCGGTAAGATTTCCGGCAGTTAGGCGGCCGGAGTCGACTCGTCCATGTGGATAAAAACCCTGACCATCGCCCAAACGCTGGTGCTGACGCGTTTCGTCCTGATGGCCGTTGAGATGGTGCTGATCCGGACGCACCTGGTGCGCGGCCACTACACCTGGAAAGACACGCTCGCGTCGATCGGCATGCGGGCCGGCAACTATGCGACCAACGTGCTGTTAGCTGGCGCCACGGCCGTGGTGTTCGCGTTCTTCTACCAATTCCGGCTGTTCGACATTCCGATGAACTCGGCGTACGCATGGGCGGCGATCGTCGTGCTCGACGACTTCGCGTATTACTGGTTTCACCGCGCCAGCCACGAGTGCCGCTTCTGGTGGGCAGCGCATGTCAACCATCACTCGTCACAGGAGTACAACCTCTCGACGGCGATCCGGCAGCCTTGGACCGGTGTGCTCGTTGGTACCTGGGCGCCGTGGTTCCCGCTGCTGCTGATCGGATTCCCGCCCGAAATGATTTTCCTGCAGAGCGGCATCAACCTGCTGTACCAGTTCTGGATCCACACCGAGGCCATCCAGCGCATGCCGGCCTGGTATGAATACTTGTTCAACACGCCGTCCAATCACCGCGTGCACCACGCGTCGAACCCGCGCTACGTGGATCGCAACTACGCCGGCATTTTCATGGTGTGGGACCGCATGTTCGGAACCTTTGCGCAGGAGACCGACCAGGATCCGCCGAAGTACGGCCTGATCAAGAACATCGACACTTACAACCCGATTCGTATCGCGTTCCACGAGTGGGCGGCGATGTTCCGGGACGTGTGGCACGCGCGCAGCGCGCGCGAAGTTGTCAGATACATTTTCGGCCCGCCTGGATGGCGGCCCGATGGCAGTGGGGCGACAGCAGCGAATATTCGCGCGGCCTGGCGCGGTACGGTCGCTAACGCCTGAATCAACTGTCCAGACTTCTTGCAGTCGCTGTTAAGTCCATATGACCATTCGTTATCCGACGTCGATTCTGGCCTTGGCACTGCTCGCCAGTGCAGCGCCCGCATTCGCCGCACCGCGCGCGATTACCCACGAAGACCTCTGGCTCATGCCCCGAGTCGGCGCCCCGGTTGTTAGCCCCGATGGCCGCTGGGTTGTCGTCTCGGTCAACCAACCGTCTTATGACGAGAAACTGAAATCATCGGACCTGTGGCTGGTGGGCGTCGATGGCAAAAGCCCGCCCAAGCCGCTGACGCAGACGCTGGGCAGCGAGTCGGACGTCAGCTGGTCGCGCGACGGTCAGCGCATCGTATTTTCAGCCAAGCGCGGCGATGACGAAGTCGAGCAGCTCTACCTGCTCGATCTTGCGGGCGGTGAGGCGCGGCGGCTGACAACCCTGGTGGGCGGCGCGCGCAAGGCGCAGTTCTCGCCGGACGGGCGCATGCTGGCCTTTGAAACCAGCGCCTGGCCGGGCACCCTGACCGAGAGCGACAACCGCAAGGCTCATGAAGAACGCAAGGCGCGCAAATACAATGCGCGCGTCTACACCGGTTTTCCGATCCGCAACTGGGATCACTGGATCGACGGCCGGCAACCGCGGCTGCTGGTGCTGGCGCTCGACGCCACCGGCAACGCGGGCGCTGTGCCGCGCGATCTGTTAGCCAATACGGCGCTTGTCAAACGCTCCGGCTTTGCGGGCCGGCGCAGCGACAGCGGTGAAGCGCTGGATGCGGCTTGGGCCCCGGACGGCCAGTCGCTGGTGTTCGCCGCATCGATCAACGCCGATACCGCGGCCCATGCTTTCGCCTCGACGACATTGTTTTCCGTCCCGGCGGCCGGGGGCGAACCCCGCGCGCTGACCGGCAAGGACTACAGCTGTGGGCATCCGGTGTTTGCGCCGGATGGGGCACGGCTGTTAGCCAGCTGCGATCGAGTGAATGGCTTTGTCTACAATCTGACGCGGGTGGTCGCAATGACCTGGCCACAGCCGGGCCAGCTGCGTGAACTGACAACCGGGTTCGACCGCTCGGTGAGCTCGTTTGCAATCAGTGCCGACAGCAGGACCCTGTGGCTGACCGCCGAGGACTCGGGCAACGAGAAGCTGTACTCGGCGCCGGTGGTGGGCGGCGTAGTGCGGGTCGCGATCGATCTCAAGAAGGGCGCTTACAGCAACCTGGTCATCGCAGATCGCGCCAAAACGCCGGTGCTCATCGTCAACTACGACAGTGTGGCCGCTCCGAGGGAACTCGTGCGTCTTGATAGCGCGGGTGGCCAGCATCAGAAGCTGACAAACTTTACCGGCGTGCGTGCGCAGCAGCTCGACCTCGCGCCGGCGGAAGCCTTCTGGACCCGCAGTTCCAGGGGACGCATGGTGCAAAGTTTCCTCATAAAGCCGCCGGGTTTCGACGCTAACAAGAAATATCCGCTGTTCGTCGTGATCCATGGCGGGCCGCACACCATGTGGCGCGACGAGTGGGTGTTGCGCTGGAATTACCACATGCTGGCCTCGCCCGGCTATGTCGTCCTGCTGACCAACTATTCCGGCTCGACCGGGTTCGGCGAGGAATTTTCGCGCCATATCCAGGGCGATCCGCTGCGCACGGCAGGCGAGGAAATCAACGAAGCGGCCGATGAGGCGATCAAGCGCTATGCGTTCATCGACAGCAGCCGGCAATGCGCGGGCGGCGCAAGCTATGGCGGGCATTTGTCGAACTGGCTGCAGGCGACTACGACGCGCTATCGCTGCCTGATCAGCCATGCGGGCCTGATCAATCTCGAATCGCAGTTCGGAACCTCGGACAGCACTTATCCGCGTGAAATCAACAATGGCGGACCGGTCTGGGAGCAGGGCGCTGTGTGGCGCACGCAGAATCCAATCCGCTATGCGGGCAAGTTTGCGACCCCGGTGTTAGTCACCGTTGGCGAGCAGGATTTCCGGGTGCCGCTCAACAATTCGCTCGAGTACTGGACCATCCTGCAAAGACGCCAGATCGAAAGCCGGCTGGTGGTGTTTCCGGAAGAAAACCACTGGGTGCTGAAGGGCGAGGACAGCCGGTTCTTCTTCGAGGAAATTCACGCCTGGCTGGCGCGCTGGCTGAAGTAGCCAGCGCGCCAGCGCAGACTTATTGCTTGATCGGCGCCGGGTTCTGATCCCGCGCATAGACCTCGAGGCTCGACAGGTTCGGTTTCGACCAGGATTCTTCCGGCGGCGGCTCCAGCATTTCCGGGTGCGTCTTCTGCATGTAGCTCAATACGTTGGGTTTGAAGCCGTCGATTTCATTGAAGGAATTGACGGTCGAGTGATACAGGCAATGCCCCGGCGCCTGACCCATCAGCAACCACGGCAGCCACGGCGTAACGCGCACCCAGGTGCCGCTGTGTTCGATCGTGGTCTTCTTCGGGTTCTGCAGGTCGGCTAACGACAGGCAATAGGTGAAGTACTCGCTCACGCGATTCATCTTGCCGGCACTTTCGCGCGGCCATTTCTCAGGCGTCAGGGCCGCGGGATAGTACAGGTGGATATGCCGTTCCATCGACACCAGGCCACCGGCCACTTCGCGCCACGGCAGTATCAGCGGCTCGCGCGGCACGTCCGTGTTCTTGTTCATTCCGCCGTAGGAGGGCGGCCGCGGTTTGAATTCCTCGATGTATTCATTCCATGGATCGTTGACGACATCGACCACCCGCACTTTTTCGTTGTTGTAGGGGTTCTGGTATTCCGTTAGCACGTCGCCACTGCGCAGGTCGGTATAGAGCACCGTCTCGCGGTGCAGGATGCGAAAGCTGCCGTCCGGCTGTTTCCAGGCCCGGCCCGCAGACACCACTTCAAAACCAAACAGGTCGCGCAGCGGTTCGCCATCGCGCACACCGGCAACCACGCCCGTGGCGCTGCCGTACTTGACCTTGGTTTCATCCAGATTCGCGTCGATGCGCGCCAGCGCCAGCATGTTGCCCTTGCCGGTTGTTAGATCGACGTACGGGCCCTTGAGGCTCGGTGGCATGGCCTTGGCCGCCTTGGCTGACGCCAAGCTGCCAACTGCGGGGCTCAAGCCCAGGGCCAAGGTTCCGGTCATCAGAAAATCGCGACGTTCCATGCAGAATTCCCCGTGTCATGTGGTTCGGTGTGGCACGCTGCGCCCGCAACCCACCAATGGTCAATCGGCAGGCCGCGGGCTGTCCATATCGGCCGCTGAGATTGCTGCATGCCAATTGAGCTTGGGGCGGAATTCGCATAATATTCGCCGCCCGCGTGGCCGCCTCGGACTCGTAGGTGACCGTTTCAGATGAAGAAACCGTCGTAAGTGCTTGATTTAATTAAGCCCCCCGAGGGGCTTTTATTTTTTCTGACCCTGGCCGGGCCGGAAATCGCGGGTCAGAAGGGCTGGAAGGCCCTTTTTTCTTTTGTAGACGAGGTTTTTGTGACGGATCAGCTGACCACGCAGCGCGCCCGCCTGACGGCATTGATCGAGCCACTGGTGGTGTCGCTGGGCCTGGAGTTGGTTGAAATCGAGTGGGTTCCGGGCCGCCGCGAGGGCGTGCTCAGGATCTTTGTCGACACGCTGGCCGATGCCGGCCGCCATGTGAGCGTGGACGATTGCGAGAAGGTAAGCCGCGAGGTGTCGGCTTTGCTGGATGTCGAGGACCCCATACCGGGCGCGTATTCGCTCGAGGTGTCTTCGCCCGGGTTTGATCGGTTGCTGCGCACGCGCGCACATTACGAACGGTTCGCAGGATCGCGAATCAAGGTTGAGCTGGCAGGCGCGCGCGATGGGCGCCGCCGGTTTACCGGCACGCTGCAGACGGTGAGCGAGTCGGGCATTGAAATTGAAGTGGACGGCCAGAAGGTGTCGCTGCCTTTTGCCGAGATAAGTAAATCGCGGCTTGCAATGTAAGCGCGGTTGGAGGACGACAAGCGATGAATAAGGAAATCCTGATGGTGGTGGACGCGGTCTCTAACGAGAAGGGCGTCGACAAGGAAATTATTTTCGAAGCCCTGGAGGCGGCGCTGGCTTCGGCTACCCGCAAGAAACAGGGTGACGCCGCCGAAGAATGGGATGTCAGGGTTTCAATCAACCGCAAGACCGGCGACTACAGCACCTTCCGCCGCTGGAAAGTATTCGCCGACGATTCCCGCGAAATGGAAACGCCGGCGCGCGAGTTGCGTCTCGAAGACGGGCTCGATGTTGATCCGAAGGCGGAAATCGGCGGCTTTGTCGAGGAGCCGATGGATTCGATCCTGTTCGGCCGCATCGCCGCACAGCAGGCCAAACAGGTCATCGTGCAGAAAGTGCGCGAAGCCGAGCGGACCCAGGTCATCGATGCGTACAAGGATCGCGTCGGTCAGCTGGTCAGCGGCATCGTCAAGCGCATCGATCGCAACGGCATCTATGTTGATCTCGGCAGCAATGCCGAAGGCTTTGTGTCGCGCACCGACATGATCGCGCGCGAAATGGTCAAGCCGCAGGATCGCATCAAGGCCTACCTCAAAGAGGTGCGCCCCGAGCCGCGCGGCCCACAGTTGTTTCTCACGCGTTCGGCGCCCGAGTTCCTGATCGAGCTGTTCAAGCTCGAAGTGCCGGAAGTCGGTGCCGGCACCATCCAGATCCTGGGCGCGGCGCGCGATCCGGGCGTGCGCGCCAAGATCGCGGTGCGCAGCTCCGACAGCCGCATCGATCCGGTGGGCGCTTGTGTCGGCATGCGCGGCTCGCGCGTGCAGGCTGTGTCTAACGAAATTGCCGGTGAGCGCGTCGACATCATCCCGCATGACGACAATCCCGCGCAGTTTGTCATCAATGCGATGTCGCCCGCGGAGGTTATCTCCATCGTCGTCGATGAAGAATCGCACAGCATGGATATCGCGGTGGCCGAAGACAAACTGTCGCAGGCCATCGGCCGCGGCGGCCAGAATATCCGTCTCGCCAGCCAGCTGACAGGCTGGGATCTCAACGTCATGACGGAAACGGACGCCGAAGCCAAGAGCGAAACCGAGTCGCGTACGCTGATCGAGAATTTCATGAAGCAGCTCGATGTCGACCAGGACGTCGCGGCGATCCTGGTGCAGGAAGGCTTTTCGTCGATCGAGGAAATTGCCTACGTGCCGCAGGCCGAGCTGAATGCGATCGAGGAGTTCGACGAGACCATGGTCGGCGAACTGCGCAATCGCGCCCGCGATGTGCTGCTGACGCAGGCGATCGCGAGCGAGGAAACGCTCGACAACCAGCTGCCGGCCGACGACCTGCTGCTGCTCGAAGGCATGCAGCCGGACCTGGCGCTGGCGCTGGCGCGGCGCGGTGTGCGCACGCGCGAGGACCTCGCGGAGCAGGCGGTCGACGATTTGTTAGATATCCAGGGTCTGACGGCGGAAGAAGCCGGCAAGCTGATCATGAAGGCGCGCGAGCACTGGTTCACTGAAGCCAAGGCTTGAAGCTGCGGTACCGTGCAGAGGTTTAACTGATGAGCGAAGTAACGATTGCCCAATTTGCCGACGTGCTGAAAGTGCCGGTCGAGCGCTTGATCGCGCAGCTGGCGCAGGCCGGCATCACGGTTCAGGGGCCGAACGACCGCATCAGCGACGAAGCCAAGATGGAATTGCTGACGCACTTGCGTCGCAGCCATAGTCCTGGCGGCGCAACTGCGGCTCCGTCCGCGCCTGCCGGTGGTAAGCCGGTCATGGGCGGCGCCGCGGCGCCGCCGAAGATCACCTTGCAGCGCAAGCAGCAATCCGAAGTGCGGGTCGCCGGCGCCGCTGGTCGCCAGCGCACGGTCAACATCGAAGTTCGCTCCAAGAAAACCTATGTAAAGCGCGATGTGCTGCAGCAGCAGGCGCAGGTACAGCAGGGAGCCTCGGATCAGCGTTTGAAGGAACTCGAGGAGTCGGCACGCGCCGACCGCGAACGCCAGGAGCATGAACGTCGCGAGGCGGAACGCATCGACCAGGAGAACCGCAGGCGTATCGAAGAAGAGGCGAGCTCTCGCAAGGCCGCTGAAGAGGCGCGTCGAGCCGCCGAGGTCCAGGTACAACGCGAACTGACCGAGCGCGATTCGAAACCGAGAAAGGCCACCGATGCTCCGGCCGCCAAGGCGCCGGCTCGCAAGGACGAGGCGGATGCCGACCGCAACAAGAAGGACGGTACGCGCTACGGCCGCGCCGAACTGCATGTGCAGGGCGATGTCAGCTCGCGCTTCAAGAAAAAGAAGAAGGTTCGCGATCGCAAGGTTCCCGTCGGCGTGGACAGCAAGCACGCGTTCGAAATGCCCACCGCCCCGGTTTTGCGCGAAGTCACCATAGGCGAAACCATCACGCCGCAGGAGCTGGCGCAGAAGATGGCGGTCAAGGCGACCGAGGTCATCAAGGCCATGATGAAGATGGGCGTGATGGCGACCATCAACCAGCCTATCGACCAGGACACCGCGATGCTGGTGGCCGAGGAGATGGGTCACGCGGCGATTGCGCTGAAGGAAGACCAGCTCGATGCCGACCTTCAGGGCATGTCGATTCCGGAGGCCGAATACGAAGCGCGTCCGCCGGTGGTGACCGTCATGGGTCACGTCGATCATGGCAAGACCTCTTTGTTAGATTACATCCGCACCACCAAGGTGGCTGCTGGCGAAGCCGGCGGCATCACCCAGCACATTGGCGCGTATCACGTGGCGACCCCGAAGGGCAAAGTGACTTTCCTCGATACGCCGGGCCACGAAGCGTTCACGGCGATGCGCGCCCGCGGCGCCAAGGCCACGGATATCGTGGTGCTGGTCGTGGCGGCGGACGATGGCGTCATGCCACAGACCATCGAGGCCATTCAGCAT
>Ga0209797_10002096_pt1 | contig 10064 bp, 6 predicted proteins | sample DOMMetBare3Fresh_2_FD_187472 | JGI IMG/M metagenome (GOLD analysis project Ga0209797, IMG submission 187472) | Wetland sediment microbial communities from St. Louis River estuary, USA, under dissolved organic matter induced mercury methylation -... | ecosystem: Environmental > Aquatic >...
ATCGTCGACCAGCCGGACGACCTCCGCGAGATCCGGATCTTCCACAAGGCGCTTGCCGACGTGAACCGGCTCCGCATCGTGCGCCGCCTCGCGGACGGCCCGGCGAGCGTCGGGGACCTCATCGACCACGTCGGCCTGAGCCAGCCGCTGGTGAGCCATCATCTCCGCCGCCTCCGGGAGGCCGGGCTCGTGGTGAGCCGGCGGGCCGGCCGCGAGACCATCTGCTCGCTGCGGCCGGAGGCCTTCGGCGAGGTCGCCGCTCGTGAGCGAGCCATCCTGGGGATGAGCTGACCGTGGCCATCTCGAACGACGCGCGGACCCGGGTCAAGAAGGTCGGCGAGCCGGTTGCGCTCTTCCTTGGGCGCCTGGGGCTCACGCCCGACGGGCTCACCCTCATCGGCTTCGGGATCACGGCCGTCGGAGCCGTCCTGCTCGCCAACCAGCTCTGGCTGGCCGGCGGCCTCGTCGTCCTCGGCGGGGCCCTCTTCGACATGTTCGACGGGACCCTGGCCCGGGCCACGGGACAGGTGACCAGGCTCGGCGCCTTCATGGACTCCGTCTTCGACCGCATGGGCGAGGCGCTCGTCTACGTCGGCCTCGTGTGGGGCACGCTCGACCTCGGCCTGTGGCGTCCCGTCGTCCTCGCCGCGGCGGCGATGGCTGCCGCATTCATGGTCAGCTACACGCGGGCCAAGGCAGAGGGCCTCGGCTTCTCCGCCGGCACCGGCATGGCGGCCGTCGGCCTCGCCCCGCGCGAGGTCCGGATCGTGATCCTCACCCTCGGTCTCGTCGTCGCGGGGATGCTCCCCGGCTTCCCGGAGGACGTGGACACCCCCGGCGCCCTGGCTTACCCGCTCTCGGCGCTGGCCCTCGAGCTCGCGCTCGGGCTGATCGCGATCCTCGGGACGGTGACGGTGGTCCAGCGGATCCTCCACACCCGCGGCCAGGCGCGCCAGCAGGCGCGCGCGGACGCCATGAACGCGGCGCTCGACGCGACCGCCACGGAGGCCGGCGAGCGGACGAGCTGACGATCGAACCCAATCTCCACCACCCACCACCAGCAGGAGTGAAGCAGACAGCACCATGGCCAAGAAGAACGGGAGCACCGGCGTGAGCAGCAACGGCAACGGAACCAGCGGCGCGGGCAGGGCGTGGGCCGGCGCGAAGCGCAAGGACGGCAAGATCCGCGTCGCCATCGTCGGCGTCGGCAACTGCGCCAGCAGCCTCGTCCAGGGGCGCTACTACTACGAGAACGCGAAGGAGACGGACTTCGTCCCCGGTCTCATGCACGTGAGCCTCGGCGGCTACCACGTTCGCGACATCGAGTTCGTGGCCGCCTTCGACATCGACAAGAACAAGGTCGGCAAGGACCTCTCCGAGGCGATCTACCAGAAGCCCAACAACACCTACGTCTTCCAGCAGGTCCCCCACCTGGGCGTGACGGTCGACCGCGGGATGACCCACGACGGCCTCGGCAAGTACCTCAGCCAGATCATCGAGAAGGCCCCCGGCCCGACGGCCGACGTCGTCGGGATCCTGCGGGAGCGCGAGGTCGACGTGGTGGTCTCCTACCTCCCGGTCGGGAGCGAAGAGGCCACGAAGTGGTACGTGGAGCAGGCCCTCAAGGCCGGCGTCGGCTTCATCAACGCGATCCCGGTCTTCATCGGCCGCGAGCCCTACTGGCAGCGCCGCTTCGCCGAGGAGGGCCTCCCCGTCATCGGCGACGACATCAAGAGCCAGGTCGGCGCCACGATCACCCACCGCGTGCTGACCCGCCTGTTCATGGACCGCGGCGTCCGCCTCGACCGGACCTACCAGCTCAACTTCGGCGGGAACACCGACTTCCTGAACATGCTCGAGCGGGAGCGCCTCGAGAGCAAGAAGATCAGCAAGACGAACGCCGTCACCTCGATGCTCGACTACGAGCTCGACCCGGACGACATCCACGTGGGCCCGTCGGACCACGTGCCGTGGCTCCTCGACCGCAAGTGGTGCTACATCCGGATGGAGGGCACGACCTTCGGCGACGTGCCCCTCAACGCGGAGCTCAAGCTCGAGGTCTGGGACAGCCCCAACAGCGCCGGCGTCATCACCGACGCGATCCGCTGCCTCAAGCTGGGCCTCGACCGCGGCCTGAAGGGGACGCTCGTCGCGCCGTCGAGCTACTTCATGAAGAGCCCGCCCCAGCAGGTCCACGACGACATCGCCTTCAACCGCGTCGAGGCGTTCATCCGCGGCGAGGACAACGAGACCCTCGTGGGGACCGAGAAGCTCGTCGCGCGCAAGCTGCGCACGATGGCGACGGCGAAGGCGTCCCCGAAGGTCGCCGCGAAGTGACCTCCGTCCCCGGTAGCCCGGACGGCGCGGCACCCGCCGCGTCGCCCGGAACCGAGGCGACGAACGGCAACGGGGGGCGCTTCCGGGCGCCCCATCGCCGCGCGGGCGGCGGCAAGCGCGTCCGGGAGAAGGTCGTGGTGACCGCGTACCGGGCGGGCTCCTGGATCCTGGGCCGCCTTCCCTTCGGCCCGACCGTGAGGGTCGGCGGCTGGATCGCCGTCGCGGCCTACGGGCTCTGGCCGGAGAAGCGGCGCTACGTCCGGGCCAACGCCGCCCGGATCCTCGGCCTGCCCGTCGACGACCGGCGGGTCGACGCCCTCGGCCGGGCCGTCTTCCGCAACCAGGTTCGCTGGGTGATCGAGGGGATGCACCTCGTCCGGATGTCACCGGCGCGGCACGTCGCCCAGTTCGGGGGGCCGGGAGCCGACGTGCTCCACGCCACCTGGGAGACCTCGCAGGGCGTGATCATGACGGGCCTTCACATCGGGAACGGCGAGGCCGCGGCCGCCGGCCTGGTCGGCCGGGGCTGGCCGGTCCACGTGCTCGCGGACGACACGGCGTACGAGGAGCTCTTCGAGCGCTTCGCGACCCAGCGACGAGCCTGGGGCCTGGAGATCATCCGCTGGCGAAACCTCCGCGATGTCTACCGGGTCCTGCGCAACCGGGAGATCCTCGGGCTCCTCGTCGACTGGGGCTATCGCCCCGACGGACAGCCGGTCCGCTTCCTCGGCGCGTGGACCACGCTGCCCTCGGGCCCGGCCGTCCTGGCCGCCCGGACGGGGGCGACCATCCTCCCCTTCTGGACCATCCGCCGCCCCGACGGGACCTTCCTCGGCGAGGTCGGGGCTCCCATCCACGTCGCCTCGACCGAGCCCGCCGAGATCGCCCGGGCGACACAGGCGATCGCCGACGCCCTCGAGACGCCGGCCCGCGAGGCCCCCGAGCAGTGGTGCGTCTTCAAGCCCATGTGGCCGGACGACCCGGCGGAGGAGGCGCTCCTGGCCGAGCGCGCCCGCCGCGCGCTGGGCGACCGCGCCGCCGCGCACGAGGGCCGCGCCGCCGCCGCACTGGGGCCCGCGGCCACCATGCAGGGGTCCGCCGGGTGACGGCCGCGGCGGGCGACCGGCGCGACGCGAGGCGCGGCACGGCCGGCCAGCGCGCCCGCGCGTCCGTCGTCGGCGCCCTGGCCGGCGTGCTCGGCCGCCTTCCCGCCGCCCTGGCCAACGGGGCCTGCGATGCCGTCGGCGAGCTCTGGTACCGCGCGGCCCCCGGCCGCGGGGCGATCGCCCGCGGCAACCTGGCCCACATCGTGGAGCGCCTGGCCGCCGAGGGGCGCGGCAGCGCCAGGGCGCGCGCCGCCGCGGGCGACCCGGCCGCCCTGGAGCGCCTCGTCCGCGCCGCGTTCCGCCACGCGGTGCGCAGCTATGCCGAGACGCTCAGCGGCGCGGCGATCGTCCGCGAGGTGCGCCGCCACCTCGTGCTCGACGACCCCGAGGCCGTGGCCACGGTCATCGCCGCCCGTGGGCCGGTCGTCTTCGCCACGCTTCACTTCGGCTCGATGGCCGCGGTCGCCTCGATCCTCGGCAGCCGTTCGCTGGTGCCCGTGACGGCGCCCATGGAGACGCTCGCGGACCCCGCGCTCCAGCGGGTGCTCCTCCGCGCCCGGGAGAGCGTCGGGATTCGCATCGTGGGCCTCGCCGAGGCGCGGCGCGAGCTCCGCGCGGCGCTGGCCCGGGGCGAGGCGGTGGGGCTCGTCGCCGATCGCGACATCGCCGGGGGCGGGATGGCGGTCCCCCTCTTCGGCCTCCCGGCGTCGCTGCCGATCGGTCCCGCCTACCTGGCCCTCGAATCCGGGGCCCCGCTCCACGTGGCCGCGGTCCGGCGCTCGGAGCGCGACGGGTTCCGCGGCTCGCTCGTCACGCTGGCCCACCCACCGGCCGATCTTCCGCGACGGGCCCGGGTCGAGGCCCTCCTGGCCGCCACCGCGGCTGCCTTCGAGAACCTGGTGGCCGAGGCCCCCGAGCAGTGGTGGACCGTCTTCTTCCCGATCTGGGACGACGTGGGGTCGCGCCGGCGCAGCCTCGCCGGCGCGCCGGCCGGGACGCCGGCGCCCGGGAAGGCCGCGCGATGAGCCACCCGGTCCTTCGCTCGACCCACGGCCCGGATCCCGAGGAGCCGCACGGCCGCGCCGACCTCCACATCCACACCCTCGCCTCGGACGGCGTCTGCGGCGTCGAGGAGATCCTCGCCTTCGTCGTGGAGAAGACGCAGCTGGACGTCATCGCCATCGCCGACCACGAGCGGGTCGACGCGGCGCACGCCGCCCGGGCGATCGCGCGGGCCCGCGATCTCCCGCTGGAGGTGATCATCGGCGAGGAGGTCAGCACCCGCGGCGGCCACCTGCTCGCCCTCTTCATCGAGGAAGCGATCCCGCCGCTCCGCTCGCTGCGCGATTCGATCGGCCTGATCCATGAGCAGGGCGGCCTGGCCATCCCGGCCCACCCGCTCTTCCCCTACCCGATGTGCGCCCAGGCGTGGACGCTGCGGGGCCTGCTCGACGCGAAGGATCCGCGGGTCCGGCCCGACGCCCTGGAGGCATTCAACCCCACCACGTTCGGGCGCCCCGTGCACCGCCGCGTCGTCGCCTTCGCGGCCGAGCGCAACCTGGCTGTCGTGGGGAACAGCGACGCCCACGAAGCGGCGAGCGTGGGGACGGGCTGGACCACGTTCGAGGGCCGGACCGGCGAGGACCTCCGGGCCGCGATCCTGGCGGGCGCATCGGGCTGGCACGGAAGCTTCCACCGGACCTCGTCGCAGCTGCCGACGTTCGGGAAGCAGCTCCGCAAGTACGGCCGCGACGCCCGGGCCGAGATCCTGGGCCGGGCCCGCCGCGACGGGTCGGGCCGGGACCACGGCTATCCGGGCGGCGACCGGCGGCCGCCGGCGCTGGACGGGTCGGCGATCGCTCGGCCGCGAGAGGAGGGGCGGCGGTGAAGATCGGCCTGGTGACACCCTACGTCTACCCGCTCCCGGGCGGCGTCAACGACCACGTCGGGCACCTCTACGAGAGCCTGCGCGCCCGCGGCCACGACGTCCGGATCCTGACCGCCAGCCACGGCCTGCAGCGCAGCTCGGAGGGCGACGTCATCCGGATCGGCAAGGGATTCTCCGTGCCGGCCAACGGCTCCGTCGGCACGCTCACGGTCTCGCCCCGCTACCGCTCGCAGATCCGGGACGTGCTGGACCGGGAGCACTTCGACCTGCTCCACTTCCACGAGCCCTTCGTCCCCTTCCTGACGCTCATGACCCTCCGCGAGTCCCGGAGCGTCAACATCGCGACGTTCCACGCCTTCGCCGGCTACGCCCCCGGCTACCAGCTGGGCGGTCGGATGCTGGGCCCGGTCGCGGCCAACCGGCTGCACGGACGGATCGCCGTCAGCGCAGCCGCCCGCCACTTCGCCGACCGCTACCTGCCCGGCGACTACAAGGTGATCCCGAACGGCGTGGACCTGCGCCGCTTCGCCCACGCCGTTCCGCTCGCCCGCTGGCAGGACGGCCATCCGAACATCCTCTTCGTGGGGCGCCTGGAGCCGCGCAAGGGCCTCCTGCCCCTGCTCAAGGCGTTCCGGATGGTCCGCAGGGCGGGCTGCGACTGCCGTCTCCTCGTCGTCGGCTCCGGGCCGCTGGAGCGCGAGGCGCGCCGCTACGTCATGACCCGCCGCCTCGGCGGCGTGGAGTTCCTGGGGCGCGTCTCGGACCAGGAGAAGGTCCAGCTCTTCAAGACGGCCGACGTCTACGTCTCGCCCGCGACCGGGCGCGAGAGCTTCGGGATCGTCCTGCTCGAGGCCATGGCGGCCGGGACGGCCATCGTCTGCAGCGACATCCACGGCTACAAGGGCGTCGTGAAGCGCGGCGAGCAGGCCCTCCTGGTGCCGCCGGGCGACCACCGGCAGCTCGCCGAGGCCATCCTCCGCCTCGTCGGCGACGCGGAGCTCCGGGCGCGCATGTCGCAGAGCGGCCTGGTCCGCGTCCAGGAGTTCGGCTGGGACCGGATCGCTGCGCGCGTGGAGGCCTACTACGGGTTCGTCATCCGCCGCCTCGCGGCGCAGGGGGCGCTCCCGGCCCACTTCGCCGCCGACGTGCCCGCGGACCGCCGGCTGCCCGGCTGACGCTCAGGCCGCGGCCGGGTCCGGGTCGCCGTCGCCCCCGTCCGCCGCGCGCTCGGCGAGGGCCAGCCGCCAGACCCACGCGGAGTAGGCCACGAAGCCGGCTGCCAGCACCACGGCGGCAAACAGGAGCGCCGGCCACGGCCCCAGGAGCGAGACGCTCACCGGGGGGTCGACGTTGACGGGGAACTGGAACGGGTAGAGCCAGGTCGGCAGCAGGCCCTGGTACCAGTTGTAGACGCCGTTGGGCAGGGGCAGCCCGGACACGTTCGGGTAGAAGAGCACGAAGACGAAGCCTGCCGCCAGGACGAGGCCGACCACGAAGCGCCGCGGCGAGGCGGCCCGCAGGACGACCCAGGCGAGGGGACCGAGGATCGCGAGGAGGAGCAGGGCGAGGAGCTCGCCGGGGATGCTCCCCGTCTGGACGAGCGGCGTCGCGGGCAGGAGGACGGCGGCCGCGACGAGGGCCGCGACGCCGCCCGCGAGGGTGAGCCAGATCCGGACGACGGCGCTGTGCGTCCGCTCGGGTCCCGCTCCGCGGCGCATCGCCCGGTCCACCTCGAGCAGCTGCCAGACGAGCGCGACGCCGGCGACGGCGATGACCGCGATGAGGCCGACGGCCTGGAGGGTGAGGGCGATCGGCAGGGACGCCGCCTGCGTGCAGGCCTGGGATCCCGGGTTGGCCCGCTCCACGTCGACGAGGGCGCACAGCGGCCCGCGGAAGAGCCAGAGCGCCACCGGCGCCAGCACGGCGCCCGCGGCCGCCCCCCGGGCGAGGAGCCACGTCCGGCGCGACGGACCGTGCCAGATCTCGGCCGCGAAGTAGGCCAGGGCGAGGAGCACGAAGGGCAGCTCCGTGTAGTAGTGGTACTGGAACGTCGCCCGGTCGATCCGCGCCCAGGGCAGCCAGAGTGACGCGAACATGATCCCCACCAGGGCGAGGGCCAGGCTGCGCCGGCGGAAGGCCTGCCAGGCCACGAAGACGAGCGCCGGGATCGAGAGCCACCAGGTCACCAGGTTGCCGCCGTCGTAGATGGCCGCGACGGTGCCGCCGGCGAAGCCCTCCTGGTAGAACCAGACCGGCTTCAGGTTGGCCGGCCACGCCCACCAGGGCGACGCCGCGGCGTGGGTCGCCCGCAGGTCGTTGTGGTAGGCGTACATCCCACGGGTGAGGTCCGCGAGCGTCTGCCCGTCGTGGCCCGCCGGCCATCCGGTCACGATCTGGTTCCCCAGGGCGGCCCAGGGCAGGTAGGAGACGACGTAGACGGCAAGGGGGATCGCGAGGAGGCAGAGCGCCGCCCAGGCGATGGGCACGCCTGCGAGCCAGCCGGGGCGCAGCCACCCCGGCGGCGCCGGCTCGGCCGGCTCCAGCAGGGACGCCGGGTCGTCCTGCCCCGGCAGTCGCGCGAGGGGCCCCAGGCCCAGGCGCCCGGCAAGCCAGAACGCCCCCGCGGCGGCCCCGCCGAGCCCCATCAGGCCGACGGCGGCGGCCTGCGCGAGCGGCCCCAGGCCGAGGGCGATGGAGGCAAGGCCGAGCAGGGCCCCCGCGGCGGCCGGCCCGCCGACGGCGATCCGAATCTCCTCCACGGTCCAGGCGACGGGATGGAGGACGGCCACCGCGGACGCGACCAGGGTCAGGGCGATCATGAGCAGCAGGAAGAGGAGGTTGCCGCCGGTCGTGGCATTCGGGCCCGTGGAGATGGCCATGTAGCCGAGGGTCGCCGCGATCGCCGCCAGGCCCACCACGATGAGCGCCCGGCCGAGGGCCGAGCGGAGGAGGATCAGGAGCCCGATGCCGCCGATCGCGTAGAGGGCGACCCACTTCGAGGCGAGCGCCAGGCCCAGGAGGAGCCCCACGACGGGCAGGCCGACCCAGAAGGCGCCCCGCCAGCGCCACGCGCCCGTCCAGATCGTGGCGAAGAGGGTCAGGGCGGCGACGATGAAGAGCGCGACGTACGCGTCGTTCATCGCGATCCGCGACTGCGCGAAGAGCATGCCGTCCGCCAGGACGAGGAGGCCGGCCAGCACGGCGACCGAACGGCGCCGGAACAGGATCCGGGCCAGCAGGAAGAGGAGGCCCGCCATCAGGGCGCCGGCGAGCACGCCGGGAAGGCGCCAGGAGAAGGCGTTCTTGCCCAGGTCCACGGCGGCGCCTGCCCCGTCCGCGGCAAAGAGGAGGAGCTGCTCGCGGTCGCTGCTCGGGTGCGCAGCCGCGACATCCACGGCCCAGGCCGAGGGCGCGAAGGGAAGGAGCGCGTCGGCGAAGACGGAGTTGCCGCGCGGCTCGACGGCGTAGACGGTGGTGGCGGTGCCGTCCGGCGTCCGGCCCAGGACGTGGACGAGCTGGCTCGCGTCGTTGAACGCCACGCGCTCGACGGCTCCGGGCATCCAGACCGTCCGCTGGAGCGAGGCCGGCTTGTCCTTCGTGGGGATCCTCACGACCGCGAGCGTGCTCCCGCTCGCGACGTAGAGACTCGGCGCCTCGAGGCCCTTCACCTCGACGAGGCCCGTCGCGGCGGCGTCGAGCGGCACGGTTCCCGTGGCGCGCCCCGTGGCCGGCTCGAGGAAGGTGACGCCGGATGCGTCCGCGACGGCGACCTGGGGCACCTCCTCGACGGCGAGCCCGGCCAGCCGGCCGTCAGCGATCGCCGCGTCGATTGCCGCGCGGTCGGCCCCGAGGTCCGCGGTCACGACGACGCGCGGCGCGTCGCGGGCAAGCAGGCCGCGATACGCCGCCTCGTCGCCACCCGTGAGGCCGGCTGCCGCCGCGGCCGCGGCGGCAGCATCGGGGACCTCGGCCGGCGTGGCGACGAGCGCATCCACACGCCCCGCGTCGACCACCTCGGAGCGCCCAGCGAGGGTCGTTCGCGAGAGCTCGGCCGCGGTCGCGGCGTCGAGGGTGACGAGGCCGTCGTCCGGCGTCCCGACGACCAGGTAGTCGCCGTCGCCCACCGCCCAGAGCCGCTGGACCGGCGCTCCGACCGTGGCGAAGGCCACCGGCGCGTGGTCGGCCGGCGCCGCCCGAAGGTCGTCCACCGCGACGTCCGTCGCCAGAGCGAGGATCTCGCCCCCGGCGGTCCCGACGTAGACGACGCGAGCGACGGGGTCCACCGCGACGGCCTGGGCGCCGGGCAGCACGAAGCTGGCGACGAGCGCCCGCGTCCGCAGGTCGTGGACGTCGAGAGAGTCGCCCGTCGCCACGTAGAGGCGCTCGCCGCCGCGCGTCAGCGCCCCCGGCTCGGCTGCTTCCTCGACGTCCCAGCGGGGCTCGACCGCCGCGTCCCGGACCGCCGTCCCGAGGTCGCTCCGGGCAACGACCCGGTTGTTGCCGAGCAGGTCGATCCCCTCGGCCATCGCGTACTTCGCGAAGTGGGGATGGGTCCACTCGTAGATCTCGTGCGGCTCGCCGTAGCGCCAATCCTGGAGGAACTCCATCGCCGTCCGGGCGTGGTAGACCTCGTCGAAGTGCATCCGTACCGGCTCGCCGAGACGGAACGTCCGCAGGCAGAGCGCCGCGACGACCAGGACGAGCAGGAACCAGAGGTCGAGGCGGTCGAGTCG
>Ga0209797_10002097_pt1 | contig 10063 bp, 6 predicted proteins | sample DOMMetBare3Fresh_2_FD_187472 | JGI IMG/M metagenome (GOLD analysis project Ga0209797, IMG submission 187472) | Wetland sediment microbial communities from St. Louis River estuary, USA, under dissolved organic matter induced mercury methylation -... | ecosystem: Environmental > Aquatic >...
ACGCCGATCTTCGGTAGCCGCGCTTCATGTGTATGTCGTTCAAGCGCACGGTTTCGTGGCGCTGGTGCGGCGAATGTGTGGCCAGGCCCAGCGTTCTGGTGGCAGACCTGCGGTTGCTTCCACTGAGACATCGACGAGACGGGATTCCAGGAACCGGCCTGTCACGACCATCGGCAACTGCCGAAAGCAGCCTGCAAGTCTGGTGCGATCTGAAGCCAACCCGCATGGACCGTTGACCCCCCCTTGACGCGAATCCGCAAGCCCCCGTCGCAATTGGATCGGCGGGGGTGCGGTCCCTGCCTACACTGTGTGCACCAGAGTGGGCCGAGGGGTCGGGACAAGCCATGAAATCGCATTCGCGGGTGGTGGTGATCGGGGGTGGCGTGGTCGGCGTGAGCACGCTCTACCACCTGGCCAGGAAGGGCTGGAGCGACGTGGTGCTGGTCGAGCGCAGCGAGCTCACGGCCGGCTCCACCTGGCACGCGGCGGGCCTGCTGCCGCTGTTCAACATGAGCTACACGGTCGGCCAGCTGCACAAGTACTCGGTCGACCTGTACAAGCGCCTTGAAGCCGAGACCGGCCAGGACGTGAGCTTCCATGTCACCGGCAACCTGCGCCTGGCGACGACGGCGCAGCGCATGGACGAGTACCTCAAGTACTGCGGCACCGCCAACACCATCGGCGTGCCGTTTCGCGTCATCACGCCCGACGAGGTCAAGGCCCTGTGGCCGCTGGTCAACCTGGGCGACGGCGTGAGCACGCCCAAGATCATCGGCGCGCTGTACCACCCGGACGACGGGCATATCGCGCCGGTCGACCTGACGATGGCATTGCGCAAGGGGGCACGCAATCGCGGTGCCGAGATCCACGAGCAGACCTGCGTGCTCGGCGTGCAGCGCGAGGGCAGCGGCGAGTGGACCGTGCGCACCGACAAGGGCGACATCCGCTGCGAGCATGTGGTGTGCGCGAGCGGCAACTACGCGCGCGAGACCGGCCGCATGTTCGGCCTCAACGTGCCGGCGATTCCGGTCGAGCACCAGTACATCGTGTACGACAAGTCGCCCGAGCTCGAGACGTACCGCGGCGGCGGCGGGCACGAGCTGGCGGTGCTGCGCGAGTCCGACCAGTCGTACTACCTGCGCGAGGAGCGCATGGGCTGGATCCTCGGCCCCTACGAGCGTGGCGCGCCGGCGCGCTTTGCCGACGGCGTGCCCGACTGGTTCGGCAAGAGCCTGTTCGACGGCGACCTCGACCGCCTGCTGCCGCACGTGGAGGCCGCCGGCCGGCGCGTACCGGCGCTCGAGCATTGCGGCATCAAGACCATCGTCAACGGCCCCATCAGCTACACGCCCGACGGCAGCCCGCTCGTCGGCCCGGCCTGGGGCCTGCGCAACGTCTGGTTGAACGAAGGCCACAGCTTCGGCGTCACCGCCGCCGGTGGCGCGGGCTGGCAACTGGCCGAGTGGATCGTCGAAGGCGAGCCGACGATCGACATGCTGGCCGTCGACCCGCGCCGCTACGGCCCCTACACCAGCAAGCGCTACACGGTGGCCAAGAACGAGGAGGCGTACCGCGAGGTCTTCACCGTCCACTACCCCGACGAGGAGCGCCACGACGGCCGCCCGGCCAAGACCAGCCCGGTCTACGACAAGCTGGTGCAGATGGGCGCCGTGTTCGGCCAGCGTTACGGCTGGGAGCGCGCCAACTGGTTCGCGCCGCCGGGCGTCGAACGCAAGGACGTCTGGAGCTTCAGGCGCAGCAACTACTTCGAGCATGTCGGCAACGAGTGCCGCAACATGCGCGAGAAGGTCGGCGTGATCGACCTCACGCCCTTCACCAAGCACGAAGTGAGCGGCCCGGGCGCCGAGGCCTGGCTCGACGGCCTGGTGGCCAACAAGGTGCCCACCAAGACCGGGCGCATCGCGCTGTGCCACGCGCTCACGCCGCGCGGCGGTGTGCGCAGCGAGTTCACGATCAGCAAGCTGGGCGAGCAGCACTTCTACGTCGTCAGCGCCGGCGCCGGCGAGCGCTTCGACGGCGACTACCTGCAGAAGATGCTGCCGACGGATGGCTCGGTGCACCTGCGCAACATCACCACCTGCCGTGGCTGCTTCGTGCTGGCCGGTCCGCGCTCGCGCGAGGTGCTCGCCAAGCTCACCGGCACGCCGCTGGACAACACCAGCTTCCCCTGGCTGACGAGCCAGGTCATCGAAGTGGGCTACGCCACCGATGTCTATGCGCTGCGCGTCAACTTCATCGGCGAACTCGGCTGGGAGCTGCACTTCCCGATCGAGTACGCTCACTCGCTGTTCGATGCGGTCTTGAAGGCCGGTGCCGAGTTCGGCATCCGCATGGCCGGCATGCGGGCGATGGAATCGATGCGGCTGGAGAAGTCCTACCGCATGTGGGGAACCGACCTGAGCATCGAGTACAGCCCCTTCGAGGCGGGCCTGGACCGCTTCGTGCGCATGAACAAGGGCGAGTTCATCGGCCGCGCCGCGCTCGAGCGCCAGTTGGCGGCCGGCATTCCCAACCGCTTCGTCACGCTCGAGGTGCACGACGTCGGCGACGCCGACCCGCTGGGCAACGAGCCGCTCTACGCCGGCGGCCAGATGGTCGGCCGCGCCACTGCCGGCTGCTACGGCCATGTGCTGGGCAAGAGCCTCGCGCTCGGCTACGTGAAGACGGCGCATGCGGTGGTCGGCAACACGCTCGAGATCGAGATCCTCGGCCAGCGCCGGCGCGCCACGGTGCTGGTCGAGTCACCACTCGATCCCGACAACCACAAGCTACGTGCCTGATCAGGCCGGCAACGCCGGCGCCTGGCACACGCCGCAGCCCGGCGCGTACTTCCTCGGCGTCGACACCGGCGGCACCTATACCGATGCCGTGCTGCTCGACGCGCGGCGTGAGGTGGTGGCCGCCGCCAAGAGCCTGACGACGCGCTTCGACCTGGGCGTGGGCATCGCGGCATCGCTGGCGCAATTGCCCTCGCCGATGCTCGACCGCGTGAGCCTGGTCTCGCTGTCGACCACACTGACCACCAACTCGGTGGTCGAAGGCCGCGGCGCGCCGGTGTGCGCCTTGCTGGCCGGCTACGACGACGGCCAGCTCGAGGCCAGCAAGCTGGTCGACTTGCTGGGCGCCGATGCGGTGGTGCAGCTCGCGGGCGGCCACGACGCGATGGGCAACCCGACGCAGGATCTCGACGAGGCGGCGGCGCGCGCGGCCATCCTGGCGCAGGCGCCGCGGGTCTCGGCCTTCGCGATCTCGGCCACCTTCAGTGTGCGCAACCCGGCGCACGAGATCCAGTTGCGTGCCTGGGTGCGCGAGCTGACGCATCGCCCCGTGAGCTGCGGGCACGAGCTGTCGTCGAGCCTGGGCGCGCCGCGCCGCGCGATGACGGCGGCGCTGAACGCGCGCATGATTCCCTATGTCAACACGCTGATCGAATCGGTGCAGGCCACGCTGGCGGCGCACGGCATCGACGCGCCGCTGATGGTGGTGCGCGGCGACGGCAGCGTGGTCAACGCCGCCAGCGCGCTTCAGCAACCGGTGACCACGGTGCTGTCGGGGCCGGCGGCCAGCGTGATCGGCGCCTGCGCGTTGAGCGGGCGCCGCCGCGCGATCGTCGCCGACATGGGCGGCACCACCACCGACATCGCGGTCGTGCGCGACGGCCGGCCCGCGCTCGCGGGCGACGGCGCGCTGCTCGGCGACTGGCGGCCGATGGTCGAAGCGGTGAAGGTGCTCTCTGTCGGCCTGGGCGGCGACAGCGAGGTGCGCTACGGCGGCGTGCAGGGCATCCGGATCGGGCCGCGCCGCGTGATTCCGCAGAGCCTGCTGGTCCACGAGCACCCGGCGTTGATCGAGGTGCTGCGCCGGCAGGTCAACGAGTCGCCGCACGCCGCGCAGACGCGCTTCGCGTTGCGCTGGCAGGCCGACGCGGTGGCACTGGCCCGGCTGTCCGCCGACGAGCGCGCGGCCTGGGAGCGGTTGGGCGCGGGCCCGATCGACATGGAGCGCGCTGGGCGCGGCGAGCGCGCGCTGGCGCGCAGCCTGGCCAAGCTCGAGCGCAAGGGTCTCGTGATCTTCAGCGGCATGACGCCCACCGACGCCGCGCATGTGCTGGGCCTGTCGTCGCACTGGAGCCGCGAGGCCGCCGAACTCGGCGCGATCGTCTGGGCCCGGCAGATGCGCCACCTGTACGGCTACGGCCGCTGGGTGCTGGGCGACGCCCTGGCGCCCTGCGAGCAGATCATGGCCAGGGTGGTCGAGGCCATCCGCGTCAAGCTGATCGAGGCCGGGCTCAACGACGCCGACCGTCTGCACAACAGCCGGCAGGCCGACACCCTCGCGCGCCTGATCGGCGATCTGGGCGCACCACGGGCGGGCGGCGCGGCGGCCTTCGAGTTGCGGTTCGCGCAGGACATGCCGCTGGTGGCGGTGGGTGCGCCCGCGGCCAGCTACTACCCGGCGGTGGCGCGCGCGCTCGGCCTGGAGCTGGTGCTACCGGCGCACGGCGCCGTCGCCAACGCGGTGGGCGCTGCGCTCGGGCAGGTGGAGCAGCGCGTGCACATGACGGTGACGCAGGCCGCGCGCGGCGTCTATCGCGTCTTCGCGCCGGAGGGCCCCGAGCCGTTCAGCGAGCTGGCGCTGGCCCTGGCGCGATGCAGCGAGCTGGCCACGCAGGCCGCGCGCACCTTGGCGCTCGAAGCCGGTGCGGCGCAGGTGCACGTCGAGTGCACGCAGCGCGACAACCGCGTGCGCGACGACATCGACGGCGACGTCTTCTTCGAGGCCACCGTCACCGCGACTGCGCGCGGCGTGCCGTGCACGCGGGTGGTCGCGGCGGCCTGACGCACGAAGGGCAGCGGGCTTGTCGCAGCCCGCCGATCGCATCTGCGGGCCCTCGCCGGGGACGAGGGGTCAGTTGTCGCGTTCGCGCCGCGACAGGTCCGACGGTATGGTGCCGACCCAGCTCTGCTCCAGACGATCGAACTCGGCGTGGTTGGTCTCCGAGACCTCGAGGGTCTCGCCGAGCCTGAAGTCCTCCTGGCGCGAGCTGCGTTCCTCGCGCAGGTCGGCGGCGCGCTGCAAGGGGCGCAGGCCTTCGATGAAGGTTTCCAGGGCCAGCGATGAATCCTGGCCGGCCAGCGCCTCGGCCTGTGCCAGCGCCGCCGCCAGTACCGGGGCTGGCAGTGCTGCAACGCCCGGCCAGCCCTTGCTGCCCAGCGCCTCGTGCACGAGCAGCAGGTGGCTCATGTCCTTGGAGATGTGCTGCGGGTCGTGCGCGAGCACCCGAGCACCCAGTTCTTCGCACAACTGCGACGCCGAAGGCGGCTGGTCCGCTGGCGTGGCGCGCCGGCGCTCGACGAGCACCACGTGCAGTTGACCGTCACGCCGCTCCACCCCCAACGGCCGGCCGAGCACGCCCTTCAGCCGGCGTATCGGGTTGGTCTTGCCGTTCGCGCCGGCGGGCGCGCGCCGGTCCTGCGCAGGCGCGCGTTGCTCCGTGTCGGGCTTTGCGCGGGGCCCCTTGCGCTTGGGTGGGTTGGTGGACATGCGGCTTTCCTGCTCGGGACATTCCATTCTCAAACCGCCGGGCCGGCGTATTTGCGCCCTCGCGATCGGCGGCACGCCCGCGGGAATGAATTCCTACCGCAATTCGCCCATTGCGCGGTTCAGGTTGCCCGCTCCCACCAGGCCCCGTCGAGCGCAGTGCGCAGGTGCTCGATGAACGAACTCACCTTGCCCGGCACCAGCTTGGGCGAAGGGAACACCGCGTGGATCTCCTGCGTAGGCAGGTTGTGGCGTTCGAGGATCGGCCTGACGCTGCCGTCGGCCACCGACTCGCGCGCCACGTACCAGGGCAGGATCGCGATGCCCAGGCCCTCGCGCGCGGCGGCCAGCACGGCCGACAGGTTGTTCGAGCGCAGCGGGCCGCGCACCGGCACCACCTGCTCGCGGCCGTCGGGCCCGGCGACCATCCATCGGTCGTCGCCCTGCACGGTGCTGTAGACGAGGCAGGCGTGTTGCGACAGCTCGGCGGGCTGCCGGGGCGTGCCGTGCGCCTTCAGGTACGCGGGGGCGGCCACCATCACCCAGGGGTTGCGGCCGAGATAGCGCGAGCCGAGCGTGGAGTCCGCCAGGCGCCCCATGCGGATCGCCAGGTCCACACCCTGCTCGACCATGTTGACGTAGCGGTCGTCGAACGACAGGTCCACCGTCAGCCCCGGGTGCTCGCGCATGTAGGCAATCGTCAGCGGGATCAGCACGCGGCGGCCGAAGGCCACCGAGCAGGACACGCGCAGCGTGCCGCCGACGCCGCTTTGCATCAGCGTGGCCAGGTTGTCGGCGGCCTCGATCTCGTGCGCGATCGCCTTGCACTTGTCGTAGTACAGCGTGCCCACCTCGGTGGGGCTGACGCCGCGCGGGGTGCGGTGCAGCAGGCGCGCACCCAGGCGCTGCTCCATCGCGGCCACCGCCTTGGTGGCCGTGGGCTGGGTGATGCCGAACTCGCCCGCCGCCTTGGAGAAGCTGCCGGTCTCGACGATGCGGATGTAGAGGGCGACGGCGGCGACACGGTCCATGCGGCGCATTCTGCGCCCGGACGGAGCCGGTATTCCATTGCGGAATAGCAAAGATGCCCTGACGGGGCTTCCCCTCGGGCAGCGATCAGCGGACCATCGCGGCAACGTTTCGAAGGAGACCCTGATGGCGAAGATGAAGGCCGCGATGGCCGCCGTGCTGGTGATGGAAAAGGAAGGCGTGACCCAGGCCTTCGGCGTGCCGGGGGCGGCGATCAACCCGCTGTACGCGCAGCTGCGCGAGCGCCAGACCATCGCCCATGTGCTGGCGCGCCACGTCGAGGGCGCCTCGCACATGGCCGAGGGCTACACGCGGGCCAAGGCCGGCAACATCGGCGTGTGCATCGGCACCTCGGGCCCGGCGGGCACCGACATGGTCACCGGCCTGTACTCGGCGCAGGCCGATTCGATCCCGATCCTGTGCATCACCGGCCAGGCACCGCGGGCGCGCATGCACAAGGAAGACTTCCAGGCGGTGGACATCGCCTCGATCGTCAAGCCGGTCACCAAGTGGGCGACCACGGTGATGGAGCCCGCGCAGGTGCCGCGCGCTTTCCAGCAAGCCTTCCACCTGATGCGCTCGGGACGGCCCGGCCCGGTGCTGATCGACCTGCCGTTCGACGTGCAGATGGCCGAGATCGAATTCGACATCGAGACTTACGAGCCGCTGCCGGTGTACAAGCCCGCGGCCACGCGCAAGCAGGCGGCGAAGGCGATCCAGATGCTGCAGGCTGCCGAGCGCCCGCTGATCGTGGCCGGCGGCGGCATCATCAACGCCGACGCGTCGGATCTGCTGGTCGAGTTCGCCGAACTGGTGGGTGTGCCGGTGATCCCGACGCTGATGGGCTGGGGCACGATTCCCGACGACCACCCGCTGATGGCCGGCATGTGCGGGCTGCAGACCTCGCATCGCTACGGCAACGCGACCATGCTGGCTGCCGACTTCGTCTTCGGCATCGGCAACCGCTGGGCCAATCGGCATACCGGCTCGCCCGAGGTCTACTGCAAGGGCCGGACCTTCATCCACGTCGACATCGAGCCGACGCAGATCGGCCGCGTGTTCTCGCCCGACTTCGGCATCGTGTCGGACGCCAAGGCTGCGCTGGTTCAGTTCCTGGAAGTGGCCCGGGAGCTGAAGGCCGCGGGCAAGCTGAAGGATCGCACGGGCTGGGGCGCAGAGTGCCGCGAGCGCAAGCGCACGATGCTGCGCAAGACGAACTACGAAGCGGTGCCGATGAAGCCGCAGCGCGTCTACCAGTGCATGAACAACAACTTCCCGCGCGACACGACCTACGTGACGACGATCGGGCTGTCCCAGATCGCGGGCGCGCAGTTCCTGCACGTGTTCGGCCCGCGCCAGTGGATCAACTGCGGCCAGGCCGGGCCGCTGGGCTGGACGATTCCTGCCGCGCTCGGCGTGCGCGCCGCCGACCCGTCGCGCACCATCGTCGCGCTGTCGGGCGACTACGACTTCCAGTTCATGATCGAGGAACTGGCGGTGGGCGCGCAGTTCAAGCTGCCGTACATCCACATGGTGGTCAACAACAGCTATCTCGGCCTGATCCGCCAGAGCCAGCGCGGCTTCAACATGGACTACTGCGTGCAGCTGGGGTTCGACAACATCAACGCGCCCAAGCTCGAGGGCTACGGCGTGGACCACCAGAAGGTTGTCGAAGGCCTGGGCTGCAAGGCGATCCGGGTGTACAAGCAGGAAGAGATCAAGCCGGCGATCGAGCAGGCCAAGCGCTGGATGGCCGAGTTTCAGGTGCCGGTGGTGATCGAGGTGATGCTCGAGCGCGTGACCAACATCTCGATGGGCACCGAGATCGATGCCGTCAACGAGTTCGAGGAACTCGCGATTTCCGCCTCCGATGCGCCGACCGCGATCGGCCTGCTCGACTGAGGATGTTCGCCGCCGGGCCGCCCCAAGGCGAACGCTCCCCCACGGGGGGGCGACGCCGAAGGCGGCTTGGGGGCCCAAGGAGTTCATCATGCCCAAGTTCGCTGCCAACCTGTCGATGCTGTTCACCGAGTGGCCGTTCCTCGACCGCTTCGAGCGCGCCGCCGCGGCCGGTTTCAACGCCGTCGAGTTCCTGTTCCCCTATGCCTTCGCCACAGCCGACATCCAGGCGCGGCTCAAGGCCAACAAGCTGAAGCTCGTGCTTCACAACCTGCCGGCCGGCGACTGGGACGCCGGCGAGCGCGGCCTGGCCTGCCTGCCCGACCGCGTGGACGAGTTCCGCGAGGGCGTGGCCAAGGCCGTCGAAGTGGGCACGGCGCTCGGCGTGCCGCAGCTGAACTGCCTCGCGGGCAAGGCGCCGATCGGGGCGGCCGACGCCACGCTGCGCAAGACCTTCGTCGACAACCTGAAATTCGCCGCGGCCCAGCTGAAGAAGGCGAACCTGAAGTTGCTGATCGAGCCGATCAACAGCTACGACATCCCCGGCTTCTATCTGAACCGTACGGCGCAGGCGCTGTCGATCCTCGACGAGGTGGGCGCCGACAACGCCTTCGTCCAGTACGACATCTACCACGCGCAACGCATGGAAGGCGAGATCGCCGCCACCTTGAGCAAGCACCTGGCGCGCATCGGCCACATCCAGATCGCCGACAACCCTGGGCGCAACGAACCGGGCACGGGCGAGCTGAACTTCGCCTTCCTGTTCGCGCATCTCGACAGGATCGGCTATGCCGGCCACGTCGGCTGCGAGTACAAGCCTGCCACCACCACCGAAGCCGGCCTCGGCTGGCGCCAACGCCTCGCGCACTGATGTCCCACCCCCGAAGCGGCTTCGCCGCTCCCCCTCGAGGGGGCACCGCCAGCGGCCTGGCGAAGCCAGTTCCGCGGCGGTTGCTGGGTTCAAATTCTTCTCTCGCGCTTGATTTTTGCGTGTATTGCATTGGACTGCTGACATGAACAACACCCCCCTCAAACTCGGCTTCATCGGCCTGGGCATCATGGGCGCGCCGATGTGCGGCCACCTCATCGCCGCCGGCCACCAGCTCTTCGTGCACACGCACGGGAAGGTGCCGCCGGCCATCGCCGAGTCGAGCGCCACGCAGTGCACCAGCGCGCGCGGGGTGGCCGAACGCGCCGACATCGTGTTCATCATGGTGCCCGACACGCCCGACGTCGACGCGGTGCTGTTCGCGGAGCAGGGTGTCGCGGCCGGCATCGCCCGCGGCAAGGTGGTGGTCGACATGAGTTCGATCTCGCCGATCGCGACCAAGGACTTCGCGGCGCGCATCGCCGCGCTGGGCGCGGCCTACCTCGACGCGCCGGTCTCCGGCGGCGAGGTCGGCGCGAAGAACGCGACGCTGTCGATCATGGTCGGCGGCGACGAGGCCACCTTCGAGCGCGTCAAGCCGCTGTTCGAGAAGATGGGCAAGAACATCACGCTGGTGGGCGGCAACGGCGACGGCCAGACCGCCAAGGTGGCCAACCAGATCATCGTCGCGCTCAACATCGAGGC
>Ga0209797_10002098_pt1 | contig 10063 bp, 5 predicted proteins | sample DOMMetBare3Fresh_2_FD_187472 | JGI IMG/M metagenome (GOLD analysis project Ga0209797, IMG submission 187472) | Wetland sediment microbial communities from St. Louis River estuary, USA, under dissolved organic matter induced mercury methylation -... | ecosystem: Environmental > Aquatic >...
TGTCGTCGGGCGCCACCGACGGCAACGGCCGGGCTGCGTGCGGGCGGGACCGGAGCAGGTCGTCCAGCGTGCGCTCGCGCAGTCGGGCGACGACCTCCTCGGAGCCCTCCTCGTCGTAGACGTGCGCCAGCGCCGGGTTCGTCAGGACGTACTCGGGGACGACGAGCCGCAGCACGTCGGGGCCGCCGAGGACGGCGACCGGGACGCCGTCGTCGTCGGCGACGACCAGCCCGGTGAGCCGGTGCTCGGCCAGGACGCGGGCGGCGGTGACGGCGTCGGTGCCCGCCGTCACCAGCGGGACCCGTTCGACGAGGTCGGCGGCTCTCATGGCCGGGACGGTACCGGCGGTCCCGGCGCCGGGCGTGGCGACGCGGCGGTTCCGCGCCGTCCGCGTCGCGGCTCTGTCCCCGAACCTCAGTCGTCGGAGGCCGTGCTGGCCTTCAGCCCGTCGCTGATCAGGCTCATGACGCCCGAGTCCGCGAGCGTCGTCTGGTCGCCGACCTCGCGGTTCTCGGCGATGTCGCGCAGCAGCCGCCGCATGATCTTGCCGGACCGCGTCTTCGGCAGCTCCGGCACGACCATGATCTGGCGCGGCTTGGCGATCGGGCCGATCTGGCTGCCGACGTGGTTGCGCAGCTCGGCGATGATCTCCTTGCCGGCCGCCTCCGCGGCGTCGACGCTCCCGCGCAGGATGACGAACGCGACGACCGCCTGGCCCGTCGTCTCGTCGGTCGCGCCGACCACAGCGGCCTCGGCGACCTTCGGGTGCGACACGAGAGCCGACTCGATCTCGGTCGTCGAGAGCCGGTGGCCGGAGACGTTCATGACATCGTCGACCCGGCCGAGCAGCCAGATGTCGCCGTCCTCGTCCTTCTTCGCGCCGTCACCGGCGAAGTACATGCCCTCGAAGCGCGACCAGTAGGTCTCCTTGTAGCGCTCCGGGTCGCCCCAGATGCCGCGGAGCATCGACGGCCACGGCTCGGTGAGCACGAGGTAGCCGCCACCGCCGTTCGGGACCGGCTTGGCCTCGTCGTCGAGCACATCGGCGGTGATGCCGGGCAGCGGGATCTGCGCCGAGCCGGGCTTGAGCGTCGTGACGCCGGGCAGCGGACTGATCATCATGGCGCCGGTCTCGGTCTGCCACCAGGTGTCGACGATCGGGGCGCTGTCGCCGCCGATGACCCGGCGGTACCAGACCCACGCCTCGGGGTTGATCGACTCGCCGACGCTGCCCATGACGCGGATGGAGGAGAGGTCGAACTGCGCGGGGATCTCCTCGCCCCACTTCATGAACGTGCGGATCGCGGTCGGGGCCGTGTAGAGGATCGTCACCTTGTACTTCTGCACGATCTCCCACCAGCGGCCCTTGTGCGGGCTGTCCGGAGTGCCCTCGTAGATGACCTGGGTGGCGCCGTTCGCGAGCGGGCCGTACACGATGTACGAGTGCCCGGTGACCCAGCCGACGTCGGCGGTGCACCAGTAGACGTCGGTCTCCGGCCGCAGGTCGAAGACGTTGCGGTGGGTGTACGCCGTCTGCGTGAGGTACCCGCCGCTCGTGTGCAGGATGCCCTTCGGCTTACCCGTGGTACCGGACGTGTAGAGGATGAAGAGCGGGTGCTCGCTGTCGACGGCCTCGGGCGTGTGCTCGGCCGACGCCGCCGCGAGCGCGTCGTGCCACCACACGTCCTTGCCGTCGTTCCAGGCGACGTCCTGGCCGGTCCGTCTGACGACGAGGACCTTGCTGACGGACGGCGTCTGGGCGATGGCCTCGTCGACCGCCGGCTTGAGCGCGGATGCCGCGCCGCGCCGGTAGCCGCCGTCGGCGGTGATGACCACCTTGGCCTCGGCGTCGTCGATCCGGCTGCGCAGCGCCTCGGACGAGAAGCCGCCGAAGACGACCGAGTGCGGCGCCCCGATCCGGGCGCACGCGAGCATCGCGACGGCGGCCTCGGGGATCATCGGCAGGTAGATCGCGACCCGGTCGCCCCTGGTCACACCGAGCGCGAGGAGGGCGTTCGCCGCCCGGGACACCTCGTCCTTGAGCTGGGCGTAGGTGACCGACCTCGTGTCGCCCGGCTCTCCCTCGAAGTGGATCGCGACCCGGTCGCCGTGACCCGCCTCGACGTGCCGGTCGACGCAGTTGTAGGCGACGTTCAAGGTGCCGCCGACGAACCAGCGCGCGAACGGCGCGTCGCTCCAGTCGAGGGTCGCGCCCCAGGGGGTGGCCCACGTGAGGGCGCGGGCCTGGTCGTCCCAGAAGGCCAGCCGGTCGTTCGCCGCCCGGTCGTACAGGTCGGCCGTGGCCACGGCGTTGGCCGCGAACTCGGCGCTCGGCGGGAAACGCCGCTCTTCGTGCGACAGGTTCTCCAGGGTCACGTGCGACATGCGGCCCTCCGCGGTTCGACGTCGATGTCGGTATGGCGTCCGTGGTGAGGCTAGTCACCGTGGCCGGGCAGCGACAGGCCAGGGGCGGGCGCACCGACGAGCGGTCCGGCGGCTGCGACGGGCGGCGGCGCGCGCGCGACGGGTTGTGGAGAAGCCGTGGACGGCGTCGCGTCCGGGGGCGGGCGGGCGACCGGCCCGGCTAGCGTCGGGGTCGTGACGACGTCAGAGGTGCCGGCGACGGGCGGCCCGCCGGAGCGCGGAGGGGGGCTCCGGCGGCTGCTCGTCGTCGAGGACGACCCGGCGATCGCGGACGCCGTCGTCCGGCGGCTGCGTAGCGAGGGGTACACGGTGGACGCCGCGCACGACGGCCCGGCCGCAGTCGCCGCGGCCGAGCGCAACCGGTACGACGCCGTCGTTCTCGACGTCATGCTGCCCGGTCTGTCCGGTCTCGAGGTGTGCCGGAGGATCCAGGCCCGCGAGCCGGTCCCGGTGCTCATGCTCACTGCCCGCGACGAGGAGTCCGACCGGCTCGTCGGTCTCGCCGTCGGCGCGGACGACTACCTGACCAAGCCCTTCAGCCCCCGCGAGCTCGTCGCCCGGGTCGCCGCGCTGCTACGCCGGGTGGACCGGGCGGCGGCGATCGCGGAGGCGGCGTCGTCCGCCGGGCGCGCGGACGAGCAGCTCGCCGCGGGCAGCCTCTCGATCGACGTCGGAGCCCGGCGCGTTCAGGTCGACGGCGGGGAGGTGCACCTGACCCGAACCGAGTTCGACCTGCTCCTCGCCCTCGCCCGCCGCCCCGGCCAGGTCGTCGACCGTGACCGGCTGCTCACCGAGGTCTGGGACTGGCCCGATCTGGCCTCCGCCCGCTCCGCCCACGGCACGGCGGCCCGCGCGGTCGACAGCCACATCAAGGCGCTGCGGCGCAAGATCGGTGCCGAGCGGATCCGGACCGTGCACGGGGTCGGCTACTCCGTCGAACCCGTGCCCTGACGGTGCCCGCGCCGTCGGCCGGGGCTCCGCCGTCGGCCGGGGCTGCGCCGTCGGCCGAGGCCCGGACCTGTTTCGGGTGCTCTGCACTGCTCCGCGTGGTGGAGCAGTGCAGAGCGGGTGGATCGCCGGTCGCCGGGCGCGCGCTCTGCAGTGCTTCGCGTGGTGGAGCAGTGCAGAGTGCGTGGAACACCCTGTCCCCGGCCCCGCATCCACCGTCAGACGGAGTTCTCGACCTCGGTCAGCGCCTCGTCGAGCGCGCGGACGAGGAGGTCGCCGTCCGCGTCCGACAGCACCATCGGGGGTTTGATCTTCAGGACGTTGTGGTCGGGGCCGTCGCTCGACAGCAGGACGCCGCGGCGCTTGACGGCCTCGACGACGGCGGCGGCCGCGGCGCCGGCGGGCGTGCGTGCCGTCCGGTCGGTGACGAGCTCGACACCGAGGAACAGGCCCGCGCCGCGGACGTCGCCGACGAGCGGGTGCCGCTCGCCGACGGCACGCAGGTCACCGAGCAGGCGCCGGCCGAGCCGGCCGGCGTGTGCGCGCAGCCGCTCGTCGACGACGACGTCGAGCACGGCCTGACCGACCCGCGCCGAGACCGGGTTGCCGCCGAAGGTGTTGAAGTACTCCATGCCGGTGAGGAAGCTGCGCGCCACCTGAGGCGTCGTGACGACCGCGCCCATCGGGTGGCCGTTGCCGATCGGCTTGCCGAGGGTCACGACGTCGGGCACGACCCCGTGCAGCTCGAAGGCCCACCACGCGCTGCCGACCCGCCCGAACCCGGTCTGCACCTCGTCGGCGACGCAGATCCCGCCCGCGGCGCGGACCCGCTCGTACGCGCCGCCGAGGAAGCCGTCGGCCAGCACGACCTGGCCCGCGGTGCCGGGGATCGCCTCGGCGAAGAACGCGGCGGGACGCCGACTCGTCGCGGCGAGGCCGTCCAGCAGCCCGTCCACCGCGGCGAGGTAGGCCGCCGCATCCGCGGCGTGGACGCCACGGTAGGGGTCCGGCATCGGCACGACGTGGGTCCGGTCGGGCCGGCCCCGGCCACCGGGCCCGTCGAACTTGTACGGGCTGATGTCGATGATGCTCGTCAGGTGCCCGTGGTAGGCGTGGTCGAGCACGAGGACGTCGCGGGCACCGGTGTGCGCATACGCCAGGCGCAGCGCCAGGTCGTTCGCCTCGGAGCCGGAGTTGACGAGGAAGACGACGCTCAGCGGGTCGGGCATCGTCGCGGCGAGCCGGCGCGCGTACGTCGTCACCGCGTCGTGCAGGTACCGGGTGTTCGTGTTGAGCAGCTGCGACTGCTCCGCCGCGGCCGCAACGACCCGGGGGTGGCAGTGTCCGACGTGCGCGACGTTGTTGACGAGGTCGAGCCAGCCCCGGCCCTCGGCGTCGTACAAGTACGCCCCGCTGCCGCGGACGACGTGCAGCGGCTCGCGGTACGACAGGCTGAGCGCCGGCGACAGGTGCTGCGCGCGCTCGCGGGCGATCTCCGGCGCGGCGCGCGGCGTCGGCGCCCGCAACCCCTCGGGAACGCCGAGCAGCAGGTTGGGATCCGGAGAGACCGACTCCCAGACGGCGAGCTCGCTGCGGGCGGCCACCCCGGGGACGTCGGCGCCGAGGCCGAGCAGGTCGGTGAGGAGCTGCAGGTGCAGGTGCGGCACCCAGCCGCCGTTCTCGTCCTGCCCGCCGACCTCGGCGACGACGTCGCCGGCGCGGACCCGTTGCCCGGGAGTCAGCTTCGGCAGCGAGCCCCGGGACAGGTGGCCGTACAGCGTGAAGAAGTCGACGCCGTCCGGGGTCGTGTGCCGCAGCACGACGACCGGCCCGTAGTCGAGCGGCGCCGGGTTGTCCGCGACGACCTCGACGACGCCGTCGAGCGGGGTGCGGACCGCCGTCCCGGCGGGCACGAAGAGGTCGACACCGAGATGCGCCGTGCGTCGCTCGGGCTCGCCGTCCGGGCCGACGTCGCCGGTCGCGAACAGGTCCCCCGCGTACACCGAGCGGTCCTCGAGGTAGGCGCCGACGCCGACCTCGGCGCCGTCCGGGGTCCGACCCTGCGCCCAGTCCCACGGCGCGCGGGACGTCGTCGCGAGCGGTGCGCCGAGCACCGGCGCGAGGTCCGCGGCGTCGAGGGTCGCGAGGTGCGCCCGGACGGTGCGGGCGTGCGGCACCGGGTCGAAGCCGCCCGCCTCCCGCAGCCGGTACCGGGTCAACGGCTCCTCGATGGTGCCGAGCCGGATGAGCAGCGCCGACACGGCGTCCTGGCTCACGAGGAGGTACTGGTTGTCCGGGTCGTCGCGGTGCTGGACCCCGGCCATGACGACGCTCGTCGCCAGCCGCGCGCGGACGAGGTCGGGCAGCAGGTCGATCTCGTCCGGGGTCAGCGGCACCTCGGCGTGGTACCCCTCGACGACGGGCAGGACCGCGCGCCACGGGTCCCCGGCCGACCGCGACGCGGCGTCCGCCATCGCGTACGTGAGGGCGACGGCGAGGCCGCAGACCCGTGGTGCAGTGCACAGGTCACCGAAGTCGATCAGCCCGCTCACCGTGCCGGTGTCGTCGAGCAGCACGTTCGCGTCGTTCGCGTCGTTGTGGATCGCTTGTGCGGCAAGGGTTTCCAGTCGCGGCAGGACGTGTGCGACGAAGCGGTCGAGCACCGCGGCCGCCGCGGCCCGGCGTCCCGGGTTGGCGACGGTGCCGAGGTCGGCGACCCGGTCGGTGGCCGTCATGAGGTTCCAGCGGTGCGACCGGGCCAGGTGCGGGTGCTCGAAGGTCGCGAGCGCGGCGTCGACCCGGGCCACCGCCCGGCCGAGGCTGCGCAGCGCCGCGGCGCCGTGCGGCGCGGACGACGCCCACGTACGGCCCGGCAGCCACGACAGCGCCCGGACGAGACGCGGCCCGATCTCGGTCTCGACGGGGATGCCCGCGCGACCACCCGGCGGCCGCAGCGCCTGCGGCACGAGCGCAGCGGCAGGCCCGGCCCCGAGGTGGTCCAGGGCGGCGGTCTCGAGCCCGACGCCGTCGACGTCGACCGGGGGGTGCACCTTGAGGACGAACCGGGCCGGCGCGAAGGCGACGACGGCCTCGCCGTCCGGACCGGTCGGGACGCCCTCGAAGAGCGCGTTGAGGGTGCGCTCGCCGGGCAGGACCCGGACGGTGCCCGTCACCCCCAGGGCCGCGGCCGCCTGACCGATGACCCGCTCGACGTCCCGCGCGACCTCCACGACGCGGAGCCTAGACGGACTCCACCACTCCTCCACACGAAGGCGACCCTGCGGCCACAGGGGCCCGGTTACCGTCGGGCCATGAGGCTGGACCTGCGCCCGCTCGACCCGGTGCGCTCCATCAAGGCCAAGCTCGGGCTGCTCGTCGCGACGAGCATCGTGGTCGGGGTCGTCATGACCTGGGTCGGCTTCGACTACCTCGGGTGGCGCGCGCGCTACAGCATGGCGCTCGCCGTCGGGGTCGCGCTCGTCGTCACGCAAGTGCTCGCGCACGGCATGACGTCACCGCTGCGGCAGATGACCGCAGCGGCGCGCGAGATGGCTGCCGGAAGACCGGCCGGCCCGGTCCGGACGACGAGCCGTGACGAGGTGGGCGAGCTCGCCCGGGCCTTCACCGCGATGTCCCGCGACCTCGCGCGCTCGGACGCCCAGCGCCGCGAGCTCCTCGCCAACGTCGCGCACGAGCTGAAGACGCCGGTCGCCGCGCTGCGGGCCCAGCTCGAGAACCTCGTCGACGGCGTCCGGGCCCCCGAGCCGTCGGCGCTCGCCGAGGCCCTCGACCAGACCGAGCGGCTCGGTGCGCTCGTCGCGGACCTGCTCGACCTCGCCCGCGCCGAGGCCGGGATCACGCCGCTGCGCCGGTCCTCGGTCGTCGTCCGGGCGCTCGCGGACGACGTCGCGCAGGAGGTCGGCATCGCCCGGCCCGGGCAGCACGTCGTCGTCGACGTCCCCGAGAACCTCGTCGCCGACGCCGACCCCGCCCGGTTGCGCCAGGTGCTCGTCAACCTCGTCGACAACGCCGCCCGGCACGCCACCGACGGCGGCCGGGTCGACGTCCGGTGCCGTTCGGACGGCGCCGACGGCGTCGTCGTCGAGGTCACCGACGACGGCCCGGGGATCCCACGCGAGGAGTGGGACGCCGTCTTCGAGCGCTTCCGGCTCGGTGCGGCCGGCGCCGGTGGGATCGGCGGCGGTACCGGTCTCGGCCTCGCGATCGCCCGCTGGGCGGTCGTCCTGCACGGCGGCCGGATCGCCGTCGTCCCGTCCCCCCGCGGCTGCCGGATCCGGGCCGAGCTGCCCGCCGCCGCGCCGATCGCAGGCCCGACCCAGGCACCGGTGACGTCCCGTGGCTGAGCGCGCCCAGGTGTACGTCCCGCCGCCGGTCATCGGCCCGATGCCGCCGACGCTCGTGCAGCGCTACTGGCCCGCGCCGACCACACCGCCGACCCTGGGCGTCCTCGTCGCCGCGGCCGCCACCGGTCTGCTGCTCGCCGCGACGCTGTTCACCGACCGGCTCGGCCTGCAGTCCGGGCTCGTCGCCTCCGCGCTCACCGCCGTCGCCGTCCTCGCGACCCGCCGGGGCCGGGCCGCGGGGGACGCGCGCCGCCCGCGGGTCTCGTCCCGGACGGCGTTCACCGTGCTCGCGGTCGCCCTCGGCTGGGTCCCCGCGGTCCGGGACGGCACCCCGACGGTCGTCCTGAGCGTCCTCGGCGCGACGGGCCTGGCGGTGCTCGCGGCGGTCGACGGTCGCACCTGGCCGGCGGTGCTCCTCGCCTGGCCCGCGTCCGCCGTGGCCTGCGTCCGGTCCGCGCTCTGGGCCGGGACCCGGCTGCGGACGCTGCGGCGGCCCGCCGGGCTCGCCGGCTGGGTGCGCGGGGTGTCGGTCGCCGTCGTGTCGGTCTGGGTCTTCGCAGCCCTGCTCAGCCGGGCGGACGCCGCCTTCGCGGCCGTCCTCGACGCCCTCCTCCCGTCGATCGACCTGTCGTCCCTGCCCGAGCGCCTCGTCGTCCTCGTCATCGGCGCCGTGGCCGCGCTGACGCTCGCGTTCAGCGCGGTGGCGCCGCCGCGCTGGGAGGCCGTCCGGGTGCCGCACCGGGCCGGTCCCGCCGTCGAGTGGGCGCTGCCGCTCGGGCTCGTCGACGTCCTGCTCGCGCTCTTCGTCTGCATCCAGGCGGCGGCGCTCTTCGGCGGTCTGCCGCAGGGGATCTCGGACGGCGTCACGCCCGCCGAGCGGGCCCGCCAGGGCTTCGGCCAGCTGGTCGCGGTGACCGTGCTCGCCGTCGTCCTGCTCGCGTGGGCCGGCCGTCGTGCCGGCACCGACCGCTCGCGGCACCGGCGGCTGCTCGGCGTCCTCGGCGGCGGCCTCGTCGGACTCGTGCTCGTCGTCGTGGCGTCCGCGCTGCGCCGGATGGCCCTCTACGAGCAGGCGTTCGGCTGGACCGTGCTGCGGATCCACGTCGCGGCGTTCGAGGTGTGGCTCGCCGTCGTCCTCCTCCTGTGCGCCGGGGCGTGGGCGCTGCGCCGGACGGCGTTCGTCGCGCGCGGCGTCGTGCTCGCCGCCGGCGCCGGCCTGCTCGTGCTGAACCTCGCCGGCCCCGACGCGCTCGCGGCGGCCGCCAACGTCGACCGGTTCGCCCGCACGGGCAAGGTCGACACCGGCTACCTTGCCCGGCTGTCGGACGACGCCGTCCCGGCGCTCGACCGGCTGCCGGAGCCGCAGCGTCGCCAGGTGCTCGGCGACCGGTCCGTGAAGTCCGACCCCTGGTTCGCCGCGAACGTCGCGCGGCTGCGCGCCGCTGCGATCCTCGAGACGATCGTGCGGCCGGCGTCGCGGTCAGACGCCGCTGGACACCGGCTGCGCACGGGCCCTCGGGACCTCGACGTCGCGCAGCAGCCACGCGACGGCCTCCGCCGCCGTCCAGCCGTCGGCGTTCCCGCCGTGCAGCCAGTGCTCGCTGTCGAGCCGGCGGGCGCCTGCGAGGTCGGCGCCGAGCGTCGCGGTCGGCTGCCCGGCCGTCGCCCCGGTCGGGACCTCGAGCGTCCCGTCGCGCAACCGCTCGAGGAGCTGCTCGCGCAGCGATTCGCGCAGACCTGACTCGCGGGCGAGCGCGAAGAGCGTTCCGACCTGGACGCCGGCCGCCCCCGCCTCGAGCGCAGCGCGGACCCGCTGCGGCTCGCCGTACCCGCCGGCGAGCCAGAACGGCAGGCCGATCGCCGCGACCGGACCCTCGACGACGACGCCGTCGGGCCGGGCGGACCCCTCGCCGAGGTCCTGCGCGAGGACGTGCGAGGAGACGATCGCGAGGAAGGTCGGACGGCGCAGCGGCGGCAGCCCGTCGCGCGGGGCGAGCGTCGTCGGGTCGAGGGTGACCTGCGCGGCCGGACCGCCGGCGACGTCGACCGTCACGGTGCCCGCCCGGTGCTCGGCGAGCTCGTCGAGCTGGTGCGCGATCTCGCCCGGGATGCCCGCGCCGGCGAGGACGACGTCGACCCCGGCGAGCATCGCTCCGTAGACCACCGCCGGGGTCGCCGTCGAGAGCTTCACCAGGAGGTCGACCCCGACGAGGCCGCTGTGGCCCTCCTTGGCGAGCCAGACCTCGACGAAGCTGCCGACGACGGTCAGCTCGTCGCGGTGCGCGTCCGGCCGTACCCCGGGCCGGAGCACCGGGACGTACGGCTCC
>Ga0209797_10002099_pt1 | contig 10061 bp, 9 predicted proteins | sample DOMMetBare3Fresh_2_FD_187472 | JGI IMG/M metagenome (GOLD analysis project Ga0209797, IMG submission 187472) | Wetland sediment microbial communities from St. Louis River estuary, USA, under dissolved organic matter induced mercury methylation -... | ecosystem: Environmental > Aquatic >...
CGCGCCGCTGCAGGAGGTCGGCGCGGTTCAGGGCCGCGGCCCGGACGCGCACCAGCACCTCGCTGCGGGCCGGCGACGGATCGGAGACCTCCCGGACCTCCACCACCTCGGGACCGCCCTTGCCGACGAAGACGACCGCCTTCATGTGACCCTCCGCATTCCCGGCGCGCCGAAGTGGCCGGCGGGCGCGCCGAAGGGCGCCTCGAAGACCGCTCCGTCCCGATCTCGCGCCACGGCGGCGCCACCGGGACCGACATCGGCCAGAGGATACCCGTCCGCGCGCGGGGGCGCGAGGCGCTCGGCCTCCACCGGGCAGGCCTCGCTTGGGTCGAGCGCCGCGAGGGCCTCCGGCGGGTCGCAGGCCACGGCGAGGCAGTACCCGTTGTACGTGCCCTCCCACCACATGGTGAGCCGCGCTGGCGCGAGGGCCGCCGCGGCGGCGGCCTCGAGGAGCCGCTCGCGGAAGGCCCGGAAGGGGGCCGCATCGTGCCGCGGGTCCTCGCCCTCGGGGACGAGGTGCCCGTAGCGCCGGCGCAGGTCGTCGAGGGCGAAGAGGAGGATCCGGGCGGCCACGGGGGAGAGATAACGGGAGGAAGGCGCCGCGCGAGCCGTACCCCGGGTCACAGCGACCTGACGCTTTCCGTCACGGGCTTCCCACGCGGCGGCGTCACCCGTAACCGGGACGCCGCGTCGCGGGGGCGATGGGCCGCGCCGCAGACCCGCGTCCGCGCTGCGGACGGGATGGCGGCGGAGCCCCTCGGATTTCGGCCCGAGGTGCTGCTTCTGAAAGGCACGCCGCTTGCTCTCCAGCAAGGCATGGCGGCCTTCCATCCGCGCGGGACCGGGGAAACCGAGCCACCGGCGCGGGCCTTCTCCGTCGACACCCTGCGCTGGGTGGCGGGCGGCGAGCTGCACTGGTGCGCCTGCGAGGAGTGCTGGGCGCAGCAACCGTTCTGGCGCTACGTGGACATGCTGGCGGGCGAGTGGCGCGCGGAGCACCCCCGCGGCTCGAGGGCCGCGCTCGCCCACTTCGTCTGGAGTGCCCTCTCCGCCTCCGGGGCGAGGCGCGCCCTGTGGCGCCTTTCGCGGCCGCGGCGGACGCGGGCGGTGGCGGCGCTCCGCGCGGAGGGGGCGAGCGGCGGCTGGAACCTGGGCGAGCTGTACGAGATCGTGCTGCGCGGGCTCGCCCTGCGGACGCGCGACGAGCCCTGAGGCCCCCGCGGGGGGAGCCCGGCGGCTCGCCGGCGTCCCGGATCAGGCGACGGCCCGGGTCTTCCGCCCGAGCAGCGACTCGGCGAGCGCGTGCTCCCGGCGCTCGTGGTCCCGCAGCCGCTTCATGACCTGGGCGGCCTTCTCGCCCGCCGCCCCGCCGTTCATGCCCTCCCGCACGCCGAGCGCCAGCGCCTGGATCTCGGCAAGGATGAGCCGGTGCTCCTCGAGCAGGGCGTCCGCGACGGCGGAGGTCCCCTTGCCGAGGATGCCGAAGATGCCCTGGTCCCGCTCCTCGCGCTCGAAGTGGTTTGCGAGGAAGCCCGACATCTCCTCGAGCGCGCGAGCCAGGTCTTCCGCACCCTGCGCCTGGCGCACCCGCCCGATGACGAAGTCGAGGCGGCGGTGGTCCTCGGCCATGGCCTGCTCGGCGGCGGCGAGCCGGTCGGCCTGGGTGAACTGCGCCATCTCGGTGGAGCCCACCAGTGCCTTGGTAGAGGACTGGCCGCCGGAGACCACCTCGGTCACCTGGTCGAAGTAGCCGGTGCCCACCTCCTGCTGGTGGCGGGTGGCGGTGTAGCCGCGCGCCTCGGCGGCGAACTCGGCCTGCTGCAGCTCGGTGTAGGCCGTCATGCCGCGGTCCCGGTATTCGCGGGCGAGCTCGAACATGCCGTGGTTGAGGGCGTGGAAGCCCGCCAGGGTGACGAACTGGAACTTGTAGCCCATGGCCCCGAGCTCGCCCTGGAACCTGGCGATGGTGGCGTCGTCCAGGTTCTTCTTCCAGTTGAAGGAGGGGGAGCAGTTGTACATGAGGAGCTTCCCCGGGTACTTCGCGTGAACGCCCTCGGCGAAGCGCCTCGCGTCCTCCAGATCCGGCGTCGAGGTCTCGCACCACAGGAGGTCGGCGTAGGGCGCATAGGCCACGGCTCGCGCGATGGCGCAGTCGATGCCGCCCTTCAGGCGGAAGAAGCCCTCCGGCGTGCGCTCGCGCGAGGAGATGAACGCCTCGTCGCGCGGGTCGGCGTCGGTGAGGAGCAGCTGCGCCGAGTGGGCGTCGGTGCGGGCGACGAGGACGGTGGGCACGCCCATCACGTCGGCCGCGAGGCGGGCCGCGGTGAGGGTCCGGATGAACTGGCTGGTGGGCACGAGCACCTTGCCGCCGAGGTGGCCGCACTTCTTCTCCGAGGCGAGCTGGTCCTCGAAGTGCACCGCCGCGGCGCCGGCCTCGATGAGCGCCTTCATGAGCTCGAAGGCGTTGAGCGGTCCGCCGAAGCCGGCCTCGGCGTCGGCGACGATGGGGGCGTACCAGTAGGCGCCGTCCTTGCCCTCGGCGTGGGCGATCTGGTCGGCGCGCTGCAGGGCGCGGTTGATGCGCCGGACGAGGTTGGGGACGCTGTCGGCCGGGTAGAGGCTCTGGTCGGGATAGGTCTGGCCGGCGGTGTTGGCGTCGGCGGCCACCTGCCAGCCGGACACGTAGATGGCCTTGAGGCCCGCCTTCACCATCTGCACCGCCTGGCCGCCGGTGAGGGCGCCGAGCGCGTGGATGTACGGCTCGGTGTTCATGAGGTCCCAGAGCCTGCGGGCGCCGATGTCGGCGAGCGTGTGCTGGATCGGGAGGGTGCCGCGGAGCCGGTCCACGTCGGCCTTGCCGTACGCCCGGGCGACGTGCTCCCAGCGGCGCGGGTCCTGGTGCCACGGTGCCGGGCTGTCCTGCGGCTCGGGCGGGGCGTGCACCGCGGCCACGGTGGTGGGCTCGCCGACGAGGACGTCGTAGGCCGGGAGCGTCAGGAATTCCGTGAACTCGGGGGCGGTGGAGATGCGCTCGAAGATGGCCCGGGCGTCGTCGAAGCGCCCCTGGGTGTAGCGCCGGTCGCCGATCTCGACGTGGATGTGGTCCACCTCCTCGGCGACGAGGTGCCGGAAGAAGTCGGAGGTCACCTTCTGGCCGCCCTCGAGCGACACGCCGTGGTGGATCCACTGCCAGACCTGGGCGCGGCTGATCTCGGCCGTCGCCGCGTCCTCCATCAGGTTGTAGAGCGGCACGCAGCCCGAGCCGCGGAGCCAGGCCTCGAGGTACTGGACGGAGACGCGGATGGAGTGGCGCAGTCCGGCCTCGGTCTTCGTGCCCTCCGGCACGGCGAGCAGGTCCTTCTGGGCGACGCGCACGTCCTCGCGCTTCACGTGGATCTGGTTCGGCGTCCTCATGTGCTCGTCGAAGACCGCCCTGGCGACGGGGACGAGGCCGGGGTGGGCGACCCAGGTGCCGTCGTGGCCGGCCTTCACCTCGCGCAGCTTGTCGGCCCGGACCTTGGCGAGCGCGGCCTCGCTGGCCGCGGGGTCGTCCTGGATGGGGATCTGGGCCGCCATCCCCCCCATGGCGTGGACGTTGCGGCGGTGGCAGGTCTGGATGAGGAGCCGCACGTAGGCGTCGAGGAACGACTTGTCCATCGTGACCTGGCCGCGGTCGGGGAGGACGAAGCGCGGGTCGTTCCGGAGGCGCTTCACGTAGCTGAAGATGTAGTCCCAGCGGCCGCAGTTGAGGCCCGCCGAGTGCTCGCGCAGCTCCCAGAGGATCTCGTGCATCTCGAAGGCCGCGGGCAAGGTCTCGACGAGGACCGTCGCCCGGATGGAGCCCTTCGGGATCCCGATCTTCTCCTGGGCGCGCAGGAAGACCTCGTTCCACAGCCGGGCCTCGAGGTGGCCCTCGAGCTTCGGCAGGTAGAAGTAGGGCCCGGTGCCGCGGGCCAGGAGCTCCCTGGCGTTGTTCGCGAGGAAGACGCCGAAGTCGAAGAGGCCGGCCGGCACGGGCTTGCCGTCCACGAGCACGTGCTTCTCGACGAGGTGCCAGCCGCGCGGGCGCACGAACAGCACCGCGGTCTTCTCGGCGAGGCGGTACTCCTTGCCGGTGTCCGGCGCCCCGTACTCGATGGTGCGGCGGATGGCGTCGTGGAGGTTCACCTGCCCCTCTACGGCGTTCTCCCAGGTGGGCGAGTTCGAGTCCTCGAAGTCGGCCATGTAGACGCTCGCGCCCGAGTTGAGCGCGTTGATGATCATCTTGCGGTCCACCGGGCCGGTGATCTCGACCCGTCGGTCGAGCAGGTCCTTGGGGATCGGCGCGACGGTCCAGTCCGAGCTGCGGATCTTCGCGGTCTCGGGCAGGAAGTCGGGCCGCTCGCCCTGGTCGAACCGGATCTGCCGCTCCCGTCGCCGCTCGAGCAATTCCTCCACGCGCCAGCCGAAGGTGCGAGCGAGGTCGGCCACCAGCTCCAGAGCGGCGGGGCTCACCACCTTGGCCTGGTCGCCGGCGAGCGGGCCTCTCAGCTCGACTCCACGAGGCAGGTCTAGAGCGTGCTCGGACATGACGTGCGTCCTCCTTGGGACGTGAACAGGGCTCTAACTTGACGGGTGTCAACCGCCACACCTTGTGGCCACCGTCCGGTCAACGCGTCCATGGCCTGTCAAGAGGGGCGTGAAAGGTGTAAATCGTGTAAACTCGCGCGCCGACGACCCCCTACGCGAAGGATAGTGCATCCGCCGTGAGAGAGACGCCGCCATTGGGGGCCAAGGTGAGGGCGCTGCGGCGCCGGGCCGGGCTCACCCAGGCCCAGCTGGCCGATCGGCTCGGCATCTCGCCGAGTTACATGAACCTCATCGAGCACAACCGGCGCGCCTTGCCGGCCCCGCTCCTCATCAAGCTGGCCCAGGTCTTCGACCTCGACCTGCGATCGCTCTCCACCGAGGACGACGCCCGGACCGTCGCCGACCTCATGGAGGTCTTCGGCGACCCCATCTTCGAGCACGAGGACGTGACCACCGCGGAGGTACGGGAGCTGGCGGCCCACGCGCCCCAGGCTTCGCGCGCCGTGCTGAAGCTCTACCACTCGTTCCGCGACGCCCGCGAGGCGGCCAACAGCCTCGCCATGAAGCTCTCCGGCGCCGAGGTGGCGGGCGTGGACGCCTCGCGGCTCCCCACCGAGGAGGTCTCGGACCTGGTCCAGCGCCACAGGAACTACTTCCCGGAGCTGGAGGCGGGCGCGGAGGCGCTGTGGCGCGAGGCCCGGCTCGGCGGCGACGACCTGTACGCCGGCCTCGTCGCCCACCTCGAGAAGGCGCACGGCGTGACGGTCCAGATGGAGAAGACCGCGGCCATGGGCGGCGCCATCCGCCGCTTCGACCCGGAGCGGAAGGTGCTCACGCTCTCCGAGGTGCTCCGCCGCGGCAGCCGCAACTTCCAGCTCGCCTACCAGATCGGGCTCCTCGGCCAGGAGAGCGTCCTCGCCCGCATCGCCGACGACGCGCTCCTCACGAGCGGCTCGTCGCGGGCGCTCGGGCGGGTAGTGCTCGCCAACTACTTCGCGAGCGCGGTGCTCATGCCCTACCAGCCTTTCCTGGAATCGGCCCGCGCCGAGCGGTACGACCTGGAATTGCTCGGCCACCGCTTCCGGACCAGCTTCGAGCAGACCTGCCACCGGCTCACCACGCTCCGTCGCCCCGGCGCCGAGGGCGTGCCCTTCCACTTCGTGCGCGTGGACATCGCCGGGAACATCTCCAAGCGCTTCTCCGCCTCCGGGCTTCGCTTCGCCCGCTTCAGCGGGGCCTGCCCGCGCTGGAACGTCTTCGCCGCCTTCCTCACCCCCGGCATGATCCGCACCCAGCTCTCGCAGATGCCGGACGGGACCACCTACTTCTGGATTGCCCGCACCGTGCACAAGGAGGGCGGCGGCTACCACGCCCCCCGCACCCTGCTCGCGCTCGCCATGGGCTGCGAGGTGGCGCACGCCCGCAAGCTCGTCTACGCCGACGGCGTCGATCTGGAATCGCGCCAGGCCGTCGTTCCGGTCGGCCTCACCTGCCGCCTCTGCGAGCGCATGGACTGCGAGCAGCGCGCCTTCCCGCCGCTGCAGCACCCGCTCCGCGTCCACGAGAACGTTCGCGGCGTGTCCTTCTTCGCGCCGGTCACGGAGAAGTAGTCCCGGGACCGAGCAGCTCCAGGTGCTCGAGCAGGTCCAGGTTCTCGAGGAGGTCGAGGTTCTCGATCACCTCGGCGTCCGGGTCGGGCGCGCCGCCGTCGCCCGCGCCGGGGGCGCCGCCGTCCGCCGCCGCGCCGGCGCCCCGGGCTCCGGCGTCCTCCGGGCCGCCGTCGGGCGGGGCACCCGCGAGCAGCAGCGAGAGGGCGAGAGCGGCCGCGCGCATCACGGAGTCACGAGATCCACGCCGAGGACGAGCTTGGTCACGGTGCGCCGGCCGTCGAAGAAGTCCCCGGGCCAGAGCGCGTCCCCCTCCGCCACCACCGAGATCCAGCCGGCGGGCGACCAGGTGACGGACACGTCCAGCTCCGGCCCATACACCCGGCCTCCGAACGGGCCCACCTCGTCGGCGAAGAGCCAGGCGCCCTTGGCGTCGAGTGCGAGGCCGCGCAGGGGATCCCAGGACGCGGTGAGCCCCGGCGCGATGACGCCGCGGGCGTTCACGCCGGGCGCGGTGACCTGGCGCGCCGCGAACGACTCGGACACGCCGCCCTGGAAGAAGAGGTTCGTGGCGGAGACGTAAGGGGCGACGGCGAGGAAACCCCGGTAGTCGCGGGAGAGGCCGAGACGCGCCTTCTCCGCGGGCGGCAGGTCGCCCGAGAGCCAGAGGAAGAAGCCCCCCACGGAGGCCGCGCCCAGGGCCTTCCGGTAGCGGAGCGATACCAGCTCTCCCAGCGCCCCCGCGTCCACCTCCTTCGGCGGCAGGGCCAGCTGCGGCACGAGGAGGTGGATCCGCCCGGCGAGCAGCGCCGCCGTCCAGCTCGCCTCGTGACCGCCGCCGAGCAGGAGGTGGCCGCTCGTCCCGACCCAGACGAGGTTGGACGAGCCTTCGAGCCGCTGGCTCGAGGTCGCGGCGAGGGCGCGCGAGGCCGTGAGGTGCTCGGGAGTCCCCGGCGCCGTTCCGCGGATGCGCATCGCCCCCGACTCGATCGAGGCGCTCCGGAACAGCTCGGGCACGCTGCCCGTCTCGTCGTGGGCGAAGGCGGCGAAGATCCCGGCGTGCTCGAAGAGCGAGGGAAGGTGGTCCACCCGGAGCGCGAGGAGCGGAGAGCGCAGCGCGGTTCCGGCGGGGAGGTCGCGCGCCGGGTAGAAGGCGGCGAGGCCGACGTCCCAGGCCGGTCCGATGGCGCCGAGGTCGAGATCGGCCTCGAGCCCGAGCCCGTAGTCGTCGTAGACGAAGCCGTCGCCCACGACCATGCGCCTCCGGCCGGCTCGCAACGCGGCGAAGGCGGCCCGGCCCACGCCCACCGCCACGAAGGCCTCGCGCACGAAGAGCGTGGCCTCGGCCTCCTCCTCGATCGGCCGGAGGTTGCTCGTCACCTGGTACGGACCAGGGCGCGTCGAGGGCACGGGAAGCCGCAGGGGGACGAGGCAGCCGGGGCTGCCGGAGAGGTCGAGGCCGCTCGGCGACGCGGCCGAGGGGCACACCATCGCCGTCTGCGGGAGGCGCGTGCGCCGCAACTCGCCCGTGTCCACCGTGAAGGCGAAGCGCAGCCGGTCGGAGAAGGCGGAGCCGTCGAGGCCGGCGGAGACGAAGGACGACGCGTAGGACCGCGCCGGACCGGGACCGAGGTAGTTCTGGACCGCGAAGGCGCGCGTCGAGGGGTCGAAGAGAACCTGGCCGTCCGGCGCGTTGCGGAGATCGGTGATGCGCAGGTGCAGCAGGGCGCGGCCGCGCACCTCGGCGTCGTCGCCGGCGAGCGCCGGCGCGGCGAGCGCCAGCGCGAGGACCGCGGCGAGCGAGGCGGGCGCCTTCACGGTCCGCGGTCAGGGTCTCGGGGCGCGGCGCCGCCACTCTTCCCGGGCACGCTCGCGCTCGGCCGGCGACAGGTCGCGCCAGCGGCGGAGGTTCTCGAGGTAGCGGCGCCGGGTCTCCGGCGGCGCCCGCAGGAGCTCGCGGAAGGCCGCGCGCATCTGGGCCTGCCGCTCCGGCGCCATCTCGCGATAGCGCGCCAGGCGGTCCAGGATGGCGCGGCGGTCGCGGGCCGGCAGCTCCTGGAAGGCGCGCCAGTTGCGCTCCACCTCGGCGCGCTGCTCCGGCGGCAGGGCGCGCAGCCGCTCCAGCCGCTGGCGCGCCTCCGCCTGCCGCTCCGGCGGCAGCTCGCGGAAGGCCCGGTACCGCTCCCGCATCGCCTCGCGCTCGGCGGGAGAGAGCTTCTCCCAGCGCTCGCGGGCGCCGGCGGGCGCCGGCTCCTCGGCCCGGGCCGGGGCGGCCGCGAGGAGGAGGAGCGCGGCGGCGAGCGTCCCGAGCCTCATGGGCGGCCCTCCGGGAGCTCGTGCAGGTGGGCCACGACCTCCACGTCCTCGTGCGTCTCCGCCGAGCCCAGGCTCGCCACCAGCTCGAAGTTCTCGAGGAGATCGAGGTTCCGGGCCAGGTCGGCCTCGACGGCCCGGTGGCGGACCGCGATGCCCACGGCGAGCGCCGCGGCGGCCCCGGCCCCGGCGACGGGCGCGAGGACCCTCCAGCGCAGCGCGCCGATGCGCCCGAGGAGCGAGGGCCGGGCGGCCTCGCGGGCCAGCCGGGCGTAGAAACGCTGCTCGAGGCCCGGCGCCGGCGCGGGCGGCGGGGGGGATGCGGCGACGGTCGCGACCGCGGCCGCGATCCGATCGCGCGCGGCGCGGCAGGCGGCGCAGTTCGTGAGGTGCGCCTCCACGTCGTGCCGTCGCTCCGGCGCCAGGGCGCCGTCGAGGAGGGCGGTGAGGTCGGCCACGGGGTGGCTCAAGGAACGGCCTCCTTCCTGCCGGCGGCGCCGAAGGGCGCGAGCGCCAGGGCCGCCGCGACCGTCGCCCGGTGGACGAGCGACTTCACGGCGGACGCGGTGGTCTCGAGCGCCTCGGCGATCTCCTCGTACGAGAGACCCTCGAAGCGGCAGAGGACGAAGGCGGCCCGCTGCTTCGCCGGGAGCCCGTCGAGAAGGGCCTGCACCGCCGTGGCGAGGGCCGCCCCCTCCGCCGCCTGCTCGGGCGTGGCCGCGTCGGCGGGCAGCGCGTCGGGGTCGGCCGGCTCCCGGCCCCTGGCGTCGCGCGCGCGGTGCGCCCCGTACTCGCCGCGCCTGAGCTCGTTCAGGCAGTGGTTGGAGGCGATGCGGTAGAGGTAGGTCCGGAAGCGGGCCTGCGGCCGATAGCGCCCCGCCGTGCGGTGGAGCTTCAGGAACACGTCCTGCGCCAGCTCCTCGGCCCGGGCGGCGTCGCGGACGAAACGGTGGCAGAAAGCGACCATGGCGTGCCCGTACTTCTCGAAGAGGGCCCGGAATGCCGCGTCGTCGCCCGCCTGGAACGCGAGCATCAACGCCGCGTCGGGGTCCGGAGCCATCCATCGGAATCTAACACGCGGATCTCGGCGGGGTTGCGGTGGAGGTTGCCGGCAACAAAGGGACGGGCGGCCCCCACGGAGGAGGGCCGCCCGCGCGCCGCGCAACCCGTCATCTCGCGCCTACATGCCGGGGAACGGATAGGGCTGGTTCGCCGGGTCGTCGAGGCTCACGTTGCCGGCGATGGTGACGCCGCTGAAGTCGAAGTCGCTCGCGGGTCCGGACAGGTCGGGAACGGTCCCGTCCGGCGGGTTGAGCGCCGGGTCGCAGGCATCGGGCCCGATGGCGCCGAGGGTCAGGATGGCGCTCGACCAGCCCTGGATGGTGGAGCCGTCCGCCGCCTCCTCCTTCATGAGCCAGAACGTCTCGGCCGGCAGGGTGGCGTCGTCGGCGCTCTGGTGGCAGGTCACGCCCACGACCTTGTCGATGGCCAGGTCGGGGAGCTGGCCGCCGGTGAGCCGGCCGTCGGCGCGGCCGTGGCGGGCGCCGCCGGCGGCGAGGTACCACCGGTCCG
>Ga0209797_10002100_pt1 | contig 10059 bp, 7 predicted proteins | sample DOMMetBare3Fresh_2_FD_187472 | JGI IMG/M metagenome (GOLD analysis project Ga0209797, IMG submission 187472) | Wetland sediment microbial communities from St. Louis River estuary, USA, under dissolved organic matter induced mercury methylation -... | ecosystem: Environmental > Aquatic >...
GCGGATCGAGAATAGCAGCTTCCCGATCACGTCGGTGGTGCCCTCCACGCTGAGGTTCCTCGGGTGCTTCACGTCCTCCAACGCGCCCGACTCCGCGGTGATCACCACAGGGTCGATCGATGCAACGCAGGCGCGACCCATCGGCGTGGTCTCGTCCACCTCGATCGCGACGCTGAGGTCGGCCGGCAGGCCGATCTCAGCGACCAGCCGCTCCACGATGGCCTCGATCTCGGTGGCCTCGAAGAACACCATCGAGAACGTGGCTGGTCGGACCTCGACGGGCATCAGTGAGCCGACGTGCCCACCGCGGCGCGGTTGGCCTCGACCCTGGCCTCCATCTCCACGCGAGCTTCGCGTGCGATCTCGGCGAGGGTGTCCATCTCGGCTTCCTCGAAGCCCGCCAGCTCGCGGAAGCGGCGGGCGAGGCGCACCGGGCTGTCGTCCTCCTCGCCGCGGAAGCCGCCGAGGGAGAACAGCTTGTCGACGACGCGCTGGAACTCGAGCGCCCGCTCTTGGCGCGGCTTGTCGTTGGCGGTGAGGCGGCGAAGCCAGTCGGAGCCCATCTTCACGTGGGTCACCTCGTCGGCCAGCATCCAGTCCTCGCAGAACTCGAGCACCGGGTCGCCCGCGATGTCGCCGAACTCCCGCATGGTGTTGAAGACGTCGATGGCCAGGCCCTCGAGGGCCCGGTTGACGCCGGTGAGGCGAAGCACCGGATCGGGGTTGCAAGCGGCTTCATAGAGGAAGGTGTTCTCCGAGAACTCGCCGAGCTCGGTCCCCATGTGGTCGCTGAGCTTGATCGAGATCTCACAGTGGCGGGCCTCGTCCCAGCACTGGCGGGCCATGTCGAGCTTGAGCTCGAAGGGCACCTCCTGGACGCCTTCGCCGTTGCCGGCGCCGACCTCGAAGTCCCAGCAGGTGCGGCCCGCGCCCTCGAGGGCCTGGATCTCGCCCACGAAGATGCCGTGCATGAGGGCTCGGGCGGCGTCAGGGGCGTCGGGCCGGTCGGGGGTGAGTCGGCCGGGTCCGCGCTTGGTCTTCGAGCTGCCGTCGTCGACACGGGCGGTGCGCGGGTCGTTGAAGCGATCGGTGATGGGCACGCGGACGAAGCGGGCGTCGCGGGCCAGGTCCTCGACAGGAAAGGCTTTCCTCATGCGTGGTTCTCCTCGTGGGTGGCGTACGAATCGCCGATGGATCCGGGGCCGGCGATGCCCCCTGCGGCCAGCAGCAGCCTCTGCAGCTTGGCCTGGTGGTCGATCGCCCGCTGCAGCTCGTCCTCGGTCTCGATGAGCGACTGCAGCATCATCTCGCCGTCGCGCCAGTCGTCGAGCTCGTCGGCGAGGGCGAACTTGAGGGAGCGGATCGTGGGGGCGTCGGTGATGGTGGACGTGTTGTTCAGGTGGTAGGTGTAGGCCGCGATCTTGGCCGGGATCAGCACCCGGTAGGCGCCCACCAGCTTCTCGATGGTGAGGTCCGGGCCCTCCGGCTCGGTCATGGCGTCGATGAAGGAGACGAGCTCGTCGTTGGCGGGCGCCGTGAGGCGCTCAGGGTTCATCTCCCGCAGCTCGGGGAGGCGCTTGTGCCAGAGCTCCGCGTGCCAGGCATGGTGGTAGCAGTGGGTGCCGAGGCGCAGCTTCACGTCGAGCTCCGGCACGGTGGCCACCCAGCCGCCCAGCACCTCGAACAGGCGCATCTCGACCCACTTGTAGTTGCCGACCCGTCGGGCCGACTCCTCCACGGTGAAGATCCCCGGGAGCTCTCGGCGGTCCCACGGGGCGAACGGTGCCCGCGGCTTCTTCGGATCAGCCAAACCCCTCGACCCCCGGTGCTGCTCTTCGGTCAGCGTCTGACCGGCTGAGAACGATCGTTATCCGCCTCAGCCTCCCGCGTCTTGACCCCGCGGTCAAGCCACCCCGGCACCACCTCGGAGACCCCGACGGCGACCAGGATCAGCGCCGCGCCGCCGAGCTGCGGCGGCTGGAGGGCGTCGCCGCGTGCGGCGGCCAGCAGGGCGGCGAACACGGGCTCCAGGAGCAGCAGGAGCGCGGCCCGCGAGGGGGGCACCCGGCGCTGGCCGCTCACCTGCAGCACGAAGGCCAGTGAGGTCGCCACCAGCGCAGTGGCGAAGGCGGCCACCAGCGCCGAGGCCGGGAACCCGTAGCCGCCGAGCCAGAGGCCGGGCACGGCGCAGCCGAGCCCCACCACCCCGACCTGGATGGCGGCCAGGCGGATGGGGTCGTGATGATGGGCGGTCTTGCCCAGGATCACGACGTGGGCGGCGAAGGCCACCGCGCATCCGAGCGTGAGCACCTCCCCCCGTCCGAAGCCGCCGGCGTCGCCTCCGCCCCCGGGATCGGTCAGCAGCACGAGCCCGACGATGGCCAGCGCGATGCCGGCGATGGTGGCCGGATGAGGCACGAGGCGCAGGAGCACGAGGCCGAGGATCGGGACGAACACCACCAACAGGTAGGTGATGAAGGCGGAGGTGGCCGAGCCCGTGTACTGCAGGCCAACCGTCTGCAGGACGTATCCGACCAGGAGCGCGAGGCCCGCGAACCCCCCGTGCCGCCACTCCGACGGGGTCCCAGGCCGGCGACGGGCCAGCGGCCAGACGGCGGCGGCGCCGATCAGGAACCGCACGGCCAGGAAGGGCACGGGCTCCACCCGGGCCACGGCATCCTGGACCACCAGGAAGGTGCTGCCGAAGCACAGCGCGGCGACGACGAGCGCGAGGTCGCCGCCCCGCGGGTGGTCGGAAGGCCGTCGGATCACGTCGGACAGTGTGGAAGGACCACGGGTGCCGGCGCACCTCGGAGTTGTGCCCGCTCGACCGGGACGCCACGCTGCGAGGGGCTCCACGGGCGTCCGACCGACCATCCGCCGAGGGGGGTGCAACAACACGTGACCGCGCTCGACCGCGACCTGGCGCTGCTGCACGCCGCCACCCGACCCTATGAGCCGCCGCTGCCGCGCGGTCCGGCTGCGCCCGCGCCGGCGGCGGCCATCGCACCCGATCGCTCGCTCGGGTGGGTCCGCCGGGTCCTCCCGCTGGTGACGGCCCGGAGGGGTCGGATGGTCGGTGGGCTCTCGTGCGCCTTCGTGGCCATGCTGGCCCAGGTGGTGGCTCCCCGGGTGCTGATGGCCGCCATCGACCGGGCCCTCACCGTCCGAACGAGCTCGCTCACGCCGTTCGTCGTCACCTTGGCCCTGCTGGCTGTGGTACGCGGGCTCCTGACGTTCGTCTACCGCACCACGCTCTACAAGGTGGCCTTCGGGCTCGAGTACGACCTGCGCACCACGATCTACGAGCACCTCACGAGCCTCTCGTTCACGTTCTACGACCGGGTGCAGTCCGGCCAGCTGATCTCCCGGGCCAACAGCGACATTCGCTCGGTGCAGATGTTCCTCACCTTCATGCCCATCGTCACGCTCAGCCTCACGAGCTTCGTGGTGGCGCTCGGCATCATGCTCAGCGTCAACGTGCCGCTCACCCTGGTGGCGGTGGCGCCCATCCCGTTCATCTACGTGGTGGGGGTGAAGATGCGCGAGCTGCTGTTCCCGATCAGCTGGGTCGTGCAGGGCCGCACGGCCGACGTCGCCACCATCGTGGAGGAGAACGTCACCGGCGCACGGGTGGTGAAGTCGTTCGCGGCCGAGGGCGCCCAGCTCGACGCGCTGGCCCTCGCCGCCCGCCGTCTGCGTTGGGCATCGATCCGGCAGGTCGACGTGCGGGCCCGCTACGCCCCTCTCATGGAGGGCCTGCCCCGGCTCGGCCTCGCCGCCGTGCTGCTCTACGGCGGCCTGCTGGCCGTCGACGGGCAGGTCACCGTCGGCACCATCGTCGCCTTCAGCACCTACGTCGTGCTGCTGCAGGCGCCGTTCCGGGTGCTGGGGTTCATGCTCATGCTGGCCCAGCGAGCTGCTGCCTCGGCTGGGCGGATCTACGAGATCCTCGACACCGAGGCCGACGTGGTCGACCGGCCGGGGGCCATCGACCTGCTCGAGCCACGGGGCGAGGTCGAGCTGCGCGACGTCACCTTTCGCTACGGCGAGGGCGGGCCGGTGCTCGAGCACCTCGACTTGCACCTGTCGCCGGGGGAGACGGTGGCGATCGTGGGACGCACCGGCAGCGGCAAGTCGACCATCGCCCGCCTGCTGCCACGCTTCTACGACGCGTCAGCCGGGTCGGTGCTGGTCGACGGCCACGACGTGCGGGACCTCACCGTGCGGAGCCTGCGCGCCGCGGTGGGCCTGGTGCTCGACGAGCCGTTCCTCTTCTCCGACACCGTTCGTGCCAACATCGCCTACGGCCGCCCCGATGCCACCGACGAGGAGGTGCGGGCCGCGGCGCAGGCGGCCGGGGCTGAGGCGTTCATCGACGCGCTTCCGGAGGGGTTCGACAGCGAGGTCGGCGAGCGGGGCTACACGCTCTCGGGTGGGCAGCGGCAGCGCATCGCCATCGCTCGCACGCTCCTCGACGACCCGGCCATCCTCATCCTCGACGACGCCACCAGCGCCATCGACGTGCAGGTGGAGGAGGAGATCCACGCCGCCCTCCGCGTCCTGATGCAGGGCCGGACGACGCTGGTGATCGCCCACCGGATCTCCACGATCAACCTGGCTCACCGGGTGGTGCTGCTCGAGGGCGGTCGGGTTGCGGCCGACGGCACCCATGCTGAGCTGATGGCCACCGAGCCCCGCTACGCAGAGGTGCTGGCGCACATCGAGCAGACCGACGCCGCCCGCCGGGCCCGAGCCGCGGACGACGCGGCCGAAGCCGAGCGACGCGCCGCCCTGACCGATCCCGACGCGCCGCGGCCCACGGCGGCCGGCCTCGGGGAGCTTCCCTAGTGGCCTGGGGCGGACCCGGCGGGTTCGGCGGACCCGGGGGCGGGTTCGGCGGGGGCGCGGCTGCTCGCGGCGGCCTGCCGTTCGCCGGCGTGCCGCCCGAGTTGCAGTCACGCGTCGACAAGCTGCTGGAGCACGAGCCCGACCATCGCGGCGAGACCGTGGTCTACGAGCCACTGCAGCGCGATCGCCGGCCCTTCTCGCTGCGACAGCTCCTCCGCCCGCACCGGGCCGCGCTCGTGGCCTCGGTCGCCCTCGTGATGCTGGAGACGGTGGCCTTGCAGGCGGGCCCGCTCCTCACGCGGGTGGCCATCGACGACGGGATCCGGCGCGCCGACCGCAGGGTGGTGGTGACCGTGGCCGCGCTCTACCTGCTGAGCGTGGTGGTGGGCGCCGTCACGAGTCGCAGCCGCATCGCATGGACGGGCCGCGTCGGCGAACGGCTCCTCTACGACCTGCGGGTGAAGGTCTTCGCCCACTTCCAGCGGCTGTCGATCGACTTCTACTCACGGGAGAAGGCCGGCCGGCTCATGACCCGGATGACGAGCGACCTCGACAACCTCACGCAGCTCCTCCAGGAGGGCGTGGTGCAGCTCTTCGTGCAGGGGCTGACGATGGTCTTCGTCACCGGCGTGCTCATCTCCCTCAACCCCGCGCTGGCCGCCGTCACGCTGCTCGTGGTGGTGCCCGTGATGGTGGTGGCGACCGTCTGGTATCGAGGCCGCTCCGACGCCACCTTTGACGTTGTGCGCGAACGCATCGCCGACGTCATGGCGCACCTGCAGGAGAGCCTCTCGGGGGTGCGGATCGTGACGGCCCACAACCGCCAGCGGCGCAACGTGGCCGAGCACCGCACGATCGTGCAGGCGTATCGGCGGGCCAACGACGTCACCGCAGAGGTCGGCGGCGCCTACGGCGGCATCACCGAGACCGTCGGCCTCGGCGGTCAGGTCGTGATCCTCGTCGTGGGCGGGCGCTGGGTGCTCGACGGCACCATGCAGATCGGCGAGCTGGTGGCGTTCATCCTCTACCTGACCGCCTTCTTCGCCCCGATCCAGCAGCTCGTGCAGCTCTACAACACCTACCAGCAGGGCCAGTCGTCGGTGCGCAAGATCCGCGGCCTGCTCGCCGAGGAGCCCAGCGTGGCGCAGCAGCCGGATGCCGTCGCGCTGCCCGAGCTGCGGGGCGAGGTGCGTTTCGAGCACGTGACCTTCGCCTACGACGAGGGCCGCCCGGTGCTCCACGATGTCGACCTCGTGATCGAGGCGGGCGAGACGTTCGCGTTCGTCGGCGAGACGGGCGCCGGTAAGTCGACCATCGCCAAGCTGGTGAACCGGCTCTACGACCCGACGGAGGGCCGGGTCCTGCTCGACGGCGTCGATGTGCGCGACGCCACCCTCGGCTCGTTGCGCGGCCAGGTCGGCGCGGTGCCCCAGGAGGCGTTCCTGTTCGGTGGCTCGATCCGGGCCAACGTGGCCTTCGCCCGGCCCGACGCCTCCGAGGAGGAGGTGCAGGAGGCCTGCCGCCTGGTCGGGCTCGGCGACCTGCTCGACCGGCTGCCGCACGGCCTCGACACCCCCGTGCACGAGCGGGGTGTGTCGCTGTCATCCGGCGAGCGGCAGCTCCTCGCGCTCGCCCGTGCCTTCCTGGCCCGCCCCCGGATCCTCGTGCTCGACGAGGCCACCTCGAACCTCGACCTGCGCTCCGAGGCCAAGATCGAAGAGGCCCTCGACGTGCTCCTCCAAGGGCGCACCGCCATACTCATCGCCCACCGCCTCGCCACGGCGATGCGGGCCGACCGCACTGCGGTCATCCACGACGGTCGCATCGTGGAGGTCGGCAGCCACGCCGACCTGGTGGCCGAGGGCGGCCGCTACGCCGCCATGGTCTCCACGTGGGACCGCCACACCGCACCCTGACGGGTTCTGTGGACCCTGACGCTCGCCATCCGAGCGCGAGGGTCCACAGAACGGGTCAGCCCAGCGAAAGGAGGGCGTCGAGGGCGGCGAGGGCGTCGTCGGGGTCGTCGACCAGGATGGCGTGGAGGCCGGCCCGACGGGCGCCCTCGACGTTGCTCGCGGTGTCGTCGAGGAACACCGCCTGCTCGGGGAGCACCCCACCCAGCGCCTCGAGGGCGTGGTGGAAGATGGCCGGGTTGGGCTTGCGCATGCCGACCTCAGAGCTGTCGACCACCACCTCGAAGAGCTCGTCGACGGGGACCATGGCACGCCACATTCCCGAGCCCTCGCGCACGTTGTTGGTGATGAGGGCCAGGCGGTAGCCCTCGACGCGCAACGACCGGATCCGCCCGATCACCTGCTCGTTGAGCGTCATCTCGCCGAGCAACGCCTGCAGAGGCGTGAAGTCCACCTCGATGCCCTGTGCCTGGCCCAGCTCGGTGACCGCGATCGCCCAATCGGCGATGGCCATCTCGCCCCGCTCGACCTGGTGCCACGGGTGGTCGTCGTCTTGTTCGTAGGACCCGATCAGCAGCTCGAGGTTGCCGCCCCCCGCCTCCGTCATCGCCCCCCAGGGTGACGAGGTGAGCACGCCGGCGAAGTCGAACAGAACGGCGGTGATCGGGGTCATCCGCGGTAGGCGTTCGTGATCGGCATGCGTCGGTCCTTGCCGAAGGCCTTGGCCGTGATGCGCGGCCCGGGCGGGTTCTGCCGGCGCTTGTACTCGGAGATGTCCACCAGGTGGGTGATTCGATCGATCATGGCGGGATCGAACCCGCGCTCGACGAGCTCGGCTCGCGTGAGGTCGTGCTCCACGTAGGCCTCGAGCAACGGGTCGAGCAGCTCATAGGGAGGCAGCGACTGGTCGTCGCGCTGGTCGGGGCGCAGCTCGGCGGACGGCGGCTTGGTGAGCACTGACTCGGGGATGACCTCGATCCCGGCCCGTTCGTTCCGGAGCCGGCACAGGTCGTAGACGAGGAGCTTGGGCACGTCCTTGATCACCGCGAAGCCGCCGGCGGTGTCGCCGTACAGGGTGGAGTAGCCCACCGCCAGCTCGCTCTTGTTGCCGGTGGTGAGCACCAGCCAGCCGCGGAACTTGTTCGACAGCGCCATGAGGAGGGTGCCCCGGATGCGGGGCTGGAGGTTCTCCTCGGTGAGATCCTCGGGCAGGCCCTCGAAGCTCGGACCGAGCAAGGCGACGAACGCGGCGAAGGCGGGATCGATGGCGATGGTGCGCAGCTCGATGCCTGTGGCATCGCAGAGCGCTTCGGCATCCGTCTTCGAGCCCTCCGACGAGTACCGGCTCGGCATCGACACCGCGTGCACGTGCTCGGGACCGAGGGCGTCGGCGGCGATCAGTGCCACCAGGGAGGAGCCGATGCCGCCCGAGAGCCCGAACACGACATCGGTGAAGCCGTTCTTCGTGACGTAGTCGTGGGTGGCCAGGACGAGCGCGTCGTACACCTCGTCCACCGACCCCGGCCGCGGCCGCACGACAGGGGCGCGGGGCTCGCCAGGGTGCGCGGCGACCGCCTCGGAGATGGGGATCACCGGCAGGGCGGGGCCTGTGTCGCGTCCACGCGGATCGAGCAGGCGGGTGCGGAACACCGGCTGGATGTCGAGGTCGACGAGCTCGACGGCCTCCTGCAGGGTCGGCATCCGGTGGAGCAGGTCGCCGTGGTCGTCGACCACGAACGAGGCGCCGTCGAAGACGAGCTCGTCCTGGCCGCCCACCTGGTTCACGTAGGCGATCTGGCAGTGGGCGTCCTCGGCGCGGGTGGCCACCATCCGCTCACGCTCCCCCTGCCGCTCCCGGAAGTAGGGCGACCCGTTCGGGATGACGATGAGCTCTGCCCCGCCGGCCGACTGGGCGGCGATGGTGCCCTCGGCGCTCCACACGTCCTCGCAGATCGCGACCCCCACCCGAACGCCCGCGATCTCGAAGAGGGTGAGAGGCGCGGTGCCCGCGGCGAAGTAGCGCTGCTCGTCGAACACGGCGTAGTTGGGCAGCAGGCGCTTCTGGTAGATCCCCCGCACCTCGCCACCGGCGCACACGGCCGCTGCGTTGTAGAGGTCGCGGTCGGCGTCGACGAACCCCACGACAGCCGTGCACCGACCCGTGCGGGCGGCCACCTTGTCGAGAGCGGCGCGGTTGGCGGCCACGAAGCCAGGCTTCAGCAACAGGTCCTCCGGCGGGTAGCCGGTGATGGCGAGCTCGGGGAAGACGGCGATGTCGCCGCCCGCGGCCTCCACCTCGTCATAGGCCGCCAGGATGCGCTCGACGTTGCCGTCGAGGTCGCCGACGACGGTGTTCAGCTGGCAGAGCCCGAGCCGGATGCGCGCCACCGTCCCAGCGTACGCGGCGGCTCTCGGCCGCAGAACCTGGCGTCTGGGACACTCGGGGGGTGGCGGACCTCGCGATCCCCTCCAGGCTGGCCGACACAGTGGTGCGCTGGACGGGCGAGCGCGGGCGGGCATGGCTCGACGACCTGCCGCGGCTTGTCACGGAGGTGAGCGAGGGGTGGGGTCTGGAGGTGGGGTCCCCGTTCGAGGCTGGAGGGCAGACCTCGTGGGTGGCGCCCGTCCGTCGCCGGGCCGACGGCCTTGATGCGGTGCTCAAGCTCCAGCTGCCCGACCCCGCCACTCGCGCGGAAGCCACCGGTCTGCACGGCTGGGGCGGTGACGGTGCCGTGCACCTGTTCGCGCATGATGCGGCCCGCTGCGCGCTCCTCCTCGAGCGTTGTCGCCCGGGCACCGACCTGCGCTCCCTCGGCGCGAACGTCACGCGCGCTCACTACCTGCTCGACGAGCGGCTCCTGTCCCGCTTCGACCGGGAGGGCATCCTCGTCTGGAGCCAGGCCGCGAACTACCACGCGGATCGCTCGCTGCGCACGCGCGCCGGCCGCGCCCGCGCGCTCGAGGCGGTCCGGGGGACGGTGCTCGCCGCGCGCAACCATCCCTCGGTCCTCACGCACTCGGTCGCGAACGAGCTCTCGCCCCGGCCCGACCGGGTGCGGGGCACCGGGAGCTTCCTGGTCCGCGCCGCGCGGCTCACGCGCCGCCTCGATCCGACGCTCCCGGTCTCCGTCGACCTCCTCAGCCGGCCCGGATTCCCGCGCCAGCGCGCCTACGCCGAGTTCGACCTGCTCGGCATCAACAGCTACTTCGGCTGGTACCGCAGCGGTCGCGGTCACTACCTGGCGCGGCTCGGCAACCTCCGTCCCTATCTCGCCGCCGTGCGCGCGCGCTACCC
>Ga0209797_10002101_pt1 | contig 10059 bp, 11 predicted proteins | sample DOMMetBare3Fresh_2_FD_187472 | JGI IMG/M metagenome (GOLD analysis project Ga0209797, IMG submission 187472) | Wetland sediment microbial communities from St. Louis River estuary, USA, under dissolved organic matter induced mercury methylation -... | ecosystem: Environmental > Aquatic >...
GGTCACGCGACACGCCGCGCGCAATGCGCGCTTCATGAAGCAGATGGCCGACAACGCGCTGCGCAACGGCCCGGCGCTGAACTGGCGTGGCGGCATCGAGACCCAGGACGTGGCAGGCCAGTCGGTGGTCGACCTCAAGCTGCACGGCACTGCAATCTACGTCGACGCCGCGCGCCTGTATGCGCTGGCCCACGGCGTGTCGGCGACCGGCACGCGTGCGCGCTTCGAGGCGGTGGCCGGTGCGATGGGCGTGCCGCCGCGCGAGGCGCAGGCCTGGGTCGGCGGCTTCGAGTACCTGCAACTGCTGCGGCTGCAGGTGCAGCTCACGCGCGAGCGGCGCGAGGCGGGCGACGCCGACGACTCGAATCCGAACCAGGTCGATGTCGATGCGCTCAACGACATCGACCGCCGGGTGCTCAAGGAAAGCCTGCGCATCGCCCGCCGGCTGCAGCAGCGCATCGAGTTGGATTACGCGCGTTGAATCTGCTGTCCAGACTCTTCGCCGCCACTGCCCGGACGCCAATCGACCTGCGGCGCTGGGTCGTGCTCGACGTCGAGACGACGGGCCTGGACATGAACCACGACGATTTGCTCGCGATCGCGGCGATCGCGCTGCGCTTCGATTCCGGGGACGGGGCGGCGCCGCGCATCGACCTGGCCGACAGCTTCGAGGCCGTGCTGCGTCGCGAGTCGACCAGCACCGACAAGGACAACATCCTGCTGCATGGCATCGGTGTCGGCGCGCAGCGCGCGGGCGCACCGCCGGCCGAGGTGCTCGGCGCCTTCGAGCGCTGGGCCGGGCATTCGCCGCTGGTGGCGTACCACGCAGCCTTCGACCGCGTGATGATCGGCCGCGCGATGAGGCGCCACTGCGCGCACGGCCTCGCCAACCCCTGGCTCGACCTGGCCCCCGTGGCCGCGGCACTGTTCGCCGACGTCGACGCGCACGCGCTGGACGACTGGCTCGACCACTTCGGCATCACCTGTGCGGTGCGGCACCAGGCGGCCGCCGACACGCTGGCGACCGCCGAGCTGGCGCTGCGCCTGTGGCCGGCCGCGCGCTCGCAAGGCTGCGCATCGTTCGCCGGGTTGCGCCGGCTGGCCGAGCAGGGACGCTGGCTGGCCAGGCGCTGAGCTCAACCCGTTGTTGTCTTGACGAACCGATTGGCGAATTGGGCCGCCGCGGCTCCGCCGCGCGCGTTGGCGATGTAGGCGACGGCGCGCTCCAGGGCCGCGTCGAGATCCTTGCCGCTCGCAGCCCTCTCGATCCGGAGCGCGAGCGCCTCGCCGGTCGGCCCGAGCAGGTCGTTGACGGCGCGCAGCGCATCGCGCCGCAGGGCTTCCCGGTCCTCGACTGCCTGCGGCGCATCGTTCGCCGTGGCCCGCGTGGGCGCCGACGCAGGCGCAGGACTGAGAGGCGGAGGTTCGACCGCCCGCACCAGACCCGCCTCCAGCAGGGGCTGCAAGTTATCGCCAAAATCAGTCACCAGACCGGCCAGTTCTTCGTCGGTGCGTCTGCCGTCGATCAGGATCAGCAACGACCGGGCACGCGGCGCCAGTCGTTTTTCGCGAGTCTGCAGCTCGCGCTGACCCTCGGCTGTCTTGGTGTAGATGGTGCTCATGTCTCGGTCGTCCAGCGCGTGACGGGCGGCTAGAGTTTGATCTGCCAGTGATGGGCGCACTTGCGGCAACGCACCTGAAGCCGGGCGCCGTCCGCTTCCTCGCTGAGCAGCTCCCATTTGGCGTAGGCATCGCAGGCGCGGCAAATGGCCTGGTCGGCGACGTATTCGGCGTGGTTGAGCAGCCTCAGGTAGCGACGCAAGGCAAAGTAGCCGATGCCCACGCAGGCCACCGCGCCGGCCAGCACCTGCACGCGATCGATCGACGCCATCGGGCCGCTCAGGACCTCTGCGCTGGCCAGCAGGCCGAGTGTTGCGAACAGGAGCAGCAAGAGGTTGGCATGGCTTTGCATCAGCTCGCGCTCGTACCACTTGCGAAAGCCAAGTTTGCGGATGCGCTGCCCTGCACTCATCGGAACCTCCAGGCTGCATGCGATCGATCGACCCGCGCACCGTAAACGTTACCACTTTACTGCCTCGGCCGGCGCCGTTCGTCGTGGTGCGCGGGGGGGGGCTCGCGCTTCAGCGGCGATCGAGGAAGCGCACGAGGACTTCGGCCAACCGCGCCGGCTGGTCGTGGTGCAGCATGTGACCGCAGTCCTCGAGCACCACGCGAGCGACCGATGGCACCACCGCCAGACGCGCCTCGAACTCGGCGCGCGGATAGCGGTCGCCCCACCACTTGCTCACGTCGGTGTCGGCACCCTCGACCCACAGCAGCGGTGCGGCGATGGCCTCCCACGTGGCGAGCACCTCGTCGACGCGGTAGAGCACCGGGTTCACACGCTTGTGGGCGGCGTCGGCGCGCAGGTGCCAGCGGCCGTCGGCATCCGGCTCGGCCCATCGCGTGGCCAGCCACGCCGCCTTGTCCGCCGACAGCCGTGGATTGTTCTTGACCAACCGCGCGGCGACCGCGGCCGCATCGGCATAGGGATGCAGGTGGACCGGTGTCTTCAACTCGTCGAGCCATTGCGCGATGCGCTTCAATGTCTGGTGCGGTCGCGTCGCGGGCAGGCCGAAGCCCTCGAGGTTGATCAGGCGCCGCACCCGCGCAGGGCGCACGCCGGCGTAACTCATCACCACGTTGCCGCCCATGCTGTGCCCCAGCAGGTCGGCCGGCGTGCCGGGGCTGAGCAGGTCGAGAAGCGTGTCGAGGTCGCCCATGTAGTCGGCGAACCAGTAGCTGTCGGTGCCTGCGGCAGGGCGGCTGCCGCCAAAGCCGCGCCAGTCGGGGGCGACGATGCAGCGCGCTTCGCCCTCGATGTCGGCCAGCGCATCGACGACGAACTGGAACGACGCGCCGACGTCCATCCATCCGTGCGTCATGACCAGCAGCGGCCGTTCGGCGCTTGCGCGCGACGGATCACCCCAGACGAGGCAGTGGTAAGGCAGGCCGCGCACCGGCAGCTGGTGCGAGGCCGCGGGGCGTCGGGGCACGTAGGCGGCACTCATGCCGCGATTAGGCCATGCAGGCAAAATCCCCGGATGGAGTTGTTCGCCCTGCGCCGTGCCGAGCCCCGCGATGTGAACGCGATCGTCGCGCTGATCGGCGAGCTGGCCGAGTTCGAGCGCCTGGCGCACCTGGTGCAGGTGACACCCGATTCACTCGCGCCGCACCTGTTCGGCGATCGGCCGGTGGCGGAGTGCGTGGTCGGCGAGGTCGCGGGCGACGTCGTCGCGTTCGCGCTGTTCTTCACCAACTTCTCCACCTTCCTCGGCCAGCCGGGGTTGTACCTGGAAGACCTGTACGTGCGCCCCGCGCACCGCGGGACGGGTCTGGGCAAGGCCCTGCTCGAGCACCTGGGCGCGCTCGCGGTCGAGCGCGGCTGCGGCCGATTCGAGTGGAGCGTGCTCGACTGGAACGAGCGCGCGATCCGCTTCTACGAAGGCATGGGCGCGACGGTGCTGCCCGACTGGCGCATCTGCCGCGTCACCGGCGAAGCCTTGTCGCGTTTCGCCGATCGGGGACCGCGCTGATGCGCATGCGGCTGGCCGCCTGCCTGCTCGCGCTGTCCGCCGGCGCGACGGCCGCGGTCGACGTCGATGCACTCTGGAACTTCAACGACCCGGCGGCCAGCGAGGCGCGCTTTCGCGAGGCGCTTGCCACGGCACGGGGCGACGACGCGCTCGTGCTGCGCACGCAGATCGCGCGCACGCTCGGCCTGCGCCAGCGCTACGACGACGCCCACCGCGAGCTCGATGCGATCGAGGCGGCGCTGGCTGCGGCGGGTGTGGAGCCGCGCGTGCGCGCCTGGCTCGAGCGTGGCCGCACCTGGCGCTCGTCGGGCCAGCCCGACAAGGGCAAGCCGCTGTTCAACCGCGCCTACGTGACCGCCGATGCCGCCGGCCTGGAAGCCCTCGCGGCCGATGCGCTGCACATGTGCGCCCTGGTCGAGGCCTCGCTCGACGAGCGCATCGTCTGGAATCGGCGCACGATCGACTACGCCAAGCGCGCCAAGGACCCGCGCGCACAGGGCTGGCAGGCGGCAGCGCTGAACAACACCGGCAACGACCTGCGCGAGGCCGGTCGGCTCGACGAGAGCCTGGCGGCTTTTCGCGACGCGCTTGCCGCCTACGAGCGCAAGGGTGGCGCCGGCGAGGTGCGCATCGCGCGTTGGCAGGTGGCCAATGTGCAGCGCCTGCGCGGACAGCTCGACGAGGCGCTGGCGATGCAGCTCGCGCTCGAGCGCGACGCGCAGGCCGCGGGCGAACCCGACCCGTATGTCTACGACGAACTCGCCCTGCTGCACGCCGCGCGCGGCGATACCGATCGCGCGGCGCAGGCGCGCGCGAAGGCCCAGGAATTGCGCGATGGCCGCCGGCTCTGATGGACGCTGGGTGCCCGGCATCGGCGACCCGACGCCGGTGGCATGGGTCGTCGTGGGCATCTACGTTCTGGCGATCGCGGCGGCGCTGCGCAACCTTGTTGCTGCGCGGCGCAGCGGGCAACCGACCGGCTTCTGGACCACCTTGGCGGTTCTGCTGGCCCTGCTCGGCGTGAACAAGCAACTCGACATGCAGACCTGGCTGATCGAAACCGGGCGCGACGTGGCCCTGTCCCATGGCTGGTACGAGCGGCGCAGGGCGGTGCAGTGGATCTTCGTGGCGGCGCTGCTGGCAGCGATGCTGGTGTCGATCGTGCGCGTGCGTGAACGCTTGGCCGACCTCTGGCACCAGTACCGCGTCGTCGTCGTGGGCGTGGGCTTGCTCCTTGCGTTCGTCTGGCTGCGCGCCGCCAACTTCCAGCACGTTGACGATCTGGTCGGCTTCGAGATCGGAGGGGGCCGGCCGACCAAGGCTCTGGAGCCTTTGGCACTGCTGCTGATTGCCTGGGCGTGCGACCGGTGGCACGGCAATTTCGGCCGACAGCGAAGGCAGGAGCCGTGACCTCTTCCCGGCCCTCAGCCGCGTACGATCTGCTGCACCGCGGCTTCCACTGGCACGTGCCGCACACCTTCAACTGGTTCGAGGCCTGTTGCGCGCGCTGGGCGCGGCGCACGCCCGACGCGGTGGCGCTGGTCTGCGAGTCCGAGACCGGTGAGGTTGCGTCGCATCGCTATGCCGACCTGCACCAGGCGGCGTTGCGTGCCGCAGCCGCGCTCCGCGCGCTTGGCGTCAAGAGCGGCGACCGCGTCGCAATCGTGATGCCGCAGCGCTTCGAGACCGCCGTGGCGCACATGGCGGTCAGCGCGCTCGGCGGTGTCGCGATGCCGCTGTCGATGCTGTTCGGGCCCGAGGCGCTGCAGTACCGGCTCGTCGACAGCGGGGCCCAGGTCGCGATCGTCGACGAGAGCGCGATCGACGCGTTGCTCACTGCGGCGGCGAGTTGTCCCGCGCTGGCGCACGTCGTGACGGTCGGGGGTGCGGCAGGGCGCGGCAGCATCGACTGGTGGCGTGCGCTGCGCACGACTCACCCGGCGGTCATGCCGGTGGCGACGCTGGCCGACGACCCGGCCTGCCTGATCTACACCAGCGGCACCACCGGCCCGCCCAAGGGCGCGCTGATCCCGCAGCGCGCGCTGCTCGGCAACCTCACCGGCTTCGTCTGCAGCCAGAACTGGTTCCCTCACATCGGGCCCCCTTCCCCGGGGAAGGGGGGCGTCATCGAAGGGATCGGCCCCCTGCGCGGGGGACCGGTCTTTTGGTCTCCCGCGGACTGGGCCTGGACCGGAGGCCTGATGGATGCGCTGCTGCCCTCGCTGTACTTCGGGCGCCCGATTCTGGGGGTGCAGGGTCGCTTCGCACCCGAGCGTGCATTCGAACTGATGGTCCGCCACGGCGTCACGCACACCTTCCTGTTCCCGACTGCGCTCAAGGCCATGATGAAGGCGGTGCCCGAAGGGCGCGCGCACCATCCGTCTCTGGAATTGCACGCGGTCATGAGCGCGGGCGAGGCGGTGGGCGATGCGGTGTTTTCCTACTGCAAGGATCGCCTGGGCGTCACGGTCAACGAGATGTTCGGCCAGACCGAGATCAACTACATCGTCGGCAACTGCGGCCGCTACCTGGACTCGAACGGGCATTGGCAATTCGGCTGGCCCGCGCGCGCCGGCAGCATGGGCCGCGCGTATCCCGGCCACCGTATCGCGGTGATCGACGATGCCGGCCGCGAACTGCCGCGCGGCGAGGCGGGCGACGTGGCGGTGCACCGGCGCGACATCCACGGTCACCTCGACCCGGTGTTCTTTCTCGGATACTGGCAGCGCGACGACGCGACCCGCGCCAAGTACACCGGCGAGCCGGACGACTCGTGGTGCCGCACCGGAGACACTGCGGTGATGGATGAAGAAGGCTACCTCTGGTACCAAGGCCGTGGCGACGACATGTTCAAGGCCGCCGGCTATCGCATCGGTCCGAGCGAGGTCGAGAACTGCCTCCTCAAGCACCCGGCGGTTGCCAATGCGGCGGTCGTGCCCAAGCCTGACGCCGAGCGAGGTGCGGTGGTCAAGGCCTACGTCGTGCTGACCGCGGGACAGGTCGGCGACGCGGCGCTGGTCGAGCAACTGCAGCGCCACGTGCGCGGGCGCCTTGCGCCCTACGAGTATCCGAAGGAGATCGAGTTCATCGACGCGCTGCCGATGACGACCACCGGCAAGGTGCAGCGCCGCGTGCTGCGCCTGCAGGAAGAGGAGCGCGCCCGCGCGCCGCGGCCATGACGCCAGATGCCCACCCCGACACCATCGCCGCTCAGGCGCTGGGCTGGATCGACGAGGCCACGCGCGCGGTGATCCCGCCGCTGCACGTGTCGACCACCTACCTGCGCGATCCCGACAACCAGTACCGCTCGGGACGTGTCTACGCGCGTGCCGACAATCCGGCGTTCGACCAGGCCGAGGCGGTGATCTGCGCGCTGGAGCGTGGTCACCAGGCGATGCTCTTCGCCTCGGGCATGGCCGCGGCCACCGCGGTGTTCCAGGCGCTGGCCCCGGGCGACCATGTGATCGCACCGAAGGTGATGTACTGGGCGCTGCGCCACTGGCTGCTCACGTTCGCGACGACCTGGGGTCTGGACGTCGAGTTCGTCGACATGAGCGAGCCCGAAGTGCTCAAGGCGGCCCTGCGCCCGGGCCGCACCCGGCTCGTGTGGGCCGAGACGCCGGCCAATCCGCTGTGGACCGTGACCGACATCGCGCACGCCGCGCGCTGTGCGCACGATGCGGGCGCGCTGCTGGCCGTCGACTCCACGGTCGCGACGCCGATCCTGTCGCAGCCGCTCGTGCTCGGCGCCGACATCGTGATGCATGCAGCGACCAAGTACCTGAACGGCCACTCCGACGTGATCGCCGGCGTGCTCGTCACGCGCGAGGACAGCGCGTACTGGCAGCGCCTGCGCAAACTGCGCTCGCAGATCGGCGGCACGCTCGGCTCGTTCGAAGCCTGGCTGCTCACGCGCGGCCTGCGCACGTTGCACCTGCGGGTGCGTGCCGCGTCGGCGTCGGCACAGCGCATCGCCGACCACTTCGCCGCGAACCACCGGCACGTCGCGCAGGTGCTCTACCCGGGACTGCCGGGCGATGCGGGCCATGTGGTGGCAAGCTCGCAGATGCAAGGCGGTTTCGGCGGCGTGCTGTCGATCCGAGTGCGCGGCGGCGAGGCTGCAGCGGTCGCCACGGCAGCGCACACGCGCCTCTGGAAGCGCGCGACGTCGCTCGGCGGCACCGAGAGCCTGATCGAGCATCGCGCCAGCGTCGAGGGCGCGGGCACGCCCGCGCCGCCCGACCTGCTGCGGCTGTCGGCGGGGCTCGAGCATGTCGACGACCTGATCGCCGACCTCGAGCAGGCGCTGGTCCTCGCGCACGCCTGATCGCTTCACGCGGGCAGGGCCCGACGCGCATCGCCGCCCGCCGGATCCGGTGCCGCTGTCATCGGCCGCTGCGGCCCGGGTTCACGCCCTTCGCGCGGCTCCTTGCCTGCGCCGCCACTCCGCAACCCGCTCGTCGATGAAGGCGTCGACGCTCGTGAGCCTGAGCGGGAACTCCGCCAGCAGCTTCGCCGGTTGCCAGGTCTCGCGCATCTGCCGCTCATCGAGCATCGCGATGTCGAGCACACGCGCCACGCCCTCGTGCAGTGGGCGGATCGCGGACGCAGCGGCGCGCGCAACGCCCAGCGGCAGGTGCAGGATGCGTCCGCGGTGCGCGCGGACGAGGTACATGTGCGCGACCTCGGTGTTGCTCACGTTGTCGGGTCCGCCGATCTCCAGCGTGCGGCCGTTCAGGCCGTCCTCGGTGAGCGCCACCACCGCGAAGGGCGCCACGTCGCGCACGGCGACGAAGTTGCGCGGTTTGGTGGCGGGGCCCACGAGCACTGTGAAGCCGTGCTCGAGCAGCAACTGCCCGTTGAACCGGTGCACATGCTGTTCCATGAAGGCCGAGGGACGCAGGATCGTGTAGCCCATGCCGCTGTCCTTGACCACGCTCTCGATCTCGTGCTTGGTGCGGAAGAAGTCGACCGGGTGGTCCTCCCGCGCACCGAGCACCGAGGTATAGACGAAGTGTTCGAGGTTGGCCTCGCGCGCCGCGACCACCAGCGCGCTGTGCCCCACGTGGTCGACCTGGGCACTGCTGTTCCTTCCGCGCCCGAGCATCGAGTGCGCGCAGGCGAACACACGCTGCATGCCCTTGCACGCGCGTGCCAGTGACGTCGGGTCGGTCAGGTCGCCGACCACCACCTCGGCGCCGGCCTTGCGCAGATCCTCCGCCTTCGCACGGTCGCGCACCAGGGCGCGCACCGCGTGGCCCTTGTTCAGCAATTGACGCGCAGTGGCGCGGCCCAGCAGTCCGGTGGCACCGACGACGAGGATCATGGTGGTGCATCCTAGTGCACACTTTGCGCCTCGAACAGGGAGACTCCCTTCATGCAGTCCGTCCGCCTCGGCCCGCTCGCCATCACGCCCGTCTGCCTGGGCACCATGACCTTCGGCGAGCAGGTCAACGAGGTCGATTCGCACGCCATCCTCGACCGCGCCCTGGAGCGCGGCGTGAACTTCATCGACACGGCCGAGATGTACCCGGTGCCGCCGGGTGCGGCCACCTACGGCCGCACCGAGACCTTCATCGGCCGCTGGTTCGCCCAGCACCCCGGGCTGCGCCAGCGCGTGGTGCTCGCGAGCAAGGTGGCCGGCCCGGCGCGCGGCATGGACTGGGTGCGCGGCGGCCAGCCCGACGTGACGAGCGCGGGCATCGCCGCGGCCTGCGACGCGAGCTTGAAGCGGCTGCAGACCGACGTGATCGACCTCTACCAGATCCACTGGCCCAATCGCAACGTGCCGGCCTTCGGCGGCATCTACTTCGACCCTGCGAAGGACCAGCCGCAGACCTCGGTGCACGAGCAGCTCGAGGCGCTCGGCCGGCTCGTCGAGGCGGGCAAGGTGCGCGCGATCGGCCTGTCCAACGAGACGCCGTGGGGCGTGATGGAGTTCGCCCGCGTGGCCGAGCAGCATGGCCTGCCGCGCGTGGTGTCGGTGCAGAACCCGTATTGCCTGAGCAATCGCATCGTCGACAACGGCCTGGACGAAACGATGCACCGCCTGGGCGTCAAGCTGCTGGCCTATTCGCCGCTGGCCTTCGGTGCGCTGACCGGCAAGTACGACGAGCGCGGCTTCGACGATGCAGCGCAGCCCGGGCGCATCGCACGCTTCGAGCGCTTTCGCACCCAGCGCTGGGGTCGCGCCGAGTCGCTCGCCGCCGCGAAACGCTACAACACGCTGGCGCGCGCGAACGGACTCACGCCCACGCAGATGGCCCTGGCGTTCTGCTACGGCAACTGGCGCGTGGCCAGCACGATCGTCGGCGTGACCAGCGTTGCGCAACTCGACGAATGCCTCGATGCCTGGGGCACCACGCTCGCCCCGGACCTGCTCGCCGCGATCGACAGGATCCGCTGGGAGATCCGCGACCCGGCGCAGTAGCGCGCTTCAGCGCCGGCGCTGCGCGTACCGCAC
>Ga0209797_10002102_pt1 | contig 10058 bp, 9 predicted proteins | sample DOMMetBare3Fresh_2_FD_187472 | JGI IMG/M metagenome (GOLD analysis project Ga0209797, IMG submission 187472) | Wetland sediment microbial communities from St. Louis River estuary, USA, under dissolved organic matter induced mercury methylation -... | ecosystem: Environmental > Aquatic >...
CACGCAGCCCAAGTCGGCGCAATTCGCCAGCGTGTTCTTCGGCATTGCCACCAACGGCGGCACGCTCGCCTACCAGAAGGCCGCTCCGACCCGCGAGCTGGCCGACAAACTGCTCGACAGCCGGCTGAACGCCCCGTTCCGCGCCGATGCCAACGATGTGCTGTACCAATGGGATTCGTCGCGCGACTACAACCCGTCGCCGGGGCTGGAGCGCATCCAGGCCGCGCTGCTGGTCATCAACGCCGCCGACGACGAGCGCAACCCGCCGGAGACCGGGCTGATGGACCGCGAGTTGAAGCGGGTGAAGAACGCGCGCCTGCACCTGATCCCGGCCAGCGAGAACACCGCCGGCCACGGCACCACGGGCCAGGCCAAGTTCTACAGCCAGGCGCTGCGCGAGCTGCTGCAGACGGCGCCGAAGCGCGCGATGTAACCCAATCACTCGCGCGTCGGCAGCGCGCCGAGGGGGCGGGCCGTCAGAGCACCTGCCCGCTCGCGTCGTCGATCAGGTGCATATTGCCGAGGTCGGCCACCAGCTTCATGCGCTTGCCGGGTTGCGCCCCGGCGTTGGGGTTGACGCGCCCGCACAGTTCAGTGCCGGCCAACCGGAAGAAGACCATCGTCTCCATCCCCATCGGTTCGGTCACATCCAGCTCGACCTGGAACGCATGCTGGTTCGGCTCCGCATGCGAACGCTGTTCGACGATGTGTTCCGGCCGCAGGCCGAACATCAGGCGCCCCTTGCCAATGTGTGCGCGGTAGCGTGGAACACGCTCCGGCGGCACCGGAAAGATGATGTCGTCGCTCAGGCGAACGCCCAGCGAGCCCGCCGCGTCCTCGACAGCACAGGGCACGAAGTTCATCGCCGGCGAGCCGATGAAGCCGGCGACGAACTTCGTCGCCGGGAAGTGGTAGAGGTCGTTCGGCGTCCCCACCTGCTCGATCAGGCCGCCATTCATGACGACCACCCGGTCGGCGAGCGTCATCGCCTCAACCTGGTCGTGGGTCACATAGATGGTGGTCGTGCGGACCTTCTGATGCACCTTCTTGATTTCGGTGCGCATCTGCACCCGCAGCTTGGCGTCGAGGTTCGACAACGGTTCGTCGAACAGGAACACCTTCGGGTCGCGCACGATCGCACGGCCCATCGCCACGCGCTGGCGCTGGCCGCCGGAGAGCTGCTTCGGCTTGCGCTGCAGCAGCTCGCTGATGTCGAGAATGCGCGCGGCGTTCTCGACCCGTCGCGCGATCTCGTCCTTGGCGACCTTCTTCAGCCGCAGGCCGAACGACATGTTCTCGTACACCGTCATGTGCGGGTACAGCGCGTAGTTCTGGAACACCATCGCGATGTCGCGGTCCTTCGGCGGCACGTCGTTCACCACGTCGTGACCGATCGTGATGTCACCGTCGGTGATCTCCTCCAGGCCGGCGATCATGCGCAGCGTCGTGCTCTTGCCGCAACCCGAAGGTCCGACCAGGACGACGAACTCCTTGTCGGCGATATCCAGATCGATCCCGCGCACCGCCGGCGTGGTGTCGTAGTTCTTGACCAGCTTGCGCAGCCTCACCTGTGCCATGCGGCTATCCCTTCGTCGCACCGGCCGTAAGCCCGGCGATGTAGTAGTCCATCAGGAAGGCGTAGATGATCAGCGGCGGCGCGGCGGCGAGCAGCGCACCGGCCATGATCTGGCCCCAGTTGTAGACATCGCCCTTGATCAGCGTGGTGACGATGCCCACCGGCAGCACCAGCTGGTCCGCCGAGGTGGTGAAGGCGAGCGGATAGAGGAACTGCGACCACGCCACGGTGAAGGCGAAGATCATCGCGGCGATGATGCCGGGCAGCGCCACCGGAATGAAGATCATGGTCAGCATCTGCAGGTAGCCGGCACCGTCGATCAGCGCCGCTTCGTCGAGCTCCTTCGGAATCGAGGCGAAGTAGGCGATCAGGATCCAGGTGGCGAAGGGCACCGTCAGGGTCGGATAGACGATGATCAGCGCCCACCAGTGGTTGATCAGCTCGATGCCGGTGTGCTCGTGCACGAACGCGAAGATCTTGAACAGCGGGATGAACAGCAGCGTGTCGGGCACGAGGTAGGTGAGGAACACGCCGGTCGCCAGCGTGGCCGAGCCCCAGAACTTCATGCGCGACAGCGCAAAAGCCGCCGGAATGCTGATCAGCATCGTGAGGGCGACGACGATCAGCGCGATGACCGCCGAATTGCGGAAGAACGTCAGGTAGGTGCCCGAGCCGAGCAGCGCCGCGTAGTTGTCGAGTGTCGGGTGATACACCCACCACGGATTCGTGATCGCCGAGACCTCGCCGCTGCTCTTGAACGACGTGATCAGCATGTAGATCGGCGGCATCAGGAAGAAGACCGCGAACAGCACCAGGAACACGTACGACCAGATCAGCGCCCAGCGTCGGCTGCGCTGGATGCTGCCGGTTCGCGGCCGCAGCGCAGTGGCGGCGCTCGCCGTCATGCTCAGGCCTCGTTGCCGCGCTTGGAGACGCCGCGCAGGATGAAGATCGCCGAGATGCCGAGGATCGGCAGCATGAACAGCGAGACGCTGGCGCCGAGCGGAATGTCGTTGCCCTGGATGCCGAGGTTGAAGGCCCAGGTGGCGAAGACATGCGTCTGATCCACCGGGCCGCCGCTGGTCAGGATGCGCACGATGTCGAAGTTGGCGAAGGTGACGATGAGCGAGAACAGCACCGTGATGGCGATGATGTTGCGCATCATCGGCAGCGTGATGTACCAGATCTTCTGCCACCAGTTGGCGCCGTCGATCGATGCCGCCTCGAACAGCTGCTCCGGCACCGACTTGAGCGCCGCGAGGTACATGATCAGGAAGAACGGCGCACCGTACCAGACGTTCACCAGGATCACCGAGATGCGCGCCCAGGTCGCGTCGCCCAGCCAGTTGACCGGGTCGATGCCGATGCGCACGAACAACCAGTTGAACGCGCTGTAGGACGGGTCGAACAGCCAGAACCAGCCGAGCGTGCTCATCGCCGGTGGGATGACCCAGGGCACGAGCAACATGCCGCGCCACTTGCGCTGGCCCTTGGCCGGAATGGTGTGCACGAAGTGCGCCAGGAAGAAGCCGATCAGCGCCTTGAAGAAGACGGCGCTGATGGCGAAGATGCACGACTGCTGGACCACCATCCAGAAGGTGTTGCGCTTGAACAGGAACTCGAAGTTGCCGAGGCCGACGAAGCGCTCCATCGACTTGTTGAGCGTCGCAAGATACATCGAGAACAGCGCCGGATAGACGACCAGCAACGCGATGAGCAGAATCAGCGGCAGCGCCATCACGAAGGCGATCGTGGAGCGGCGGCGCACGAACTTCCTCATCGTCATGCTGCGCCCGGCGGGTGACGGCGCCGCAAGGCTGTGGGCATCAGCCATTCAAGCTTGCTCCCTCCGGTGTGTTCTCAACCGATCCCAAGCTGGCGGCGGGGCGCGCCGCCAGCGACTCGTCCCCTGCCGCGCAGCCTGATGTCGCCGGCTTCAGGTGCGCATGAAGCCTTCGAGCTCCGAAGCGGCCCAGCCGATCGCCTTATCGATCGACTCGCCGCCCTGGGTGCACTTGGCGATCATCTTGGTCATCGTCGCCTGGGTGTAGATCTGGTTGGCGATCTTCACCGGCGCCGGCGCGCCGGCGATCGAGACGATCTGATCGGCCCGCGGCGGGTAGTTGTACACCGTACCGGTTGGCGGGCCCATCTCGGCCCAGGTCTTGAACTCGCGCAGGCCCGAGAACCCGGGGATGTCATAGCCGCCGCTGGCGGCCACCAGCCGCTCGATGCTCGACCGCTCCGACAGGTGCGCCAGCAGGCTCTTCGCGGCCGGGACGTTCTTCGACCACTTCCAGACTCCCCAGTAGAACGGCAGTCCGGGCGCGTAGCGTCCCTTCGGTCCTTTGGGAGACGGGAAGGTCCAGCACTGCTCGGCGACCTTCGGGTTGTCGCGCTTGGCCACCGCCCAGGCACTCGGCGGATTCATGATCAGCGAACCCTGGCCCGAGATCAGGTACTTGTTGTTCGAGGCATCGTCCCAGGCGAATACGTCCGGCGGCACCACCTTCACCAGCTTCTGCGCGTATTCCAGTACCTGCTTCACGGCGTCGGACTTGACCGTGATGTTGCCCTTGGCATCGACCAGTTGCGCGCCGTACGCCTGGAACAGCGCGCCCACCCAGTCGACCGAATCGGTCGTCTGGCCGAATCCCAGGCCGAAGGGGTTGCCGCCCTTGTGGCACTTCTCGGCGACGGACAGGAAGGTGTCCCAGGTCCACTGATCCTGCAGCGCCTTGTCCGGCGTGCCGCCGGCGCCTGGATACATCTTGACGACATCGAGACCGGCGTACTTCTGGAGCAGATCGATGCGCCCGCACGGACCCTTGAGCTGGCTGCCGGTCGTGGCCGGGACCGCAACCCAGTGGCCGTCTGCCTTGCCGAGGTATTCGACGACGGCGGTCGCGTTGCCGTTGGCCTTCAGCGCGACGTTCATCGTGTCGTCGACCTGGACCAGGTTCTTCGCCTGATCGACGGCCATCCAGTTCGGGAACTGGAGAATGTCGTGGCCCGATTTCGCCTGCGATTCCGCGACGATGGTCAGCTGGAGTTTCTCGCCCTGCGACGTGATGTAGTCGATCTTGACGTCGACCTTCTCCTTTGCGGCCCATTCGTTGCAGATCTTGGTGAGCGCGTCATTGGCGCCGGGCACCCAGTGGTCCCAGAAACCGATCGCCAGTGAACCCGCCGCGTGCGCGCCGCGTATGAAGGGCGGCGCGAGCGTTGCCGCCGAAGTGGCAGCCGTCGTCGCGAGAAAGCGGCGCCGCGAGATCCTCTTGCTTGAAGTCATCTTTGTCTCCGTAGCGTGGGAGTGATGAATCGCGAACGGCAGGTCTGCGTCTTGCGTTCTGGATTGGCGCAAGCTCGCCAAGTTCGCTTCCGGACAACGTTAGCCAGCCGAGCGATGCTAGAGACTTCGCGCCCATTAGTCCAGCGGGAACCCGGTCGAGTGCCGTGCGCCCGACCGCACGCCAGGCGCGAGCATGCGCACGCGTTCATCGCGTGGCGCGCGTGTCCTGGTCCTCGGCCGGGGCGGCCCGCAGACCGGGAACGTGGCCGAATCAGAACAGCAGCGCAACCCCAGAGCGGCGTCGGAGCGCGAGCGCTCAGGCGCCGATGAAGCGCGGCTTGCGCTTCTCGGCGAAGGCCGCCTGACCCTCCTTGTAGTCGCTGCTCTTGAAGCAGGCGTCCACCGCCCGCTCGGTGGCGGAAACGTCGCGATCCTGCGCGTCCTTCAGCAGCTCACCCACCACCAGCTTGGCGCACCGCACCGTGAGCGGCGCGTTCTCGGCGATGGTGCGCGCGATTTCCTCCACGGTGGCCTCGAGCTGGTCGTCGGCCACCACCCGGTTGACCAGCCCCATCTTCTCGGCCTCGCGGGCATCGAACTGGCGGCCGGTGTAGAACATCTCCTTGGCGTAGGCCGGGCCGACCAGGTCAACCAACGGCCGCGCGCGATTCAGGCCATATCCCAGGCCGAGTTTGGCCGCTGGGATGCCGAACTTGGCGTTTTCGGTGCAGATGCGCAGGTCGCAACACACGGCGGCCGCGGTGCCGCCGCCGATGCAGTAGCCGCGGACCATCGCGATGGTCGGGATCGGCATGCCCTGGATCGTCTCGTAGGCCCTCTGCGTGGTCGCCTGGTAGCGCGCCACCGCCTCGGCTTCCTGGCGCTCGTCCTTGAACTTGGAGATGTCCGCCCCCGAGGCGAAGGCCTTGCCGCCGGCGCCGGTGATCACCATCACGCGCACCGCCGGGTCGGCCTTGAAACCGGCCATGATTTCCAGCGCCGCCTCCCACATCTCCAGCGAGATCGCGTTGTGGCGCTCCGGGTTGTTGAAGATCATCCAGCCGACACCGTCGTGCTGCTTCGAGATCATCTTGGCGCTGGGCATGGCGGTCTCCTCAGACGATTCCTCGACTCGCGAGTCGTTCGATGTCGGCCGGTTCGTAACCCAGCTCGCGCAGCACGTCGGCGGTGTGCTCGCCCTGGGCCGGTGGGTGGGCCGCGACATGGCTGGGCGTGCGGCTCAAGCTCACCGGCTGGCCGAGGTATGCCACCTCGCCGACCTTCTGCACGATGCCCAGATGGCGCGCCTGCGGGTCGGCGAACGCCTGGTCGATCGAGTAGATCGGCCCGCATGGAACACCTGCCTCGTTGAGCAACTCGATCCACTCGGCGCTGTCGCGCAGCTGCAAACGTTTCTCCAGCTCGGCGTGAAGCTGGTCGCGGTTCAACGAACGTTGCGCCGCGTTGGCGTAGTCGGGATGCGTGGCCAGGTCGGGCGCGCCGATGGCCTGGCACATGCGCAGCCAGATCTTGTGCCCGGAGACGGCGAGGTTCATGTAGCCATCGCGCGTCCGGTACACACCGGTGGGAATCGACGTCGGGTGGTTGTTGCCAGCCTGCTTGGGCACCTCTCCCTTCATCAGCCAACGCGCAGCCTGGAAGTCCAGCATGAACAGCTGCGCCTGCAGCAGCGAGGATTTCACCCATTGGCCCTGGCCCGACTTCTCGCGCTCGATCAGCGCCACCGCGATGCCGTAGGCGCAGAAGATGCCGGCGCACAGGTCGGCGATCGGGATGCCCACGCGCACCGGCCCCTGCCCCGGCAGCCCGGTGATCGACATCAGGCCGCCCATGCCCTGCGCGATCTGGTCGAAGCCGGGGCGCAGCCGATAAGGGCCGTCCTCGCCGTAGCCTGAGATGCTGGCGTAGACGAGTCGTGGATTGATCGCGGCCATCGTGTCGTAGCCGATACCCAGGCGCTCCTTCACGTCGGGGCGGTAGTTTTCGACCAGTACGTCGGCACGCGCCGCGAGCTGCTTCAGGATCGCGACGCCTTCGGGCGACTTCAGGTTCAGCGTCATGCCACGCTTGTTGCGATGCACGTTCTGGAAGTCGCTGTCCTCGCGCGGCCCGCCTACGCCTTCGCCTTCGTCCAGCCCTGCAGGCATCTCGACCTTGATGACCTGGGCACCCCAGTCGGCGAGTTGGCGCACCGCGGTCGGCCCGGCGCGCACCCGCGTCAGATCGATCACCGTGAGATGCGACAGTGCGGTGGAGGCGAGCATCGGTTCAGGCTGCGAGTGCGGGGACGAGGATTCTTTTTTGCGGCCCGAGGCTGGGCAAGCGGCGCTACCGGCCGGTCCAGCGCGGCGGACGCTTGTCGAGGAACGCGCGCACACCTTCGTGGAAATCGGCGCTGCCGTAGGTGGTGGCGATCAGGTCGTCGCCGTCGGGCACGACGCGCGACTCCTGGATGCGGCGCACCGCTTCCTTGGTGACCCACAGCGTGATCGGCGCATGCGAGGCAATCGTTTCAGCCAGCTCGCGCACGCGCGCCTCGATGCTCGCGGCCGGCACGATCTCGTGGACGAAACCTGCGGTGAGCGCTTCGTCGGCCGACAGCAGCCGGGCCGTGAAGATCAGCTCCTTCAGGCGCGAGGGGCCTAGCAGATCCAGGTAGCGCGCGTAGGCCTGCATCGACAGGCAATTGCCCAGCGTGCGCGCGATCGGCGCGCCGAAGCGGGCATCGGGTGTCGCGATGCGCAGATCGGCGCCAGCGGCGATGCCGAAACCGCCGCCCACCGCGTAGCCCTGGATCTGCGCGATGACCGGCTTCTTGACGCGCGCGATGCGGCCGGTGCGCCGGTCGCCGTCGCGTTCGTAGCGCAGGCCGTCCTCGCCGCTCTTGAACTCGGTGAACTGGCCGATGTCGGTGCCGGCGACGAATGCCTTGCCGCCGGCACCCTTGAGCACCAGCACGCGGACCGTGTCGTCGGCGTCGACCTCTTCGCAGGTGTCGTACAGCCGCTGGTACATCCCCCACGTCATCGCGTTGCGCGCCTCGGGACGGTTGAACGTCAGCGTGACGATCGGGCCGTCGCGCGCGACGAGCACAGGCTCGCTGGCCGGAGCAATGTTTTCCACGGGCAAGGATGTCGCTTGATACGCCTCGAAGACGATCGTAGCAGCTGGGTCGAGGCGGCCGCTGCTAGGGGCAACCCACGACTGGAGGCGTCGTGCCACCATGCTAGAGTGAATTTCAGCTGCAAGCGCCCACAGGCTCTTGCGTGCGAACGGTATCCAAGGGAAAGGAACTTCGGATGCACTCACTGCGTGAGTTCGCGGCTTCCTTGGCGGCGATGACGCTGGTCATGGCGGCGCCCGGTGCCGCCGTGGCCCAGGCGACGTACCCGACGAAGAACATCGAGGTCGTCGTGCCCTTCGCTCCAGGCGGCGGCACCGACAACCTGATGCGCATGATCACCGGGATCATGGAAGAGAACAAATGGTCGCCGGTGGCGCTGAACGTCAACAACCGCGCCGGCGGCAGCGGAACCGTCGGCTATTCGTACCTGATCGGCAAGAAAGGCGACTCGCACGTGGTGGCCGGCGCCACGCCGATGATCGTCTCGGGCAAGCTGCAGGGCCGGCTGTCCGGCAACCACCGCGACGCGATGACCACGCTGATGATCGTCGCGATCGACGAACTGATGCTCTCGGTGCGCACCGAATCGCCGTTCAAGACGATCGAGGACTTCGTCAATGCGGCGCGCGCCAGGCCCGGCCTGCTGACCGTGGGCGGCACCGGCACGCACAATGAGGACCACATCTTCGCGCACCTGTTCGAGCAGGCGGCCAACATCAAGCTGAAGTACGTGCCGTTCAACTCCGGCGGCGAGGTGACGGCGGCGCTGATGGGTGGCCACATCGATGCCGGTGTGATGAATCCGAACGAGATCGATACCCAGGTCGAAGCCGGCAAGGCCAAGAACCTGGCGGTCGCGGCGCGCAAGCGCATGACCGGCGCGCCCGACGTGCCGACCTTCGCCGAGAAGGGCTACAAGTTCTACTGGGAGCAGATGCGCGGCGTCGTCGGTCCGGCGGGCATGGCGCCCGAGGCCGTGGCCTGGTGGCAGGACACGCTGAAGAAGGTGACGGCGACCAAGAAGTGGCAGGACGATTACATCAAGCGCAATCTGCTGACACCCACCGCCTGGGTCGGCGAGGAAGCCAACAAATACCTCGACAGCATCACCAGCGACTACGAGCGCGCTCTGGCCGCACTCGGCGGCCTCAAGAAGTGAGCCCGATGCTGGGCGAGCCGACGTGCGACGCGCTGACGTTGTAGCCGGCGCGTCGTTGCTCGCGCTGGCCGTGGCGTTCAGCGCCGGCGCGCTCACGCACTACTCCTACTGGGGGCCGAACGGTCCGGGGCCGGCGTTCCTGCCGTTCTGGCTTGGCCTGACGATGGCGCTGCTGGCGGCATTGCTGCTGGCCGGCGCGCTGCGCTCGCGCGAGCCCGGTGACCCGTGGCTGCCTCGCGGCGAGGGCCTCAAGCGGCTCGCCGTGGTGCTGGGCGCGACGGTGGCGCTGGTGGCACTGCTCAACGTCGTCGGCATGGTCCTCGGCACGGCGTTGTTCCTGATCGTGCTGGTGCGCTTTCTCGATCGCACGCCGTGGCCGCTGACTCTGGCCGTCGCCATCGGCACGTCCGGCATCAACTTCCTGGTCTTCACGCGCTGGCTGAAGGTGCCGATGCCGGTGAACGCGCTCGGGTTCTGAAGTGAAGCCCCCACGCTCACTTTGTTCGCTGCCCCCCGTGGGGGCGCTCAGTACCTTCGGAACGGCCGGGCGGAACTGAGGGGCCGCGATGGACTTCGCCAACAACCTCGCGCTGGGCTTTTCGGTCGCGCTGACGCCGTTCAACCTGCTGATGGCGGTCGCCGGCGTGGTGATCGGCATCCTGATCGGCGCGCTGCCCGGCGTCGGGCCGCCCTCGGGCGTGGCGCTGCTGCTGCCGCTCACATTCGGCATGAGCCCGACCTCGGGCATCATCATGCTCGCCGCGCTGTACGCCGGCACGATGTACGGCGGCACCATCACCTCGGTGCTGATCAACACGCCGGGCGAATCGGCCTCGGTCGTCACCTGCCTCGACGGCCATCAGATGGCACTGCAGGGGCGCGCCGG
>Ga0209797_10002103_pt1 | contig 10057 bp, 9 predicted proteins | sample DOMMetBare3Fresh_2_FD_187472 | JGI IMG/M metagenome (GOLD analysis project Ga0209797, IMG submission 187472) | Wetland sediment microbial communities from St. Louis River estuary, USA, under dissolved organic matter induced mercury methylation -... | ecosystem: Environmental > Aquatic >...
CCGAGAACAACATGAAGCCTTGCAACGAGTCCGCCACGAACAGAACTCACAAGCATTCTGGCAAAAGTATGCGCACCGCTGCGGAATTGAAGGAACCATCTCCCAAGCCGTCCGCAGCTATGAACTTCGATTGGCTCGTTATATCGGATTAGCAAAAACCAATCTGCAAATGACCGCCACGGCCGCAGCCATCAATCTCCACCGCCTCTTCGACTGGTGGCAGCACCGGCCTCGAGCCCTAACCAGAATTTCGGCGTTTGCAAAACTGGCCCCTTCCTCATCGCTACTGGCACCCGTTTGGGGTGCAGTTTGAATTCGCCAACAGTATCAAACTTTGAGTGCTCCCTACGGCATCGCATCTTTGGCACAACGAAATCCGATCACGCCTTCAGAATAATTGAGTCCGATCTAACTGCGATAGAAGACCTGTTGATCGTTCGCGTCCTCACTCCACGCACCGCCCCGGATGACCCGGTTGTCACTACTGTTCGGATTTTCGCGACCATCCGTCGCATCATAGGGATAGGCTTTCGGGAGACTACTTACCCATTCAAAAACATTCCCCGCCATGTCATACAGACCATAGGGACTCTGTCCGCTTTCATAACTGCCCACTTCGGATGTTTCACCGGTGCAAAACACATCGTAATCTGGGTTGCCATCATAATTGGCTTGGTCACAACTGATACCTTCACCCCAGGGATAAGACCGTTCATCCGTTCCGCGGGCAGCTTTCTCCCACTCCGCTTCCGTGGGCAGGCGCGCCTTACGCCACAATCCGCAGTAGGTCAGCGCCATGGACCAACTCACATAGATCACCGGGAAGTTGGCATACTGGGGTTCGCCGTAATAACTGTCACGGTAATTTGATTTCGTTGCGTGCGGAGGCTTGCATGCGCCAGCCATCACACAGTCTGCGTAACGAGCGTTGGTGACCTCATACTTGTCCATATAAAACGCTTCGAGGGTCACGCGATGGGCGGGATTAAAGTTGCTGTCATCCGTATCGCTCCCCATCGTGAATTCGCCTGCAGGCACAAGGTGCATGGTCACACCTTTGGCATCCGTGATCTCAACCGGCAGAGGCGGTGGAGCAGGCGTTTTTGAGAAGCTGGAAATCGTCTGACAGGCTGGCATTCCAAGGATTATGAATATAAAATAAGGCAATATTGAAATGTTTTTCATTGGTTATATCAGTTCCATGTGGTTCTATAAGCGATTATACAGCCGCAAAGAATCCGTTGGATGATGTTGCTTGCTCCGATACCTGCCTGTGCTATACTTGAATTCCACGCTGCGAATTGGAGGACACAATGCTCGACCCTATTCAAATCCCAATACTGTTAAAAGCCATCGACTTCGTTTTCGAAGAGGGCCGCAAGATTCTAGAGGAACGCCGTGAACGCAGAAAGCTAAATGACACTGCTGCCAAAAGCGAAGAACAGGAATCAGTAAAAGAACCAGCTCTCCCTGAGCCTGAAACGGCAAAGGAGATCAAGCAGGACCTACTAACTTCAAAGATCGATGAAATCTTGTGGCAAGACCACGAAGGGGAAGTCCAACACCTGGTCAGGTTACTGGAAACCCATTCCCGTAATTATTTCCTTGCCAGTGAACAGTATGCAAAATGGGGGAGCGCGCTGGTGCCTCCGATCATAATGCACAACCTGACAGATGCGGAAAACGCCATGGCTGAGACCATCAAGAAACTTGAAATTGTCTTGTCGAAAGTTTACAAAAAAGACATCAATCAAATCAATAAATCATAAGGTGTGATATGGACAAGGAAGAAATTGATCATCTTGAAACGATGATCTCTTTACATAAAAAAAATCTCTATACACTTGAGGAGATGATGGCAAGATATGGTGGTGATCCGCCCCTGCATCTCATCAATAGCGCCACTATGGAAAGAGAGGCGATACTTCGCTACACCAAGAAGATCGAGAATATCACCACCGGCAGCAAGGAACTTGAAAAATCCACTGCACTGGCCAGCCTGCCCAGACGACCCTATTTTGTGGGCCGGCAGCAGGAGATCAATGCCATTCTGCAGTCTCTACAACCGAACAGCCGGACATTTATCGTCGGCATTGAAGGTGTCGGGGGAATCGGAAAATCGACGCTGGCCATCGAAACAGGCTATCAGTGTATTGAAAACGATCTCTTCGAAGCCGTGATCTGGATCACAGCCAAGGAATCTGTTCTAACCCTGCAAGGCATTGAGCCCGTGATGGCAGAAGCCAAAACCCTGGCAGATATTTTGATCACCATTGGTGCCAATTTGGGGAATCCCACCATTGGGAACTTGTCCATTCAGGATCAGGTCAAGAGCGCCTATCATCTGCTGGCAAAACGCACCACGCTCCTGGTGCTTGATAACTTTGAAACCCTGTCGAAAAATGAACAGCGCGACATTCTCGACTTCCTGCGCAGATCACCCACCACCTTGAAGGTTGTCATCACCTCCCGCGAGCGAGTTGCCGAGGGGCAGATCATTCGTCTGCAGGGACTATCCTTTGATGAAAGCCAGGCGCTGCTGGAATGGGATGCCCAGCAAAAGAATATTCAGCTTACCAAAGACCAGAATAAATACCTGGTCGATCTCACCGGAGGCCTTCCGCTGGCTTTATTGTGGGTCCATGGCCAGATCGCCGTTCTGGGCTACTCTGTGACGCAGGTTCTGGATAAATTAAGCCTGGATACGAACATCCCGATCCTGCAATACTGCTTCAATCACAGCTGGAACCTGCTGCGCCACGATAATGAGAAAAAGATATTGTTCCTGCTGGCATTACAACCGGAAGCCGTTTCAAGAAATGCGCTGAAGGAAATTTCCGGTATTGAAGACAGCGACTACTTCGATAACGCGATCAGCGACCTTTTACAGTTAACCCTGATCGAACCTGAACCAGACCGGGATTACTTTAGCATTCTGCCTCTGACACGCCGGTTCATCCGCACTCAATTCGCAGGCGATCGCAAGTTCATCAAACAGGCTGAATTGAAGACAGCCCAATACTACGTAAAATATCTTTCGCAAAAAAGCAGTTTCAAGGAATGGCGGGGATACGACGATCTATTATTGGACCGCAACAACATTCTTAGTGTGGCGCAATGGTGCTACAAATCCATACAAAGAAAACAACCCGATTCCAACACGCTGACCAAACAGACCGCGAACATCGCGGAGATCCTGGTGCAGATCGGCATTCAATTCGGTAGTGTATTATGGCAGCGCGCCTACTGGTACGACCGCATGACCCTGGCACACGCGGCATTAAGCGCCGCCAAATTATTAATGGATTGGAAATCTGTAAGTACCTTTGCCAGGAATATATCCTGGATCTATTTCTATCAGGGTGATTATTTAAGAGCTTCGCACTGGGCTGAAGAGGCGCTTTCCGCAACGACCAAAACAGAGGATGAACTGCTGATCGCGGCTGCAAAAAGATCCCTGGGTACTGTTGAATTACGCCTGGGCCATTTTGACCGCTCCGAAAATTTATTGAAGGATGTCCTCAGGACCAGCGCAGAATTCACCAGCGATGACTATGGCATATACAGCAAAGGCTTCGCCGAATATGGTCTGGGTGATCTTGAGTATGACCGTGGAAACATTCAGGAAGCCAAACAATGGTACCAAAGAGCGCTGGATACCTGGCGGGATCCGGTGCGGAAGGACCCGGTCCGGCATGTCAGTTACGCGCTGAACGGGTTGGGGTTCGTGGCGCTCAAGGAAAAAAATTATGATGAAGCCAGGCGTCTCTTCACGGAGGGCATTCAATCTGCGGAGGAATTTGGCAGAGTGGATGAACTCGCCAAGGGTCAACTTGGGCTGGCATCTGTATGTCTCGAGACCGGCATGGGTATCAGGACCGCGCTGTCACTGGTCAATGAGGCGATCGATGGTTTTCAACAGCAGGGCATGCAATATGAAATTCAAAAAAGCCGGGCCATCCAGGCTGAGATCCTGAAAGCACAGGCGATCACTTCTGGGTAATTAGAAAATGGATAATGAGCTAAAGATCTTCATGCAAGCCTTTAAAGAACTGGAATATCTGTTTCGGGCGCTGCCGATCGCAGAATCCCAGATGCAGTGGTTCGCAGGTTTTCTTTCCGGCATGCAGAAGAATGCCAATAACCTGGCGCTCTACGACTCGATCACGCATGCGCTGAATGCGCGCGCCGGAAAGTGGCTGGTGACCGATGAGCATATTATTCAGGGAATGGCAAAGATCGACATTTATGATCTGCGGCAAGCCAACAAAGTGTATGGGACTTTGGTGGTCGATTCAGAATTGCACAAACTGGCTTTCCAATTGATGTCCATTTTCACCCTGGCTGAGGGTGATTTCGTCCGCAGATCTCCCGGCAGTGATGAATTCAGAATACTTTCCACTTCGAAAACACCTCAGGATATTAAGCATTTGCTATCAGAGCTTTACAGCAACCAGGAAAGGGACTCTTTACTGACCTGGGATTTTGGCACGGGCCTGACAGAAACCGAGACTGAAAATGAGCTTCAAAAGCAGAGAAAGACTTTCAGACCCGTGGTCATTAGGCAAACCATCCTGGAGAGTCACTCGGAGATCCCCAGGCGCATCGAGGAAAATAATAGCTTTCAAAGTTGGCATGAGTTTAATATGCCTTATGAAAAACTAGTAGATAAAATCTGTACATTGGCATTGCCCGCCACATTGGAGCAGCAGGCAATTGAGCAGGTCCGGATTACCAAAAACATCGTGGAAAACATAGTAACCAAAGATGCCCTAACCGGAACGCTCAATGGACTTGGCGCAAATTGGTACCTGAACAATGATACGATCATTCAAAGCGTGGCGCTCACAGACATGCTGAATATGCACGAAGGAAACGCGCGTTATGGAAGCGTTGCGATCGACCAGGATCTCAAACGGTTTTCGAACATGCTATTAAAGCATTTCAAAAAAAATGACGGGTTCCTGGTATTCCGGTCCGAACGTGCCGGTGATGAATTCAAGATCACGTCAACGAAAAATAGGATTGTTGAGCTGGAAAACAGGCTTCGCATGGTGTGGCAAGAGGATTTACATCGCGGCCTGCTCGCATGGAATTATGGTGTGGGCAGGAATGACAGCGAAGCCCACATTGAGCTGTATAGAAACAGAGTAAAGGAAACGGAAATCATGGAAGCGTCAATTTTAAACGGTAAATCCACCTTTATCATTGTCAGGCCCGAGACCGACGATTATTCCAGCTTGTATAACCTTTCAGAAGAAAAAGCTCGCGTGGTAAATGGGACCCCAATTATTGATCTGCATTTAACTCTGCAGGCACTTCGGGATGTGGAAGATTTTCCAGCTTTGAAAGAACGGCTAAAGGAGTATTCCCAGAAATTATGTCCTTTCGAAGTCAAGGTTAGCAGTATTGCACGCATGAATGTCAACAATCAACAGGGCAGGTTGTGGCTGCTGGCAGAAAAAACCCCGGCTCTGGAAAACATATATAACGACCTCGGCAAGATTGCCTGCGAAATGGGCTGTAATAGTTATCCCTATCAATCCGAGAATTGGCTGCCGCATATAAAAATCGTTGATTTACCAGAAAACACTTCCACGCAAATAAAAGACCCGACTTTTGGCATCGGCACTGGGATTACCTTTACTGTGAGATATCTTGAGTGGACCGTACAGAAAGGCACCGAGCGCTGGGATCTGTTGGAGAAATTCCCGTTTCCAGAGTAATATTGATATTGTAAGTCCCGTTTCATAAATCAAGCCTCCTTTCTCTTCACGAAAGGAGGCTTGATTTATGGCAGTCCAGGCAGGCTACCAAGACTCTTTTTTTGTCTGCTTTTTAACTTATCTGCCGATAAAATTGTGCTATTATCTACAAATCTGTTGCAGGAAATGTCCATTGAGTTGTAAAAAGCTCATCCAATTGATAGAGACAAACCTGAGTCAAGCGCATTTTCAAGTAAAAAAAACAAAAGGTAATCGTAATGGCAACCATCCTCATTGTTGACACCAATCCAACTGACCGCCGCTCGTATATTACTTTGCTAAGCAATTTTGGCCACCGCCTGCTGGAAGCTGACGATGGAGTCAAGGCTTTGGAACTGGCGCGAGTCGAACTTCCCGATTTGATCATTACCGACACCCTCCTGCCAAATATGGATGGATTTACACTTGTGAGCCACCTGCGAGCCGAACCCCTCTTGATGGGAGTCGCGGTGATCTTTCATACCGCTCATTATGATGTATCGGAAACCCACAGACGAGCACGCGCCAGTGGGATACAGCACATCCTCAGAAAGCCCGCCGAACCACAGGAGATACTACGGGCAGTGAATGAATCACTCCAACACCCATCCATACTTTCAAGACTGCCTCAAACCGGACAACTCCATCGTGAACATCTGCAACTGCTGGCTGAAAATCTCTACCAAAAAGTCATGGAATTGGAGAAAGCCAACGAACGCCTGCGCAACCTTTCACTGACCGATGGACTGACTGGCTTGAACAACCGGCGCGGCTTCATGATCCTAGCTACCGGGCTGCTGAAATTTGCCCGGCGGGCAGGTTATTCCCTGTGCCTGCTCTATATAGACCTGGACAGCTTAAAATATATCAACAATACCTTTGGTCATATAGCCGGAGATACGGCTATCACTTATTTTGCCCGCATTTTGACCGAGACATTTCGCGATTCAGACGTAATTGGCCGCATGGGTGGCGACGAGTTTGTGATCCTGCTTATTGACGCGACCGAAAGCGATATCGCTGGTATGCAAGCGCTCCTGCAGCGCAACGTGGATGCCCATAACCTTCAAGCTGGACGAGATCATGCTCTGTCTTTCAGCCTGGGAGTCATTCGGGTCAACATAAATTCCAGTGAAACCATGGAGGCATTGCTCGCTCAGGCAGACACAGAAATGTATAAACATAAACGGGCAAGAAAAGACAAAACAGGATCGTAAGGGAAAGCATACAAAGTTGGTTTCGATGATGTGCACCAGACAAATTGTTTGATAGTGTTGAAATTGTACAATTGAGCTAAAACGGCGCATCCCAGTGTGGATGCGCCGTTTTGGTCATTTCTTATGCAGCCTGTTCTCTCAGCGCGAGGATCAATTTTTTATACCCGCCTGTTTCGAATAAATCCACACGATGCAGGTGGCGTAGAGTCTCGGGCATGTCACATTTTTCAAGCCGCACAGGGATGATGAAGATATCGTTGTCGGTCAGCAGTTTCGCTTTTTCGAGCGCGATCTTTAATTCCTCATGCCGATAACCCTGCTGTTGATTGAAGACGGGCGAAAGGCAGACGATCACCACATCGCTTTTGAGGATCGCCTTGCGGATCTCGTGTTGCCAGTCCTGCCCGGGTTGGAGGTTTTCCGCATCCAGCCAGGCACGTATACCATCTTTGATGAGGCGGGCATAAAGTTTATGAACGGCTTCCTTGTCACTGTGGGCGTGAATCAGAAATACGTTGTTCTGGTGTGTTGATCTTTTCATTCACCTGAGCCAATCCATATCCTGCCAACAACGCAGGATCGGTTCAACCATCCCATCCAAAATGGGCGAGGAAAAACAGGACGGCTATTTTATTAGAACACACGTTCTAAGTCAAGCGTTCACAACTCCCCCATAAGAGTCTCCTATGAACGCAGCACATCCAGCGGATCCCCTCCGCGGAGGAGCAGGCGTCCATGCAGGAACAGGCCGAACTGCGAAAGAGCGAACCAAAGCAGGAAGATCGTCAGGCTGAGCGATGTACGGTCGATCCATGTTGGCAAGGCTTGGATCAAATCTGCAACTTGCGTACGCCAATCTGTCAGCTTTTGTTCGTATGCCTTTATTGCTGCAAGAAAATTTTCAAGGCTGTTTCTGGTTTCGGTCAGATCGCCGCCCAGGAGATAGGATGTATCACTGACAAATGTGGAGGCTTGTTTGGCAATCGCCTCCGCATTCGCGATATCAGAGTCCAATGAATTGGCGGAAGTGATCAGGTCGGTCACGATCTTATCAGGTGCGCTCAGGTCAACACCCGGAATAAAACTGCCAATGCCAGCCAGTACCGATTGCAGGTTTTCCAGGGCATCGCGTGCCGCATTGATACGTTCACGCGTCGCTTTCAATTCAGGGAGCAGTTTACCATCCAGGGTATTCTGAATACCATCCAGAAGGCTTTCAGCACTGGTGGATTGCTCTGCAAGTTTTTCCAGCACCTTTTCAGTTGCATCCACAATGCGCAAGGCGCGTTCAAGTTCCACGCGTGAAGATGCGAGCGTGGTTTGTGCCAAGGCAAGTTCGTTATCGACATCTTTGAGTTGACCGGTCGTTTTCCGGGTTAGCGGCTCGTTGTAGACCCATGCCGCGCCAATACCCACAATGCTCAACAGGAGAAAAATCGAACTCAATACCAACAACGTCCACGCAAGAATTTTACGAGCCATCATATATCTTTCCTTTTCGTGTTAAAGATTATACCCCGCCCAACCAGGACTATAATAAACACGCTACAACCATCGATCACAGAGGAGAGATGCCATGCTCGTTGTTATCAGTGACCTTCACCTGGGGGACGGCACAACCGCCGCATCCATTCCAGCCAGCGCGTTCTACCTGTTTGCCAAGCGTGTACGCCAGGATGCACATTTCGCCTCATTACGACAGGGCAAATACCGCCCCATTGAAGAGCTGGATGTTCTGCTCCTCGGGGATATCATCGACCCGCTGCATTCCATCAAATGGCTGTTCCCGCTGAAAGGCGAAGAAGAATACGATACGATAGACGGGCTGAAACTTGCCCGCATCACCGAACAGGGTAACAAGAACTACATCCGCCCGTGGAGCGACACGAACGATCCCAGGTTCGCGGCGAAGCTGCTGGAGGTGACACGCGCCATTCTCGAAAAGAACAAGGACGCGATGGAAATCTTTCGAAAACTGGCAAACGGCGAATTCATTAATTTTGACGCCCTCGACGAAAATGGCGCCCGCGATCTCGGCAACCTCAACAAGACCCCGCTCAAGGTCCGCTTCCATTACATGGTCGGCAACCACGATTGGTATTACCACCTAAAGGGTGAAGCCTTCGATCAGATCCGCCAGGAGATCATCGATGCTATGGGCTTGAGTAACCCGCCCACACCGTTCCCATATGACCTGCGCAAGATCGACCCCAACTCCCCTTGGGAAGAAGACAAATCCCCCGAGATCGAAAGACTCTTCAAAGATTATAAAGTCTTCGCCCGGCACGGCGATTGTTACGACTCGTTCAACTTCGATACCAAACAGGGACGCGACCGGGCGACACTGGGTGATGCCTTTACCATGGAAGTTTGTAATCGTTATCCCGAGCAGCTCAAACGGACTCCCAACCTCAACAACGATATTGTGAACAACCTGCGGCACATTACGAACGTCCGCCCGGCGCTGGCAACACCGCTCTGGATCACCGGTCAGATCAAAAGACTTGCCAACGAAAATAAACTACTGGGCATCCCCGAGACCAACCTCAAATCGATCTGGGACAATCTTTCTGATAAATTCCTGAGCCTGGATTTTGTTAGAAGCAAGGATGAATATTTTAAATTCGACATGGTTGACGCCATGCAAGCCGCCATCAAAATATCCAAGATCATTTCATTCGAGACGGTGGATAACCTGATCTTCCGAATTCAAAACCGCAGAATATCCGGCGATGACAAGTCCTTTGCCGAACACGCCCTCGAAGAACCCGCCTTCCTCGATAACTCGGCACGCTACATCATCTACGGGCATACCCATCATCATGAAACCATCCCGCTTGATTTCGACGAAGTCGGCGGCAACCAGATCTATTTCAACTCCGGCACCTGGCACACCTACTTCGATCTCGCGCGCAAAGACCCCAAAGAGAAAAAATTCATTCCCTACAAGGCGCTCACCTACATCACCTTTTATAAAGATGACGAGCACGATGAACGTCACTTTGAAACCTGGTCTGGTGCCTACGCTTAACGATCAATGGATCACGATGTCATCATCATCGGCGGCGGACCCAGCGGGCTCTCCACTGCCCTGCA
>Ga0209797_10002104_pt1 | contig 10055 bp, 10 predicted proteins | sample DOMMetBare3Fresh_2_FD_187472 | JGI IMG/M metagenome (GOLD analysis project Ga0209797, IMG submission 187472) | Wetland sediment microbial communities from St. Louis River estuary, USA, under dissolved organic matter induced mercury methylation -... | ecosystem: Environmental > Aquatic >...
TAGCCGGATGGCGTTACTTCAAGTGAAAATATTTTCTTTTTTTCCTCTGCCTGTATATGATAAATAGTTTCGTTGTTTGAAGTAACTTCCATGATACTTGTAAAATCGGCCTGGCTGTATTTTTCTTCCAGAGATTTTATGACAGCTAAGGGTAGCTGCATGTAGAGTAAATTGCGGGCTGTACTGATCAGTTCGGCATCACTGTTATACCAGGCTACAAATCCCTGCTCGTTAAATGAAAATCTTACCTGGGAAACTTCACCGCTTGTTGACCATATTGCATCTTTTACAAAAGAAAATTCTTTTTGAAATGCTGATAAAACCCGTGGATCAACTTTCAGTTCATCTTTGGCAGGAGAAGCAGCTAGCCCAAGTGTCAACAGCATAGACAAGGCAAAAAATAATTTTTTCATAATCTAAGGTTTAAAGGTTAAGGTTTTTATTCATTCCAAAAATATAGTTGAGCAAAAGGAAAGTCAAGTGAATTATGATTTGTGGTACTCCTTGTTAAGAAGTTTAACTTCAGTTACCTTTCATAAGCATGATTTACATTTAAGCAACCTGGTAAAATAAAGAAACCCCGATTCGTTGATCAGGGTTCTTATATCTACCACACACCAAAACTATTTTGTATTCATGCTTTTTGTTTTTTGCTGTATGAATCCCAATAACCGCTGTTTTTTGATTTTAATGTTATTTTTTTATCTGCATTTTCAAGTGTTACATAATACGTAGTACCATCACTGTTACCTACTTCAATAAGGTTGCTTACCCAATAATTGCTATAATCATTTTTTAACTCCCTTAACAGGTTAATGGGCAATTGTAAAGTACTTATGTACCTGAGTGTACTCAGGTAATCTCCATCGGGTGTATAGTAGGCAAAAATATTCTGGCCATGTAATACAAATTTTGCAACATAATAGTCATCGCCAGTACTCCAGTTGATTTCCTGTGCTTCAGAAAATTCGGTTTTAAATGATGCTAATGCCCTGGCTGGTATGCTTTTTCCTTCAGCAAATGCGCTGCTGACAGTCATTGTTAATGCCAGGCTGAGCGCTAAAATTATCTTTTTCATATACTCTGTTTTATTGGTTAATGGTTTTAAATTCCCTTTGTACTGTTTGACGATTCAAAACTAAGTTTTGTTACACCTCGTATCAAGCCAATTATGATTGCCGGATGCCAATGTTAAACCAGGTGAATAAAAATATTTTCTATTAACCTGCATCCTGTTTTATTACCGCCGGCAATTTTATTTTCCCATTTATCCCGACCATTAACGGAAATTAAAAATGTGAAAATTTTTATAACAAATTTTGAAAGAGAAAAGACGACATATTTTTATCCTGCGATAATATTTTTATTTCTGTATCGGTTATCTTTAAAGAATGAATTATTTAGCCCATGCTTACCTTTCTTTTAATCAAAATGAAATACTGGCGGGCAATATGATTAGTGATTTTGTAAAGGGGAAAAAACGGTATGATTTCCCCGCAGGCATTCAGGCGGGCATTACCCTGCATCGTGAAATAGACAGGTTTACCGATGACCATCCTGCCAATAAAAATGCAAAAGAGATTTTCAGGCCAACTTATCGTCTTTACAGCGCAGCAATACTCGATGTGGTTTTGGATCATTTCCTGGCAACTGATGAAAATGAGTTTCCCGGAAATGCTCTTGAAATATTTGCAGATGAAACTTATCAAAAGTTGGACTACAGCAAAGATTATTTCCCAGAAAAATTCAATTTGATGTTTCCCAATATGAAAACACAGAACTGGCTTTATAATTACAGGCTAAAATGGGGTATTGAAAAAAGTCTTGGCGGATTGGTGCGCCGGTCAAAATATATGGAAGAAAGTGAAACTGCTTTTCGTTTATTTAATGAAAATTATTCTGAACTATCGGTTTGTTACCAGGCTTTTTTTCCTGAAGTAAAAGACATGGCAAAAAATTTTCTAGGTAATGAGCCTGCTGCAAACTTTTAACCTGATAATATCATCAGACATGATGAAACCGTTATTTTTGTTATCTAAATCCCGTATATGAACAAACTCCTTATCTTTTTTTGCTTGGCAATTATAAGTTCTGTTTCATTTTCTCAAACAACCGTCAAACTTCCGGAAGTGGATAAGTCAACAATGGACATCAGTTATTATCCAAATAATTATCCAATACTAAAAATTCAGAATAAAGTAACTGAGCCGCTGGCAATGCGTGTTATTTACAGCCGCCCGTTAAAACAGGGCCGGAAAATTTTTGGTGAGCTGGTTGAGTATGGTAAAGTATGGCGGCTTGGAGCTAATGAAGCAACAGAAATTGAATTTTTTAAAGATGTAAAAATAAACGGGAAAAAAATTACAAAAGGCCGTTATACACTCTATGCTTTAATAAATGAAACCAGCTGGACGCTTATTCTGAATAAAGACACCGATATATGGGGTGCTTTTAAATACGATGCAAAAAAAGATGTGGTACGTGTTGATTTACCTGTAGAAAATATTACTGAATCTATTGAAGCCATGTCCATGGTATTTGAAAAATCAGCAACGGGTGCTAACCTTATAATAGCCTGGGAACAGGTTAAGATCACCTTACCAATCAGTTTATAAATAACGATTATGAAGAAATTTATTTTGATCAGCGGAATAGTAATTTCTCTTATGGGTTGTAACCAGGAAGAGAAAAAGCCAGTTACGACTGTCACCCCAGGAAAAAAAGATACAGCGACCGTTGCATCCATTCCCGGTTCTCATTATACGGTTCCTGATCTTTCACCACTGGATATTATTTACTATCCATCTGATTATCCTTTAAAAAAAATGTCAGGTAATGTAACTGCTGGACCGCTTGCCAGAATTATTTACAGCAGGCCACAAACTCAGAAAAGAAATATTTTTGGTGCGCTGGTAAAGTATAATGAACCCTGGCGCTTAGGTGCCAATGAATCAACCGAGATAGAATTTTTTTCTGCAGCTACTATTCAAAACAAAACCATAAAACCCGGCCGTTATATTCTTTACTGCATTCCACAAGAAACAAAGTGGACACTTGTGTTGAATGCTAATCTGTATAGCTGGGGTTTAAAACAAGACCGGCAAAAAGATCTGATGCAATTTGAAATACCTGTAGAAAAAAACAACACGGTGACAGAATATTTTACCATGGCTTTTGAAGGCAACGAAAAGAATGCTGAACTTATCATATTATGGGATTTGGTAAAAATCCGTCTTCCTATCAAATTTCAAAAATAAAATTTATTCACCCTTACAACAATGTTTGTTGAAATGAACGGAACAATTCCCCGTTGAGCTATTAATTTCTTTACTTTACAAATATGTGTGGAATTGCTGGTATTATATCTTCTGCCTCCTCCCTGGTAAATTCAGAAAGGATTAAAAAAATGACGGATGCAATTGCCCACCGCGGACCCGATGGTGAAGGGCATTGGACTAATTCTTCAGGTAATATTACATTAGGTCATCGCCGCTTAGCTATTATTGATTTGAGTGATGCGGGAGCACAGCCTATGCATTTTCTTAACCGGTATGTCATCATTCACAATGGTGAAATATATAATTACATTGAATTAAAAGAAGAATTACAGAAAAAAGGATACAAATTTTTTACAAAAACAGATACGGAAGTTATAGCGGCTGCTTATGATTGCTGGCAGGATGAATGCGTTGATCATTTTGACGGTATGTTTGCATTTGCAATATGGGATGAGGAAACAAAAACAATCTTTGGTGCAAGAGATCGCTTTGGCGAAAAGCCCTTTTACTATTATTCAGACAAACAGCAATTTATTTTTGCCAGTGAAATGAAAGCGCTATGGGCTGCCGGTATTGAAAGAATTCCAAACAGGAAAATGCTTTTCAATTACCTGACAATTGAATATACAGACAATCCCCTGAGAACTGAAGAAACTTTTTTTGAAAATATTTATAAACTTCCCCCGGCAACTTCATTTATTTACAACCCCGGTAACCAGGAACTAGATATTGAAAAGTACTGGGATATTGAAATTAACAACATCAATAAAAAAATATCAGATGACGAAGCAATTGAAAAATTCAAACATTTATTCCAGGCATCTGTAAAAAGAAGATTGAGAAGTGATGTAGCCATAGGGACATCTTTAAGTGGGGGACTTGATAGTTCATCTGTCATAACAACAGCTTATCCATTCACGTCTCCCGGTTCAAGACTTACATCTTTCACCGCTACATTTCCGGGGTTTGAAAAAGATGAATCTGCATTTGCAAAACAGGTGTCAGAAAAATTTAATCTACTGCATTATACTATTCCTGTTTCGGAAAATAATTTAATCAATGATTTTGAAAAGCTTTCTTTTTACCAGGAAGAACCGGTAACGAGTGCAAGTGCACTGGCACAATATAAAGTATATGAACTGGCGAAACAGGAAGGTATAAAAGTATTATTAGACGGGCAGGGAGCAGATGAAACAATTGCCGGTTATCATAAATACTATAAATGGTACTGGCAGGAACTATTTGCTGCACGCAAATTATTAGGCAGTGGCGAAATAACTGCAGCAAGGAAAATCGGGACAAAAGAATCTTTCGGTTTCAAAAACATTATTGCTTCAGTATTTCCTGATTTTGCTACTGTGTTTTTAGAGAACCAATACCTGCTGCATGCATTAAAACAGGAAGATCTGGATCCCGGTTTTGTAAAAATGCAAAGCAAAGAAGCATATTACACTACACCCGCTCACTATAACTTGAATGGCGCTTTATATTTTAACACCATACAGCATGGGCTGGAAGAATTATTAAGATATGCAGACAGAAATTCAATGGCAAATGGCCGTGAAACACGGTTACCTTTTTTAAATCATGAACTGGTTGAATTTTTATTTACGCTTCCATCAAAATTTAAAATAAGAAATGGCTGGACAAAATGGATACTGCGACAAAGTATGAAAGAAAAGTTGCCAGATGAAATAACCTGGAGGCGTGAAAAAGTTGGGTTTGAACCGCCGCAAAAAAAATGGATGGAAAATAAAAGAATACAGCAAATGATATTGGATGCAAAAAATAAATTAGTGAATGAAAATATTTTAAACCCTGATGTACCGGATAAAAAAATCACTGCAAAAGCCGCTGACGATACTGATAATTATGACTGGCGCTACCTGTCAGCTTCAATGCTATTTAAGTGAAATGAAATCATCATCTTTGCATCCCGGTAGTAACACTAAAAATTATACCTAACAATCAACAATGAAACCAGCAACAAAATACATTCATGCGGGTATGACACCTGATCCTTCCACAGGCGCCATCATCCCCCCAATTTATCAAACCAGCACATATGTACAGGAAGCACCTGCAGTAAATAAAGGATACGAATATGCAAGAAGCCAGAATCCTACGCGTAAAGCTCTTGAGGATGCTTATGCCATCATTGAAAATGGAAAATATGCTTTGGCATTCGGCAGTGGTGTGGCAGCAACTGATGCTGTGATTAAATTGCTGAGTCCCGGTGATGAAGTAATATGCGGAAACGATATGTATGGCGGTACCTACCGCTTGTTCACCAAAGTGTTTGAAAAATTCGGGATCAGATTTATTTATGTAGATACAACCATTGCTGACAATATTAAAAAAGCTGTTACAGCCAATACAAAACTTATCTGGATTGAAACACCCACCAACCCGTTGATGAATATTACTGATATTGAGGCGGTGGCTGCTATTTCAAAACCCAAAAATATCTTACTGGCAGTTGATAACACCTTTGCGTCACCTGCTTTGCAAAACCCGCTTGATATGGGTGCCGATATTATAATGCACTCCGCCACAAAATATTTAAGCGGCCATAGTGATGTAATACAGGGTGCACTGATGATGAATGATAAAGATCTCAGGGATAAATTATATTTTATTCAAAAAAGTTGTGGTGCTGTACCGGGACCCATGGATTGTTTTCTTGTTCTGCGGGGAATAAAAACTTTGGGATTGCGGATGAAGGCACATTGTGAAAACGGGGCAAAGATTGCACATTGGTTAAAAGCAAATCCTAAAGTGGCAAAAGTTTACTGGCCGGGCTTTACTGATCATCCGGGATATGCTGTTGCCAAAAAACAAATGAAAGATTTTGGCGGCATGATTTCTTTTGAATTAAAAAATGACAGCGTGGATGAAGCAAAAAGAGTTTTATCATCCACCCATTTATTTTCGCTGGCAGAAAGCCTGGGCGGCGTTGAAAGCCTGATTAATCATCCGGCAAGTATGACGCATGCCAGCATTCCAAGAGAAGAAAGAATTAAAAATGGTTTGACTGATTCGCTGATTCGACTGAGTGTGGGAATTGAGGACGCGGAAGATTTAATAGAAGATTTGAATAAGGCAATCGGATAGCCGAAAATGAAATGAAGGATAATGAACTAAAAAGTATGCTTGACCTGAAGGTTGATCAGTACAATCAACCTTTTTTTATTAAGAACGATCCCATCTCCATACCACACCAATTTTCCAAAAAACAGGATATAGAAATTGCCGGTTTCTTTGCTGCTGTATTTTCCTGGGGAAACAGGACTACCATCATTAATAAGAGTAGTGAACTTTTGCAAAGAATGGATAAAACTCCTTACCAGTTTATTCTTCATTACACAAATGCTGATCTGAAAAGACTGAGGAGTTTTAAACACCGAACTTTTAACGATGACGATCTTTTTTATTTTATAGATTTCTTTCAACGGCATTATAAAAAATATGATTCTTTTGAAAATGCTTTCTTCCCTGCCATTGGAATGAATGTAGAAAGCGGTCTAAATCATTTTAAAAAATATTTTTTTAAAGCTGACCATTTAAAACGGACCGAAAAACATGTTTCTTCTCCGCTTCAAAAATCTACCTGTAAAAGATTAGTTATGTTTTTAAGATGGATGGTGCGTACTGATAAAAAGGGAGTGGATTTTGGTATCTGGAAAAATATTAAGCCGTCGCAATTAATTTCCCCGCTTGATGTACATGTAGCCAGGGTGGCAAGAAAAATTGGTTTACTAAACAGGAAACAAAATGACTGGCAGGCTGCTGTTGAACTTACAGAAGCTTTGTGTAAATTGGATAAGTATGATCCGGTGAAATATGATTTTGCATTATTTAATTTAGGAATTATTGAAAAGTTTTAATTCTCCCAGATGGCACAGATCGACTCAGAATTGATTCCCGCTATCCGTCAATCACTTGGTATTGATTTGCCGGAAAATATTTCGTTTGAAATATTGAAAGAAAAATTGTCTGCATACATTAATCATTTGATACAGGCTGATTTTGAAAAACTGGTTTCGATTTTATACAGGATTGATGTGAATGAATATAAACTGAAAAACATGTTGTTGGAAAACAATGGTGAAGATGCAGGCAAGATAATTGCTGACCTGATAATTGAAAGACAGATGCAGAAAATAATATCCCGCCGGCAATACAGCAAGCGGGACGATAATATGAGTGATGATGAAAAGTGGTGAGTAGAGAATCTAAAGTTGAATGGAGCGTCGCAACTGATGGTGATAGTAGCAATCCGGCTGGTTACATAATTAATCTTTTTTCTCAAACATCAATTCTTTCACTTTTTCTTTATCCTCTTTTTCATTTTTTAAATCGAACATGGTACCAAATACATGATCCCAGATGGTAGAACTAACGCCATACCCGTTATGTTCATTTTTATAGTGATGTAGATGATGATTGCGCCATAGAGGTTTCATCCATTTGAAAGGCGGGTTCCAGGCATGGATAGCATAATGCATAGTGCCATACATCAGGTAGCCGAATATGAAACCGGGAAAAAACATAAAGGTTGTTTGCCGCATGACCAAAAACATCAACCCGAATATGGCAGATGCAAGTATAATGCTTGGGATGGGCGGCATAAAAAGCCGCTGCCTGTCGCGTGGATAATGATGGTGATTCCCGTGCAAAGTATAAGCAAACTTTTTTGCAGCTTCACTCTTAGCTGCCATATGAAACAGAAAACGGTGGGCTACATATTCAAAAAAAGTCCAGAAAAACATACCACCCAGAAAAGTAAGAATGATTCTTGAAGTAGAATTGCCAAGACTGTTGCCACTGTAATACAACATATATGCCATGACCGGAGTGTACATGCCCCAAATAACTAATGGATGTGTTTTTGTCAGCATTTCAAGCCAGGGGTTTTTGAATAACTGTGCCTGGCCCTTGTTATGAATTTTTTCGAATTGCATGGCGCAAAGATAAGGTTCTGAAAGGGGAATGATGAATAGAGATGGGTTAAAATTGCTGGCGGATATCTATGATTTTAGTCAACTTTCAGCTGCTGGTCAACTGTTTGAAACTGAAACTCTTTTTGTCTTAACTAATTTATCAGTTCCATCAGCCGGTTGTAAAATTTAACCGTTCTGCCCGGTCCGGCATCGATATGCAGGAGCAGGATAAACCCATACAGCCCGATAGGTTTTTATTTTTCATAATCAATTTTTGAATTGCAAGTTGTTTTCTCATGATCTAATGTTACAGACAACATTGTTAACTTAGCGGCACTTAAAAAATTGCTTACAGATGAAATTAGTTTCTTATTTACAGGATGAACATGACCGGCTCGGAATTTTGATTAATGATATGGTGTATGATATGGAAGTGCTTCACCCGGATTTACCAAATAGTATGGGTTTGTTTCTGAACTATTGGGATGATGCGTATCCTGTAGCCCAGGCAGGTGAACTGATGTTGCGTGAAGGAACAAGAACAACAAATAAAGGAATGCCGCTAAGTGAAGTGCAGTTGCTGGCACCGGTACCATTTCCTTCATCTTGCAGGGATGGATATGCTTTTCGTCAGCATGTGGCAGCTGCAAGAAGAAACAGAAAAGTGGACATGATCCCGGAGTTTGATCAATATCCCATTTTTTATTTTACCAATCACCACAGTATACAGGGTCCCGGAGATGTAAGATGCATGCCTGATCATTTTGAAAAATTGGATTTTGAACTGGAAGTCGCCATTGTTATTTGTAAACAGGGAAGAAATATAAAAGCTGAAGAAGCTGATGAATATATCGGTGGCCTGATGATCATGAATGATATAAGTGCAAGAAGATTGCAGATGGAAGAAATGTTATTGAATCTTGGACCGGCAAAAGGAAAAGATTTTTCTACTGCGATTGGCCCCTGGCTTGTAACACTGGATGAGTTGATGGAATTGGAAATTCCTGCAAAAGAAAATCATATAGGTAAAAACTGGAACCTGAAAATGAAATGCATGGTAAATGGCGTTCAGGTTAGTGAAGGTAATCTTGGTGATATGGACTGGACATTTGCTGAAATAATTGAACGGGCTTCATATGGTGTTGATTTATATCCGGGAGATATCATCGGTAGCGGTACAGTTGGTACAGGATGTTTTTTGGAATTGAATGGTACTGGTAAATTAAATGACCCAAATTTTGTAGAACAATGGCTTCAACCGGATGATGTGGTGGAAATGGAAATTGATGGTTTGGGGAAATTGTCGAATACTATTGTTGCGGAAGAAACGGATTGGAGTATTCTTGCAAGGAAAAAGTTATGAGTTATGTGTTATGAGTTACGAAAAAAAACAATCCTAATAGAAACCTTATTCATTTTGTAACCTAAATCTTTTAAAATGGCAATTAAAATTGTTTCATTTGAAGATTTGATAATTTGGCAAAAGGCACAGGAACTCGCTGTTAAAATTTATCACCTGGCTGATACAAATAAATTTATCAAAAATGATTTTAAATTAAAAAATCAACTTAAAAGTGCTTCGATTTCAATTTCGGATAATATTGCAGAAGGATTTGAATATAATAACAATCCAGACTTCAATCGCTTTTTGCGTATAGCCAAAGGTTCTTGCGGCGAAACAAGAAACAAGGTTTTATTTGTAAGAAGAATGGAATATATAAGTGAAGAAGTGTCAACATCACTTAATGATGAAGCAAAACAACTTGGCAAACAAATTGGAGAGTTGATGCGAAAGGTTAAAATGAAAATCATTGAAACAAGAACTGCCAAAACC
>Ga0209797_10002106_pt1 | contig 10050 bp, 9 predicted proteins | sample DOMMetBare3Fresh_2_FD_187472 | JGI IMG/M metagenome (GOLD analysis project Ga0209797, IMG submission 187472) | Wetland sediment microbial communities from St. Louis River estuary, USA, under dissolved organic matter induced mercury methylation -... | ecosystem: Environmental > Aquatic >...
CTGTATGAAGATTTCGATTAATTATTAATTCTTAACTACTAATTATTAATTATTGATGAGTGAACACTTCAAAGAACTGCGAATCATGTTTATGGGCACACCGGAATTTGCTGTTGCGTCTCTTGATGCATTGGTAAAAGCCGGATGCAATATTGTTGGCGTCATTACCGCTACTGATAAACCTTCAGGAAGAGGAATGAAATTATCTGAAAGTGCTGTAAAAAAATATGCCGTTGCCCATAAACTGAAAATTCTTCAACCGGAAAAATTAAAGAACCCTGAATTTCTGGCTGAATTAAAATCCTTGAATGCAGATTTACAAATTGTAGTTGCATTCCGCATGTTGCCGGAAGCAGTCTGGAATATGCCACCGATGGGAACAGTTAATCTTCATGGAAGTTTATTACCCCAATACCGCGGCGCCGCTCCTATCAACTGGGCGGTGATCAACGGAGAAAAAGAAACGGGAGTCACTACATTCAAACTGAAACATGAAATAGATACCGGTGATATTTTATTGCAGGAAAGTTTTCCGATAGGTGAAAATGAAACTGCCGGCGAAGTGCATGATCGGATGAAAGATATAGGAGCAAAGGTTTTGGTTGACACAGTAAGAGGTTTGGCTGATGGTACGCTACAAGAGAGACCACAGACAACAGACTACGGACAACAGCAGTCTATCGTCAGTGGTCCGTCGTCTTCTCTCAAACATGCTCCAAAAATTTTCACAGAAACCTGTAACATAGATTGGCGGAAATCAATTAACGAAATACATAATCTCATTCGTGGTCTCTCCCCATTTCCAGGTGCATTTACCGAATTAGGAGATAAGACAATTAAAATATTCCGCAGCGAAAAAGAATTATTTCTTCCAACATCAAAACCTGGCCGATGGGAATCTGATGGAAAAACTTTTTTAAAATTTGCAGCTAAAGACGGTTATATTCTTTTGAAAGATGTTCAACTGGAAGGAAAAAAAAGAATGTTGATTGAAGATTTTCTAAGGGGATACCGGTTCGTTTAATTTTTATCCAGGATTTTTTCTGCAATTATTAAATCCAATGGCCTTGTAATTTTTATATTATTCTCTTCGCCTTCAACCAAAGTTACTTTCATTCCATAAGCTTCCACTACGGTTGCCTCGTCTGTAAACTTGTCTTTGTAGTCAATATTAAAAGCAGGAATTAAAATTTTGCTGTGAAAAGTTTGCGGAGTTTGCACCTGCATTATTTTATTCCTGTCATGAGCTGTATTACCATCCGGTGTAATAATGCGAATACTATCCCGGCTCTTAATAACCGGTATTGCAGTACCTGTTTCCATAGCCTGCTTGTAACAGCGATGAATTAACTCCACTGTTAACAGACAACGGACACCATCATGTACAAACACAATGGAATCTTCTTCTACTAACTGCAAACCATTTTTTACAGATTGAAATCTAGTGTCGCCACCGTCAGTAACACGTATTCTTTCTTTATCAAACCATGCATCAATAATTTCCTTTCCCATTCCAGCGAAATCTTCAGGCAACACTAAAACAACCTGCATATCATCATAGGCATCCAGGAATGTTTTTAAAGTATAATAAAGTACAGGTTTGTTTTTTAATAAGAGAAACTGTTTGGGTAAATCACTTCCCATTCTTGTGCCCACACCTCCCGCAACAATCACGGCATATTTTTTCATGCTGCAAAGAACAAGGATTTGTATGACATAAAAAAGCCCGGGTAATTCAGTTACCCGGGCTGGAAAAATTTTTATAACTACTTACAGCATTTATGCTTTTGACTTTTCTTCTTTCTTTTCTTTTATTGTAAATCTCAGTTTACTGTTTTCTTTATCTAAATCCACTACTACCACATCACCGGTTTTTACCTGCATAGAAAGAATTTCTTCAGCAAGCGGATCTTCCAGGTGTTTTTGTATAGCCCGGTGTAATGGCCTGGCACCAAATTGCTGATCGTAACCTTTATCCGCAATAAAGTTTTTTGCTTCCTCAGTTATTTCCATACTAAAACCAAGATTGATTAACCGCTTCATGACACTTTTCATCAGGATATCAATGATGCTGAAAATATGTTCCCGTGTAAGTGAATTAAATATTACCACATCATCAATCCTGTTTAAAAATTCAGGAGAAAAAGTACGCTTCAGTGCTTTTTCAATTACGGCTTTATTTGATTCATCCAGGTTCAGAGACTTGGCTGCCGTAGCAAAACCCACTCCATCGCCAAAATCTTTTAACTGGCGGACACCAATATTGGATGTCATAATGATCATGCTGTTTTTGAAGTCAACTTTTCTTCCTAAACCGTCAGTCAGCTGACCATCGTCCAGCACCTGTAATAGTATATTATAAATATCAGGATGTGCTTTTTCAATTTCATCTAATAAAATAACACAGTAAGGTTTGCGGCGAACTTTCTCTGTTAACTGACCACCTTCTTCATAACCTACATAGCCCGGAGGAGCGCCAATTAATCTACTTACAGTAAATTTTTCCATATACTCACTCATGTCAATGCGAATCAATGCATCATCACTGTCGAACATGTACCTGGCTAGTGAACGAGCCAACTCAGTTTTACCCACACCTGTTGGCCCAAGGAAAATAAATGTGCCAATGGGTTTCTTCGGATCTTTCAATCCCACGCGGTTTCTTTGAATGGCTTTTACCACTTTAGAAATTGCTTCTTCCTGGCCTACTACCATATTCTTCATATCATCAGCCATACGGCGCAATTTTTCTGTTTCAGCCTGCACCATTCTTTTTACTGGTATGCCTGTCATCATACTTACCACTTCGGCTATTTCTTCTTCACCTATCGGGTATTTCTTATTCTTGCTTTCTTCTTCCCAATCTGCTTTTGCTTTTTCCAATTCTTCTGCAAGCCTTTTTTCTGTATCACGCAATGAAGCAGCTTCTTCAAACTTCTGGCTTTTTACTACACGATTTTTTTCATTCTTTACATCTTCTATCTTTTTTTCAAGCTCCAGGATATTTGGCGGTACATTAATATTTTTCAAATGCACCCTGGCTCCCACTTCATCCATGACATCTATAGCTTTATCCGGCAGCAAACGGTCAGTCATATACCTGTCGCTTAATTTTACACAGGCTGTTATTGCATCTACAGAATAAGAAACATTATGATAATCCTCGTACTTACTTTGAATATTGGTAAGAATCAGGATAGTTTCTTCAACCGTCGGCGGATCTACCAATACTTTTTGAAAACGCCGATCCAGTGCCCCATCTTTTTCTATATACATCCTGTATTCGTCCAACGTAGATGCACCGATACATTGTAACTCACCCCTTGCCAATGCCGGTTTGAAAATATTTGAAGCATCCAATGAACCACTTGCACCACCGGCACCGACAATTGTATGTATTTCATCAATAAATAAAATAACATCCCTGTTTTTTTCCAATTCATTCATGATGGCTTTCATCCTTTCTTCAAACTGGCCACGGTATTTTGTTCCGGCAACCAATGCTGCAAGGTCAAGAGAGACAACTCTTTTATCATATAAAACTCTTGAAACTTTTCTTTGTACTATGCGCAAGGCAAGACCTTCCACGATAGCGGTTTTACCCACACCAGGTTCGCCAATTAAAATTGGATTATTCTTTTTGCGTCGTGAAAGTATTTGAGATACTCTTTCTATTTCTTTTTCGCGGCCAACAATCGGGTCAAGTGCTCCTGTTTCTGCCAGCCGGGTAATATCCCGCCCAAAATTATCCAGCACGGGTGTTTTACTTTTTACAGTACTTGCGCCTTGTTGTCTTCCTTTTGACTGTGAAAATTTTTTCTCTTCTTCAAAATCATCATCGTTTTCATCAGAAAAATCAGCGCGGGGCTCATTGCTTTTCACCACACCCAGTTCGTTCCTGAACAGATCATAATCCACATCAAACTGATTTAATATTTGTGTTGCAATATTTTCTTTATTTTTTAAAATGGAAAGCATCAGATGCTCCGTTTCAACTGTTGCACTTTTTAATGCTTTTGCTTCCAGCACGGTTACACGAATTACCTTTTCTGCCTGCTTGGTAAGCGGAAGGCTGTTGATATTGGCAATATTTTTCCCGGTCTTATCCTTTACGGCAAGTTCAATTTCTTTGCGAAGTTCATAAAGGTCAATATTGAAACTTTTAAGGATCTTAATGGCCGTATTTTCCCCTTCTCGTATTAATCCGAGAAGTAAATGTTCCGTGCCGATAAAATCATTTCCAAGCCGGAGAGCTTCTTCCCTGCTGAATGAGATGATTTCCTTTACTTGAGTTGAAAAATTGTTATCCATTTTTTAGATAATTGCTTGTGATACAATAATAACAAATATTTTTGGTAGCTGTTTGTTTCTATTTATAAACGTACTGTTGATAAATTAAGTTGTATAAAATCAAAAACTTCAACTTGCCCGCGGACAACTTCGCCTGAATTCTATTGAAATTTAGTGCAAGCTGACCATATTTTTAAATGTCAATCTATGAAAGTCAAAACCGATACCAAAGAAAAATTTCATGCCATCACGGTAAAAGAAACCTCACTTACTGCTGTTATGGCAGCAGAATTAACTGATTTGCTGCACCCCTACCTTCAAAATGACTTAAAAAATATTATTCTTAACCTGAAAGAACTACAAGAGTTAGACGAACCGGCGGCTGAAATAATAGTTAAGCTCCAGCAAAATTTTTATGAGAACAATGCCTCTTTTGTGATTTGTGAGCTACAAAAGCCCGTAGAGGACTTTCTTGATAATATTGGATTACTGGAAATATTCAACATTACCCCTACCGAAAGTGAGGCATGGGATATTGTTCAGATGGAGGAGATTGAAAGGGAGTTGTAAGTAGCCCCCCGTCCCCCGAAGGGGGTACTTAGGTGGAACAGTTTCTGAAACTTTGTTATATCCTTAAATTGAAAATCTGTAATTCAGTAAAAAAATAATCAGGTAAATACAATTTCAAATTTTGTACTACTTCAAAATTATTTACCAATCTAAAATCTACAATCTGAAATCATAAATCCTAAATTGCGCTATGCTTTCAGTTACAATTCTCGGAAATAATTCAGCCGTACCGGCTTTTGACCGCCACCCTACCAGCCAGGTAATTACTTTAGATGGTTTAAATTTTCTGGTTGATTGCGGTGAGGGCACCCAGATTCAAATGATGAAATACAAAATCCGCAGGTCTAAGATTTCTCATATTTTTATTTCACATCTTCATGGTGACCATTATTACGGCCTGGTCGGGCTGATAAACACTTTTGGATTATTAAACCACCAGCAGGATCTTCATGTTTATGGCCCATCTCCACTTCAGGAAATTATAGAACTGCAATTAAAGGTTGCCAGTACAACATTACCGTTTCAAATATATTTTCATACCATTAGTAAAAATGGAATACTGGCAGACGACCCAAAATTTGAAGTAAGTTGTTTCCGCACCAATCACCGCATTGAGTGCTATGGTTTTTCTTTTTCTGAAAAAAAGAAACCAAGAAGAATTGATGTGGAAAAAGTGAAAGCAGCGGGCATACCGGCATCCTTTTATAAACGACTAGAAGAAGGACTTGACTATACGACAAAAGATGATAAGCTGATAAAAAACGAGGAGGTAACAACAGAAACACCAAAAGGTAAAACCTATATATTTTGTGCCGATACAAAATATGATGAAAGCCTGGTACCTTTTCTACGCAATGCGGATATGATTTATCATGAAACCACCTATCTTGATAACCTGAAAGAAAAAGCTGAAGAAAGATTTCATGCTACCAGCAAGCAGGCAGCTACGATGGCAAAAAAAGCCAAAGTAAAAAAGCTACTGATTGGTCACTTCAGCAGCAAATATTCAGAGCTGCATGAATTTGAAAAAGAAGCGAGGGAAATTTTTGAAAATACGGAGATTGCCTGTGAAGGGGTTAGTTATAAGGTGTGAAACAAAACCCCTAAATCCCCTAAAGGGGACTTGCTGAAACACAGCCCTCGCTTTTTATAACGAACTTGTTGAATTGACGATTTCAAATAACAGAGTTTTCAAAAGCCCTTTTTAGGGGGTTTGGGGGATTATCCATTTATAAAAATCCGGAAACTCCATCCGCCATCTTGCTTCATTATGTTTTCCTTCAGATCTTATCACAATTGTCATCTCAGATTTTGAAACCCGGTGCATTTCATTAAAAGCTTTTATTGTCATGGATACCATCGTCTCTCCTTCTTCATTACCGGCATAAAAATAAATTTTTGCTTTTATCTTATGTCCCTTGCTTTTAATATCATTATAAATAGAAGGTGCAATCCAGAATGAAGGAGAAAACACCCCGGCTCCTCCAAACAGTTTTGGATATTTTATTACTGCATAAAGAGAAATTAACCCACCCATGGAACTGCCGGCAATAAAAGTATTTTTTCTGTCTTTTATTGTTCTGTAATTTTTATCAATAAAAGGCTTGAGTGTCCTGGCTAAGAAATCAACATATTTTCCGCCTTCGCCTTTATTTGATTGATTGCCCTCATTAATACCTGATAGCGAAAAGTCATACGGGCAATATTCATTAAACCGTTTGTCACGGCCATTGTCAATGCCCACTACAATACATTCTTTATATTTTAAGCCAAGTGTATCTAATGCTTCATCAACACCCCACTCACCTGCAAAAGAAGTAGCCGCATCAAAAACATTTTGTCCATCATGCATATACAATACAGGATATTTTAGTTTTGAACTATTATATGATGGAGGCAAATAAATCCATACTCTGCGGGTTCTGTTTAATTGCGGAATAAAAAAAGCCGTATCAATGATGCTGACATTTTTATTAGCAGTACTATTTTTGAGTGGAGTAGAAAATAAATCTTTCCAACCCTCAATTGAAAGATCAACTACCACATCAGTTTCCACTTTTAGAGTTCTGTTACCCAAATCCTTTCCTTCTTTAGTACATTCCACGTTATCCCAACTGCCCCTTGTTATTTTATATTCATAACTGCCGGAGTTCAGTGACAGATCAAGAAAATATCCTTTCTCATTTTTTTGAAACCGGTAATTTTTATTCTGCGGATCCCAGTTGTTAAAATTGCCTGCAATAAAAACTGAGCTACCCAAGGGTGTATTGGCTGGTAAAGAAATTATTTCAAACCTGATCTTTTGCTGTGCGGCAACAGACAAAGCAACCAGGAAAATGACCAGTAAAGAAATCCATTTCCGAATCATGGTTCAAAGTAATTTTTTTTAGCGAAATATGTACAGGTTTTCATACGGCCCGCACTGTCTACAAAAAAGAAAGTTTATCTTCATCCTATTATGGTGTTTGTTTTACAGATTTTATCCGTCCTGGCTTTGATTGTTTTGATAATCTTGTTTGTTTTTAAAGTAACAGTACCAAAGGGAAACAGTCAACTGCCGGAAAATTATAAGGAATTATTTTCTGAATATGTAAAATTTTACCGGCAATTGAATGAAGAAGAAAAAGAAAATTTTGAAAAAAGAGCTGACCATTTTTTATCGGCCGTAAAAATAACCGGGGTAAATGCCATTGTTGAAGATATTGACCTCCTTTTAATAGCAGCCGGCGCCATTATTCCCGTATATGGTATTCCCGACTGGCAATATATAAACCTTCATGAAGTTTTATTATATCCCGGCGCATTCAATGGAGATTTTGACCAGGAAGGATCTGATCGGAATATCGCAGGCATGGTGGGCAGCGGAGCCATGCAAAATGTAATGATTATTACCAAATGGCAATTAAGACAGGGTTTTATTAATGATCATGATGCACGCAATACCGCTATTCATGAATTTGTACACCTGATAGATAAAATGGATGGTACCATGGATGGCGTTCCTGAAATTATTTTAGAACGGAAATTTGTACAGCGATGGAAGCAACTGATGGATGAAACGATTGAGCAAATGAAAAACCATGGATCGGATATAAACATGTACGGAGCCACTAACCCAACGGAGTTTTTTGCAGTTATTTCCGAATATTTTTTTGAACAGCCTGAATTATTAAAATCAAATCACCCGGAGATATTTGAAATGCTTGGAAGGATATATAAACTGCCAACAATAACAAGCTAATTAATATGGCAGAATGAAACTAACTCTTGAATTCAACACCGTCATAAAATTTAAACCCTTAGCGAACCCCGGAACGCCCTGCCTGCATAATAAGATTCAGCACCGTTGTGATAAGTAAAGACATGATTGAAACGACGATCACAAAAGAGTGCACCACCAAGTTCCCTGATAGTATCAGGCGTTTTTACCCAACTCGATGTTTTTAAATCGAACTCTCCCAATTGCTGTAACACCCGGTATTCTTCTTCAGTTAAAATCTCAATGCCCATATCGGCTGCCATATCCATAGCGCTGTTTTTCGGTTTATGTTCTTTTCTTGATACCAGTGCATCACCGTCATAACAAACACTTCTGCGGTCTTTGGGACTTTCGGCTGAACAATCATAAAAAATATATTCACCCGTCTTTTTATCATAGCCAACAACATCCGGTTCCCCGCCGGTTAATTCCATGTCATCCAGCGACCAAAGTTTTTCTGGATTCGCTTCAAGTTTTGCCTGTACTTTAGTCCAATCTAAACCTTTATGCCGTTTCATGTTTTTCTCAAACCGGGTTTTCAATACTTTGAGTAGTTCTGAACGTTGATCTGATGACAACTTCTTTTTATTGCTCATAGTTTTCTATATTGATATGCATAATTAAAGTTAATTTATATCTTCTTAAAATTTCCTTCCAGTTACACAAGTTTTTTTAGTATAATTAATTCCAGATTTCAATTCTTGCTTCTCTGAACATTGGAATAAAAGTACTGACACTTTAAAATTTATAAAAAAAACCGCCACAACAAGTCATGACGGCTACTGGAATAAAAATGAAAAAAAAATTATCCTTTGGATGCCATTGCTTCACCATAGGAGTCATAGTATTCTTTGTGTTCATATAATTTCCCATCCCTGAAATAAAAAACCATGGCCCAATCTCCTGAATAAGGGTTGCCGGTCATTTTTGATTTTGCATCCCAATGACCCAAAGCAACAACCTTATTGCCTTCCCCGATAAGTTCTTTTACCTCGAATGCCGGAAAATCCTTATTCGCATAAATAAGTTTGAAAAATTCCGCTACACCTTTTTTACCATGATAAACCTGGGCATAGGGAAGAATATCGGTGGGTCCCGGACAGGTCCATATAATGTCATCGGTTACCATGTCAAGAATAGCGGGAACATTACCTTGTCCGAAATAGTTATAGATTGCCTGGGCCATTTCTTTGTTGGTCATTACTGCTGTTTCCATTTTTGTGAATTTTATGTTGAATAATTAATTAAAAAATAAATGGATAAAGAAACCCTCTCTTTGTCCTTAGCTTTCGGGGCCAGGCTGTTTCATATATGACGGACAATATTCTGCTTTGCAGTAATTCTTTAATAGAAAGGTAATGATTTCTGATTGTAAGTTGCCAGAGCAAATAAAAATATTTCTATTTCCCCTTTATTGATGCAAAGAACTATTGAAGAAAGATTATGTTTTCGCACAAAGGCTCAAAGTAATTAAAACGCTAAATTTATAACTATGCAAAACAAAAGACTTACCATCATTGTGCTCATAGTATTGTTTCTATTGCTCATACCATTCATAGTAATGCAGTTTACCGATGAAGTGCACTGGACCCTGTCCGATTTTGTTGCCGCTGCCGTCCTGCTGCTTGGCACTGGGTTCCTGTGTGAATTTGTATTGAGGAAAGTTAAAAAAATCAAGTATCGGATCGCAATCATTGTAGTAATATTGACAGTGCTCCTCCTCATTTGGTTAGAACTTGCAGTCGGCATCTTCGGCACACGGTTCGCCGGAACGTAAAAATTAAACCCATAAAGGACGCTGATACTTGAACAAGCCTACTGTCAGGCAGGCACCAAATGTTGAATCTAAACTTCCATTCAATTATGTTGTACTGGCCTTGGGGAAACACTCCGTATTGCCGGAGAAAACTTAATAAGTTCTAAACGATATC
>Ga0209797_10002107_pt1 | contig 10048 bp, 8 predicted proteins | sample DOMMetBare3Fresh_2_FD_187472 | JGI IMG/M metagenome (GOLD analysis project Ga0209797, IMG submission 187472) | Wetland sediment microbial communities from St. Louis River estuary, USA, under dissolved organic matter induced mercury methylation -... | ecosystem: Environmental > Aquatic >...
TTGACGACCCATGCCACGACGCCGGCAATGACGATGACCAGCAAGATCGGACCCCATATCCCGCCATAGCCGCCCATCCATCCGCCACCCCACATGCCGACATTCATCATGGTTCCGTTTTGCGCCCAAGCCACGCCGGTGGCTAACAACGGCACCGTTCCGATCGCGATAGCGAGCAAGGCCTTCATGATGCCTCCTGAACAAAGCGACAAAACCCCAGGGCCGCGGCACGAACGGCTGAGGATGAAGTGGAACAGGCTGCGCTGAGATGCGGCCGAGGTCTGTGCGACAGCGAACCCACCGCGCAGAGCGGCCACCGCGAATCGGCAAACGAGCATTCGCCGCTCAGGATCCACTGTCACGTGCAGGCGAGCGTCTTTGCGCGCTACCTGATTGAGTTCACGAGCAGCACGCCCGTGTGCTTGACTTCAACGGCCAGGTTGTGGGTCAACAGGACGTTCGCGAGTTGCTGCGCCGGTACCGCGAAGTCCGGATCGGTGAACGCGAACGTGATGACGACGGCCGGATGGGTCAGTCGTTCCAGCGTCACCAGGCCGACCCACAACGTCGGTGGTGGGTCCGTGTCTGCGCCGATCCGGTAGTCCGTAGGCCACAAGCGGATCACCATGCGCCGCGATGGGTCCAGCTCCTTTTCGAAGCTCAGCGCGGGAGGCTCACCCTGGTGGAACTTCGGCAACACGGGCAAATGCCCGATGGGCGTGGAGGGCAGCAGCCACAACAGCGCCGCCCGTGACCACCACGCGGGCGGCCGGCGCCACCCGCCGGCCTGCAGTACATGTTCGATTCGCTCCGCTGAACCAGCCCATTGCAGCAACAGCGGCTCCTCGTGATCGCCGTCGACGTCGGTGCGTCGCGGAGGCAGCCGCTGCCACCCGTTGACCTGCCAATCGGCCAGCAGGATCGGCGCGCTCGCTGCGCGCGGCGCATAGCGCGCGACGTCCGCGGCGTGGTGCGAAGCCACCGTGGCCGATCCGGCCACGGCCAGCGCCAGCAGCGCAGCCAGCGACAAGGCGCGCGCCGGCAGGCGCTCGTCGTGGGCGTGCTGCGTGTAGGCGATGGTGAGCAATGCGACCCACGCCGTGCCGAGGCTCAGGCTGGCGAGCACGTCCGACAGCCAGTGTGCACCGAGGTACAGGCGCGAGAAGGAGATGAACCCGATCAGCAGCGCCGCGCCCAGCGTGATGGCCCACTTGGCCCGTGGCGTCTTGTCGCGTGCCAGCAGCACGGCGAGGAATCCGTAGAGCACGATGCTCGACGCGGCGTGCCCGCTGGGGAAGGAGAAGCCCTCCATGCCGTCGAGCATGGCGACCGGCCGCCCGCGCCCCAACACCGTCTTCAGGATCCAGACCAGCGCCTGCGCGAAGCCCACCGCCGTCAACCAGTAGGCCAGGGTGCGCCAGCACCGCTTCAGCGCGAGCACCACTGACACGCCGGCGATCACGGCCACTGCAACCGTCGTGCTGCCGAGTTCGGTGGCGACGATCATGACGTCGTCGACCCAGGCCGTGCGCAGGCCCTGCAGAACGTTGAACACCACCCGGTCGAACTGCACCAGCGGGTCGCCCGACACCACGTCCTCCAGGACGCCGAAGAACAACCAGGCCCCGCCCAGCAGCAGCACGGCCGCGACGAGGAGTCCGAAGGATTCAGGTCGTGCCGGATCCAGCAGCGACCGGATGACCCGCGAAACCAGGCCGGTTCTCGCGCATGCCCACGCCACGATCCGATCGCGCTGCAGCCGGAGCACAGGCCAGGCCTTTCGATAGGCCAGGCGCAGCAAGCCCACGCACAGCCAGAGGACGGCCACCACGCCCGCCAGCAGGATGATCAGGCGGGAACTGACGGCACCCGCCAGCTGCAGCGAGGCGCCGAACAGCATGCCCGGCAGCAAGTGTGCGCCGGCCCAGGCGATGGCGGACAGCAGGTTCACCACGGTGAACCGGACGATGGGCATGTCCGACATGCCGGCGATCACGGGCACGGTGGCGCGCAGCGGAGCGAGGAATCTGCCGAGCAACACGCTCGTGCCGCCATGGCGGGCAAAGTGCGCCTGCCCGCGCTCGAGCAACGCCGGATACGCCCGCATCGGCCACAGCGTGCGCAGCCGTTCGTGGTAATGGCGACCGAGCCAGTAGCTGAAGCCATCGCCCAGCGTGGCGCCAGCCACGGCCACGACGGCCGTCCACCATGGGTCCAGCACCTGCAGCCCGGCCAGGATGCCGCCGACGAACACCACCGTGCTGCCGGGGACGGCGATGCCGATCACCACCGTCGACTCCAGCAGCGCGGCGGCAAAGACAGCGACGAGTGCAAGGCCGGGGTGCTGCGTGAGCGCATCGATCAGGGCTTGCATGGGGCTCTCCGGACTGCCTGAACGCCGCGTGCACCTGTGCGTCAGGGGCGGCTCAACCTCCGGCGGCGGATCGGATCGTGGTCATCGGACCTGCTGTTCTCGGCGGCTCAGCAGCAGCCAGCCTCCGACACCGACCAGCGCGGTGTAGTTGAGCACCATGAACCACGGCGTGTTCCACGCGATGCCGTCGAAGCCGCGCTCGGTGATCGGGTAGAGCACCGGCACGGCGTAGTAGTCCGCCGAATGCGTGAACACGTCGATGACGATGTGAGACCACCAGCCGAGCAGCGGAATCCAGAGCGAGCGACGCACGGTCCAGAACAGCCACGCCACACCAGCCGCGATGATCGCACTATGCAGGATGCAGTGCAGGTGGTGCGACACGAGCTGCACCAGGGGCGGCAGCGCGGGTTCGTGACCCGGCACCGCGTTGGCGTACGCGCGCACCACCGAGAACGTGCCATCGCCGAAGAGCCACCACAGTGCGATCGGCACCATGTGCACGATATCCGGCAATGCCGCCAGGCCGACCGTGGCCGCAACCGTTGCTCGCGCGATCGGCCGGTGTCGGCGCAGCACCGCGATACCGGCTCCGGCCCACAGGGTGTGCGCGACGATGTCCATGGCGTGGCGGCTGGTGCTCGGGTGGTCAGCCCTGGCGGATGCGCGCGTTGCGCAGCCGCAAGGCGTTGGTGATCACCGATGCCGAGCTCAGGCTCATCGCCAGCGCGGCGATCATCGGCGACAACAGCCAGCCGGTGAACGGATACAGCACCCCGGCCGCCAGCGGAACCCCCAACGCGTTGTAGACGAAGGCGAAGGCCAGGTTCTGCTTCATGTTCGCCACCGTCGCCACCGACAGTGCCCGCGCGGTCGCGATGCCGCGCAGATCGCCCTTAACCAGTGTGAGCTGGGCGCTGTTCATCGCCACGTCGGTGCCGGTGCCCATCGCGATGCCGACGTCGGCGCGCGCGAGCGCTGGCGCGTCGTTGATGCCGTCGCCGGCCATCGCGACGGCACGGCCTTCGGCCTGCAGCTTTTCCACGAGCTCGAGCTTGTCGGCCGGTTTCACTTCGCCGTGCACCTCGTCGATGCCCAGCCGCTGGCCCACCGCACGTGCGGTGGTCAGCCCGTCGCCGGTGGCCATCACGACGCGCAGGCCTGCGGCGCGCAGCGCCGCCAGCGCATCGGGCGTGGTCGACTTCACCGGGTCCGACACGGCCAGCAGCCCGGCGAGCTGCGCGTCGACGGCCAGGTGCATCACGCTGGCGCCCTGGACGCGCAGCGCTTCGGCCTGCCCGGCCAGCGCCGACACGTCGACGCCGAGTTGCTGCATCAGCGTGCTGTTGCCGAGCGCCAGCGACTTGCCGGCGACCCGGCCGCGCACGCCGATGCCGGATTCGGAATCGAACTGCTCGGGCTTGTCGAGCGTGAGCCCCTTGTCGCGCGCCGCGGCCACGATCGCCGCGGCCAGCGGATGCTCGCTGCCCTGGTCGAGGCTGGCCGCCAGGCGAAGCACCTCGTCCTCGGTGTAGCCGGCGGCGCCGATCGCGCGCTCGAAGGTCGGGTGTCCTTCGGTCAGCGTGCCGGTCTTGTCGACGATCAACGTGTCGATCTTGCGCAGGTTCTCGATCGCGGCCGCGTCGCGGAACAGCACCCCGTTCGTCGCGCCACGGCCGGTGGCGACCATGATCGACATCGGCGTCGCCAGGCCCAGCGCACAGGGACAGGCGATGATGAGTACCGCTACCGCGTTGATCAGTCCGTACACCCAGCTGGGCTGCGGACCGAAGAAGCCCCAACCGAAGAAAGTGAGCAGCGCGATTGCGATGACCACCATGACGAACCAGCCGGCCACCGTGTCGGCCATGCGCTGCATCGGCGCGCGCGAGCGCTGGGCCAGCGCCACCATCTGCACGATCTGCGCGAGCACCGTGGCCGATCCGACATGCTCCGAGCGCATCACCAGCGCACCGCTGGTGTTCAGCGTGGCCCCGATCAGCTTGTCGCCGGGGCGCTTGGTCACCGGCAGCGGCTCGCCGGTCAGCATGGCCTCGTCGACCGCGCTGCTGCCTTCGACGACGACGCCGTCGACCGGAACCTTCTCGCCGGGACGCACGCGCAGCCGGTCGCCGACATGGACGTGGCTCAGCGGCACGTCGGCTTCGCTGCCGTCGGCGGCGATGCGGCGTGCCGTCTTCGGCGCGAGGCCGAGCAGTGACCGGATTGCGGCCGAGGTCTGCGAGCGCGCCTTCAACTCCAGGATCTGCCCGAGCAGCGTCAGCGAGATGATCACCGCCGCCGCCTCGAAGTACACCGCCACGCGGCCCATCGAAACGAAGGAGGCAGGGAACACCTGCGGGGCCACGGTGGCCACCACGCTGTAGACGAAGGCGGCGCCGGTGCCCAGCCCGATCAGCGTCCACATGTTCGGGCTGCGGTTGACGATCGACTGTGCGCCGCGTACGAAGAAGGGCCACCCGGCCCACAGCGCGATCGGCAGCGTGAGAGCCAGCTCGATCCAGCTCTGGCGCGCCATGTCGAACCAGCCCAGCCGGTGGCCGAACATCGCCAGCGCGGCGACGACCGCCGTCAACGGCAGCGTCCACCAGAAGCGGCGCTGGAAGGCGACGAGTTCGGGGTTCGCCGTTCCCTCCAGCGCGGGCAGCACGGGCTCCAGCGTCATCCCGCACTTGGGACAGTTGCCCGGATGGTCCTGGCGGATCTCCGGGTGCATCGGACAGGTGTAGACGGTGCCGGTTGTCGTTGCAGCGGACATCAGGGCGCGCCGCGGCGGCGGCGCGTCCGACGAAGACAGATGATGTTGGTGTTCGGTTGACATGTCGGGCTCGTCGCGACGGCGAAGGTCCTGCTTGGCCGGACCCTCGTCGACGTCACGGCATCACTTGTCTGCCGCGGCGCCCGCAGGCATGCGCTGCATGGACATTTCCATCATGGTCTGCATCATGTCCATGCGCCCTTCCATCATCTGGTGGTGCTGGGCCATGTCGGCGGGCATGCCCTTGGCGCCGGCCTTCGGGCCCGTGTTCGGCTTGCCGCCCTGGTCGGTCATACCGGCCATTCCGCCCATCCCGCCCATCCCGCCCATCCCGCCCATGCCGCCCATGCCGCCCATGCCCGACATGTCTTTCATCATCTGCATGCCGTCCTGCATGGCCTTCATGTGATCGGCCATCAGCGCCTGGCGCTCTGCGGGGGTCGTGGCGGCGGCCATCTTGTCGCGCATCTCGCGCATGGCCTTCATGCGATCGTCCTGCCCCGGCATCGCGGCTGGGGCCGAGGCGGCACCCGCCGGGTGGTGGGCGGTGCGTTCGTCGGCCTTGGAAGGGGTGGCGGCCGAGGCGGCGAAAGGAGCCGCCAACAAGGCGGCGGCGGACAGTGCGATGAGTTGGTGCAGTCTGGACATGGTGATCTCCTGATCGGTGGGGGAAGGTTGCGCCGGGCGGGTATGCCCGACGCCGGCGACCGCCGCTCGACAACAGCCGAGCTTGGGTCGAAGACGCGCAGGCGGCCGGACACGGGAGCGGGTCCCGCCGGCCACCGGGCAAGAGGATCTACAGGGTCAGGCGCAGAAAGCGGATGACCAGCGGCGGCCCATGGGCCGGCAGGCGCTCGAGCGAGCGCCGGGATTCGGCGCCGGTGATCGACACGGCCGCGCTCCACGGCTCGAACACCGTCGCGACGCCCGCGCCCAGGTCGAGGATCGGCGCGTTGTACTTCGCCAGTGCCGAAGACTCGTCATCGCAGAACTTGACGCAACTGCCCTGGCCGGCATCTCCGCCATCCTGTGCGTGCCCCGCGCGGGCGGAGCGATCGTCGTGGCTCCGGTACTCGTCGTCACCGGCTTGTGCCGGCGAGCCTGCAGGCTCCTGTCGAGCGGGACTTTCGCGGTGGGTTTCCAGCACGGCGGCACGCAAGGCATCGCTGTGCGGCGTCAGGACGCATGCGTTGACCACGCCGGCCGTCAGCGCGAACAACCAAGCCGCCAGCGTCACGCAGACGGTGCGGCGCAGACGGCGGCGGTCGAAGTGCAGGGCGGGCATCAAGTAAATATCTACCTTTTCGGGCTGGGACTCTGTGCGGTAGCGCGCATCGCCACGTCGATTGGCTGGTCGCGCCGGCGCTCATCGGGCGGGCTGGATGGTGGTCACGACGTAGCCCGAGTCGGACTTCTCGACCACGAAGCGAATCTTGTCACCGGCCTTCAGTTTGTCGAGCAACGCGCCGTCCTTCACCTGGAACACCATCGTCATCGGCGGCATGTCGAGGTTCTTGATCTCGCCATGCTTGATGGTGAGTTTCTTCTGCTGCATGTCGATCTTGCGAATCTCGCCTTCGGTCATGTCGGCGGCCGACGCGGCCGTGGCCGGGTGGTGAGCGGAGTGATCCTGGGCCTTCTGTTGCGCCATGGCCGGACCGGCCAGCAGTGCGATCACGAGGGACGTCACGATGGTGTTCATTGGGTTTTCCTTCAGAAGCAGTTGAAATACCGAGGTTGCCGTCGCTTCAAGCCGCGGGCCACAGTACCTTGGAGTCAACGGTGGGCGGGGTCACTTCGCCGACACGACGATCCTGCCGACCATGCCGGCCTGGTAGTGGCCGGCGATCAGGCACGCAAAATCGAAGTCGCCGGCGCGGTTGAAGCTCCAGACGATCTGGCCGGTCTTGCCGGGCGGCACGTGCGCCATGTAGGGCTCGTCGTGCACCATGTTCGGGAACTTGAGCATCAGCGCCGCGTGCTCGTCGAGTTCCTGCTTCGTGCCGAGCACGAACTCGTGCAGCAGCTTGCCGTCGTTGCGAAAGACCAAGCGCACCGTCTCGCCGCGCCGCACGGCGATCGAGTCGGGCGTGAAGCGCATGCTGTCGCTCATCGTGACCCTGACGGTTCGCCTGACCGCCTTCGGATCGCCCGCGATGCCCCAGGCCTTCTGTTCCTTGCGCACCGCAGTCGTCTTGTCGTTGCGCGAGCCCTCGTGGGCGAGGGTGTTGCTGCACAGCGCCGCGCCGGCCAGCAGCGCCAGTGTGTGGATGAACGTCATCGCGGTGGTTCCTTCGCGCGGGTTGTTGAGCATGGCGTCGAGCGCTTGCCGGCTCAGTGGCCGTCGTGCCCGCTGTGGCCGCCGCCGGGCTTGCGCACCTGCACCTCGACGGGGGTGCGCGGCTTGCCGGCAGGGGGCATCGCGCCCACGCCCTCGGCCTTCACGCGTGCCGGCTCGGCCAGCACGCCCGTCCACTCGTAAGCCACCGTGCCCGCGGGATGCGCGAACCAGCCCGGGTCGCGGTAGTCGCCGCGTTGCTGCTCCTTGCGCACCTTGAGCACGCTGAACATGCCGCCCATGCCGACGGCGCCGAACGGGCCGGTGCCGGTCATCATCGCGGCGGTGTTGTCGGGCAGCGGCATCTCCATCTCGGTCATGTCGTGCATGCCGCGCTCGGCCATCACCATGTAGTCGGGGATCAGCTGCGTGATCTGCCGCGCCACGCCGCGGTGGTCGACGCCGATCATCGTTGGCACGTTGTGTCCCATCGCGTTCATCGTGTGGTGGCTCTTGTGGCAGTGGAAGGCCCAGTCGCCTTCCTCGTCGGCCAGGAACTCGACCTGGCGCATCTGTCCCACCGCGATGTCGGTCGTCACCTCGACTTGGCGGCTGCTCTTCGGCGTCGGCCCGCCGTCGGTGCCGGTGACGAGGAATTCATGGCCGTGCAGATGGATCGGGTGATTGGTCATCGTCAGGTTGCCGATGCGGATTCGCACCTTGTCGCCTCTGCGCACGACCAATGGGTCGATGCCGGGGAAGATGCGGCTGTTCCAGCTCCACAGGTTGAAGTCGAGCATCGTCATGATCTTCGGCGTCGCGCTGCCCGGTTCGATGTCGTAGGCGTTGAGAAGGAACACGAAGTCGCGGTCGACCTCGTCGATCAGCGGGTGCTTGTGCTTCGGGTGCGTGATCCAGAAGCCCATCATGCCCATCGCCATCTGCACCATCTCGTCGGCGTGCGGGTGGTACATGAAGGTGCCAGGCCGCCGCGCGACGAACTCGTAGACGTAGGTCTTGCCAGGCTCGATGGCCTTCTGCGTCAGGCCGCTCACGCCGTCCATGCCGTTGGGCAGCCGCTGGCCGTGCCAGTGCACGCTGGTCACCTCGGGCAGCTTGTTGGTCACGAAGATGCGCACGCGGTCGCCCTCGACCACCTCGATCGTCGGGCCCGGACTCTGGCCGTTGTAGCCCCACAGGTGGGCCTTGAAGCCGGGTGTCATCTCGCGCACCACCGGTTCGGCGACGAGGTGGAACTCCTTGACGCCGTTGTTCATGCGCCAGGGCAGCGTCCAGCCGTTGAGCGTGACCACCGGGTTGTAGGGCCGGCCGGTGCCGGGCACCAGCGGCGGCATCGTGTCGGGCTTGTTCTGTATCACCGGCTCGGGCAGGGCGGCCATCGCCACCTTGCTCACCGCGGCGGCGGTGACAGCCGCGGTGACGGCGCCGGCGCCGCCGATGAGTCTTCGTCGTGAGACCATGGTGTTTCCTCGCGGTTCAGTGGGCGGCGCCGCCGGGCTCGGCGGTGATCGCGGGCCCGGCGGGCAGGCTCAGGTTGGGCTTGCCGATGAGCGCCATGTCGAGGTCAGCCTGGGCGAGCCAGAAGTCGCGCAGCGATTCGATGGTGTTGTTGACGCTGGCGATCTGTGCGCGAGCGTCGGCCAGCAGTTCGAACACGCCGATCAGCATGCCGTTGTAGCGCAGCAGGTTCTCCTCGGCGATGCGCTGGCGCAGCGGCACGATCTCGTCGCGGTGGTGGCGCGCGATGTCGTAGGCCGAGCGGTAGGCACCGTAGGCTTCGCGCACCTCGGAGCGGGCGTCGATCGCGGTTTCGGCCGCGCGGTGCAGAGCCTGCATGTACACGCTCTCGGCCCGCGCCACACGCGCGTCACTCCAGTCGAACAGCGGCAGCTCGAAGGCAATCTCCCAGCCGCGCTGCGTGGGCGCTGCGTTCGAGCTGTTGCGTACGAGGCCGAGTTCGAGCACGTTGACGAAGCGTGTGGTCTTCGTCAGGCCGAGGTTGCGTGCCGTTTGTTCGGTCGCCAACCGGGCACCCTGCACGTCGAGGCGCTGGGCCAGCGCCACGCGCTCGATGTCCGGCAGCTCCAGCGCCGTCGCGGGCAGGTCGGGCAGGCGCTCGGGCAGGCTGAACTGCGTCTGCGCGCCCCACAGGCCGAGCAGCCGCGTCAGCCGCTCGCGCGACGCACGCTGCACCTGCTCGGCACGCGCCAGGTTGAGCGCGGCATCGGCGTGGAAACTCTGCTCGCGCGCGCGCTGCAGCTTGTTGAAGTTGCCCACCTGCTCCATGCGGCGCGCGAGTTCCGCGCTCGCCTGTGCGGCCTGCTGCACCTGCCGCATGTAGCGCACGGACTCTTCGGCCGCCAGGGCCAGGACCCAGGCTTTTCGAGTGTCGGCGGCCAACGACAGCATGCCCAGCGTGACCTGGCCGCGCACCTGCTCGAAGCGGCGCGCCTCCAGGGCGCCGATCAGCGGCAGCGCCACCAACCGGGCGAGGTTGAAGTGAAGACCTCGTTCGAGCTCGACTTCATCGCCGCGCTTCAGGCGACTGAAGCTGAAGCCGGGGTTGGGCAGACGGCCCGCCTGCACGACCTCGGCC
>Ga0209797_10002108_pt1 | contig 10046 bp, 10 predicted proteins | sample DOMMetBare3Fresh_2_FD_187472 | JGI IMG/M metagenome (GOLD analysis project Ga0209797, IMG submission 187472) | Wetland sediment microbial communities from St. Louis River estuary, USA, under dissolved organic matter induced mercury methylation -... | ecosystem: Environmental > Aquatic >...
CAGCCTGGGCACGCAAGTATTGAACACGTCCGCCTGCTGTGTAAATATTTTCGAAGGTTGTGCTTTGCGGGGATTCGATGGAAATCACCGGAATGCCATTCAATGCTTCCAGGTTTGTTTCCCGGCCAGCAGCGGTCACCACCCCAACCCGCAAACCGAGCGCACGCGCGGTCAATGCCGAATATGCCACTGTCCCACCCAAACGCGGACCAGCAGGAGTCAGGTCATGGGCAACATGCCCGATCACGAGATAATCCACCGGCTCCAATGCAACAGGGTTGAGCATGAACGAATTATACCGTGAGACGATTCGCTAAACCGTTAAAAGTCTTTCCTCTTCCTTCTTTCGAGAAAGGAAAGAAGAAAGAGGAAAGATTGTGCGGAGGTAATTGGGCTATCCGTTTTTCGGGACAATCGTTACTTTGCGATACGGGTCATCGCCCGTGCTCTCGGTCGTCACATCCGGGTGATCGCGCAGGGCAATGTGAATGATGCGCCGTTCATCCGAGGGCATCGGCTCAAGTGTCTGGCGGCGTCCGCTTTTGGCGACCTGCTCTGCCATACGTTTCGCCATTTGTACCAGTTGTTTCTCACGGCGGTCGCGATAGCCTTCCACGTCCACGGTCAATTGCACGAATTGCCCGGTCTCTTTGCCGACGATCAACGAAGCCATATATTGAAAGGCGCTCAACGTTTCAGAACGACGTCCGATCAGAACACTCAGGTCATTGCCGCGAATATCCACATTGATGTTGCGGCGTTCATCGCGCCCGGGCGCACCATAATGCGCCGAGACCTGCGCTTCCAGATTCAACAAATGCAATAATTTGGAAACAACCACTTCCGTGCGATCAAGAACAGGATCATGCTCAAGCGCGGACTCGACTTGTTTGACAGGAGCCACCTTTTCGGGAGTCTGAGCGACAGGTTCGGGTTTTTTCTCGACGCGCTTCGCTTCCTTCTTCGGGAAAACTGGTTCCGTCCGAACTTCCTTCACCTCGCTGACAGGAGGGACACTTCCCGGCGGCGGATTCACTGTCAACCGGACGCGTACCTGCGGCTTACCCAATCCGAATAAACCTTTGTTACCTGCATCCAACACTTCCACGCTGACCGCATCGGCAGTTAAACCCAATTGCGCAAGTCCCTGTGCGAGGGCTTCCTCAACAGTGGGCGCGATGATCTCGAGTGTGGTTTTTTCGTTCATACCCGCCTCCTTAGGTTATTTTTTCTGACCGCCAGGCAATAAATTACGCCAGTCAACCTTACCCATCATTGCATATTGCACGATGGCCAGTATGTTGCTTGTAATAAAATACACGGCCAGGCCCGAAGCATAATTGAGAGAGAAGAAAAAGAGCATAATGGGCATGTAAATGGCCATCATCTTGCTGGTCTGTGCCGCCTGATCATTGGGGTTGGCAGCGGGCGGCATGGTCAGTTTGGTTTGAACAAAAGTGGTCAATCCCACGATCAACGCCAGAATGGGGATGCTGACCCCAAGCAAAAGGGTCCGCTCAGGCAAGCCGAGATCCATCCACAGGAATTTGCTGTTGAGCGGTATCAGAGCTGTTGCATCCTGAAATCCATACAAGCTGCGTGAAAGCTTCAACAGGCTCAAAGGCGTGGAACCGATGGCATATGTGATGCTGGGAATCAGGGCAAATAAAATTGGGAACTGAATGAGCGTTGGTAAACAGGAACCAAAAGGGTTAATACCCTTTTCGCGATAGACGCGCATCTGTTCCTGGGCAAGTTTCTCTTTATCCTTGGCGTATTTCTTTTGAATAGCCTGCCATTCCTTATCGTTCTGCATTTCCTGCATGGCAGCTGCGCCCTTCATCTGTTGCGCGTTAAGCGGCCAGGTAACCACTCGGATCAGGATCGTGAACAGGATGATCGCCAGACCAAAGTTCTGCCCGACAATGCCGTAGATAAAGATCATCGCATTGACCATGATGGCAACCACAGCATCCCAATTGGTGAACGCCAGAACAAGCACGGCAATCACCGCAACGGTTTTCAACGTTTCGGTGGAAAAACCCTGGGGCAATTGAACTGGCTGTGCCGGTGTTTGTGACGCGGGTGTTTTATTATTCGTGTTCTTCATAAGTTCTCTTTACTTTCCCGCCGGGAAAGTCCATTTTTGATCACCTTCATCATCCAAGGCGATCAGATAATAATCCGATTCAATATAGGAGACAAGCACATACCCGCCCGCAGATACGGGCGTGGTGTAGGCTTTCCCCTTGGCGGGCGCAGCATGCCACAGTTTCACGTCGCCAGCGCCATCTACAAAATAGACGTTTCCAGACTCTGTCGCCAACAAAACGCCGTCGCCATAAACGAGGGGACTGGCAGTGATCGCGCTATCTGGTTGCACCGGTTCCCAGTTCAGCCTGCCGGTTTTCGTATTATAGGAATAGAAATACCCGTCAACATCACTAAAGTATATATTATCGCCATCGGCGATTGGAGTCCCCCAGACCCACCCCTTAGTATCCAGCACAGGTTCATGTTGGCCGGTGGCTGGGTCAAACTTTTCGAGTTGTCTGGCAAGCGAGCCCACATACAACATACCATCAGAACCAAGCGCCATACTGCCCGGAACCGCGCCGCCCAGGTCTTCGTGCCACACAACCATGTATGTTTCCAGATCGATCGCAAAGACACTATGATCAAGGGATGTTACAAAAAGATATTTTCCATCCGTTACAGGTTGCGACCAAAGACGGCCAGGCTGTCCTTCGGTATCCTTGAACGGCTCAATTACCTTGAGGGCCTGTTTCACCGACTTGCCATCCTGCAGATCGAGCACATAAACCCTACCGTCGGAATTCGGAGCGAATAAACGATTCCCAACGATCAGCGGCGCGGCAATCCAATGGCTTTCCACATTGCTAAATTCCCAGACAATATTCGGAACCTTATCTTCATTAATATCATTTGGATCAATGGCATAGATCACGTGCTTATTACCAGAATCGAGAACAATCACCAACCCATCTTCAGTTTGCACAGGTGTAGTTACAAATAGGCTTGGGTTTGAATTCATGAAACCGCCGCCGCCACCTGAAAAACTCCACACTTCATTACCGGTTTTCAAATCAATGGCATGTACAGCGCTGGTGTTAGCAAGGTACGCCACTTCGTCAGTGGCAGATAAACCGGGCCAGGCAGTCGAACCGACACATCCGCTCAATAACACAGCCGCAAGCAGCATAGTGGTCACAAACAAAAATTTCTTTCTCATTGAAAAATCGTACTCCTATCGAACGGGGTCATAGCCCCCGGGGTTAAACGGGTTACATCTCAGCACACGCCATATTGCCATGGCTGATCCTTTGAGCGCGCCATACTTATAGACTGCCTGATATCCGTAATGCGAACAGGACGGGTAAAAGCGGCAGGTATTGGCAGGGATACCCTTTGAAATTGTCATTTGGTAGAGACGGAAAAGAGCCAGCACGGCAATGCGCGGTATATTCCAAAGTGTGCGCGGCAGATCGCGCAAACGCGGTTCATTGGAATAGTCATGCAGGTGAAAATCAGGATTCATGCTTGGGGGTTAATACTTTCGCGCGCTGTAAAAGGTTTAGCAGGGCGCGTTGTGTATCCTCTAACGTGGCGGATACAAGTGCCGGACGAGCGATCAGGATCAAGTCCAAACCAGAGGCGTTGTCCTGAGCGTGTCGAAGGGCGATGTTTGGGATCAGACCTCGCATCACTTCACGTAAGAGTCGTTTTGCCCGGTTCCGGTACACTGCGGTTCCAACTGTCTTCCCGGCCGCAACCCCCACACGCACACGCGGCTGGTCGTTGTTCTCGCTTTCCAGCGCAATCAACACAACAAGCGGGTGGGCATAGGACTTACCATCACGCCGCACCCGCTTGAAGTCTTCAGACCGGGTCAGACGGAAATTTCTCTGCACCCGCGCCTCTACATGCTAACTACCAACGAATCTTTTTAACATGCTCGTTGGCGGTAACCGTCAGTCTATGGCGGCCACGCAAACGGCGGCGCTTGAGAACTTCTCGCCCATCGGCAGTGGACATGCGCTTACGAAAGCCATGCACACGCAAACGGCGGCGGATCTTCGGTTGATACGTACGTTTAGGCATTCTTCGTTCCTCGTTTCAAAATAATAGCAGATACTGCTTTTCAGACAAGCACGGTATTATACCGTAAGGGTTCTGATTCGGTCAATTTGGATTCAGACCGATTCCGCTCTTGCCAGCCTTTGCCCGCCTCTGTTCAACGGGCAGTATCTACTCTGATTCTTTCTTCCCTTTGCGTGCAGGGTAAACCGGATGTGCCAGCAGCTCTGCCAATTTCTGAGCACCCTCCGGGCTTGCCACGGCGATGATCTCGTCATTTTCCTGTAACGTGCTGTCACCACGCGGCAGTGCCATTACACCATCGCGGATGATCGCCGCGATCACACAATATTCCGCCAGACCCATATCCTTGAGTTGAACACCAATTCCCTTGGCGCCCGCTGGCACCTTCTCTTCCACCACCGAATAACGTCCCCGCCGGATCTTGAAGATCGTCATCATATCCCCAAGTGACATTTCCTCTTGAATGAGGTGGGCTAGCACATCAGCTGAATTCAAAGCCACATCCACATGGAATTTTTCGTTGAACAACCAGGCATTATTTGGGTTATTCACACGCGCAATGGTGCGCGGCACCTCGAACATGGTCTTGGCAAGATGACACAAAACCAGGTTGGTGGCATCGGCGCTTGTTACCGCGGCAATGGCATGCGCATCGCGCAGCCCGGCGGCTTCCAGGACACTGGGGTCAACCGGGTTGCCCTCATAAATCACCTCGGTGGGCAATTCCTGATGCAAATGCGTCAGCAGTTCGCGACGGTTTTCGATCAGACGAACCTTGTAATTTTGGTTGATCAATAAATTGGCAAGACGTGCGCCTGTGCGTCCGCCGCCAGCTATGAGTACGAACATATTACGCCTCCGCCTTCAAGTTCGAAAGACGCGCTGTCAATGCGCCGATTCCTTCAAATGTGGAACTGACATTGAGCAGATCACCGGTTTGTAACCTGGTGCTCATCTCAGGCAGGGACGCTCTACCCGCCCGCGCCAGAGCAACCGGGTAACATTGTTTCAGCGAATCAAGCAATTCGCCCAGCGTGCGACCGTTCCAGTTTTCGGGGATCAGCATCTCGTACACTTCCACTTCGCCATTCCCGGCCGAGTAGACTGCCTTCTGCATGGGATTCATCAACAACTCTTCCACACGTTGCGCTCCCCAATACGTGGACCCAACAGTTTGCAAGCCAAACGCCTCAATGACTGACCGTAGGTTCGGGTCATAATTACGGGCAACGACATTCGGCACGTTATAGAATGTGATCGCGGTATGGGCTACGACTGCATTCAAAGTATCTGAATTTGTGACAGCCGCCAACCCGTCTGCTTCACGAATTCCAGCGCGTTCCAGCACGCTTTCTGCCAACCCTTCGCCTTCCAACGTCCGACCGCGGAAATCAGGATGCAGGCGATTGAAAGACTCTTTTCGGCTGTCTACCACCACAACTTGGTGGCCGCTGGCAAACAGGTGATAAGCCAATTCTGCGCCTACGCGGCCGCATCCAACGACGATGAAATTCATAGCTCCTACTCCTTCTCTACATGTACGTGATAGGGTACATCGGTGACAACGACCCCATGCTTTGATAATAATTCCTTACGCAGAACTTCCGCCGTGCGCATGTGCAGGGCATAATGCCAGCGTTTCGAGGGCATAAACTGTGGCACTACAATGGTGATGGTTTCATTTGGCTGACGCTGATCAATGATCTCTTCAAGATAAACCAACAATGGCTCAACAAAGAGACGGAAAGGCGAATCAAGGATAATCAGGCGCGTTCCATCGCCCCACGCTTTCCATTTCCTCTGCACTTTTTCAGTCTCAGAGGGATCGATCGAAACATGGACGGCAGTCACATCATCCGATAACAGCTTGGCGTAACGCAAAGCCTCCAGCGCGCCCTGATGAATGCCGCTGACCGGCAAAATCACACGATGGCGTGTTTGACGAGTCGGTAATCCTTTAAACGTATCCAATGAGAGGCGTTTTGCAAGATCCTTGTAGTGCCGATGAATGGTAAAGAATATCGCAACCAGCGCCGGGATCAAAATAAGAATCACCCAGGCGCCCTCAGTAAATTTGGTTACAGCAAATACAACCATCACAACCGCCGTACAAACAGCGCCGAAGCCGTTCACAAACATCTTAAAGCGCCAGCTTTTATCGTAGTGCAATGTGGACCCAGGTTCCACGATCTCTTCGCCTTCTTTGAGCCGACCGATCTTTCTCCAGCGGATCGCCATGCCCGTTTGTGATAGCGTAAAGGATAGAAATACGCCGATGGCATACAGCGGAATTAGCAAGGTGACGCTGGCTTTAAAGATAATGATCAGAAGCGATGCGATGACCGCCAAGGTGACAATCCCATTGGAGTAAACCAGGCGGCTGCCACGGAAAGTCAATTGACGCGGCAGGAAACCATCCCCTGCGGCGAGGGCGCTCAAGCGCGGAAAATCCGCAAAGGCTGTATTTGCCGCCATGAGCAGGATCACAGTCGTTGCGCCAATGGTCGCAAGATACATGAAATTGCGATCACCATAGACCGTGCGCGTTAACTGGGAAATGATCGTTTCCTCTTCCGAGAAGACCCCCTGGATCTGACCGGTAAGATAGGAAATGCTGAGGAAGAGGGTGCCCAGAATAATCGACATCCAAATCAACGTAATTCCGGCATTCCGACTGCGCGGTTCTCTGAAAGCAGTAATACCATTCGAGATAGCCTCCACACCGGTAAGCGCCGTTGTCCCATTGGCAAAAGCATGCAACAACAAAAACGCGCTGATCGGCGCCAGTTCCTGGACAAGATGGACCTCAGGCGGATCAACCACAACACCCAGGGAACCGGTCAGGTAGCGGAACATGCCAAACCCAACCGTGATGAACATCATCACAACAAAGAAATAGGTAGGGACGGCAAACGCAGTACCCGACTCTTTGACGCCGCGCAGATTAATCAACATGACGAGAAAGACCGCCACTACACCGATCTCAATGCGCAAATGGTCGAGGTCCGGAAAAGCGGAAACAATCTGCGCGACACCTGACGAAACAGATACGGCAACGGTAAGAATATAATCCATTAAAAGCGATGCGCCAGCCACCTGGGCATAGGACTCACCCAGATTATCCCGGGATACGATATACGCGCCGCCGCCGCCCGGATAGGCATGAATGGTCTGCTCGTATGAGATCGTCACAATGATCAACAGAATGACAATGGCGATCGAAATGGGAAAAACAAGACCAATTGCCGCTGCGCCTGCCACTGTTAGCACACCCAGGATTTCCTGGGTGGCATAGGCAGTGGACGAAAGCGCATCGGATGCAAAGACGGCTAAACCAACGCGTTTACCAATCGTCTGGTGTGGCGCGTCGGCTGTGGATAAAGGTCGTCCGATCAGGTAATGCTCAAGGGAACGCGGTGGTTTGTAATCGGACTCCCGCCGCATGATTTCAGTTTGATTGTTTTCAGGGGTTAACATAATTTCTCTCGATTTAACAACTGGTGTTACACACCGTCCCGAAGGTTTGACAATTTAACAGTCTTTTTCAAGTAAGCCCTTCGGGACATTCTAAATAAGGCGAATTAACAAAAGACACCCCCGCGCAAGGCGAGGAGCGCTGAAGATTATAGTCCAAATTAAGGATTCGGGAATATGCCTAAGGAATCTGATAAGGTACGTCTGTAATAACTACGCCGGGTTTTGAAAGCAATTCCTTGCGCAGCATATCGGCAGTTTGCATGTGCAGGGCGTTAAATACTTTTTTGGAGGGAATAAATTGGGGTACCACAATCGTGATCGTTTCATTAGGTTGTCGGTTGGATAAAATTCCTTCGATGTATGCCAGCAACGGTTCCAGAAAGAGGCGGAAAGGCGATTCCACGATCACGAGGCGCGTGCCGCCGCCCCATGTCAACCATTTCTTTTGAACCTTTTCCGTCTCTGTTGGATCCATGGATACATGTACGGCAGTCACATCGTCCGATAACATGCGCGCGTAACGCAGCGCGGCAAGTGTTCCTTGATGAATGCTGCTTAATGGGACAATCACACGATGTCGTCCCATATAAGGCGGGGGCTCGCCATATCTTTCCAGGGAAAGACCGGTTGCCATCGTCCGATAGTGGCGGTGGATTAACATAAACAACGTCACCAGTGCTGGAATGAGCAGCAGGACGATCCAGGCGCCCTCTTTAAATTTAGTAATCGAAAAGACCAGCATGACAATGGCTGTCGCGACCGCGCCCAAACCGTTCATGAACATCTTACTTTTCCACTTCGGGTCAAAATGCAGCGGCATGCCATGTTTTTGGAAGCTCTCGCCCAACTTGAGGCGACCAGAACGAAACCAGCGGACAGCCATGCCGCCTTGCGAAATCGTGAATGAAAGATATACGCCGATCGCATACAGAGGGATCAGGGCATTGGTTTGCGCGCGAAAAATAATGATCAAAATAGAAGCAATCCCCGCCAACATCATAATGCCATTGGAGAACGCCAGACGCCGGCCGCGATATTGCAGCTGGCGCGGCATAAAGGCATCGCCTGCCACCAATGCGGCAAGCCGCGGAAAATCTGCATAAGAGGTGTTCGCCGCCATGATGAGGATCAGGGTCGTGGAACCAAGCAAAGTTAAATATAGCGGACTACCCGGACTATATACGACGCGGGCGATCTGTGAAAAACCAGTTTCAAGGTGAGATGGCAACACACCAATTTGATGCGCAAGATAGGTCAATCCCAATAAATTGACTCCCAGGATCGTGCTCATCCAGATCAATGTGATGCCCGCATTGCGGCTGCGCGGTTCCTTGAAAGCCATGATGCCGTTGCTAATGGCTTCCACGCCAGTGAGCGCGGTACAGCCGCCCGAAAAGGCGCGCAGGATCAAAAACAAAGTCAACGCCTGGAGGGTTTCACCTGAATGTGCTACTTCCACGCTGCCGGGTTCGATGACTCCCAGCGTCCCTGTAAAATATTGAAAGAAACCAACTCCGATCGTGAGCAGGGTCATCCCAAGGAAGAAATAGGTTGGAACAGCAAAGATATTTCCCGATTCTTTCACTCCCCGCAAATTGATGATGGTAATAAAGGCGACCAGTGCCAGCGCGATGACGACCCGCCATTCAAGCAAACCCGGGAACGCGGAGGTGATCTGCGCCACGCCTGAAGAGATGGACACCGCCACCGTCAGAATATAATCCACCAGCAAAGATGCCCCGGCAATCAAGGCCGGAGTTTCGCCCAAATTATCGCGCGCCACGATATAGGCGCCACCGCCGCCTGGATAGGTATGGATGGTTTGTTCGTAGGAGATCGTCAGGAGAATCAGCAACCCAATAATGGTCAACGCGATCGGCAGCGAAACGCTCAACGCCGCCGTGCCAGCCAGAATCAGGACAATGAGGATTTCATCGATTGCATAAGCGCTGGATGAAAGTGCATCCGATGCAAAGACAGCCAAGCCCACCTTTTTGCTGATCGTTTGATGCGGTGCATCCGCAGTTGCCAGGTGGCGACCAAAGATTAAATGCCCCAAGCCTCTTTTGGGTTCAACTTCAGGTGCGTGGCGGATAAAACTGGTAGATTGTTTATTGTCTGGGGTTAACATAAAGATTGGAGATGAATTTCAGAAGTGGGCGGGATTATACGCCTCTTTTGTCAGGTTATACAAAGCGTGATTCTTTAGGCTGTGCAATGGGGATTTGCAAATAAAACGTACTGCCCTTGCCCAACTCGCTTTCCACCCACACCTTGCCCCCGTGGCGTTCCGCAATGGATTTGACGATCGCAAGTCCCAACCCGGTACCGCGTTGCGCCAACGCTTCACGGTTCGTGCCGCGATAGAACTTTTCGAACAAACGCTTCATATCTTCTTGTGGGATGCCGATACCGCTATCCTGGATCGCAAAGGTTAATGTAGTCGG
>Ga0209797_10002109_pt1 | contig 10044 bp, 9 predicted proteins | sample DOMMetBare3Fresh_2_FD_187472 | JGI IMG/M metagenome (GOLD analysis project Ga0209797, IMG submission 187472) | Wetland sediment microbial communities from St. Louis River estuary, USA, under dissolved organic matter induced mercury methylation -... | ecosystem: Environmental > Aquatic >...
GGCGATGGACGAGGTGTTCACGCTCTTTCCGCGCCTGCAGGAGCGCCGCTCGCAACTCGCGGGGACCCTGTCCGGCGGTGAGCGTCAGATGCTGGCGGTGGCACGTGCGCTGATGGGCCAGCCCGAACTGCTGATGCTCGACGAGCCCAGCCTCGGCCTGGCGCCGCTGGTGGTCAGGAGCATCTTCGCCACCATCGCCAGCCTGCGCGCGACCGGCGTCACGATCCTGCTCGTCGAGCAGAACGCACGCGCCGCGCTCGAGGTGGCCGACCATGCGTACGTGCTCGAGATGGGCGAGTTCGTCCTGGAAGGTCCGGCGTCCGAACTGGCGCGCGATCCTCGCGTGATCGACACCTACCTCGGTGCCGCGCGCGCCAGGCCGGCCTGACCGCCATGTGGCACTACGCCCCGCCGCTGCGCGAGATGCGGTTCGTCATCGAGGACCTGCTGCGGCTGCCCGAGCAATGGGCGGCGCTGCCGGCCCACGCCGACCTCGACGCCGGCACCGCGCGCCAGGTGCTCGACGAGGCTGCCCGCTTCGCCGCCGAGGTCCTGGCGCCGACCAATGCGCTCGGCGACCGGGAGGGCTGCACGCTCTCGGCCGACGGCGAAGTGCGCACGCCGAGCGGCTTCCGCGCCGCGTACCGGGACTTCGTCGAGGCGGGCTGGCCGGCGCTGGCCTGCAACACCACCATCGGCGGCCAGGGCCTGCCGCAGGTGCTCCACGCGGCGCTGTACGAGATGCTGTGCTCGGCCAACCATGCCTGGACGATGTACCCGGCGCTGCTGCACGGGGCCTGCGAGACGCTGCATGCGCATGCCTCGGACGCGTTGAAAGCGCGCTATCTGCCGAAGATCGTCAGCGGGCAGTGGCTGTCGACGATGTGCCTGACCGAGCCCCAGGCCGGCTCCGACCTCGGCCTGGTGCGCACCCGCGCCGAGCCTCGGCCCGACGGCAGCTACCGGCTGCACGGTGCCAAGATCTTCATCTCCGGCGGCGAGCACGACCTCACCGACAACATCGTGCACCTGGTGCTCGCGCGCATCGCCGGCGCGCCGGCGGGCACCCAGGGCCTGTCGCTGTTCCTGGCGCCGAAGATCCTCGACGACGGCACGCGCAACGCGGCGCGCTGCACGGGACTGGAGAAGAAGATGGGCATCAAGGGCAGTGCCACCTGCGCGATGAGCTTCGACGGTGCCACCGCCTGGATCATCGGCGAGCCCGGGCGCGGCCTGGCGGCAATGTTCGTGATGATGAATGCGGCCCGGCTGCACGTGGCGCTGCAGGGGCTGGCGCATGCCGAGCTCGCCCACCAGAACGCGCTGCGCTATGCCCACGAGCGGCTGCAGATGCGAGCGGTCACTCGCCCGCAAGACATCGCCGCCTCAGGCGCTGCCGATCCGATCGCGCTGCATCCGCCGATCCGGCGCACGCTGCTGCGCCAGCGCGTGCTGGTCGAAGGCGCGCGGATGATGGCCTACGAGGCGGCGCACCTGCTCGACCTCGCCGAGCATGCGCCCGATGCCGCGCGCCGCCAGCGCGCCCACGACCATGCCGCGCTGCTGACGCCGGTCCTGAAATCCTTCCTCACCGAAAACGGCTTCGCGGTGGCCAGCGACGCCTTGCAGGTCTTCGGCGGCCACGGCTACCTGCACGACTGGGGCATCGAGCAATGCCTGCGCGACAGTCGCATCGCGATGATCTACGAAGGCACCAACGAGATCCAGGCGATCGACCTGGTGTTGCGCAAGCTGCTCCCCGATGGCGGCGCACGATTCGGCGCCCTGCTCGACGACCTGCAGTCGGCGCTGCCGCGTGACGGACGCCACACGCCGGCTGCGGCCGCCGCGATCGCGGCGCTGCGCGCCGCCGTCGGCCCGCTGGTGAGGACCTCGGCCGCGGACGTCGAACTGCCGCACCGCGTGGCGGGCGATTTCCTTCGGGCCACGGGGCTGGTGGCGCTGGCGCAGGTCTGGGCGCGGGCCGATGACGCGGCGCGCCGGGCGTTCGACGCCGACCCCGTCTTCCACCGCGCCAAGCGCGACAGCGCCGACCACTGCTTCGACGCCGTGATGCCCGAGCTGGGCCATCGCCTGGCATTGCTGCGGCCCGGCGCCGCGCTGCCCTTCATCGCGCCGCCGGGCCCATGAGCACGCCGGGCCGTTCCCAAGTGCGAGTCGCGGAGCGCGCAGCGCGCCGCGTCGTCCAGTGAACGCCGCTCCCAAGCCGCCTGCCACACCCTCCGGCGCGCCCGACCGGCAGGGCCTGGACCCCTCGGGCCTGACCCACCTGGTCGGCTATGCCGCCAGCCGCGCATCGATCGAGCTGAAGAAGGCCTTTGCACGGCACATGGCGCCGCTGCAGCTGAAGGCGGTGGACTTCTCGATCCTCACGCTGGTGGCGGCCAACCCGGGCGTCAACCAGAAGCAGATCGGACAGGCGCTGGACATCTCGGCGCCCAACATGGCGATCACGCTGGACCGCCTGGTCGAGCGCGGCTGGGTCGAGCGCGTGCGCTCGACACGCGATCGCCGGGCGCAGCAGATTCACCTGACGCCCAAAGGGCGCGAACTCGAACGACGCGCCCGCGAGATCGCGCTGACGATGGAAGCCGAGCCGCTGAGCGTGCTCTCGGCCGCCGAGCGCGCGCTGCTGATCGAGCTGCTGCTCAGGGTGGCTCAGGGCACCGAACGGTCGCGTCCGATCAACCGAGTTCGGGCACCTTGAACACCTGGCGCAGGTAGGCCAGGAAGGTCTGGTCGTCGCACAGAATCTTGCCCGGGCTGTCCGACAGCTTGGCCACCGGCTGGCCGTTGCACTCGGTGAGCTTCATCACGATGTGCAGCGTGTGCAGGCCCATGTCGTTGGTCAGGTTGGTGCCGATGCCGAAGCCCAGCTGCGTGCGGTCGGCGAAGTGGCGGTACAGCTCGAAGGCGCGCGGCAGGTTCAGGCTGTCGCTGAACACCAGCCGCTTGGTGTTGGCATCGATGCGCAGCTTGGTGTAATGGGCCAGCGCCTTCTCGCCCCAGACGATGGGATCGCCGGAATCGTGGCGCAGGCCGTCGAAGAGCTTGGCGAAGTACAGGTCGAAGTCGGCCAGGAAGGCGTCCATGCCGACCACGTCGGTGAGCGCGGTGCCCAGATCGCCGCGGTACTCCTGGACCCAGGATTCGAGCGCCGCCTTCTGGAAGTCGCGCAGACGCACCCCCAGCGCCTGGTAGGTCTGCAGGAACTCGTGGGCCATGGTGCCGATCGGCACCAGGTTCAGGTCGCGCGCGAGCAGCACGTTGGAGGTGCCCTTGAAGTACTCGGGCACCTCGTGCGCCAGCGTGGCCACCACCTCGCGTTGCCAATCCCCCGAGAAGCGACGTCGCACACCGAAGTCGAAGAACTCGAACGGGTGGCGACGCTGGGGCTCGCGGCCGAACTCGCGCAACAGCGCCACCTTGGCGGCCAGACGACGGCGACCTTCGTCCAGCGCGCCGTCCTGGTCGACATGGCGGAAGTACAGCTCGTTGACGATCGCCAGCACATGGATCTCGAAGGCCATCACGTGCACCTGCGGGCCGCGGGCGACGATCTCCAGCGTGCCGTCGTGGTCGCGCACCGAGATGAAGTCGCGCTGGAACTGGAAGATGCGCAGGAAGTCGACGAAATCGCTCTTGATGAAGCGCAGCGAGCGCAGGTACTCGAGTTCGTCGCGTCGGAAGCGCAGGCTGCACAGATGGTCGAGCTGCTCCTCGATCTCGGGAATCAGGTGGATCAGCGGGTAGTCGCGGGCATTGCGGCAGATGAAGACGTACTCGGCCTGCGTCTGCGGGTGCCGATGCAGCATCGCCTGCCACATCGTGAACTTGTAGAGGTCGGTCTCGAGCAGGCTGCGCAGCACGGGTTGCATGGGATTGCCCTCACAAGGTGAAGCCGTAGTCGATCACCAGCGGTGCATGGTCCGAGAAGCGCTGCGCCAGATAGATCGACTCGGCCCGGGCCTTGGCCGCCACGCCGGGCGTGGCCAGGTGGTAGTCGATGCGCCAGCCGACGTTCTTGGCCCAGGCCTGGCCGCGGTTGCTCCACCAGGTGTACTGCTCGGCGTGCGGGTTCAGGCGCCGGAACACGTCGACCAGGCCGGCCTCGTCGAGCAGGCGGGTCATCCAGGCGCGTTCCTCGGGCAGGAAGCCCGAGTTCTTCCGGTTGCCCTTCCAGTTCTTGAGGTCGATCTCCTTGTGCGCGATGTTGATGTCGCCGACCAGGATGAACTCGCGCTCGGCCTTCAGGCGCAACAGGTGTGGATAGACGATGTCGAGGAAGCGGTACTTGGCGGCCTGCCGCTCCTCGCTCGACGAGCCGCTGGGAAAGTAGCAACTGATGACGCTCAAGCGACGCCGTGCCTTGTCGAAGCGCGCCTCGACATAGCGTCCCTCGGCATCGAACTCGGCGTTGCCCAGGCCGACCACGACCTCGGTCGGCCGTTTGCGGCAATAGAGCCCGACGCCGGCGTAGCCTTTGCGCTGCGCGAGGTGGAAAAGCCCGGTCATGCCGGCGATGGTGTCGAATCGGCCCTCGACGTGTTCGGCCTGCGCCTTGACCTCCTGCACGCCCATACAATCGGCGCCCACCTTCTCCACCCAGTCGATGAAGCCCTTGCTGGCCGCCGAGCGGATGCCGTTCAAGTTGAGCGTGACGAGCCTGAATGCCAAGGTGACCTCATGAATGCCGTGATCGACGACAAGGACGCCCTGGCGCAGGACTTCGTGCGCTTCTCGGTCGAGTCCGGCGTACTTCGCTTCGGCGAGTTCAAGACCAAGGCCGGGCGGATGACGCCGTACTTCTTCAATGCCGGCCTGTTCGACGACGGCGCCAAGCTGGGCCGCCTCGCGGCATTCTATGCACGGCGCCTGATCGACTCGGGCCTGGGCTTCGACATGCTGTTCGGCCCGGCCTACAAGGGCATCGTGCTGGCCGCGGCGGTCGCCATCGAGCTCGCGCGGCTGGGCCGCAACGTCCCCTATGCCTACAACCGCAAGGAGGCCAAGGACCATGGCGAGGGCGGCGTGCTGGTCGGCGCGCCGGTGGCCGGGCGCGTTGTCATCGTCGACGATGTCATCACGGCGGGAACCTCGGTGCGTGAATCGATGGCCCTGATCCGTTCGGCCGGCGCCACGCCCTGCGCAGTGGCGATCGCGCTCGACCGCCAGGAGCGCGCGGTCGAGAACGGGCGCGACAGCGAACGCTCGGCGACCCAGTTCGTCCGCGACGAGCTCGGGCTGCCGGTGGTGGCGATCGCCACCCTGCGCGACCTGCTGCAGCTGCTGCGCGGCACGCGCGACCCGGCGCTGGCGGAGCACGCCGCGCGTGTGGCCGCCTATGAAGAGCGTTATGGCGCTTGACCGTCGCGTGCGTCGCACCGCCTCGCCCGCGGCGCGGCGGGCGCTGGCCTTGGCCGCGTGCGCCGCGCTTTTCGCTGTCCCCGCGCGAGCGCAGACGGGCGCCGGCACCGCCCCCGGCGGCGCCGGCATCTACACCTGCGTCGACGACCAGGGACGCCGCCACACCTCGGATCGGCCGATCCCCGACTGCAACGCCCGCGAGCAGCGCGTGCTCAACCGCGACGGCTCGCTGCGCACGGTCAAGCCGCCGCCGATGACCGCCGACGAGCGCGCCGAGAAGGAAGCCGCCGATCGCAAGGCCGCCGTCGCCCGTGCCGCCCAGGCCGACGCGGTGCGGCGCGACCGCAACCTGATGCTGCGCTACCCCGACGAGCCGGCGCACCAGAAGGCGCGCGAGGAGGCACTGAACACGGTGCGCGCGGCGATCAAGGCCACCGAGAAGCGCCAGGCCGAGCTGGCCGTCGAGCGCAAGCCGCTGGAGGACGAGGCCGAGTTCTACAAGGGCAAGCCCCTGCCGATGAAGCTCAAGCTGCAGATCGACGCCAACGACGCCGCCGTCGATGCGCAGAAGTCGCTGGCCCAGAACCAGAGCGCCGAACTGGTGCGCGTCAACAAGCTCTACGACGCCGAGCTCGACCGCCTGCGCCGCCTGTGGGCCGGCGCCGCCCCGGGCTCGCTGGGGCCGGCCGTGACGCCCGCCGCGCTCAGGCCAGCTTCTTCCGCAACAACTCGTTGACCTCGGCCGGGTTGGCCTTGCCGCGGCTGGCCTTCATCACCTGGCCGACCAGCGCGTTGAAGGCCTTGTCCTTGCCGGAGCGGAATTCCTCCACCGACTTCGGGTTCGCGGCGATCACCTCGTCGACGATCCGCCCGAGCTCCGCGCTGTCGCTCATCTGCCGCAGCCCTTTGGTGTCGATGAACTTGTCGACCTCCTGGAGTTCGGGCCCGAGGTCCCGAATGGCGTAATCGACGAGGCCTGACCCCGCGGGAGCCTGCACCAGCCGGCCGGCGGCCCACAGCAAGTCGAAGACCTCCCTCGCACCGTTGTTTGAGATGCTTCCATCGACGATGCGAAGGATCAGTGCCGCAAGGGTTGCCGGCGCCAATGGAGCGGCTTCGATGCCCACGCCATGCGCGTTTAACCGCTTCGACACCTCGCCCATCAGCCAGTTGGCCACCAGTTTCGCCGGTGCGCCGGCGTCTCGCGCGGCCTCGTAGTAGCGCGCCAGCGGCAGGCCCTGGGTCATCATCGCCGCGTCGTAGGCGGGCAGGCCGTCGCGCTCGACGAAGCGCGCCGCCATTGCCGCCGGCAGCTCCGGCAACTCGGCGCGCACCTGCTCGATCCACTGCGGCGCGATCACCAGCGGCGGCAGGTCGGGGTCGGGGAAGTAGCGGTAATCGTGCGCGTCTTCCTTGGTCCGCATGGCCCGCGTCTCGCCGCTGTCGGGGTCGAACAGCACGGTGGCCTGCTCGATGGCCAGGCCATCCTCGAGGCGGTCGATCTGCCAGTGGATCTCGGCCTCGATCGCCTGCTGAAGGAAACGAAACGAGTTGAGGTTCTTGATCTCGCGCCGGGTGCCCAGTGGCGCGCCGGGGCGGCGCACGGAAACGTTGGCGTCGCAGCGAAAGCTCCCCTCCTGCATGTTGCCGTCGCAGATGCCCAGCCACGTCACCAGCGCATGCAGGGCCCTGGCGTACCCGACGGCCTCGGCCGACGAGCGCATGTCGGGCTCGGTGACGATCTCGAGCAGCGGCGTGCCGGCGCGGTTGAGGTCGATGCCCGACTGGCCATGGCCGAGCGCGCCGTGCGAGCCCATGCCCTCGTGCAGGCTCTTGCCCGCGTCCTCCTCGAGATGGGCGCGGGTCAGCCGCACGGTCTTGCGGGTGCCGTCGAGCAGGTACGGCACGCTGCCGCCCTGGACCACCGGGGTCTCGTACTGGCTGATCTGGTAGCCCTTGGGCAGGTCGGGGTAGAAGTAGTTCTTGCGCGCGAAGATCGATTGCCGCGCGACCTTGGCGCCCACCGCCAGGCCGAGCCGGATCGCCCGCTCGACCGCGGCGCGGTTCATCACCGGCAGCGTGCCCGGCAGCGCGAGATCGACCGCGCAGGCCTGGGTGTTGGGCGCGGCGCCGAAGGCGGTCGAGGCGCCGGAGAAGATCTTGCTGCGCGTCGACAGCTGGGCGTGGGTCTCGAGGCCGATCACGACCTCGTAGCCTCGGATCAGGGGCGGGCTGCTCATGGCGGGCGGGACTTGGCCGACGGGTCAGTGGCCGGCCGGCACGCGGCGGTGCCAGTCGGTGGCCAGCTGGAAGGCGTGCGCGGCCTGCAGCAGCTGCGCCTCGCCGAAGTAGTTGCCGATCAGCTGCAGGCCCACCGGCATGCCGTGATTGCCGAAGCCGGCAGGCAGGCTCATGCCGGGCAGGCCGGCCAGGCTGGCCGGCAGCGTGAAGATGTCGGCCAGGTAGGCCTTGACGGGGTCGTCGTCCTGCGCGCCGCACCTCCAGGCCACGCTGGGCGCCACCGGGCCGGCGATCAGGTCGCAGCCGGCGAAGCAGCGCTGGAAGTCATCGGCGATCATGCGGCGCAGCTTCTGCGCCTGCAGGTAGTACGCGTCGTAGTAGCCGTGCGAAAGCACGTAGGTCCCGATCATGATGCGGCGCTTGACCTCGGCGCCGAAGCCCTCGGAGCGTGTCTTCTTGTACATGTCGAGCAGGTCGACGTACTTCTGCGCGCGATGGCCGAACTTGACGCCGTCGAATCGCGACAGGTTCGAGCTCGCCTCGGCCGGCGCGATGATGTAGTAGACCGGGATCGACAGCTCGGTGCGCGGCAGGCTGACATCGACCAGGCTCGCACCCAGCCGCTGCTGCTCGGCCAATGCGGCACGCACCGCGGCCTCGACGTCCGCCGACAGCGCCGCCGGGAAGAACTCGCCGGGCAGGCCGATGCGCAGGCCCTGCAGCGGCCGCGCCGGCGACGCGCCGTCGCGGGCGGCCAGCATCTGCGCGTGGAAGTCCTGCGGTGGGCGCTGCACGCTGGTCGAATCGCGCTCGTCGTAGCCGCTCATCGCCGACAGCAGCAGCGCGCAATCCTCGGCCGAGCGCGCCAGCGGGCCGGCCTGGTCGAGGCTGGACGCGAAGGCGATCATGCCGTAGCGAGAACACACGCCATAGGTTGGCTTGATGCCGGTGACGCCGGTGAAACTCGCCGGTTGGCGGATCGAGCCCCCGGTGTCGGTGCCGGTGGCCGCCGGCAGCAGGCGCGCGGCCACCGCCGCTGCCGAGCCGCCTGACGAGCCCCCCGGCACGCGCTGCACGTCCCAGGGGTTGCGCACCGGGTGATAGGCCGAGTTCTCGTTGCCCGAGCCCATCGCGAACTCATCGCAGTTGAGCTTGCCCAGGCTCACCATCCCGGCCGCGCCCAGCCTGGCGACGACCGTCGCATCGAAGGGGCTGCGATAGCCGGCCAGGATCTTCGACCCGGCGGTGCTGGGCGCATCGGCGGTGACGAAGATGTCCTTGTGCGCCACCGGCACGCCGAGCAACGGTGCCGACTCGCCCGCCGCCCGGCGCTGGTCGGCGGCGCGCGCGCTGGCGCGGGCGGCCTGCGCATCGACGTGCAGGAAGGCGCCCAGCGACGAATAGGCCTGCATCCGCGCGAGCAGATGCTCGACCAGCTCGGCGCTGGAGAACTCACGCGCGGCCAGCGAGCGGCCCAGCTCGGCCACGCCGAGCTCGTGCAGGCGGGCGCTCACTGGACGACCCTCCGCGCTGCGCGCTGCGGGATTCGCGCTTGGGAGCGGTCCGGCGCGCTCATGGGCGCACCCTGCGGCCTTGGGGCGCCAGGCGGGAGCGAGCCCCCGGCGAGGCCTGCGGGCTCATTCGATGACCCTCGGCACCAGGTACAGGCCGTCCTCGACCGCCGGCGCGCTGCGCTGGTTGGCCTCGCGGCGGTCGGTCTCGGTGACCGCGTCCTCGCGCAGCCGCAACTCGACAGGGTGCAGCGCCGACAGCGGCGTGTACAACGGCTCGACGCCGGTGGTGTCGACCGCGCCCATCTGCTCGACGATCGAAAAGAAGCCGTTGAGTTGGGCGAGCATGGCCGAGGCTTCGGCCGGCGACAGGTCTAGTCGCGCCAGGTGCGCGATCCGGCTCACATCCTGTGATGTCAAGGCCATGGGAGTTACGTTCTGCCAGCGGGTTTGCGCGACCGGAAACCCGGGGGTGATCAGTTATTATCCCCGCTTATCCAACACCCGGGTTCGGACCTGCCGCCGATGGCGCTACGCAGCACGAGCGGGCCCTCGAATCCATGCCCACCATGCCTGTCGCGGCCGCGATGATTGCCCCCTGGGGCGGACCGCGCACGGCGCGCTGACAGCGACCTTCGCCTGACGCCTTCCATGTTCGGATCCCTGCGCCGCTACTTCTCCACCGACCTGGCCATCGACCTGGGCACCGCCAACACGCTGATCTACGTGCGCGGCAAGGGCATCGTGCTCGACGAGCCCTCGGTCGTCGCCATTCGCCACGAGGGCGGGCCCAACGGCAAGAAGACCATCCAGGCCGTCGGTGCCGAGGCCAAGGCGATGCTGGGCAAGGTCCCCGGCAACATCGAGGCCATCCGGCCGATGAAGGACGGCGTGATCGCCGACT
>Ga0209797_10002112_pt1 | contig 10040 bp, 6 predicted proteins | sample DOMMetBare3Fresh_2_FD_187472 | JGI IMG/M metagenome (GOLD analysis project Ga0209797, IMG submission 187472) | Wetland sediment microbial communities from St. Louis River estuary, USA, under dissolved organic matter induced mercury methylation -... | ecosystem: Environmental > Aquatic >...
GCGCGACGTGATGCCGGTGACGGGGCCCCACACCCGCTTCCTCTCCATGCAGAACGGCATCGGCAGCGCCGAGGTCATGGCGCGGTACGTCGGCCCCGAGCGGGTGGTCTGCGGCATCACCTACCACAGCATCCAGCATGCGGGCCCGGGCCGGCTGAATTATCGGGTCGGGATCAAGCCGTTCCAGATCGCCCCCTTCGTCGGGGAGATCACCCCCGAGATCGAGGCGATCGGGGAGGTGTTCCGCCGGGCCGGGCTGGAGACGGCCACCGTCCCCAACATCGACGACGCCGTCTGGGAAAAGGTGCTGCACAACGCGGTGATCAACCCGGTCTCCGCGGTCACCGGACTGACCTGCCGCGAGATCCTGGCGGACCCCGACCTGATCGCCTTCATGCGCGAGCTGACCCACGAGATCGTCGCCGTGATGCGCGCGCGGGGTGTCGCGATCGTCGACCCGGAAGACCCCTTCCGTCCGCTGCTCAGCTCGCTCCAGGCGCTGGGCAAGAACCGGCCGTCCATGTGGCAGGATCTCGCCCGCGGCAGGCGGACCGAGATCGACGCGATCAACGGCGCGGTCGTCGCCGAGGCGGAGCGCCTCGGGCTCCAGGCCCCCCACTGCAGGGCCCTGGTGCGGTTCATCCACTCCCGCGAACGGCAGAAGTTCCTCAACCGCCAGGCGATCGTCCACGAACTGGGACTCGACGGCGGGGAGGAGCGAGCGGGGGACACCCCAGGGGCGGTGCGGCCGGAACGGCCGGTGCGCGCCACATCGCTGGGAGCGGACGGCGGCATGCCCCCCGGGGGGCCGCCGCTGGAGACCACCCGCCGACTGAAGGAATTGATGCGCGCCTACTATCGCGACCTCGAGGCCGCCTCGGACGATCCGGGGCGCCTGGTCGCGGCCTGCTCGGGCTTCTCGCCGGTCGAGATCGTCCGGGCGCTCGACGTGACGCCGTACTTCCCCGAAAATCACGCGGCGCTGATCGGGGCCAGCCGGCAGGTCGGGCCCTATCTCGCGCGGGCGACCGCCGAAGGATTCTCCCAGTTCGCGAGCTCGGCGATGCGAGCCGACATCGGCGCGCTGCTCGAGGGCAGCAGCCCCCTCGTGGGGGTGCACGGAATCAAGGGGCCGCCGCGCCCCGATGTCGTGGTGTACAGCACCAACACCGGCCACGAGTTGCTCCGCTGGTTCGAGTTCTACGGCGCCCACTATCGCGTACCGGTGCTCGGCCTCCACCCGCCGCCGGCGCTGGACCAGCTGGAGCAGATGGACATCGACGCGGCGGCGCACCAGATGTGGCGACTGGCGTCCGGGCTCGAGCAGGCGACCGGGCGCACCCTGGACGTGCACCGCCTGAGCGCCGTGGTCGGCCACACCGCCCAGGCCGCCGCGCTCTGGGGCGAGATCCTGGACCTCGCCCGCACGGTGCCCGCGCCCTTCACCTGGTTCGACACGCTGGTGCACGTCGCGCCCATGGTGGTCCTCCGGGGCACACCCGAGGCCGTAGCCTACTACCGCGAGCTGAAGGACGAGATCGAGGAGCGGGTCGCCCGGGGCATCGCGGCCGTGCCCAACGAGGCGTTCCGCTTCTACTGGGATGGACCCCCGATCTGGTGCGCGCTCCGGCCGCTCGCCCGGCTCTTCGCGGATTCGGGCATCGCAATCGTGGCGTCCACGTTCTCGACCGTCTTCGCCCTGTCCGGGTTGGATCCCAACGATCCCATCGAGAGCATGGCCCGGGCCTACACCGGCGTGTTCGGCAACCGGTCGGAGGCCTACAAGACGGCGTTCCTGGCCCGGAAGTTCGAGCAATACGGGGTGGATGCCGCGGTCTACCACGACTGCCGCACCACTCCCGAGGCGAGCCACGTACGTTACGGGCTGGCCCACCGGCTGGAGCGCGCGACCGGCATCCCCGGATTCGTGGTGGAGGCCGACTCGCACGACCTGCGGCTCTTCTCCACGGAGCGTCTGCAAGGACTGATCGCCGGGTTTCTCGAGCGGCAGACCGCGCCCAGCGAGGTCCGGTAGGGCCCGGCGGCGAGGAAGGAGGCACCTCAGGATGGAACCGGAGACCAGGATCGCGGCCGGCGTCGATGCCGGAACCGAGTGCGTCAAGGCCGTGGTGGTCGCCGACGGGGGCCGGGTGCTGGGCCGGGCGGTGCACCCGACGCGGGGCCACTTCCAGGCCTGCGCCTACGAGGTGCTGGCGGCGGCGCTCGACGACGCTCAGCTGCGGGAGCAGGATCTGATCGGACTCGGCGCGACCGGGTTCGCCTCGAGCTGCGTCCCCGGCGCGACGCTGACGGCGACCGAGACGGCTTGCCACGCGCTCGGGGCCTTCCACCACTGCAACCACGCGATGACCCTGGTGGACATCGGAGGCCGCGACCCCCATCTCATCACGGTGGACGCTGCCGGTCGGCCGGTGGAAGCCCGCAGTGTGCGGCGTTGCGCGGTGGGGGTCGGTAGCTTCCTGATGTTCGCGGCGCGCCATCTCGACGTTCCCCCCACGGGGCTGCAGGATCTGGCGGCGACGGCAAAGCAGGCGGCACGGGTGAGCAGCTACTGTTCGGTCTTTTCCAGCAACGAGGTCCTCGAGCGGCTGCGCGAGGGGGCAACGCGGGAGGAGATCGCGTTGGGGAGCATGCAGTCCATTGCGGAACGGATCCTCGAGATGGGCGGCCTGGAGCCCCCGGTGATGGTGTCCGGCGGGGTGGCCGAGTACTTCCCGGGCGTGCTGCACGCCCTGGAGTCGCTCTCGGGAATCCCCGTCCGGCCCGTCCCCGAGCCGATGCTGGCGGGCGCGTTGGGCGCGGCCCTGAAGGTGCTCCGGGTGCCGGTCGTCCCGATGAGCGCGGCCGCGACCCGAAAGGCGGCGCCGTGAGCGACATCCGCAGCACCGGGGCGCTCCGCGAGACGATGGGAGCCTACTACCGTTCGCTGGGGGATGCCGCGGAGCGGAAGACGGCTCCGGTCGCCTGGTGCTCCAGCGTCGGACCGACCGAACTGCTCCGCGCGCTCGGCTTCGCGGTGTTCTTCCCGGAGAACCACGCCGCGATGCTGGGGGCATCGCGCACCGCCCAACGCTACATGCCGCTGGCGCATGCGCAGGGCTACTCCCAGGATGTCTGCTCCTATCTCAGCAGCGACATCGGGGCCTACCTCGCCGGCGAAACCCCGCTCTCGGCGTTCGGTCTCTCCAGCACCCCGCGCGCCGACGTCCTGGTGTTCAACACCAACCAGTGCCGCGACATCCGGGACTGGTTCGAGTGGTACGGGCGGAAGTGGGGCGTCCCGGTGATCGGCGTGCGCTCCCCGCGCTCGATCGACGACGTGACCGAGAGCGACATCGACGGGGTGGCCCGGCAGATCGAGGGCCTGGTGCCGCCGCTCGAATCGGTGGCGGGCCGGCGGCTGGACCCGGGCCGTCTGGCGGAGGTAGTCGGCCGGTCTCGACAGTGCTCCGACCTCTGGGAGGCATGCCTCCTGACCGCGGCGCACCATCCGGCGCCGCTCACCTTCTTCGACGGCACCATCCACATGGGACCGGCCGTCGTGCTCCGCGGTGACGAGGCGGCCAACGCCTATTACCGGACCCTCCTCGCCGAGCTCCAGGATCGCGCGGCGACCGCCACCGGCGCCGTGCCGGGCGAATCGTACCGCCTGTACTGGGAGGGCATGCCGATCTGGGGGCGGCTGCGCGCGCTTTCGGCGGTGTGCATCGAGTTCCGCACCGCGGTCGTGGCCTCGACGTACTGCAACAGCTGGATCTTCTCCGCGCTCGACGCGGCCGACCCGATCCGCTCGATGGCGCGCGCCTCGCTCGAGCTGTTCATCACCCGGTCCGAAGCGCCCAAGGAGCGTTACATCGAGGAGATGGTCGGCCGGTACGGGGTCGACGGCATCGTCTTCCACGACTGTCGGACCTGCTCCAGCAACTCGAACACGCGTTACGGCATGCCGCGGCGGCTGTCGGAACGGCTGGGCCTCCCGACGCTGATCCTCGACGGCGACGTCAACGACCTCCGTTGCTTCAGCGACGAGCAGTCCCGCACCAACCTGGAGGGCTTCATCGAGCAGATCGCGGACGCCCGCGCGGCGGGCCGGCTGGCGGAGCGGCGGTGAGCTATTGGGCCGGAATCGACTGCGGTTCGTGGGCCACCAAGGCGGTGGTCATCGACCAGGGTGCCCGCCTGCTCGGCAGCGGAGTCGCCCGCTCCGGCGCCGACCTGGCCGCGGCCGCGGAGCGGGCGTACACTCTGGCGTTGGCGCAGGCCGGCCGGGACAGGGACGAGATGGCGGCTGTCTGGGCCACGGGGTTCGGAAGGCAATCGGTGGAGTTCGCGGACGGATCGAGAACCGAACTGGACTGTCACGGGCGGGGAGCCGCGTACTATGTGCGAGAGCCGGCCGTCGTGATCGACATCGGCGGCCAGGACGCCAAGGTGATTCGGCTCGACGCCGACGGCCGGCGTCTGGCCCACCGGATGAACCGCAAGTGCGCCGCCGGGACGGGAAGCTTCCTGGACGAGATCGCCCTCCGGCTCGGGATCGAGGTCTCCGATCTCGACCATCTCGCGGCGACGGCCACCGAAAGCTTCGAGCTGTCCAGCTTCTGCACCGTCTTTGCCGGCACCGAGCTGTTGACTCTCATCCGCGCGGGCAAGCGCCCGGCCGACCTGGCTCGGGCTGCGTACCTGTCGCTGGTCAAGCGAGTGGCCGCCATGGACGTGTTCCAGGGACGAGTGGTGGCCACCGGGGGCGTCGTGGCCCACCACCCGACGATGGTCCGGTTGCTGGGCGAGGAGCTCCGGGCGGAGATCGTGGTGCCGCCGCACCCGCAGGAGATCGGTGCGTTCGGCGCGGCCCTCGCGGCCCGGGAGGGCGCCGCGTCGGTGGGCCCGGCGATGGAGGGCGGATGATAAGCTTGGCGGAGGCCGCCGTGCGGAACGGCCCGGAGGTCCACTCCACGATCGAGCCGATCGGCGAGCGCGAATCGGTCGGCGGGCTCCTGGCCCGCCAGGTCGAACGCTTTCCCGAGGTCCCGGTCTTCGCGGAGCCCTGCGCCGGCCGGTTCCGGAAAGTGCCGTGGTCCGAGTTCTGTCGCGAGGTCGTTGCGTTCGGCCGGTTCCTCTCGGCGTCGGGGGTCGAGCGGGGGGACCGGGTCGCCATGTTCTCCCCCAACCGGCGCGAGATGCTGGTCACCGAGTTCGCGACCATGAGCCTCGGTGCGATCTTCGTCCCCATCTTCCCGGGCTACGCCGCGGAGCAGGCCCGCGCCCTGGTGGCGCAGTGCCGTCCCACGGCGCTCGTGCTCCCCGGTCTGGAGCAGCTCGAGCGGACCGGGGTGCCACCGACCGCCCGCGTGGTGGTGACCTTCGAGCCGGTCGAGCCGTCGGCGTTCGAAACGGCGCGGGGGGTGACCGGCGCGGACCAGGTGCTGTTCGCCGATGCCCTTGCCCGCTTCGCCGTCGGCGGGGGCGACCCCGCCCTGGCTGCATTCCTCGACCAGGCGGCGGCCGTGGATCCGAGCGACCCCGCCCTCATGATGTACACCTCGGGGACCAGCGGCCGGCTCAAGGGCGTCCTCCTCACCCACGACAACATCCTCTCCCAGCAGCGGGCGCTGTCGGCGATCTGGACCGTGTCGCCCGAGGACCGGTTCCTCTCCTACTTGCCCTGGCACCACAGCTTCGGCGGCATCTTCGAGAAGTACACGGCGCTGTACCACGGGGCCACGCTCTACCTCGACGATTCCGCGGGAAAGGACTTCGACCGGCTCATCCGGAATTGGAAGGAAGTCCGCCCGACGATCTATTTCAGCGTGCCGAAGGTCTATCAGGAGCTGGTGGCGCACGCCCAGGCCCATCCCGAGGACGAGCGGGAGATCATCCACCCGGAGCTCCGCTTCGTCTTCACCGCGGCGGCGCCGCTCCCCGCCAACCTCGCGGCGTTCTTTGCCGAGCGCGGGATCCCGGTGCTCGAAGGCTGGGGACTGACCGAAACCTCTCCGTGCTGCACCGTCACCGACCCGGCCGAGCCGCGCACCGTGCCGGGGATGGTCGGGTATCCGATTCCCGGAGTGAGGCTCTACCTCGCCCCGGACGGGGAGATCCTGGTCCAAGGTCCCAACGTCATGCGGGGATACTTCGACGATCCGGAGGCGACCGCCAAGGTGCTTCCCGGCGACGGGTGGTTTCGCACGGGGGACCTCGGGTCGCTCATCGGCGCGGGGCTGAGGCTCCAGGCGCGGAAGGACCGCATCTTCAAGATGTTCAACGCGGAAAAGATCATCCCCACCGAGCTGGAGAACCGGCTCGCCGGGATGAATCCGTATATCCGCCATGTGATCGTGGTGGGTCAGGGGCGGAGTCACCTCGCCGCGCTCATCTACCCCGATTACTTCCGCATCGCCCAGGAGTTCGGTGAGGATCGAGCCACGGCCGATCGGGTGGTGAAGGAGTCCATCCGCGATACCGTGCTCGCCTTCAACCGCGACCACCCGATCCCCTACGAGCACATCCTCGCGCTGGCGGTGATCACCCGGGAGCTTTCGATCGAGCACAACGAGCTGACTCCGTCCCTCAAGCTGCGGGTCAGCAACGTCCTCGAGCAGGCGGAGCCCTACCTCGAGGCCGTGTACGAGCCGAGCGCGGATTGCGACTGCACCTTCCTGCGAAAGGTCATGCGGATGGACCCGGACACGCGCCAGTGTTTCGCGGGGCTCGAGTGCACGCTGGATCACTGCCACGAATGCGGCAACCTGCTGTTCGGGGACTCGGCCGACAGCGTCACGAACCCCTGAGGGGGATGCGCAGACGATGACGCCGGTCAGGGAGACCTGGGACCGTTGGGTGATGACGGGCCCCAACGCGCCATTCGAACGGCGCGAGACGCCCCGGCGGGCGCCCGGGCCCGGCGAGGCGGTGGTGGAGGTGGCCGGGTGCGGGGTCTGCCACACGGACCTGTCGTTCCTCTATCAGGGGGTCAAGACCCGCCAGCCGCCGCCGCTCGTGCTCGGCCACGAAATCAGCGGATTCGTGAGGGAGGTCGGGAACGGCGCCGATTCGGGACTGGTGGGCCGCGCGGTCGTCGTCCCCGCGGTGCTCCCCTGCGGAGAATGCGACCTCTGCCGCGCCGGGCTCCGGACCATCTGCCGCCGCCAGGTCATGCCGGGGAACGACCGGGACGGCGGCTTCGCCTCTCACGTCGTGGTTCCCGCCAGGTTCCTCTGTCCCGTCCCGGAGTCGGTCCTCGCCGAACACGACCTGTGGCAGCTGGCGGTCGTGTCGGACGCGGTGGCGACGCCGTTCCAGGCGGTCAAGCGCTCCGGGCTCGCCGCGGGTGAGCTGGCGGTGTTCGTCGGCGTCGGCGGGATCGGCATCCACGGCGTGCAGGTTGCCGCGGCGGTCGGGGCCACCGTCATCGGGCTCGACCTGGACGACCGGAAGCTGGAGCAGGCGGCCTCCGCCGGCGCGCATGCGACGCTCAACGTGAGGGGCGTCCCGGGGAAGGAGGTCCGGAAGCAGGTGAAGGCCCAGGCCGAGGCGCTCGGCGCACCGGCCCACTGCTGGAAGATCTTCGAGATGTCCGGCACCGCCGCCGGGCAGGAGACCGGGTTCTCCCTCCTGGGATTCGGGGCGTCACTGGCCGTGGTCGGCTTCACCCAGGACCGGGTCGAGATCTGCCTCTCCAACCTCATGGCCTTCGACGCCGTGGCACGGGGAAACTGGGGCGCCGATCCGCTGCTGTACCCCGAGCTGCTCGACTGGGTCGCCGACGGCCGGATCAAGGTGAAGCCGTTCGTCGAGCAGCACCCGCTCGACCGCATCAACGCGATCTTCGAAGCGGCCCATCAGGGCCGCCTCCTCCGGCGAGTCGTGCTGGTCCCTTCCTGATCCCGAGGAGCAGGGCCATGAGAGCCATCGAGATCCTGATGCAGGAGCATCGGAACATCGAACGGGTGCTCGACGCCATGCAGACGATGGTCGATCGCCTCGAGCGGGGTGGCGAAGTCCGTCCGGGATTCTTCCTCGAGGCCGCGGGATTCTTCGCGGACTATGCCGACGGCGTCCACCACCACAAGGAGGAGGACGTCCTGTTCGACTCGATCATCGCCGGCGGCATGCCGGCCGAGCACGGCCCGATCCCGGTGATGCTGCTGGAGCACGAGCAGGGGCGGGCGCTCATCCGGGGCGTCCGGGACGCCGCCCGCAGACTGGAGGGGGGCGACGACTCGGCCCGCCGGGAGCTGGTCTCCAGGGCTCGGGGCTACATCGCGCTGCTCCGGGATCACATCGCCAAGGAGGACGAGGTCCTTTTTCCGATGGCGGACGAGATCCTTTCCGTTGCAGCCCAGGCGGAGGTACTGGAGGGGTTCGGCCGAGCGGAGAGGGAGGACGGGCCAGGGGCGGTGGAGGAGCTGCTGGCCGTGGCGGAGCGGCTCGTGCGCGAGGCGGTGTGAGGACGGGGTCTCCAGCTCACGGCTGCGCCGGCTGCGACCTTGACTGGCGCTTCCCTCCTCCGATCTCCAGATTGAACCACCTCTTCCCCGACCCGCGACCCCACCATGGCCGGCATCCCGCCTGGCTTGGGCACCGCACTGCAGGACCGCTACCGCCTCGACCGCGAGCTGGGCCAGGGCGGCATGGCGACGGTCTACCTCGCCCACGATCTCCGCAACAACCGACCGGTCGCGCTCAAGGTGCTGCGCCCCGAGCTAGCGGCCGTGTTAGGCGCCGACCGGTTCCTCAAGGAGATCGAGACCACCGCGAATCTGCAGCATCCGCATATCCTGCCGCTGTTCGATAGCGGGCACGCAGGGAGCTTCCTCTATTACGTGATGCCGTACGTCGAGGGCGAGTCACTCCGCGACCGGTTGATTCGGGAGAAGCAACTCCCCATCCCCGACGCGATCCGGATCGCCACAGAAGTCGCCAGTGCGCTCGACTACGCCCACCGCCACGGCGTCATCCACCGCGACATCAAGCCCGAGAACATCCTGCTGCAGGACGGCCAGGCGGTGGTCGCCGATTTCGGCATCGCGCGGGCCCTCCAGGGGGACAGCGCCCGACTGACCGAGACCGGCATCGCGATCGGCACCCCCGCCTACATGAGTCCGGAGCAGGCCGGCGGCGAGCGGCAGCTCGATGCGCGGAGCGACATCTGCTCCCTCGGCGCCGTGCTCTACGAGATGCTCGGTGGAGAGCCGCCCTTCAGCGGCCCCACCGCACAGGCGATCATCGCCAAGCGCCTCTCGACCACCCCTCCCTCGCTCCGCATCCTACGGCCCGAGGTGCCCGAACCGATCGACCTGGCTGTGCTCCGCTCGCTGGCGCGGGTCCCCGCCGATCGCTTCTCGTCCGGAGCGGAGTTCGCGGCGGCGCTGGCGGTGGGGGCGCCGAGCACCTCGGGCACGCGCCGGATCGCCGCGGAGCGGAAGGCCCTTTGCACCAGGCTGCCCGCGGCCGCGCTCATCGCCGTTCTTCTTCTCACCGCGGCCGCGTTGGGCTATCGATACCTCCACCGGCCGCCGGGGCCGATCGAATCATCGTCCATCGTCACCCTCCCGTTCCGGGTGGCCGATCCCGCCCTGGCGGAGTATCGCGAGGGCCTGGTGGATCTCTTCGCGAGTGCGCTCGATGGCGCAGGCGGCCTCCGGGCCATCGGGGCCCGCACGTCGCTCAAGCGCTGGCACGCGGCCGTGGGAAAGGAAGGTGAGGGTGACGATGAGGCGGTCCACACGGTGGCCCGCGGGCTCGGCGCCCGTTACGTCCTCACCGGCGCGGTGATTCCACTTGGCCACGGCATCAGGCTCCAAGCGAACATCGACGACTTGGCAAACGACTCGAGTTACCGAGTCGAGGCCGATGGCGCGCCCGACAGCATTGCCGTCCTGGCCCAGCGTGCCGGCACGGAATTGCTTCGCCGCCTCGCGGGGCCTACGGCCCGGCTGGTAACCGGTGGACCGTTCGCGACGAAATCGCTCGAGGCACTTAAGGCCTACCTAGCGGGTGAGAAGGCATTCCGGGAG
>Ga0209797_10002116_pt1 | contig 10033 bp, 6 predicted proteins | sample DOMMetBare3Fresh_2_FD_187472 | JGI IMG/M metagenome (GOLD analysis project Ga0209797, IMG submission 187472) | Wetland sediment microbial communities from St. Louis River estuary, USA, under dissolved organic matter induced mercury methylation -... | ecosystem: Environmental > Aquatic >...
GCGCAACGACAATCGGCGCATGACTGCCGCCGCCCCCCGTGCCGTGCTCGCCGACGACGAGCGATTGATGCGCGAACAACTGCGCGCCCGCCTGGCCGAGGCCTGGCCCGAACTGCAGCTCGTGGCCGAAGCCAAGAACGGCGTCGAAGCCGTGGCCCTGGTCGACCAGCATCGGCCCGACATCGTCTTCCTCGACATACGCATGCCGGGCCTCACCGGCGTCGAAGCGGCCAAGCAGATTGCGCAGATGGACGTCACCGACGACGAGCTGCTGCCGGAGATCGTCTTCATCACGGCCTACGATCAGTACGCCGTTGAAGCCTTCGAGCAGGGCGTCGCCGACTACGTGTTGAAACCCGCCGAGCGTGAGCGCCTGGCCATCACCGTGCAGCGCATCAAGAAACGCCTGGCACAGCGCCAGAGCACTGACGGCAATGGCGATGACCTGCCGGCCGCGGCGCCGCTGCAACTGCTGCTGCAACAGCTCAGCGCCAAGATGAACCCGGGCGGCGCGCCGCAACGTTTGCAGTGGATCCAGGCCAGCGTCGGCTCGGCGATTCAGATGATCCCGGTCGACGACGTGCTGTTCTTCATCAGCGACGAGAAGTACACACGCGTGCAGACAGCGACGCTCGAAGCACTGATCCGAAAGCCGATCAAGGAGCTGATCGACGAGCTCGACCCCGCGCAGTTCTGGCAGATCCACCGCTCGACGCTGGTAAACGTCAAGGCCATCGCCGGCGTGACACGCGACTTCCGCGGCCGCCAGATCGTGTCGGTCAAGGGTCGCAAGGAGCAACTCGAGGTCAGCCGCAGCTACCTCGGGCTGTTCAAAGGGATGTAGGCGTCCCGACCACGCTGCACCCGCAATCGGCGGCCGCGGCGGCCGGGCCCCTTGAAGGGGATGGGGCGCAGCCGCTTCGGGAGCGGGTCAGCTCCTCAGCTTGCCGTCGCGCGAGACCATGACGAGCTCGACAAAGTTGCTGCCGTGGCGCCGCGTGGCGCCGTAGGTGACGACGAAGCCGCCGGCGTCGTAAGTGCCCAGCGACTGCATCGAAGCCAGCAGAGCCGCGGCGTCCGCGGGCTTCTTGGCGCGCCGCATGGCCTCGGTCAGCACCTTGGCCGACACGCAGGCCTCGAGGTGCGTGCTGTTCATCGGCCGCGTGATGCCCGCGTCGAGCAGCGCCTTGGCGCACTCGCGCACCACCGGCAGGTTGGCGCTCGGATTGGGCACCACCTGGGCGATCGAGACGCCGGTAGCCGACGCGCCGGCGGCGTCGATGTACTGCTGCGCGCCGACGAACGACAGGCTGGACGTCGGCACGAACGCACCGCGCTTGGCCAGGCGCTTGCTGATCTCTGCGGCCGCGCCGGACAGCGTGGTGTTGATGATGACGTCGGGCTTGAGGTCGCGCAGCTGATCGATGTGCGCCTCCTCGACCGCCTGATTGCGCTTGAGCGACAGCGCAGCCGGCGGCGTGCCGCTCTGCTTGGCAAGATAGGCTGCGACGACCGCGAAGTTCTGCTTGCCGACCTCGTCGTCGTAGTGGACGACGACCACCTTCTTCATGCCCAGGCCGGTCCAGAAGGCGAGGATCTTCTCCATCTCCTCGCCGTAAGAGGCGCGCATCGTGTACACCACCGGCGGCGCCTTGCGCACCGGGTCGGCACCAGACAGCGGCGCGAAGAACAGGGTCCCCGCCTTCTCGGCCTGCGGCATTGCGTCCAGGCTCAACGTGGCCGAGGCGAAGCCGAACAAGGCCACAGCTCGCTTGTCCTGTAGCAGCACCTGCGTGTTGGCGCCCGCAGTCTTGCGGTCGTTCGCATCGTCGAGCGTCACCAGTTCGATCGGCTTGCCCGCCACACCGCCGCGCGCATTGACTGCCTTGAAATACGCCAGCGCACCGTCGCGAACATCCTGGCCCATGGCCGCATTGCTGCCGGTGAGTGGTGCCGACTGACCGACCACCCAGCTGTCTTGCGCGTGCGCAGCAGCAGCAAATGCAGACAACGCGGCACACAGGCTCGCCGCGATGGCGTGTCCGAGGACAGCGTTTGCGCATTGGGATACGAGTTTCATGGCGTTTGCTCACAAAAGACAGATGAAGGGGCACGGGGTGCGACGCCGTCGTGGACAGGGATTCTGAAGCGCGAGCACCATCGCGCGGACGCCGGCGATGTGTCGTCGGGGCACGGAATGTGAGAGACCGCACGCTGTGATCCATTGCCAAATGCAAGCTCCGCCTGATCGCGGGCGCGCTCGTTGCCAGCGCGGCAGTGGTTACGACGCCGGCGTCGGCACTGCCCTGGCCACCAGCTCCGCCCGCAGCCGCTTCAGCCTCGCGCGCGGGTCTTCCTTGTGCTTCTGCTCGTCGAGCTTCATCTCGGCAATGAAGCGGCTGGGCAGACCGGCCACGAGTTCACGGCCGCGCTTGCGACGCTTCAAGGTGCTGACGGCGAGCGTCGTGCGCGCGCGCGTGATGCCCACGTACATCAACCGCCGCTCTTCCTGCAAGCGCTCGGCGCTCATCTCTTCGGCCTCGCTCTTGAACGGCAACAGGCCTTCGTTGATGCCGGCGAGAAACACGTGCGGCCACTCGAGGCCCTTGGCAGCGTGCAGCGTCGACAGCGCGACCACGTCCTGATCGTCGCCGCGCTCGGCCAGGCTGATGATGATCGAGATCGTCTGCGCCACGTCGAGCACGCTCTGCGGTTCTTCGGCAACGTCGCCGGCCTCGAGCGCCTTGTCGCCGCCGCAGCGGCGCACGATCCAGTCGACGAAGTCGAGCACGTTGGTCCAACGTGCGGCGGCGAGCTTCTCGCTGTCTTCAGCGTCGTACAAATACTGCTCGTAGTCGAGGTCTTTCAGCCAGCCCATCAGCAGCGCGCGCGCGGCTTCGCCGCCGACGGTTTGCCGCGCCCGCTGCTCAAGTTCGTTGACGAAGCGGCCGAACTCATGCAGCCCGTCGCGCGCCTTGGTGTTGACGGCGCTGCCGAGCGACTCGGCGAACAGGGCTTCGAACAGACTGACCTTCCACTTCGACGCGAATTCGCCGAGCGAGGCCAGTGTGGCGTGGCCGATGCCGCGCTTGGGCGTGGTCACCGCACGCAGGAAGGCCGGGTCGTCATCGTTGTTGACGAGAAGGCGCAGCCAGGCGCAGAGGTCCTTGATCTCGGCGCGGTCGAAAAAGCTCTGCCCGCCCGAGACCTTGTACGGGATCTGCGCCGCGCGCAGCTTTTGCTCGAAGAGCCGCGCCTGATGATTCGCACGGTAGAGGACGGCGAAGTCGCTGAATTTCACCGCGCCCCCTTCGGCGCGCTTGCCTTGAATGAGCGCCACTGCCCGCTCGGCCTCGTGCTCTTCGCTGTCGCATTCCAACACGCGCACCGGATCGCCTTGCCCGAACTCGCTCCACAGCTTCTTCTCGAAGATCTTCGGATTGGCCGTGATCACCGCGTTGGCCGCGGCGAGAATCGCGCCGGTCGAGCGGTAGTTCTGCTCGAGCGCGATGACCTTCAGTTTCGGATAGTCCTGCGGCAATCGTTTCAGGTTGTCGATCGTCGCGCCGCGCCAGCCGTAGATGCTCTGGTCGTCGTCGCCGACTGCGGTGAACAGACCGCGTTCACCGACGAGCGTTTTCAGCAACTCGTACTGCACCGAGTTCGTATCCTGGTACTCATCGACCAGCACATGCTGGAAGGTCGCGCGCCACTTTTCGCGGACGCCCTCGTCGCGCTGCAAGAGCTTCAACGGCAGACCGAGCAGGTCGTCGAAGTCCACCGCCTGGTAGGCGGCCAGGCGCTCTTCATAGCGCTTCATCACGCGCGCGCCGACGCGCTCGTCGTCGTTTTCGGCTGCGCTTTCGGCCGCGCTTGCGTCGAGGCCCTGGTTCTTCCACAAGCTGATCGCCCATTGCCAGCGCCGCGCCAGCTTGGCGTCGGTCGTGCCGCCAGCATCGCGCAGCACGCCGAGGACATCGTCGCTGTCGAGGATCGAGAAGCTGGGTTTCAGGCCGATGCGCTCGCCGTCGGCGCGCAGCAGGCGCACGCCCAGCGAATGGAAGGTGCTGACGACCAGCGGCTTCGCCGCGCGGCCACCGACCAGCGCCTTGGCGCGCTCGCGCATCTCGGCCGCAGCCTTGTTGGTGAACGTGATCGCCGCGATCTGCCTGGGCTCCAGGCCGCTTTGAAGCAGGCGCGCGATCTTGTGCACGATGACCCGCGTCTTGCCTGAGCCCGCGCCGGCAAGCACGAGGCAAGGGCTCGACAGGTGATGCACCGCTTCGAGCTGGCGCGAGTTCAAGGTGTCTGCGGACATGGGGCGGCGGATCATAGACAGCACCGTCACGCGGCGATGTGGTAGGACGCACTGCGATACTTCGCGCCGCCCATGCAGCCCATCCTCGCCGTCACGCTGCCGTTCTTCGCCTTGGTGGTGATGGGCTACGCCGCAGCCTACAAGCGCGTGCTGCCGGAGTCGGCGATTCCGGGCCTGAACGCTTTTGTCCTCTACTTCGCGCTGCCGGCGCTGTTGTTTCGCTTCGGCATGAACACGCCGATCGGGTTGTTGCTGAATCCGGTCGTGCTCTTGGTATCGCTTCTGGCATCGCTCGGCATCGTCGCCTTCACGATCGCGGTGACGCTGTCGCCGCGCTTGCCGATGAAGGAAGCTGCATTCGGCGCCCTGGTGGCGGCGTTTCCCAACACCGGGTTCATGGGCGTGCCGCTGTTGACGGCCCTGCTCGGCGCCGCCGCGGCCGGGCCGGTGATCTGCGCCCTGCTGGTCGATCTGTTCATCACCACCTCGGTCTGCATTGCGCTGGCGCAAGCGCACGACGCCAAGGGCGCAGGCACGCGCGCGGCGCTCGGCCGTGCGTTGAAGGGCGCGCTATCGAACCCGCTGCCGTGGTCGATCGCGCTCGGCGTGCTGTGCACGGTGCTGGGCTGGAAGCTCGGCGGCCCGCTGGCCACCATCGTCAACATGCTCGCCGATGCTGCAAGTCCGGTGGCGCTTTTCACGATCGGCGCGGTGCTGTGGCGTGCCGGCCAGCATGCGCACACGCGAACGCCGCCGTCGTTGTACTGGCCGGTGGCCGCGATCAAGCTGTTCGCACATCCGCTGTTGGTGTTTGCGCTCGCCGCCGCTGTGCATGCACTCGGCGCGCCGATCGGCGCCTTCGAGATCATGGTGCTGACGCTTGCGGCGGCGCTGCCGAGCGCGAGCAATGTCTCGCTGCTGGCCGAGCGCTATGGTGCCGACAACGGCCGCATCGCCCGGATCATCATGAGTTCGACCGCTTTGGCCTTCGTCACCTTCTCGGCCGTGGCATGGCTCTTTGGCGCCGGCTCGCGATGACTACCGAACGCGTGCTACCAATCGAAACACCGCGCGCATAGTTCACGCGAGCTGGCGCCTCGAAGGTACCGGGCCTTGCAGCGTCAACGACGTCGAGCACACTCGCGTTGGTGAACAAAACCATCCGAGGAACCACCGCATGAAAGCCAGAACAGCCCTCGCCCGCCCCGCCTTCGCCGCGCTGGCATTCGCCGCGTCGGCATCCGCGTGGTCGGCGGTCGACGTCGGCGTCGGCGTGACGATCCGCCAGCCGGGCGTCTATGGCCGCATCGAGATTGGCACCAACGCACCGCCGCCGCCGGTGATCTACCGCCAGCCGGTGATCGTCGCGCAACCGGCGGTGATCGTTGCCGAGCCGCCGATGTACCTCTACGTGCCGCCTGGCCACGCCAAGAAATGGCGCAAGCATTGCTACAAATACGACGCCTGCGGCCGCCAGGTTTATTTCGTGCGCGAAGAGTGGGTTCAGGCGCGCTACACCGAAGCCCATTCGCGCAAAGGCCCGCCGGTGTATGCGCAGGAACGCGAAGAAGACCACGGCCGGCGTCACGGCCGCGGCGGCGGCCATGGCAAGAACAAGCACGACGATTGACGACCACCGTGAATCGCCACGCGAACGCCGCGGAACCGGCTTCGCCGGGCCGCAGGCGTTGACCCTTTGAGGCGGAGCGACGGAGCCGCTTCGGCGGTGGGCCTATATCGCCAGAGGATCCACATCGACAGCCCACCGCAGCACCCGGTGCGCTGTTTCCTTGGCCAGCGGCGTGAGTTGCGGCACCCACACCGACAAGAAGCGCTGCAGTGCGGCGCGTGAGCGCGACTCGATGAGCATCTGCATGCGCTCGACGCCGGCCACGCGCGAGATCGGCGGCGGCACCGGCGGGTAGACCATCACGCCGGCGGCTTCCGGCGCGGCGGCGGCGAGCCGTGCAGCGGCGTGCAGGAAGGCCGTGGCCATGACGACGTCTCTGGCCTCGGCACGCAGCAAGGCCAGGCTCGCAAACGGCGGCAGGCCCGCTCCTTCGCGATCACGCAGCTGGCTGGCCGCAAAGGCCGCGAAGTCGTGTTTGGCCAAGGCCGCGAACAGCGGATGGCGTGGGTGCCACGTCTGAACCCACATTTCGCTGGCCGAACCTTGCGCTGCGTCGCGGCCTGCCCGTCCTGCAGCCTGCATCAGCAGCGCAAACAAGCGCTCGCCGGCGCGAAAGTCGCTGGCGAACAGCGCGCTGTCGGGGTTGACCGCTGCCACCAATGTCATGCGCCGGAAGTCATGGCCCTTGGCGACCATCTGCGTGCCGACGAGCACATCGACCTCGCCGGCATGCACGGCGGCAAGCTGCGCTTCGAGCGTGCCTTTCAGGCGCGTGCTGTCGGCGTCGATGCGGGCAATGCGTGCGCCGGGCAGCAGCGTGGCCAGATGTTCTTCGAGCCGCTCGGTGCCGCGGCCGATGGCGTGGATGTCGAGATTGCCGCATTCGGGGCAGGCGCGCGGCACGCGTTCGGTGAAGCCGCAGTGGTGGCAGCGCAGTGTGCGATCGATCTTGTGGAAGACGCGCCAGGCGCTGCAATGCGGGCAGCCGCTCTTCCAGCCGCAGGCGCCGCAGTGCAGCACCGGCGCGTAGCCGCGGCGATTGAGCAGGACGAGGCTTTGTTCGCCGCTCCGCAAGCGCTGTTGCAGGGCGTCGAGCAGCGGCGGCGAGATCACGACCTCTTCGCCTTTGACGCGCGCCAAGGTGCCCATGTCGACCACCCGCACGCGCGGCAGCGCACCGCCGCCGATGCGCTCGGACAGCGTCAGGCGACGGTAGGCGCCCTGCTCGGCGCGCTGCCAGGATTCGAGCGACGGTGTCGCCGAGCCGAGCAGCACGGCGATGCCTTCGTTGTGGCCGCGCCAGACCGAGAGGTCACGGGCCGAGTAGCGCGCGCCCTCTTGCTGCTTGAACGATGGGTCGTGCTCTTCGTCGACGACGATCAGGCCCAGGCGCGGCATCGCCGCGAACACCGCCAGCCGGGTGCCGAGCACGAGATCGGCATGGCCGAGGTGCGCCGCAAGCCAATGCTTCAGGCGCTGCGCCGGCGTCAGCGCGCTGTGCAGACTGACCATGCGGTGGCCGGCAAAGCGCGCCGCGAAGCGCGCCTCCAACTGCGGCGTCAGGTTGATTTCGGGCACCAGCACGAGCACTTGCCGCCCGGCCGCGAGCGCGGCGGCGGCGGCCTGCAGGTAGACCTCCGTCTTGCCGCTTCCAGTGACGCCGTGCAGCAGCGTCGTCCCCGGTGCCATGGTCGCAAGCGCTTGCACCGCGGCTTGCTGCGAGTCGTTGAGCGCCGGTGCAGGCGCGGCTTCATGGGTCGTTGTCGTGGACGCCGTCAAGCGCGCGACGCGCCGTGCGAGCGCCGGCGCGTCGAGCTTGCGCAGCTCCGGCGGCAACACAGCGAGCGCGAGTTCGCCGACGCTGCGCTGGTAATAGCCGGCGGCGAAAGCGACGAGTTGCCGCCACGGCGCGGGCAACGGGGGGATCGCAGCGAGCACATCCGCGATCGGCTTGATCTTGGCGGCGTCGAGCGCCGCGCCGGCGGCCCGGTCCCACACCATCCCGGGCACCTGCCGCCTGCCGAGGGGCACTCTGACCATTGTCCCGGGCGGGAGTGTGTGCTCGCAGTGGTAATCCAGCGTCGCCGTCAGGCCGGCGTGCTGCGGTGTCTCCACGGCCACCGCGGCAATGCCTTCAGCTGTGGCCAACATACCGCCGCTTTCTCGGTTCGGCTTCACAAAACGGCTCTAAGCCCATGATTCTCAAACGCAATTCGCGCTTTCCACCAAAATTGTGGATAACTTTGTGCAAAAGGTGCCCGCAGACGCGCTAACCCGTTGATACGCCGCGCCCGTGGTTGCTTTGCACCGCGCCGAGGCAGACCTGCAAGTCCAATGAAATCAAGCACTTGGCGCTGACTAGGGGAATACCTGATGGCGCAGGGTGGTTGTTAATTTCTAGAGCGCTCGCTCGGCCCAGAGTGGGGATAAGTCAGCCTGAGCGCTCACTTACCTGCGACGGAATGCACAGCCTCACTTGGCGGCACGAGCCGCTCGCGAATGCCGATGAACTTCATCGACAAGCGCCGCCACCGCCTCGGGCGGCGTGTACTGGCTGATGCCATGGCCGAGGTTGAAGACGTGACCGTTGCCGGCGCCGAAGTCGTCGAGCACGCGCCGCGCTTCACTGCGCACCGCGGCCTCGCCGCCGAACAGCACCATCGGATCGAGGTTGCCCTGCAGCGCGACGCGGTCCTGCACGCGCAGTCGTGCGCGACGCAGGTTGACCGTCCAGTCGAGGCCGACCACGTCGGCACCGCTGGCCGCAATCTCCTCGAGCCACGGTGCGCCGCCCTTGGTGAAGACGATGGCCGGCACGCTGCGATTCAACTCGGCCAGCACGCGCTGTGTGTAGGCCAGGCTGAAGGCCTGGAAAGCACCGTCGGCGAGCACGCCGCCCCAGCTGTCGAAGACCATCACCGCTTGCGCGCCGGCGTCGATCTGCGCATTGAGGTACGCCGCCACCGCCGCGGCGTTGATGGCCAGGATGCGGTGCATCAGGTCGGGCCGCGCGTACAGCATCGACTTGACGAGGCGGTAGTCGTCGCTGCCTGCACCTTCGACCATGTAGCAGGCCAGCGTCCAAGGGCTGCCGGAAAAACCGATCAGCGGCACGCGGCCGTCGAGCGCGCGGCGGATCGATGTCACCGCGTCGAACACATAGCGCAGCTTGTCGAGATCGGGCACGGCGAGTTTCGCCACCGCGGCCTCATCGCGCACCGGCGTCGCAAATCGCGGGCCCTCGCCCTGCTCGAACGACAGTCCCAAGCCCATCGCGTCGGGCACGGTGAGGATGTCGGAAAACAGAATCGCTGCGTCGAGCGGGTAGCGCTGCAACGGCTGCAACGTGACCTCGGTGGCGTAGTCGACGTTGGTCGCCAAGCCCATGAAGCTGCCGGCCTTGGCGCGCGTGGCGCAGTACTCCGGCAGGTAGCGGCCGGCCTGGCGCATCAACCAGACCGGCGTGTGATCGGTGGGGGCGCGTCGGCAGGCGCGCAGAAAGGTGTCGTTTGACAGCGGGGCGAACTTCATGCGGCGATCATAGGCGGCGATCAGGGGACCGCCGCCGGCTGCAACCACTGCTGCACGAGGGCCTGCACGTCCCGCTGCTGTGCCGCTTGCCAGAGCAGCGCCGCAGGAACGACACGCGTTGCAGAGGGGGCCCCGGGGCAGAGCACGGCAATCGCCGCGGCGACCTTGGCCACGGTGTCGACGCGCACCGGCTGCTCGCGCTGCGGCACCATCCAGTGCAGTTGCGAGAGCATCCAGCGCGCCAGGCGGCGTGGCGCGTCGAGGCGCGCTGCGGCACGCTCGCTTTGCGCCATGCGCATGAAGACCAGTTGCTCGAAGTGGAGCGCGGCCGCCCCCGCCTCGTCGAGCGAAGCCAGGCCCTGCTGCAACGCCATCGGCAGCAGCGACGGCGTGTGCGGCACGACGACGATCAGGTGGCGCACACCGGCACGGTGCAGTTGCTGCGCCAGGGCCGGCAAGGTCTGCGGCTCGGGCCTCGTGAACGCAGCCTCGCGGCCATTGGCGGCGCGCTGGCGGTCGAAGACGATCAGTGCGCAGTCGGCGTTGAAGGCCTT
>Ga0209797_10002117_pt1 | contig 10028 bp, 9 predicted proteins | sample DOMMetBare3Fresh_2_FD_187472 | JGI IMG/M metagenome (GOLD analysis project Ga0209797, IMG submission 187472) | Wetland sediment microbial communities from St. Louis River estuary, USA, under dissolved organic matter induced mercury methylation -... | ecosystem: Environmental > Aquatic >...
CGGTCGAGCCATCGGCGCGCACGATGACCATCGAGCCGGCTTTTTGCGACACCAGCATGCGGCCGTCGGGCAGGAACGCCAGGCCCCAGGGGCTCGACAGGGCCGCGCCGAGCACCGTGGCCTTGGGCGGGCCGGCAGCCGGCGGTGGTGGTGGCGGCGTGACACTGTCGCTGGCGCCACCGCCGCAGGAAGCAATGCTGGCCACCGTGAGGGCGATCAGGCTGCACGCCGCCCAACCGAAGGCACGGCGCAGCGACGGCGCGCTGGAAGAGGGCGATGACACGGCAATCACTTTCATAGCGCGAAGCCTAACGGTTTTGGCGTACGCCGCCGCTACGAGTTGCAACCCCGACCGATGTACTTCGTGCCGTCGTAGGTCGCTTCACAGGGCCTGCGCCGCCTCGACCACCATCTGCAGCCGCTGGCGGCCGTTGTACTCGTCGAGCGACAGGCGGTAGGCCAGGCGCACGCGCTCGGCCACCGGCTCGGCGCGGCCGAACCAGATCGCATCGCGCGGCTGGCCGAGGTGGCGCACGCGCAGCTTCAGGTGCCGCTCGCCGACCAGCCGTTGCGCCAGCACGTCGACCTCGTCGCAGAACAGCGGCGCTTCGAAGGCCTGGCCCCAGACCTGGGCGTCGAGCGCCGTGACTGTTTCGACATTGAAGTATTCGAGCGCCAATGCGCCGTCGGTGCGGATGCGCCGCGTCAGGGTCGCGGCGTCGAGCCATTCACTGGCCACGCGCTGCAGGGCGCTGTCGAAGGTGTCGAAGTGCGCTTTGGCAATCGTGCAGCCCGCCGCCATCGCATGGCCGCCGAAACGCAGCAGCACGCCGGGGTGGCGCTTGGCCACCAGGTCGAGCGCGTCGCGCAAGTGAAAGCCCGGGATCGAACGGCCCGAGCCCTTCAAGGCCCCGTCGGCGCCGAGCGCGAAAACGAAGGTCGGCCGGTGCAGCCGATCCTTCAGTCGGCCGGCGACGATGCCGACCACGCCTTCGTGGAACCCGGGGTCGAACAGGGCCAGTGCAGAGGGCGGCTCACCTGCGGGCATGAGGAGTTCGAGCGCGGCCTCGGCCTGTTCGCGCATGCCGGACTCGACCTCGCGCCGTTCGCGGTTGATGGCGTCGAGCAATTGCGCCAGTTCGGCGGCGCGCGCTGTATCGTCGGTGAGCAGGCATTCGATGCCCAGCGTCATGTCGGCCAGGCGCCCGGCGGCGTTGATGCGAGGCCCGAGTGCGAAGCCGAAGTCGAAGGCTGCCGCGCGCGCGGGCTGGCGACCCGCGGCTGCGAACAATGCTGCGATACCCGGTTGCATGCGCCCGCTGCGGATGCGCTTGAGCCCCTGCGCGACGAGACGGCGGTTGTTGGCGTCGAGCTTGACCACATCGGCCACCGTGCCGAGTGCGACCAGATCGAGCAGCGCATCGAGCTTGGGCTGCCCGACGTCACTGAAGGCGCCGCGCGCGCGCAACTCGGCGCGCAGCGCCAGCAGCACATAGAACATCACGCCGACGCCGGCCAGCGCCTTGCTGGCAAACAGGTCGCCGGGTGCGTTGGGGTTGACGATCACGTCGGCATCGGGCAGCGCGACCACGCCATCCACCAGCGCCGGCAGGTGGTGGTCGGTGACGAGCACAGCCAGCCCGCACGATCGTGCGTGGGCCACGCCTTCGAAGCTGGCGATGCCGTTGTCCACCGTCACCAGCAGTTGCGGTTGCTTCGCCAGTGCCAGATCAACGATGGCCGGCGTCAGGCCGTAGCCGTGGATCGTGCGGTCTGGCACCACGTAGTGCAGCGTGCCTGGCGCGGCGCCGAGCAGGGCCAGGCCGCGCAGTGCAACGGCACACGCGGTCGCGCCGTCGCAGTCGTAGTCGGCGACGATGCAGATTCGCTGGCGCGTGGCGATGGCGTCGGCGAGCAACGTCGCTGCGGCCTCGGTGTGCTGCAGCGTGGCCGGTGGCAGCAGGCGGGCCAGGCCATCGTCGAGTTCGTCGGCGCGTGTCACGCCGCGCGCGGCGAACAGGCGTGCCAGCAGCGGATGCACGCCGGCCTGCTCCAGCGCGAAGGCGACGCGCGGCGGCACGTCGCGCACTTCCAGGATCGGCGGCGGCACGTCGCGCACCGCCGGGATCGGCGGCGGCACGTCGCGGCTTTCGATCGGCGGAGCTTTGTTCAAAGTGATTCCAGCAAACTGCGTGCGCGGGGTCGCGCCGGCGACACCGATTCGATCATGCGCCGCCACACCGGTCGCCCGCGCGGTACCAATTCGACCGCGCTGCGCTCGCCGCAAAGTGTCAGCCGCACCGGCTCTGCGCTTGCCGCCGCGGCGAGCATGGGCGTGATTGCCTGCTGATCGAGCGCGTGCCAGGCGTCGCGCCATGCCGTCCAATCACCCTGCAAGGCCGGGCCGCGCAGGCGTTCGTCGAGGTGCGCGTCATTGGCCCGTATGGGTTGCGCCATGCCGCAGCCGCTCAGCCAGAACGAATTGACCGGCAACGCACCGGCGGCTTCGCGCGTTGTGTTCGCCGGGTGGTCGTGCAGCAGCATCTGGGCTTCGTTCTGCACACGGCGAAAGTGTCTGGCCTCGGGCTGGCGCGGCAGCCAGCGATCGACGTTGCGTCCGATCACGCGGTCCAGCGACGCAGTGGCCAGGCCTTGCAGCGAGGTGTGCGCTGCATACCAACGCTGCGCGGCGCCCCAGGCCAGCGTGATGCCTTCGCTGGCAAACAGCGGCTGCAGCGCGTCGAACAGGCGACGCGACTCGATCTCCGTCAGCGCCAGTGCGTCGGGGTCGGCCAGGTGCACGCCGTCGCTGCCGACGCGCCAGTGCACCGGTGTCAGCAGGCCCCAGGCCTGGTTGCCGAGCGCGACGCCGTCCGCAGCAGCCAGGCGCGCGGCCCAGGGCAGGCAGCCGTCGACGGCGCTCCAGCCGAGTAAGGCGGCCAGCGCACGTTCGTGCGGCATCGACAGCGCGTCCTCGTCGCCGGCATCGCGCCGGGCTTCACCCCAGTCGGCAAGCAGCCGCTCGAGCGCCGGCGCGGCCAAAGCCGACAGCATGGCGCGGCCGTCTTCGGCCAGCGGCGCGGCAAACGAAACGATCAGGTGCATTGGTTCATTATCCGAGGCCGGTCAAAGGCTGCTGCGGAGGCACGCGCTAGGCTCGCGCATGCGCCGACAGAATCCGCCGCCCGTCACCGACCGCGCCGGCATTCCCGCGGGCATCTGGATCCTCGGCTTCGTCAGCCTGCTGATGGACGTCTCGTCGGAAATGGTGCTGAGCCTGCTGCCGGTGTTCATGGTCACGGTGCTGGGCGTCTCGCCGCTGGTGGTCGGGGTGATCGAAGGCGTGTCCGAGGCCATGGCGCTGATCGTCAAGATGTTCTCCGGCGTGGTGTCGGACTATGTCGGGCGGCGCAAGCCGCTGGCGCTGCTCGGCTATGGCCTGAGCGCACTGATCAAGCCTCTGTTCGCGCTGGCGACGTCGGGTTCGTGGGTCTTCGCGGCGCGTTTCATCGACCGCATCGGCAAGGGCCTGCGCGGTGCGCCGCGCGATGCACTGATCGCCGATCTGGCGCCGCCCAAGGCACGCGGCGCCGCGTTCGGCCTGCGGCAGTCGCTCGACGTGGCCGGTGCCTTCATCGGGCCGCTGCTGGCGATGGGCCTGATGCTGCTGTGGGAGAACGACTTCCGCGCCGTGTTCTGGTTCGCTGTCTTGCCTGCCTTGCTGTCGGTAGCCCTGTTGTTCTTCGGCGTGCAGGAGCCCGAACGCACTGCACAGGCCAGCGCCGGCGTCAATCCGCTGCAGCGGGCCCATTTGCGCCGATTGCCAGCCGCGTACTGGTGGGTCGTCGCGATCGCCGCGTTGTTCACGCTGGCGCGTTTTTCGCAGGCCTTCCTGGTGCTGCGCGCAGGGCAGGGCGGATTGCCGATCGCGCTGACGCCGCTGGTCTTCATTGCGCTGAACGCTGTCTATTCGATCGCCGCGTACCCGCTGGGCAAACTCGCCGACCGCATCGATCACGGCCACCTGCTGGCTGCTGGCATGCTGCTGTTGATCGCCGCCGACGTGGTGCTGGCGCAGAGCGCCCATTGGGGCATCGTGTGGGCCGGCGTCACGCTATGGGGCCTGCACCTGGCGATGACGCAGGGCCTGCTCGCAGCGATGGTCGCCGACACCGCGCCCGTCGACTTGCGCGGCACTGCGTACGGCTTCTTCAACCTCGCGAGCGGCATCGCATTGCTGCTGGCCAGCACGCTGGCCGGCGGGGTCTGGACGGTTTACGGTGCCGCCTTCACGTTCTGGACCGGTGCGGCGCTGGCTGCTGCGGCGCTCGTTGCCGTGTGGGCGCGTGGGATTCGAAAAGCCGGTTAGTTGGGTCATCTGCCTGCCACGTCGGCGCCGGGAGTGCCCCGGCGGGCAGTCACTTTCTTTCTGCTGGCCCAGAAAGAAAGTAACCCAAGAAAGAGGGCCCAATACCCATCTCTGGGCTTGTCCGCGCGATGCGTTCTCTGTTCGCAGACACACCCAGGGGATGTCCGGGCTTTCGTGCGATTGCACTGAGCCAGCCGTACCCTCGCATGTCTCTGTCGCAGCCCAAGCGCGGTGCGCCGCACTGCAATCGCAACGTGAGCCTGTACCGGGTCAGGCCTCGCGTCGGTGCACAGGCATCAATCGAAACCGCAGATGCGAATGATCGCGTGTTGGGCTCTTTCTCTTTGGGTGCTTTCCTCTTTGAACCAGCAAAGAGAAAGTGACTGCCCGCCGCGGCACTCCCGGCGCCGACTCAAGCACGCGAAGGACATTCACAAATACGCCAATGCGGCCAGCGCAATGCGCTCGGGTAGCATCCCGCCGCAATGAACACCCCCTATGAATGGCAGATCGGCTGGCGCTACACGCGCGCCGGGCGCAGCGGCCGGCGCAATGGGTTCATCTCGTTCATCTCCGGTGTCTCGATGCTCGGCATTGCGCTGGGTGTTGCGGCGCTGATCATCGTGCTGTCGGTCATGAACGGCTTCCAGAAGGAGGTGCGCGACCGCATGCTGAGCGTGATTGCGCATGTCGAGCTGTTCGACGCCCAGGCCGCGGCGTTGCCCGACTGGCGCGCGCTGGCCGATCAAGCGCGCAGTGCGGCGCCCGGCCAGGTGGTCGGCGCCGCGCCGTTCGTCTCGGCCCAGGTGCTGGTGGCGCGCGGCGAAGACATGCGCGGCGCGCTGCTGCGTGGCATTTCGCCCACGGATGAAGCCAGCGTCACGCCGCTGGCCGCGCAATTGCAGGGCAGCACGTTCGCCAAGCTCAAGCCAGGCGAGTGGAATATCGTGCTGGGCATCGAACTGGCGCGTGCGCTGGGCGTGCGCGAGGGCGACAAGATCACGGTCGTCACCCCGGGTGGCCAAGTCACGCCGGCGGGCATCGTGCCGCGCCTGAAGCAGTTCACGGTGGCAGGCACCTTCGAGGCCGGGCATTACGAGTACGACAGCGCGCTGGCGTTGATCCACCTCGACGACGCCGCTCGGCTGCTGCGCGTCGAAGGCCCGACCGGTGTGCAGCTCAAGCTCACCGACGCCCAGGCCGCTCGCGGCGTTGCTGCGCAGTTGGCGCGCGCACTGCCGGCGGGCATCAGCGTGCGCGACTGGACGCGCACCAACCGCAACTGGTTCGACGCGGTGCAACTCGAGAAGCGGCTGATGTTCATCATCCTGACGCTGATCATCGCGGTGGCGGCGTTCAACCTGGTTTCGACGCTGGTGATGACCGTCACCGACAAGCGCGCCGACATCGCGATCCTGCGCACGCTCGGGGCCAGCCCGCGCTCGATCATGGGCGTCTTCATGATTCAGGGCGCCACTTCGGGCATCGCCGGCACCGCGGCCGGCGTGGCGCTCGGGCTGCTGGTGGCGTTCAACATCGGCACCCTGGTGCCGGCGCTCGAGCGGCTGCTCTCGACCAGCTTCCTGCCCGCCAGCATCTACGTCATCAGCCGCATGCCGAGCGATCCGCAGTGGGGCGACATCATGCCGATCGTCGCCATCTCGCTGGCGCTGGCCTTCGTCGCCACCATCTACCCGAGTTGGCGCGCCAGCCGCGTCAACCCTGCCGAGGCGCTGCGGTATGAGTGACATGACGGCTCCACGCTCGCCGCGCTCGCTGCCCCCTGGGGGCGCTCAGCCGCCAGGGGGCGGCCCGGCGGCGGCTGAGGCGGTTCTCTCGTGCAACGGTCTGCGCAAACGCTTCCACGAAGGCGACCTCGACGTCGAAGTGCTGCGCGGCGTGGACTTCAGCATCACGCGTGGCGAAACCGTGGCCATCGTCGGCGCTTCGGGCTCGGGCAAGAGCACCTTGTTGCACTTGCTCGGTGGCCTCGATGCACCCAGCGCCGGCAGCGTGCAACTCGCCGGCCGCGAGATGAGCTCGATGAACGCCGCGGCGCAGGGCCGCTGGCGCAACCAGCACCTCGGCTTCGTCTACCAGTTCCACCACCTGCTGCCCGAGTTCAGCGCCCTGGACAACGTGGCGATGCCCTTGCGCATCCGGCGTGAGGGCCTGGCGCAGGCGCGCGAGACGGCGGCCGCGGCGTTGGTGCAGGTCGGCCTGGGCGCACGTGTGAAGCACCGGCCGAGTGAGCTCTCGGGCGGTGAACGCCAGCGCGTGGCCATCGCCCGCGCGCTGGTCTCTCGCCCGGCCTGCGTGCTGGCCGACGAACCGACCGGCAACCTCGACCGGGAAACGGCCGATGCCGTGTTCGAAGCCATGCTCGCCCTGGCCCGCGAGCGCGGCACCGCCTTCATCGTCGTGACCCATGACGAGGCGCTGGCGGCGCGCTGCGCGCGGGTGCTGCGGTTGAAGCTCGGCGTGCTGGCGTGAGCGCCGCGGCCCGCACCCCGACGCGGCTCGCCTGACGGTTCATCCGTCGGCGACGGCTCCTTGCCGTCGGCTCATCGCCGCGCCAAGGCGCGCGAGATCTGCGTCAGTCAACAGCCGCGGTGCCATCGGCAGCAGTTCGTGCCGTTCGCGATCGAGGTGCTGCTCGCACAAGCCGACCAGGGCTTCGACAAGTTCCGGGGCCAGCGCGATGGAGGTTCCAGCAACGATGCGCGCCAGCGCGGCGCGAACAGCCCGCCAGCGCGCTTCGATTTCCCGATGCTCAATCGCAAGGCCTGCGGTCAACTCGCGCAGGCACACCGCGTCCGAGCCGGCCATCGATTCGATGAGGGCAGCGAAGAGGTCCTGCTCCTCGTGGGCATGATGCTGTTGCGCGGACAGTTCGAAATCACGCATCAGCTCGGCGGCCACGCTGCGCGCCTCGAGGTCGACGCCGTGGCGGGCCAGATGCGGTGCGAGGTGCCGCAGGGTCTCGCACTGGAGCCCGATGCGGTCCAGGCACGCCGAGAGCCTTTGCAGCGGTACGTGCATGCACAGCCTCCCGCGGCCGTCCCCTAGGACGCGCCTCGGCCAATGCCGGGCACGACGAAACCGTCCTGCACCGACATGAGCTCGTCCCGGTGGAGTTGCGCCAGGCGCGCCAGGCAGCGTTCGCCGTCCGGCGTCAAGCCGACCTCGACCTGGCGCTGGTCGCCGCGACTGCCCTGGCGCCGCACCAGGCCCGCCGCCTCGCAGCGCGATATCAGCGCCACGACGCCGTGGTGCTTGGCCTGCAGGCGTTCGGCCAGCTCCGCCACGGTAGCCCACTCACGGCCCGGGAAGCCCTTGACCTGCAGCATCAGCTGGTACTGCAGTGGCGTGATGCCGCTCTTTCGCGTCACCTCTTCGCTGAACCTGAGAAAGCGGCGCAGCCGGTATCGGAAACCGGCCAGGGCCTCGAAATCGGCCTTCGACAATTTGCGGGTGGACATTCGCGCTTGACCCTTCTGTGTCCATATATATCACAACGTGATATGTTTGAGTGCCATGAAGCTCAATGTCCTGTCCGATCTGCACCTCGGCATCAGCGAGCTGGACCGGCCCCTGAACGATGCCGACGTGGTGGTCCTGGCGGGCGACATCGGGCCGCCGCGGCAGGCGGCGCTGTGGGCGATGCGCTTCGACAGGCCCGTCGTCTACGTGCTCGGCAACCACGAGTTCTACGGCGGCAGCATCGCTGGCATAGCGGCCGAGTTGAAGCGCCTGTGCGCCGGCACCCAGGTGCATGTGCTCGACAACGAAGAGCTCGTGATCGGCGGCGTGCGCTTCCTCGGCACCACCTTGTGGAGCGACTTCATGCTGTTCGGCCCTGGTCATGTCCGGGCGGCGGCGATGGACCACGCGCAGCGCGCGATGCGCGATTTCAGCCGCATCCGTATCGGCGATGCCGACAGCGCGTTGTTCACGCCGCAGGATGCGGCGGCGCTCTTCGAGCGTCACGCCGGCTGGCTGCAGCGCGAGCTCGACGTTCCGCATGACGGACCGACGGTGGTGGTCAGCCACCACGCGCCGTCGCGCCAGAGCATCCACCCGAGGTTCACCGACTCGCCGCTCAACGCCTGTTTCGTGTCCGACGCCGAGCACCTGCTCCGCCCCGATCAGGTGCAACTGTGGATCCACGGGCACACCCACGACAGCTTCGACTACCTGCTGGGCGATACCCGCGTCGTCTGCAATCCGCGCGGCTATGCGAAGGCCGGTGTCAATGAGAACCCTTTGTTCGATCCGGACTTCGTGATCGACGTCGGCCCGCACGCGACAAGTGAACGAGCTCGCCATGTGATTGCCTTGCACACCGGTCGGGCAAAGCGGCCCGAGATTGGAATCCAGGGGCCCGCCGAGTGAGCACCTACCAAACCCGGCTCGCCGGCCGCGAACCGATCGCTCACGGCACGATGGCCTTTCATCTCGACAAGCCACCGGGTTTTGCCTTCAAGCCCGGCCAGGCGATCGACGTCGTGCTCGCTGATGCGCCGGTCGGCGACGTGCAGAGCACGCGCCACACCTTCTCGATCGTCAGCGCACCATTCGAGAACGAGCTGGTGGTGGCCACACGCCTGCGCGACAGCCCCTACAAGCGCGCGCTGGGGTCGCTGCCGGTGGGGGCGCGGCTGGATATCGAGGGGCCGTTCGGATCGCTTCGCTTGCACGAGGACCCTGCGCGGCCGGCGGTCCTGATCGCTGGCGGCATCGGCATCACACCTTTCATCAGCATGTTGCGGCAAGCGATGCACGACCGGCTGGCACAGCAGATCGTATTGGTCTATTCCAACCGTCGCCCCGAGGACGCCGCGTTTCTCGCCGAGTTGCAGCAACTGCAGCAGCGAAGCGCGCAGTTCAGGCTGATCGCGACGATGACGTCGATGAGCAGTTCGGCGCTGGCCTGGGACGGACCGACCGGGCAGATCGATGAAGCACTGGTGAGGCAAGTCGCGAGCGGCGTTTCCAGGCCGATCTACTACGTCGTCGGTCCGCCGGCAATGGCCGAGGCGATCCGGCAGACCCTGAACGACGCGGGGGTCGACGACGACGACATCCGCAGCGAAGAGTTCTACGGCTATTGAAAGTCTGCGCCTGGGCGCGCTGCCGTCAATGCGCAGGCGTCACGCGCTTGGACAGTGCCAACACCGCCAGCACGACAAGGCCCAACGCGAGGGCGCAGGCCAGGATCGGTGGCGCCACGGGCGCGAAGCGGAACAGGTCGCGCAGCGGTGGGATGAATAGCGCCGCTGCCAGCAGCGAAGCGGTGGCCCCGAGCATCCACCACAGTGCAGGGTTCGGGCGTCGCAAACCGGCCACCACGCTGCCGGACAACGACCGGTTAACGACGATCAGGGCGACGTTGCAGATCACCAGCGCCGCGAACGCCGCCGCGCGCGCTTCGGCCTCCGGCGCCTTGGTGGCAAGCAGGCCGACGAAGAACGCGCCGACGGCCAGCAGCACCACGGCGCCTTGCAGCACGCTCGACGCGATCAGGCCAAACGAGAACAGCGCGGCGGCGGGGTCGCGCGGCGGTCGCTTCATCACGTCGCTCTCTTCGGTCTCGGCCTCGAACACCACCGAGCAGACCGGGTCGATCAGCAATTCAAGGAAGGCGATGTGCACCGGC